>Ga0209128_1000159_pt1 | contig 47199 bp, 51 predicted proteins | sample ETNvirnome_6_100_FD_184072 | JGI IMG/M metagenome (GOLD analysis project Ga0209128, IMG submission 184072) | Marine viral communities from the Pacific Ocean - ETNP_6_100 (SPAdes) (version 2) | ecosystem: Environmental > Aquatic > Marine > Oceanic | place: Pacific Ocean | collected 2013-06-19
ATAGTTGTATCAGTTAATTCAGAAAGAGCGTCTTTAGCCGCTACTTGGGCATCTACATATGCTTTAATACTCTGCTGAGTCGCTAATTTAACAGCACTATCATCTCCCATATTATCTTGGTCAACAATAGGTGCTCCAATCCACGATTTGGTAGTCGCATCAGTTGCTATGTAAAACTTGCTATTATCTGTACTAAATAGGGGTTCACCTGCAACCATGCTACTAGAAGGTGCAGAGCCATCGGCTCCTCGCCTTATTTGTATTGCATTATTTCGTGCCATAGTTACTTCCTTATTTCATTGTTAATAGGAACCGCCATCGACAGTTCCAGATATACTAGTGACTATCTCATTCCATGAGTCTTCATCCCTAGCATAAAGTTTATCGTCATCAGTATCATAATAGAGGTCTCCCTCAGTTCCAGAACCCGGAAGAGTCGTACTCTTCAACACACCCTGAATTGCGGGGTTCATAACCTCCACATCGTCTGTTCCATCGTCTGTATAAAGAAGCCCATCCGTGCCTTTAAAGACAAGCTTTGTATAGACATCCTTTATTTTGTTAGGGCCTGATAATGATCCCATTAAAAATTCTCACTTATTATTTCTACTTCTGTATAAGTAGGAGCACTAACAGACTGATCTGTATAAGATGCTGAACCTACTGTAATAGCACTTAGCGTTGGACTTGCTGACACAGCAACAGAGGTAAAGTTATCAGTAACATATGAATTAAAATACTGATTCCCTAGATCGGTAAAAGCCCAACCACTGAGATTATCGAACTCAGTTGTACCAAAGTTATTTTTTTCCCAATCGTATGCTCTAGTATTAATTGCCATAAATTACCTTCTCCAAAGATTAGCTCCCCTGTCTCTGTCCTCTCTACTTGGCATTGTTTCAGTTGGTGTACCTGAATAATCTTCTGTTGTAGCTCCAAGTCTTTCTCCCGGGCCAAATGGGTCTTTACGTTGGAAAATAGAATCTAACCAATTTTGCTTATTTAACAGAGCATTCCTCTCAGGCATATCAGCTTTTCTACCAGTAGTCTCTTGCACTGCTTGATTCAAACCTTCTACATCAGAACCTTCTGGGCCTATAAATTCACCTCTGGTTTTCTGCATAGCTCTGACAGCAGACAATGTTTTTGGGCCCATTCTGCCATCTTCTGCCAAAGCTTCACCATATTCATCCTTTATACCAGCTCTATTTAATGATTGTTGCATCTTCATAACACTTTCCGAATCATTTGGATCAAACTGCCCCGCTAGAGTTCCAGTAACTGTATCTGGGGTACCCTGTGAATACTTACTGGCAAGTGCCCTATTAGTAATATGCTTTTGTTTTTCAGTACCATATTCAGCAGCGAGTTGAGCCTGTTCTTCTCCAGACTTCATCCAAGGATTCCTTATACCACCAGCGTCCTCACGCTTTCTAGCTGTCTTCAAATTCTCTCCCTGATCGGAAAGAAAATCGCTTACTCCCCCAAATAGTTTTCCTAATAGTCCTCGTGGCATAATAACCTCCTTTAAAAGTCTACAGCCTTTATGTACTTAACGGTGCCAGCTCTTGCCCTATAGGCAAAGCTTCTTCCTTCTTTAACACCCTTTTCAAATTTTTCGTGAAAATACTGAGCCAATTGAATAGTCTCAGGTTTCTTTTCATAACCTAATGCAATAGCTTTTGCAACCACATAATCGTGAAATTGCGACGGAAAATCACTTACAGCTGTCCAAGAAAACCCTACAGCAGAAGGTTCAGTAAACTGTGCAGCCTTCTTATAGTAAAATAAAGTAATTTTCTTACCATCCTGAGCTGTGGTTGGAGATGTAAATCTCTCAGTATTAGGATTAAACTTAGCAATCCCAACTGCATCTCTCTCTGTCCACCAGACCCACTGATTTAAAGCATGTCTATTGCTCCAAGTATCTACGTAAGTTCCAGCCATTAAGTTAAGTCCCTTCTTATCGGTCTACCAACTAACTTTGGTATATTCACATGGTCTGCACTGCCATCAGCAGCCTCCATGTCTACCGACTTAATTTCAAGAATTGCACCATCTAATGCATAATATCTTTGACCATCAGCTAGGTCAAACTGTGTAGCTTTTTCAAGCATTCTTGTCCTCTGACTATACTCATCCTGAGCTATGTTAAGCATCTTTACTATTTCAGTAACTCCCATATCTGGGTGATGCTGCTGAACCATTTCTACCATTTCTTTTAATTTCAACGTCTTACTCTTTCTACAGTACTATCTGTCATACCCGGTGCAGTATATGGCATCATAAATTCACCAAGTTCCTGTTTTACAACTTGATACTGGCTCTGAAGCCATTGGTAGTCTGTGCTCAATTTACTAATAATTGTAGTATAAAGGGAAATCTTTTTTTGTAAATTTGCATTATACTCTGAAAGATCATCTTGTAACCTTGTAGATTCCTTTTGTAATTCAGTAGTATAAATAGTTGCCTCATTCTGAACTCTTGCAGTTTCCTTCCCTAATAAATTGGTATATGCAGAAACTTGTTGTTGCATCTGAGAAGTTTTAAGAGTTAATTCAGTTGTATATATAGAAGCTTCGTTTTGCACTCTAGCAGATTCCTTTTGCAATTCACTCGAATATTTAGTAGCCTCTGCCTGCAGTCTAGCAGACTCTTTCTGTATCTCAGCAGTATATATAGTTACATCTGTCTGTGTTTTTTGACCCTTGAGTTCTAATTCTGCCTGATATTTACCCAACTGGCCTGTTATCCTTTGAGTCTCTTTCTGTACCTCCCCTTGAAATTTATTTAATTGACTTGTTATCTCTTGAGTCTCTTTTTGAACTTCATTGCTATATATCTGAGCTTCATTTGCAACTCTTTGCATTTCTTTTTGTAATTGATCTGAATGCTTTTGACTATCTGCCTGTACTCTCGCAGTCTCTTTCTGCAGTTCAGTCGTATATTTTGAAACATTGACTTCAAATTGTTGAGTCTCTTTTCCCATGCTAGCTTGAAATCTTTGCAACCAAGCAGAAGCTCTCTGTAGTTCCTGTGTAGCAACTTGTATCGTAGCCTGAGTCATTTCCTCATCTTCATCGGCTAACCAATATCCAGCACTTTGAGCAGTCGCATCATCTCCACTGCCACTTGCTTCATCAGTAGCTAGACCAACATTTATAAGAGCCTTTACTTTTCCTAATGCATCATTATATTCACTATCAATACTAGTTGATATAGAAAGAGTTGGAAGAGTAGTGCTCACATCAACTGTACTAGGAGGAGATATTGAATTCATATTAATAGCTGATGGCAAGTCAGCAGTAAGACTAAAATCAGCTGGCAATGATGTAGAAGTAGAAAAGTCACTCGGTAACCCAGTACTAAGAGATATAGTGGCTGGCAATGACTTAGTTATGCTAAGAGCACTCGGCAGAGCAGAACTAATACTTATTGCAGATGGCAAACTAGCGGACACTGAAATAGCAGATGGCAATGCAGTCGATCCCATATTGATTGCCGAAGGTAAGCTACTAGAAACACTTAGCGTACTCGAATAATCAGCTATAGCATCAAATACTGTGGTATCCGAATCTAAATCAGTGGGTAATAATGCCCCCATTGAAGCCATTTTATTATGTAAAAGTTGTACTGCCGCAAATAAAATTACTGCATGATATAACTCACTAGGAAAATTACTTATACTAGTACCATCAAAAGCAACTGTAACATCAGGTAAGACTATACTTACTATCGCTGTTTGCGTTGCTGTTGGGGTGGGCTTAACAGTGAGCACCTTATTATCAATATAATAAACAGGGGAATCCTTTCCTGCGTAATAGATACTATCAGTATTAACAACATTACTCCGATAAGCAGCGTTCACTGGGCTACATTTTAAAGCCTCGGCAGTTCCATCGTCAGCATTATTCCTGACCACATCTATTATTTTGCTATTAGTAGTAAGTGAAAGAGTCGTAGGAGAATTGCTTAAAGTACTCGCCTGAGCAAATAATGGCAATAAATCTGGATTGGTCTTCTCAATCTGATTTATAACCCACTTAACTCCAGCCCTTAGGAACGAAGTAATAGCTGCGTCTTTGCCAGTTACACTTCCCGCATAATAACTTATATCTGTACTAAAAGCCATTAACTTTGACCTGCCCTAGCTCTAGCTACACGTTCTCTTTTTAGAGTCTGTTTACTTTTACGCTTAGCTTTTTTTGCTTGAGACAATAACTTACCCGGAGACATTCTTTGTCGTTGAGCAAGTGCTTTTATCCTAGCTATATTATTAGCTTTGATAGCCTTCATTACTGCTTTTATTAAAGCTGGACTCATTTCTTCCTCTTTTTGGTAATCTTTATTTTACCACGATTTTTTATATTCTGTTGTCGACGGCTATTATCATTGACTTCTTCTTTGCCAGACTGCCAAGGGCCACCGATATCATTACTAGTTACTATTTTCATACTCCTCCTTTAGTCGAGGGGGGCAAAAAAGCCCCCCCTAACTTAGACATTTATGCCCATTTTAACAAGGTATGAGTTTCAGGTAAAGAAATTTCAAGACCTGCTTCGGTCAATACTTGATCTTTCCGTCCGTCAACATTGTTATTCTGTACATTGGTAATAATGTGCGTATCACGGGATACACCATTAGCAGCCAATGGGCGGTAAGCGACATTCTTAAGGTCTATCATAATAGCATAGTCTTCCCACATACCTCTAAATAGAGGCTGTTCGACTAGATGCAGATCACCATATAGAGTATTAACTCTAGTTACATGATGACCAAAAGCACCTTTAACGCCTTGGATATCTAAGCCATAACCATTTGATCCACCACTAGTTGTAGCGGTATGACCAAGTGCCATAGTATTACCTAAGAAAGAACTACTGCCGAGTTTGTTAAAGTAAGACAAGACCTTACGTGAAGCAAGAACGAGTTTATTACCGCTGTTGCCTGACTCCGGTGAAAAGACATCTTCCATCGCATCAATTATGTCGTCATAAGATGATCCAGAATAGGTAAAAGTTTTGATTTTACCATAAGCTTCTGTATAGGGTACAATACCCCATGACCGTCTTATTGGGCCAGTTGATGTGGAATCGTCAGTACCAATGCCAAACATCATTGCGTGCTCTAAATCCATCTTGTGTTCCATTAACTTCTCTTGCCATACTCGCTTGTATTCATTAGACACACCACGATACCGGGTTGCTAATGTAGTCCCACTAAACAAAGAGATTGCAGTTTTAAAAATCTGACAATATCCTTCCCTATCATAGAACTCGTCTTTCCATCCTTCAGGATCAGTTGATCCTTCAGCAAAAGCTGAACCAGTTACCTGACCTTTGCCATCGGCACGGAAGATCAATTTAGAAGCAGAAGCTTCCGTGATCTCACCGTTGACTGAACCTGTAGGCTTATAAACAACTTTTATAAAAGTACCATCAATTTCAGCATAAGCAGCATTGCTTACATCTGGAGTTGCGTTAATTTTATAATATGCTTTAGCTGCAGTTTCAGAACCGACACCTGCGTCAGAACCGTTTGCATCGTATTCACATTCAATTACAACAATCTGCCCTTCAAGAATGAAGTTCGGAAGTGTTGCTGCGGTTACGACCCTGCCATATTTATCATATAGACAATCAACCTGCAAGTTGGTAAGATTAAAGTTAGCATCACTACCGCTGTGAGCAGAGGTAGTCATTGCAGTTTTTACTTCAAAATTACGACGTTGCCATTGATGACGCTGTTCTAAGAATTTAAAAACAGGATCATCTGTAGGTTTCTTCGCTACTTTAGATAAATAAGTGAAGAATGGAGACTGTTTCGGAGCGAGTTCAGCAACTTTTTCGCCAAAATTGTACATTCGTCTTGAATGATCAATCGAGCTTGACTGCATACCTGCACCTGAACTGATGCTATATACGTTTGCCATAGTTAACTCCTATTAATTTTTAACTCCAAGGATTCTGTTTATCATAGTCAGCAATCATGCTATCTATGATCTTATCTTCTATAGAACCCTCATTCTGTCTACTTTGAGAAGGCATAACCCCCATCGATGCAGGTACTTGCTGTGCCCTCTTCACTTGCTGAAAATCTCCCGAAGGAGCTGCTTGTGTTTGAGGGGAGCCATAGCCCTTATCAGTGGCATATAATTTCCAAAGATTTTCAATACTGATAGAAGACGGGTCAGACATAACTCGAATAAAGTCATCTGCAGTATTCTGATCAACTTTATAGTTGCTCATTACTTGCTGTCTTACTCCATTAAGTTGTTCTGCTTGCTTCTGTTCTGCATCACGACGCTGAATATCTTCTGTGCGTGTTTTTCTCAACTGATCACGTTCATCTTGCATCATAGCCATTTGGTACTCAAACTGTAAGTTCTTGTACTCATCCATGTCATCACGCCATGATTGTTCCTGTTGAACAAATTTTGCACTTTCAGAAGAAGGATCAGACATCGCTTCATCCATTGAATAATTATAAGGTTTCTGCGGTTTCTCTGGTGGAGCTGGAAATTCTGGTTCAGATTCAACTTCAGGTTCTTGCTGCGGTTGTTGAGGTGCCTGTTGAGTAACCATTGTATTAAATTGCTGCTGCAACTGATCACGCTCATTACGCATCTTATCGGCCTGAGATTGCCAATACTGATACCGAACTTCATCATTGCCCATTTCTGGTGGGCTTGAAGGTTCTTCTTGAATTGGAACTGGAGCAGCTTCTGCTACAGGCTCCTTATCCTCAAAGGCTTCCGAGACACTACCTTGTTCTCCACCGAATATGACATCATCAACTAAAGAACCCTCTTGTTCTTGTAGATCAACTGAATGAGTTTCTACTAGAGGGGTATCTACTATCTGTTGTGTTTCAGCCATAATATTCTCCTATTTTTTAGACTGCCTCTTCTTAGGGCTTGAAGAAGGTGAGCCTGTTTTTGAAGCAGCTTCTGCTACTTCTTTTTTAGTTTGCCCTAAAGCGTCATCTAGGCGTTTCTCAAATAGAGTGCCAGACATTTTTGCTCGATTTGAAGTTGCCTTCAGATCGGACTTTGTTTTTTCGACTTCGGCTTTCATCTTGGCGTGATATACTTCACGCTCTCTTGTTTGCAGGTCTCCCTGCATTTGTTTGATTGTTTCAGTTGCCTGCTGTAATTGCGATTGCAACTGTTGTATCAAATCTGTTCTCTGCAAGACGCCTTCCATATCAAAGACTTCTGTCTTCTTTAAGACTTCTTGCTTATCAATGATACCTTTCTCATAAGCATCCATGTACATCTCAAGTTGTGCCATCCTATTTGTAGGCATGGTAGAACCTGTGACTACTACTACATCATACTTTCCAACAGTTATATCATTTAAAACTTTTATTTCACCAGAGTGATCGTCATATAGCCTTTTATTGACAGTATACTCACTTAATGAGTTATTGGGCTGGATAAGCCTGACAATCTTCTGTGTAGTGTATAATTGCTGCATCATAGGTATTGCTACCTGTCCTATTCTATTTAGACCAGCCTCTATATCAGCAAGTTTACTTTTCATTTTTCTTTGACCAAACTCATCAAGGCTTACTGTAGCCTTATATGTATGAGGAGCGACTGCAGAATTACCCATCTGCATCTCGTATAATCCTAACTGATGATCAATATCATTCTTTGCTGTATTTTCATTAGAGTATAATTCATTCGGTAGGGGAGTTGGCTGAACTGGGGTTGGTTGGCCCTGATCAAAGTCTACTTCGATGGCTACTCCGGGCTGGGCCCACTTCTGCTCAAACTCCCTCATATCTACCGAACCTGATGGTATCAAAATTTTTGTATTAGTACTAGTGGTCGCATGGGCAATAATCAAACTTCTCGTTTTATTGATATACTCTTGCATACCTTTTACCATGCGAACATCCGACATAGGGTAGGGGGTACGAGTATGCTGATTCATAAAGAATACTAGAGGATATTGATCAATAGGAAGGACACGAGAATACAAATGTTTATCGCCCATTATGACACATTGCTTAATTCTTTTTGTTGGGACAACGACTACTTCTATTTGTCCCTTATCTATCAACTCTTTGAAAGTAATTTCTTCTATTTCTGGCTCATCAGGTAAGTCCAGTTTACCTTGTTGACGACTTGCCTCAACTTTCTGTGAGTACATTTCTTGTAATTGCTGCATAACTTTCTGTGCCTGCTCTGGCTCTACAATAACCTGTCCCTGTACAATCCAAGCTGGCTGTTGAATATATTTCTCATATTCTTTTTCAGTAAGTAAATCTTCATCCCCAGTCATACTCTCGAATACACGATAATGATCTACCATCAAATAATAGTACCTCTCGTATCCTCTAACATATTCATCGCTATCACCGAAACTAACTAATGTTTGAGTCTCTGGAGTCTCAGGCCAAGTAGTCTCTCCATCATCTTCTCTTCCTGTCGTTGGTCTATCGGATAAAAAATTATCTGTAGTAGCATTACTTATCGCTTTTTTATACATTGGATAAAGTGCTTTTGCCTGATCCTTTGTATAAAGCCTTGAAATAATAACATTCTGTGCATCATCACAATGAGGGCTCCTAGAATTAGGATCGATATAAACATCAAGCGGGTCTATATCATGTATACAAACTTCACCCTTTCCCATATCCATCATGGGATCAATATAAACCAAAGCACATCCCATTCCAGTAACATAATAGTCATCTACAATTCGTCTAAGAACTACATTACCTTCTGATATTGACCATATATATTCAAGTAGTCCATTAATTGCCTGAGCTACTCTATTATCACTATCTTCTCTTGGGGAAACTCTGAACGAAGGCTTATTAGCAGTAATCAGGGCTTTCGCAGCTTCTACTGCTGGATGTATCCTATTTACAACAATAGCAGCCTGTCCACGCTCTTCAAGAACACGCTTTTGGTCGGATGTCCATTGCTTTCCAAGCCTGAATTCCTTATCTTCTTGGGCATGACTAGCCCATACTTCCCGCTTTTGTGAATATGTTTTCCACAATTGCTGAGTCTCTTCGACGAGTTTTTTGCCGGATTTTGCAGATTTTGAATTATAAGCCATCTATTAATATTACAACCTACATAGTAAGCCAGTCAAGTAGTTTATTGCGTTTTTCTTCAAGTTCTTCTTTAGGGTCAAATTCATCCTTTTTTATCCTACATGGCCTCGATCCTTCCAAAGCAGTCCAAATAGCATCCATTATATCATCATTCTTACCTTTTGGATAAGATAAGAACTCTTGTTGAGCAGTTAAATCTTGTGGTCTAAAGTGAAACTCACCCTTAGCAAGGGATGGAACCAAGGATAAGAGTCTTTCACTCTTCCTATTCCTAGGCTTCACACCCTTCTCTAGACCGGGTATATATAAATTCTTTTCTAACATGAGTGCTCTTGTCGCACTTCTTAACGCTTCTTGGTATGCAACAGTTTCAATCTTCATTCTTTTTGGATGGTATCTCTCAAAAATATCAATAATCTTCTGAGGTTGTTTCGCAGGATCGAGTCTTTCCCTAAAAATGTCGACAATGTACTTATTATTATCAGCATCAATAGCAACGGTAGCAATAACGAAATAGTCAGCACGGGCACTAAGACTAGATGCAGGATCAACTCCCGTATAGAGTTCAACGGGTATAATTTTCTTCTCATCACTTATACTCCTCACCAAACATGATTGGTTATTTATCATTTCATAGTCATAATGATGAAGTTTTATATAGTCTGGCTTAAATGGAGCGTCATCTGGAGATTGAGCAATATTCATGTATTCTTGATAGAATCCATTTATATTACCCACACTCTCGAATTCACTCTTTATCTGAAGAATCCTCTTCTTAGGGAACCTCTCAGGCCAGATACTCTTCTCATCATCATCCCAGATGCTATACCATAGAACATTCCAAGCAGGGCTATCCTTAGCCCAATATAAGAAACAATCCTCAGAAATAACAGTACCAATCATAACAATTCTCCCTTCATCAGAAAGAGAAGGTATTACGGCTTCTGTCATCCACTTCCTATTCTTTGTCCGAGCTTCAGCGGTAAGTGCATTCAATTCAGATTCGAAATCGTCTACAATAATAACATTAGGTCTCGTATCACCTTCGATGAAACCACGAACCCTTTGACCAGTACCCACAGCAATTACACGAGCACCGTTCTTTAATATAATGTCAGAACCTGTCCATCTTCTAGCAGTGCTAGAACCAAAATCACCAAATATATCGATAAAATTATCACTATGTTCCAAATGATACTTAATACGACTCAGGAAGTTTATGGACTGAGCCTGTGATTCTGATATTATTACAATAAATAAATCTTCTTCTGGCTTCTTATAAGCCACTTTATACATAGGATAGATGAGACTACATACAGTGCTCTTAGCTGTTCCTCTTGGTGCAGCGATCAAAACACGACTCATCTCAGAATTCCTTAGATTTTTATATATATCACGATGAAAGGGTGGTGTATCCTTAGCAAGTGCTTTTGGAAAGCAATATTTACCAAACCATCCCATATCTCGCTGAAATTCTTTCTTCTCCTTAGCGAGAGCATAGACTGCTTCGTAATCAGTGCTTGGACTTTGAAGCCCGTTTTGGCTTATAGCTTCCACGTTTTTTCCTACTACTTACTTTCTTCTTCTTCTTCTGACGTCGATTCCACCCCATGAGTTTCCTCCGTTTGAGTTGCTTTAAACAATTTCTTCTGCTCATGAATATCAGCTAAGGTATTCTCAACAGTAGACGCCTCTATCTGTTTAGTAGTGATTATCTTATTTTTATTCTTCATACTATTCATATCCATAAGTCTATCAAGTACAGATATAGCTATCTTGGGATCACCCTCTGGGCCCATTTTTTCATCGGCATCCCAATCCATTACTTTATCTAATACTGCAGCTAATGCTCTCGCAGTATCCATCTTACCTATAGGAAACTTATCTAGAATCTGATCTAATTCTTCCTTTACCATATCTCCAAACTCCTTTGTTCTTATTGTTCTTGTTATATGATGTTTTTTACTTCGTCTTATGGGGCCGTATACCAGTCTAATAGCCCTCTCTTTAGTCATACCCGGCTGTGCCATATAGTATGCTAACTTCTGGAAATGATATTTACTCTTTATATATTTTCCACGATTCTCTTTTCCAGACAATGTATAATTATTTAGACGCCCCGTAGATTTGACAGAGGCATTCTCATCAGTCATAATAGCCAGTCCCCAAGGATATTTGACCTTTACTCTTCCAGTCTTTAGCGTACCCTTCTTAAGACAGAGAGATACCTCTCCTTCTTCAGTTATACCATACTCACCCTCTTCTGCTAAGAAAGGGTGCTTATAAGACAAACCCAGCTTATCAGCCTCTTCTACTGTATAAACTGGGTATTCTCTACCTGAGGTTATCTCTATTCGCACAAAGTACGATTAAGGCTTATCCTTACCACGCTGGGTATAAGTGCCCCTAGTTATAACTGGGGTCTTCTTTATTATAACTGGGGTCTTCTTTACTGTTGCTTTAACAGTCTTCTTAGCCGTTTTTTTCTTATCATCAGCCATTTTATACTCCTTAATATTCCCTAACTTTAGGGTCTTTTTTAACTTTAAAACCTAATCTTTTCATCTTCTGCCTCTTACTCTCAGCCTTATTAGCTAATCTAATTTTAGGTTTCGGATTGTTTCTAGCGGCCTGTTTAACTGCCATGCCAGCTTCTTGAATTTTAATCTTTGGTAAGACACTGGGGACTAGATTCAAAGAATGCGATCTATTCACTTCCTGCAAAAACTCTTTTGGGGCAAGTTGAATCCACCCCTTTGCTCTAACTGAGGCTTCTAAAGCATCTTGTACTGCAGGAGCAATACCTTTTCTTAGTAATCCTGCTTTCCATAAATCCATTATTTGCTTAGAAGTTGAGACTAATACTTTTCCTATCGCCATATCTACTCCTTATCATGTCTCCATTGCTCTTCTTATCCAGCCAACAATAAAGTCAGATAGTTTAGGTTTACGCTTTACTAGATCAGTATAGTATAATATTCTATACACCTTTAATCTAGAATTGTCAATCTTTTTTGATGCTGCAATAGTATTTCTACCTATTAGACCATCTACCACCAGCTTACATCCCTTTGAATTGCAAGCCTCTTGTAAAATTTTTACAGCTCTACGCTGACCCATATTAACTACCATGTCAAAATATGTCCATCTTAAGGTTCCGGGTACTGAAATAGCCCTAGAAGGGTTCCAATAACTCTTCTTATATATCTCAATTGCCCTTTCTTCGGTAAGATTCTTTATATCCTCATCAGGATGACTACGCTTGGCTATACCATAATTAGTCTCCCCACCGGGATCATTCGGATGGTTTACATATCCACCCTCTCTTTTAAGGACATCTTCTATTAAATCTTTAAACTCCATCAAGTATTTCTCCCGTTTATTCTACCTTTGAGATACGCAAGATCATCAGTAACATCGTTCAGTTCTTTCACAATATCTTCCCTATGTCTTTGACTAATATCATCTGATTTATTCCATCTTTCGATCAATTTTATTGTAATCCCCTCAACATTTTGCATTGTCGTTTCAATTTTAGAAATATGCACTCTCATATCATCTAAATCATCATTTTGTACCCTCTGGCTCTTGATCAGATTCATTATCATCATTACAAACAATGATACAATTATTCCAATCGCACCGTATTCCATGTATACTTCCATCATATAGCTCTAGCCTTGTATCCCTAGTGTTATTCATAACCCACTTAACATTAGGAAAAATAAGAGGGGCCCCTCTAAAACGGTACTTCATCGATCTCAGCATTTACGCTCGCATTGTGCGAGATTTCGCCATTATTAAGACTCTCGAAGAGTCCGACGACTCTGTGGTAATGATCTTCTCTTCTTGTCTGAGCCATGAAGCCCGTTATTTCTTCCATATCTCTATAAATCTTTTGATAATCCAACGATTCATCGCTCTTAATATAACTATTTATATTGAATCCTGCCACTTATTTCTCCTTACCTGCCTTGACCTCTATATCTCTTAATATAACGCCTTTTAGAGCCGCTATGGCCATACTTCGTGAGGGTAGAAGAACCCTGTGAGGTCTTCTTTCCCCTCTTCTGGGGTCTGTTAGTTACCATGTTACCAAAGACTTATCATAAAAGCGTCATACTTTCTTTTTAATCAAAATTAAATAAGAAATACTATATAATACAATAGTAAAGTATCACTTTAACGCTCCTTAGATAAGTGCTGTAATAGCAAGGGACTAGGGGATTATCCAAAAAATAATAAAAAAATATTTTAAAATAAAGCAAGGAATCCTAGAAACTTACTCTAGAATGGGAGTACGGGATATACAGGTTGCTACTCCCCCTCGGATTTCACCGGCATGGGGTGCCTTGCCCGTTGAAATCTATCGAGGTCGAGCTTAACGCAATGTATTGCCCCCTGCCAACATCTCGGGATGTTTAGATGTGTCTTATGTGGATACTATGGCATCCATCTTCTTATAACCCATAACCACGGAGTACGTGATATGGCTGATAAAAAGACTGACAACTTCGTCTCTGACGCAGTTTTCAGCAACACATCAGCAGGTCGTACCTTCAGGGGAGAGTTCGAACCAGAACGAGATAGAGATGGTAGAATCATCTACACCTCTAATCTCAAGGTTCGTACACTCCAAGTAACCAAGCAGTTTAGACTGGTCATACCAGCCAAAACTGTTGCAAAGATAGCCAAAGCTTCAGAGAAGCTTAAGCAACCATTGCAAGTTACTGAAGGTGTCGACTACCGATTGGTAGGAGAGCCCACAGAGTTCAAGGGAACTGATGAGCTTCCTCCATCGGCAGTAGCCTACTACAAGCCTGTTGTCCTCAGGGACAGCATTAGCTGGTAGTAGTCCACCTGCACGGATAGTACATACTGTTGAGCAAGCAACAGTTGGTATGTACTATCCTTTTTAGTGTGTTACTATTACGATGAGCAGGACGCTATAATAGTAACACAGGGTTGGTACAGGTATGTATCAACTAAAGACTTATCCCAAAAGATACATTTGTACACAACTTAAATGTATCGTATGCTAAGAAAGCAGGGACAATTGTGGATTGTGTTAACGCTTAGAAGCTGGAGATTCTAAGTATCAAGTAACAGAGCGTCCATGGAGGAGAGATGGATACTATGGGTTATACCATAGTATTATAACCTATCTCTCAAATCTTTAACAATCAAATGTGGGATAACAAGGCAAGTTCATAGGGAAAATAGTCGTAGATGATACAGCCCTTATTTGAACTCTTGATGAAACACATTACTCGGATTATGAGAGAATATAAGGGTACCATACCCCTCGAAGTTGAGCTTAATGAAGCAGTGGTCATGTGAAGCCCAATAGGGATGTAAAGCATGCAATATTGGGAAGTGTCCTGCACTCTGTAAGGAGGACATCCGTAACAGATGATGTGAAGGAGCCCAGCGACTATATTCTCTCATATTTCCTTAATAAAGAGGTAATAATAATGAATGATGAATATCCATATAATATTGAATTTGGTAATGGAAGAACCAAAGAAGAGATGGATAAGATGCAATTAGCCCAAATAAAGGCTAAGCTTGAAGCTAAAATAGCTGAAGCAGATGAATATGGGAAATTAATAGAGAAGAGAATGAAGGGATTAATATAGTATGTATCTTGAGTATTTATTAAACATCGGGCTTATAGTGTGCCTGATTAATATCTTGGTATTAATAAAACACTACCGGGCATGCGGTGCAAGGAGCTTAGGTTCTGGTAAGAATCATGACTAAAGATAGTATAAAGCAGAGTGTCCACACACTTTATAAAAACGTGGTTCTATCAAATTTAGGGTTATTTGTAGCTTACAACGTAGATATTATAGGTAAGCCGACTTAAGTGTAACGGTCTTTTGATACATTTCAAATACAGATAGCCCTATAATTAGGAGAGAAGCAACAGAAAGTCAGTATAATGTTGTGGTAATATGATACGGTAGCCCCGTGAATCTTTGGTAAATCTAAAGTGGCGTTCCATATGCCTAAGTGGTTCTGACAAGACTTCTTAAAGTTAATGCCAACACCTTTGATGTGGTACAGAAGGAAATAGCAAAAACGGCTTCCCTAGTTTTGAGAGATTGAATCACTTTGACTGATAATACCTACCATCTAAGAAGCCTAGTCGTGCTTTTTATCTAAGACCATATAGAGATTTGGTCGGTTTGGCTATCAGTCATTGAGGTTCATTATCATGTGGTTTAAACTGTCTTAAATATTGGTGAGTGGCGGGAGCCATGACTATAGTTATAAGTTTAATTATTTGTAGATGAGTTAAAATTCCCGCTAAATTTTCCTTAACTCCTACAACGAAGTGTAAGATAAGCTTGCATGTAGATGTATTCTTTATTATATTTTTAATGAACATTTGACAATTAATATTATATTTGGACGTATGCTAATAATGCCCTTGGAATGGGGGCATAAGCAACATTAATACTGTAAAAAATCATTGACGGGCGAGTGCCTGAGATGAAGCCTGTGTGCCAAGCTGAGCATAGGACAGAACACCCGCAGGGGTTTATTAATGGTATGAGAAGTGAAACAATGGATCAGATACTGTTTCAGAACCTCACTCATTGCAGGTGGCCCGAGTACAGGCCAACATCTGAACCCTGTCGTCCAATAATTTTTCAAAAAGGATGAGTAATGACTACAAAGAAAAATCATAACAAAGACAATCGATATAGATTGCAAGAAATCTCTATTAAAGAGATAATCAATAAGTACCCAGATAAGTATGTAGGTACTTATCAAAGAGGTAAACATACTGTATTAACATTGGATACTTGTAAAATAGTATTCAGAAATGATCAAAAGGAGGGCAAATTATGAGTAGCCCAGTATTTTACTCATTCGTATTACTCGTATCATTAATGGGCATATTTGTCGTAATGACAGCCCATAAAATACATGAGATATGCGACAAAATGAATAAGTTAGATTATAGAATGAATTGTCTTGATGAAGCTCATCGTATAGATGAAGACAATACAATAAATTTTATGATAAAGACTGATATGAGAATTGATGCTCTTGAGGCAAAGAATAAAATCTTACTTAAGTTTTTAAATACTTCTTGGACAGAGGTATTAAAGGAAACAGCCCCAAAAATATCAATTCAAGATGCTATTGATGCTCATTTTACTGAAAATGAGGCAGAATCACCTAATGATACTAAAAATCGTGAATATTGGTTCAAAAAAGGATTTATGGACTGATGGATATTACAGATGGTAGTATTGAGTCAATTGAAAACTCTATTGAATGCTGGATAGAAACGCAGATAAAGCAAGCAAAAGAAGACGCAGCAATACAACTTATTCAAACTGAAATGAATGCGAAGAAAGAATTACTTAAAAAGATAACAAATGTTAACCCCCCAAGCCCAAAGCGAAGGGGAAAGAGTATGTCGTTGGTTAAAAAGACAACAGGTCAACAGGCTGACTCTTTAAAAAAGTGATACTTGGTATGGCAACCACTTCGCAGAATTTCATCGAAAAGAGCCGTGTTAAAGGGAAGCGAAAGCTACACAGAGTTTTAGAAACTTGCACGGCTCATTAATTAAAAAGGAAAACAAATGACAATTAAAAAAATTAGTAAAAATGTTATATCTATTAAAGACTCTAATAATAAAGAGATAATATATGTTACACAGTCTTATTGTTCTCATAAAAACAGAAAAGAACGTAATCGTATTAATCAATGGTTTAAAGAATTTTATGGAAAAGACAAAGAAATTCTAAGATTAAATAAGATTATAGAAAAACAACACGAAGATATAATTAAATTAAAGAAAGGAAGAAGATGAATCAACCAGAAGGAATCGCACAAAGAAGACTCTTGAGAATTATAAATTTTTATAAAAGTCTCATCGATGATGGTAAATTAAAAGAAGGTGGAGCAGGACATACCAGATATAACGAGTTGAGAGATAGATACAATAGTATCAGGTGGCAAAAAGCCATGAGAAATGGGCAGGGCAACAGCCCTATTGTATGAGTATGTCAATACAGATGGATGAAGATGACCCAAAAGTAGATGCATTCTATGAAACGAATCATCTAAAGAAAACAAGCTTTGAAGGAAGGGTAAGTAAAGGAGATGGCGATGGCTATGTATTTGCTTACTTTATTCCAGATAAGTCCGTCAAAAGAGATCAGGAACTGATAGTATGGGATATTAAAGCACCTTTTGACGAGCCTTTTAAACAAAGAGCTTTAGCTAAGATAAGACAATTAGTTAAAGTAATACTTGAAAAGGAGAAAAAATGACTATATTTGAAGTAGTTATATTACTCGGTGGATTCGCAACAGGCGTAATTCTTATGTCCTTGTATTATATTTTACCCCTAAGGAGACTCAGATATCAAATGAAGAGACTTAGAGGACAAGTATATTACTGGTCAAAGCAAATTCCTGTTAAACGGAAACCCGGTAGACCTAAAAAAAAACATAGTTGCATACGTATGTAATAATGATCCGAGTGGTGTGCAGAGTTTCAAATAAAATAAGAAACGTGTACAATGTTAAAGAGTGACACTTTTAATTGATCAACCTAAACCTTAATTAAGGAGGTGCTACCATGGCTAATGTCACAGTAGTTTCATATCACAACGGTGGTATGCCCAGAGAAATGGAAGGAAATACTCCAGCTGAATTAGCTAGGATTATGGATATTTCATTAACTGGGGTAAAAGTGTATGTCGATGATGATGAGGTTAAAACCTCAAAACACCTAGCTGACGATGATATTGTATCATTTCAGCGAAGTAAAGTATCCTCTGGATGCTAATCGTCTGAGACAGCAGTAAGCTGGTGGAGTACTATTTATAGTATAAAGCCAGCTTCTGCCACTTTAAGTGAATTTAATAACTTAAATAATAATAGGAGATAGAGTAATGACAAAAGTATACAATGCATTACCAAAAGCCTTATCACCTGTTGTAGACATAAATGATATGCCAATTGAGCATACTTCTGTGGGATACAAAGAAAGAATTCTTAAATTAATTAATAAAATGTTTAAAATAGATGAACAGACTGAAATCTATGAAAATTTAGACAAATATTATGATATGATTTGGAACAAGATTAAAGACCCTAATAAAAAATATGGCGTTGTTGCCATAGATGGGTACAAAAATGATCCAGAGGGAAATGATGATAGAGCTTTAGTATTTTATATGGGAATACCCAAACTAAGAGGTCGTAGAATAACATACCTTGAAAAGGTATACATGAAGTTGACATATTCTTATGGTCAACATCCTATGATATCTTATTTCAATTCAGTTATAGAAAAAGGTGATAAGCCTTCTTTCAATTTTCGCCAAGCAGTAGAATGTTGGCATCCACATATCTCGGGACATAATCCTTGTACAGGTGCATTTGGCCCTGATTATGTGAAATTGTGGCGACTGGGCAACTTCTTAATGTTTCTTATGACTTGTAACCAATTCTTAAATACTTGGAATGGTAGATCAGCATACTGGAATATTAATAGGCGTCAAATAAAGACAGAACTTGGCAATGAAGAGATTACTATTGGTAGAATCAAAAATCTGAAAAATAGAGTCTTACGAAGAGATATACCAGAAGAAGTCTGTATAGAGTTTATTAGAAGTTGGCTTCCTTTAATAAAATATGAAAATATTGAAGATGCTATAAATTTCTTAGTACAAATAAAGTCTGAGATGATATTAGCTGAAGAGTTGATATTTAATAGAGACAACATAAGAAATAATGGACTCTCTATATCTAATGAAATAGCTGAAGCATGTCTTGAAGCTGGTGCTAATATAAATAGTGATCATCATAAATCATGGACTATTAGTGGAAATCATAGATTCAGAAATAATATGAACCATATTATTCTTGAAATTAATAATGATGGAGAGTTTGAACAGAATAATTACTCATTTAGTTTTCAAAGAGTTCTGACTCATTTTGATGATACTGGACAAAGTTGGACTAATTATACAAAGATGAAAGGAATCTTAGCATGTATGTCAGAAACTATAAATGCTGCTTGGTTTTCTACATCTGATATTAGTTCTTATAGAACTTTGATAAGAGAGGATGATATAGTTCCTTGGTTTATTAAACTTTGGGGTAAGTATTATCATTTTCATGATGTAGCATTACAAAATTTCTGTGATAACTATACTGAATCAAATATTAAAAGATTAGTTCACAGAGCTCAACCTTATAGTGGTACTATTACTGCTAAAAGTTTAAAAGAACCAATTGAAAGAAAACTACATAACAGAAGATTAAGAGTAAGACGATGTTTAAGAACAAGATACCAAAGAATATTAAATAAAATAGATTTTAATAATGCTATGAATGATCTTGTGCAAGAACATTTTCATTATGAACTAATGGATGAAGAAGTTTATCTAAGTACTGTAGATAATGTTACAGATAGAATACCAGTAATAGATAAGGGTCTCTTTTGGAGAGATATTGGTGCAACATATGATAGTAAACGTATAAATAATGTTATCAATCTATTTGTAGACCAACGTGTTCCTAAAGATATGAAAGAACTAGTGGTAGCATATCATAAGTTAAAAGAAAAATTGCTACATATTGAACGTGAATGCTTAGCATTCCATTACAGAATGAACCTAAGGAGGTTAGAGAAAAATGTGCAAACTAATAATACCGAAGAAAATACACAACAAATACCTCTATTTTTTGACTAAGTTCAAGAAATTAGAGTGGTCTGGCCCTGCTTGGTACAAGGTTAAGACTGATGAAGATGGATATCCTAAAGAGTGGAAAATAATACATTTCCATCCTTTGAATTTAGGTAGTGCTGCATCAACTGAGTTTGAATCAGATGATATGGCTAAAATTCTAAAGAAAACATTCACGGAGTGTCCAGCTACTAAAAAAGCTAATATTGGACTAATTCATAGCCATAATACTATGGGAGCTTTCTTATCTAGTACAGATCAAAGTACTATAGAAGATATGGCACCAAATGAAGGATTCTATGGTAGTTTAGTAGTGGCAAGTTCAGGTAAAGCTACTGAAGCTTTTGGATTTGGATATAAAGATCAATATAAAGCTTCTCATTGTGTTCTAATAGATGAGAGTGATATAGATATCCAAAATAATATCAAAATTCTAGAAGAATGGGAATTGATAGCAAAAGAGATTGAGAATAATAAAGTTCCAGTATCTACTCAAATTAAAACATATGCAGGTACTCAAGTTTACAATGGTCAGAATAATTGGATTAATCAACATCAATCTAATCATAATCAGACAAGACTGTTTCAAGATAGTAAAGTTACCAGTGTACAACAACAAAAGATAGATACTATTGTTGAATTACACTTTCAAGGTAAGTTAACTGATATTGATGCAGAAAATAAATTATGTAAACTTGGTATTGATGCGTTAACTGCAATGAAGTTATTATATCCTTATGATCCCTATCAAACTGGTTATCTTGTATGACCAATCAAAATAGGTTTCTAAGAAATAAGGATTTAATCCCACAGAAAAAACTAGATCAAATTGGTTTAGTTGGATTAGGAGGTATCGGTTCACAGCTGGTACCTCTGTTGTCCATTATGGGTTTTAGGAAAATAATAGGTTATGATCATGATACTCTTGAAGAGCATAATTTATCAACCACATTATATCCTCAAGCCTTTAGTGGTAGATATAAGTCTACTGCTGCGAATGCTATAGGATACTCATATATGGATGATACACAGAGTATTGACTGTAAAGATGAACTCTATGATGAAGATAGTCCTACGTTCCCTAAAATGATTGTTTGTTTAGACAATATGGAGGGTAGATTAATTGCCTATAATAAATGGTTAGAACAACCTAATAGGCAGTTCTTTATAGATTTGCGTATGGGTGCTATGGCTATGGAAATTGTAACAGCTACTAAGAAATTTGATAAGTATCTTGATAGTTGGTTACCTACAAATGAGATAGCAGAAGAGCCTTGTACAATGAAGCATACTATCTTTACTGCAGCTATAGTTGGAGGTTTTGGTGTTGACCAAGTCTTTAATGTAGTTGCAAAAAGACCTTATTACTTGTACATTTGGATAGGCTTAATGCCATTAAAAATGCGAACTGAACAGTTAATAATTAATACATAGGATGGTATATGGATATTAAAGTTAGGAAAATATCTACTGATTGGAAAGTGTTGCCCAATGGGTTGACTTGGTATTTTATCGGTCAACCCAAAACGGGTAAATCAACACAAGCTAGTCAATGGAGTAAAAATGGAGCAGACGGATGTCTCTTAATAGATACAGACTTAGGCTCAGATTTTGTTGATAAAGCAAATACAGTTACAGTAACATGCCTAAATACACCTACTAGACCTCAAATGTTTGAAGGAAAACAAATTGTTGAAAAGGGAACCCCTTTGACAGAAGTTATTCCTAATGACGAAAGAGATCATTATCACAGAACTGGTGATAGTGTAGGTGAACCAATGGAAGTATATTCCATGGTAGAGGTATATTACTGGCTTAAGGAAAACTTGAAAAAGCTTCCTTATGATACAATTGCTATTGATACTCTTGATCACATAAATAGATGGATAGAAGACGAAGTATGTGATGAAAGAGGTCAAGTAGCAATGGGTGATGCAAGCTCATGGGGACAAGACTGGGCACAAGCTAGAAAGAAAAATCTTGATATAATCAGGAAATTTCAACGGCTGTGCAAATCTTTAAATAAGAATCTTGTTCTAGTAAGTCATGCAAAACCAACATCAGTCACAGACGGCAAGAGTCAGCTGGGGCCACAACTGCCGGGAGGTCTGGCAATTGGAGTAACTGCTTCAGCAGATGTAATTGGATACACTACCGCAAGTAAAGAAGATGGAAAGTTCTATATTTCTTTCCAATCTTATGATGAAAGAGCTGTGGGCAGCAGATTGAAACCGCTTGCCCAAAAAGTTCTTGATTTCGATTACGATAGTGTAATGAACGAAATCCTTAAATTCAAAGAAAAGGAGTAGCGTATGCCGTATAGAGGTTCTTACGAAGCTAAAAGAACAAATTCAGGTAAAAGCCCTTGGTTAGGATTCCAAGATGTTGCTTTAACTGATTTTGTTAATAAATCAGATCAATATGAAAATCTGGATGTGTACATAGAGGTACATTTCAGGAATGAGAATAGTCAATTTCCTACTAAATATAATTTATTGGGAAGTTTTGATTATGAATCAGATGGGACTATTTCTGGTGATAGTAGCTTGTTAAAAAAGATACTCTACTTAACAGATGCTCTCGGATGGGACGGTGGTATAAATACCAAAGGAGAATGGGTTGATGGTGATGATAATGTCTTAGAAGACGATGTCGCACTAACATTAAATGCTCATTTTACACAAGCCAATTATGGAATAGACAACCATGATACACCTTATTATATTTTTGTTTACAGCAAATGGGATGATAAGGCAAAAAGAGCTTACCCAACCGTATGCCCTAAGGTAGTTAAAAATGACGAAAAAGGTCGGACTGATCTTGAAAGTTATATTAACTTCATGAAGGCTAAAAAGTATATTGTTGAGCACGACGCAAATGAGAAAGTTGTTAATAGTGTATCACCTAGAAGTACCACTGCTTCTGGTGGAACACAAACTTCTTTTTAGTGTCATTCTTTAACGAAGTAGCAATAGGGAGCCCTCGTAATAGAGGGCTTCTTATTCCTGAAGAACAAGTTATAGATGTTATTATTGAACATGGTGAGAATAATGCTGTATATAAAAGCTTATATCTATATGATGAAGAGGCCAAAGAATATTTTAAGATAAGAAAAACTCTTAAAGATTTTATTGGTAAAAGATACATAAAAAATGTATTAATTGATATAGATAAAGGACAAGATTCAGATCAACATACACTAAATAAAACAAAAGGTGTATTATTTGAATTAGAAGAGCTGAATGTATCCCCAGAATCTTATCAAGTTTTCTTTAGTGGTACTGGATATCATATAATGATAAGTGGGGAAGTATTTAATTTTCCGTCAGGAAATAAAGACTTACCATTTATTGTTAAAGAAACTATGAACAATTTATTCAGTGAAATAGATTTAGCAGTCTATAACAGAACTTCGATCTACAGGTGCAGAGACACTCTAAACCAAAAATCATCTCTATATAAAATTCCACTTTCATATTCTGAAATACAAAATCTATCATTTGAAGATATACATAGAATGGCTGCGAGTCGTAGACATTATTTTGTTGAAAATATCTGGGGTGATGGAGAATTAAAAGATAAGATCGCTATGACTGTTCCAAAGATTAGAACAATGGAATCAAGCGTAGAACCTAAGAATATTGTACCATGCGTACAGAAGATGTATTCACTTGGCCCAGAAAAGGGATCAAGAAATAATACTATGATGCGAATAGCATCCCATTTCTTCAGACATGGTATACCAAGTGTTGCAACAAAAGCATCACTTCTTGAATGGAATAATAATCAACTAAGGGAAGATTTAGTTTTAAAGAAGGTAGAAGATACTTATCGTGGTGGATACAAATATGGTTGTCAAGATGAACTAATGATGAAATATTGTAAACCAAATTGTATTTACTATAAAAGAAAAGACTATCTTGTAGACATAAAGAATAGTGAAGATTTACAATCGGACTTAGCTGCAAGGCTAGAAACCGATTTTACGGGCAGAACTATAGACCTAGCTAGGCAGTTAGGCGTATATATGACAGATGCGACTATATACCCCGGTGAATTAGTCACTATATTCGGTTCGACAGGGGCTAACAAAACAGCGTTAGCACAAAACATAGTGTTAGGATATAATGCAAACCTCGACATAATAGAGAGTGAGCTGCAAATTCCAACACTGTTCTTATCATTAGAACTATCTGGATTTGTAATGCATCGAAGAAATTTACAAATTGTATCAGGTGGGAGTAAAGACAATGTAATTAAAAACTATAAAGAACTTTATCAGCATCATAAAGATGACTTAAGTCATATAGCAATTCAGTCTATTAGTCCTAGTGTACAACAGGTACAAGAAAAGATAAGAAAATTTCAACCTAAATGTGTAGTCGTGGACTATATAGATTTAATTGATGTTCCCTACAATGTAAGAGGAGAATATGAGAAATTAAATTATATTAGTCATTCATTTTCCAATATGGCTGTGAACGAAGATATAATAATTATCCAAATTTCACAGGTAAGCAGAGAATATTCCAGAAGTCAAACTATGGATTTGTATGCTGCAAAAGGAAGTGGAGCAATTGAAAATGCATCTAGAAAAGTACTTGGAATCACTGGTAAGTCAGATGACCCAGAGAAAAAGGTATCTTTATTTAAGAACAGTGATGGTGATCTATTTGATGTAGAACTCGAATGGCAACCATCATTCAGATTAAAAAAGAAGAATATCTTCAATGGTGGTAATGGTAAATTCCAAATGGTAGATGAAAGAGGAGTATAAATGGCTACTACAAAAGAACTAGTTGGTGAACTTATCGATGTTAATCAAGAAATCGAGTGGCTTGGACAGTTACCCGATCTTGATATGGATAGTTTGAAAAAGCTTGAAGAACATCGTATGACACTTCATCGGCAAGTAAGAAACAAACTCGATAATGTTGATTATTTTATGGTTGAGCTTAGCAAGAGAGAACATCTCATTGATGCTGAGGTAGAGGCTTTGAAAGAAGAGATTGATAGATTAAAATCTCGTCGTAGAGGCCTTGAAAAGACTATGGATTACTTTAATAAAACGCTTCTTCCTGCTGTTATTCTAGAAATTGGCAATGATGATGGTGTTTATGAAACTAATACTGCAAGATACAAACTCTATGAAACCTATGGTGGAGTAGAAGTTGATCCACATGCAGTATCAGATGATTTTAAGAAAGTTCATTTTACTGAGAAACTAGATAAAGTGAAAGCTAGAAAGGCAGCAATATCAGCTCATAAAGCTGGTGATGATATGCCTGAAGGTATCAATATCTCTCGAGTCAAAAGAGTAAAGCGTACATAATGGTTGTATAATGCATTCTTTTGTTCATAAATTATATAGGGCTCAGTTGATTGAAAGGGGGAGGACAAAGACCTCTTACACGCCCAGCGATGTATCATAAGCCTTTTAACAAGCGAAGTAATGCAAAAAACGCTGAGCCCTTATAATTATGAAATATGATAAGAAAGCATTTAAAGAGGTATTAGAACCTCATCATCGTACTTATTGGAAGATTGCTTACACAAAGCTACAGAGAAAGATGCAAAGTCTCAAATCCTCCCTTAAAAAACGATCAGAAGATTCAAATGTAATATTTATGATTGAAATGGATGATCTTCGTGAAATGTTTTATGTTAACTATGGTGACGGCTGCAAATATTGTAAAAGAAAGATGACATTAAGAAATATGGTATGTGATCATATTATTCCACTTTCAAAAGGTGGAGATTCCATCATTGATAATCTACAATTAATTTGCAAATCATGTAACACCAGAAAAGGCCCATTAGAGGAAGATGAATTTGAATATCTTATGAAATGGGTAGAAAATCTAGAAGACGAAACAAAAGAATATGTGCTACGAAAGCTAGCAAAAGGAGGAAGATATTGAACTTAACTAGAGAACAGACAGAAATGCTTATGACAGCATTAAGTAATCATCGGGCTAATCTTTATATAAATGATAATGATATCGAAGAATTAGATAGGTGTTCTGATCTTATCAGAGACATTGAAGATGAAATGGAATCTAAGGACATTGGACAAAAAAGGATTCCAGTCCAAGATGGACAAACAGAAGTTGGCTCTGAAACAGGTATTGAAGAAGATTATAATAAATTAACTCCATATTCTGAATCAATATGTGATGAATATGATTGATAATATTATTGAAGCACCATTTACAAAAGAAATGGTATCAAATGCTAAGAAAAAAGCCAAAAATTTAGGAAAAATTAGTAATTCTATTTTAGGTGGAGAAGGTAATTTTGCTGGTTATCTTGGTGAAGAAATTGTAGCAGATTATATGAAAGCCTTACAAATTAGTACCGATGAAGGTGATGAAAAATATAGTTACGATTTAGTAAAAGATAATCAGAAGATAGAAGTAAAAACTAAGCGTAGAACAGTTCCCCCAAAAGGTTTCTATGATGCAAGTGTTGCTGATTATAGTAGACATCAAAATCCAGACATATATGTATTTGTTAGTATACAATTCAACGATAATACACCAATTAAATCATGGATATGTGGTAAAAAAGATGCGAAAGAATATTTCAAACAAGCCACATTTTATTCTAGAGGAGATATAGACTCTTCAAATAATTGGAAAGTTTCTGTAGATTGTTATAACTTACCATACAATAAATTAGATAGAATTTAATGAACAATAAACAAATACTAAAGAACAAGGTCGGCTTTCTAGAACAATCATTGCTGGAAGCCGACTGGACTATAAAACAAATGGCTCTTAGAATAGATGCAATGCAAGAACAAATAGATAAGTATAAGAAATCAGGTGATAAAAAAGACCTTGAGCAAAACAATGACTTAATTATTGATTTAATCAAAAAAAGATTAGATATAGGTGCAGAGCAATATCATCAAAATGTACCAATAATGCCTAGAGATGATATAACAAGAGATAATTTCTATGAAGCTGTTGAAGAAGCACTTGATTTGTCCGTATATTTATCAGCGTATATGTTAAGGCTGATGGAGGAGAAAGAACGCAGGGAATTCGAACCGACGACAGCAGACGAACATAATCATAAAGAAAAAGATGAAAACAGAGAAGAAGAGGAAAGCTCAGCTTAAGTGTGCCAATTGGTACTTAGGTAACTGTCTTGGCTGCATGATCCACATAGACAGAGCTTATCTTAAAAGAAATAATTGTGCCCCAGTATTTTTACACATTGATGACAAGTTAGAAAATAAACCATGTGTTGTAGATACAAAAGAAGGGTGTCAATATTTTAAGAATTTCTTGCAAAGATAGAACTACGCTAAACGACTAGGTTTTCCTTTATTTCCCTAGTCCAGTAGTCTATCCCTTCCACAAGAGGGGAGATCGTTTACTGTTTTCGGTCTCCCCTATCTTTATCTCATATATCTTCCAATTCTTGTTAACTTTATCAAACCTTTTGTGCCAAGCCTAAGAGCTTTCTCCATAGCTTTTTCCCATTTACCAGCTTTTATAGCAGTTTTTAATTGTTCTCTAGTACTAATTCTTGCTACATCTCGTGAGGTAACAACATTAAAGTGAACCTTTCTTTGAAAGGGATCATTATTAGTAAGCACATCATACTTATCTGATATTAAAATATCAGTTTTTATATTCTTACTTGGTATACCGCCTTTTATATGTTGTCTAAAAACACGACCCTTTGATTTTCTCAAATTAACACTGGCATTAACTCCGCCAACAAGATAATGTGGTTTATATTGTGGGGATAAAACAATATTTGCTATCCCAGTATTTTTATTATATTTAAAAGATTGCATAAATTTTCTAACTTCTAAATCTAAATCATCTATATGTTCATGAAGAACATTAGCTGAAGCAACTCTAAATCCCTTTATACTTCTTTTTTGCATACTATAAATTCTTTCCCTAGCATATTTCTCAATACTTTTAGGATCATCTAAATCTGCATACTTCATGACATATTCACCCATTTGATATTGAGCATCTCTTTTTACTGACTTAACAATAGCTTTCTTATCACCGCCTACGTCAAGAATTTTTGAAATTGATATTTTAGAATCAGGATGCAATGTTCTTCCATGTTGTGTTAAAACTCTTGAATGATCAGAAAGTCCTTCACCAGTACCAAATGCAGTTTTCATATCTGTTAATATAGGCTCACTTAATCCATTAGCTCTTAACCTATCTACATTAACTTTACCAGTTTCTGTCCAATCTATCATTTCTTGTGCAAGTTTTTCATGTCTATGAGCTCTTTTTAGAGTTGTATATTTATAACCGCCAGAATCACGACCTCTTATATTTGCTGTTCTTTCATGCTTCTCAACATCTAATCTAGCCCTATGTTCAGCAAAAGTTTTCTCACCATACTTATTCATTTCATCTTGGATAATCTGTCTTTGCATCTTTGGATATTCATTTTTTAGCATAGGAGCATGGCGTTTAACTATTTTTTGTATCTCATCCTTCTCATTGTTCATCATATGCTGAGCCATTAATTTTTGCTTATCTCTTTTTGTCCTACCCTTATCATAAAAAGTTTCTACTACTGTACTCATTTTACCAGCTCTTTTACCTATAGCAGTTCCAGCACCACTATATTTTAACCCTTGATATCCTAAGGCACTAATTCCCCACCCAGCACCACCTACGGTAGCTGCCTTAGCCAATACTTCTTTAGTTCTTCTGTAATTATCATCATTCTCTTCATTCAGTTCACGAATAGGTATCTGATTCTTTCTTAATATATAATCTAATTCATTTTTCATGATGGTGCATTCCCAACTAAGCTTAAAAATCCTTTAGGCTTTATTATTTCTTTTTCTTTTTGATATTCTCTAGCAAATTGCATATAGGGTAAGCCAGTTATCTTTTCTACTGACCTCATTGGATTGTCTATTAGTCCACCTTCTCCAAATACATCCCATCCCATTCTTCCAAAAGGAAACATACTAGCAACATAATATCCAGCTAATCTATCATAATCCCCTGTTACCATACCTTTAAATAAAGGTGGAAGCAGCCTTGCAATAGGAGGGGTAATCACTTGTAAAGGAGCCAACGCAGTAGGATAAGTTCCAAAAAACGCCCTACTTTTCTCTTTCTCATTTCCAAAAGCCCAGTCAGCTAAATCTTGGAGCCAGTTCCAAGGAGCAGGTAGAGCATTTTCGAATAGTGAATACATAAATACAGAGGATAAGCCCAGCATCATCATATCTAGAGTAGCCAACCTCTTGAATCTTTCAAACTCTTCTGTACCCTCTTTCCAGCCTCTTAAGGCTGCTTCACTTATAACTTGATTTCTAAATCTTACAGAATTCCATGACCAGAGCTGGAATCTTGTCATAACCTTACCCATGGTAGACCTAGCAAAAGCTGGTCTAAATGGAGCTGAATATAAGAACTGGGTAGACTTGACACCTTCCTTAGCTAATTTAATAAGGACAGGGTCATCAAATCTTGTTATAGCACCCTCAAAGTTATTCCTAGCTTGCAGATAATGGGCCATAAAGGCATCTCTACGGAGAGTTCTCTCTGGTCTTCGCATGAACCATGCAGCTTTATTAAAGATTGTATCTGCGATACCATGTTTCTTAGCAATAGACCTTAGTTCTACGTCTTCTAATTTAGGGTCTTTTCTAATCTTACCAGAGGCTTCAGCAAAAAACTCTTGCCATTTCTTACCTTTAAATTTTGGATTTAACCCAGCCTCATAAATAAGAAAGTCTTCTACTACACCTAATTTATACACCCAGTCCTGAACATCAGTTAAGTTCTTCCACTCTGGATTAACATTTGATTGTAGATATCTAACATTACGACCATTTAGGTAATTTTCCATACCAGTAGAGGCTAACGTGTGCACAGTACCACCATAAAGATTGGCTACAGCACTCTTTGGATGAGCGAGTAATGATGCAAGTTGATATTTAGCTTCTAAATTACCCCATTTTGCCAATACACCAAAATCAATACCCTTTAATTCTTCAGGAAGGCCAGCTTCTTTTTCAGCTCCAATGCCAAGCTTCTTACGAATATCATTTACTCTTCGTTTAACATTACTATCATTCCACCAAGCATATGGAGTACCTTTTATTTTCATACTATCATTATTAAGGACACGATCAGGTATTTTTTGTGGATAACCAAGGGCATCTTGAGCATATAGATTAAAGAAATCAACCCAATCAAATGTATGTGCCCAATCACCAGTCTTCTTATGATGTTCTCCTGCAAATCTATATATATCTGATCTCACCTTGATTTGTGCAGCATGCTTATGCATATTATCAATAACACCCTTCATATAATTAGAATATACCTCAGGCTCTATACTCCATCCGGGTATATGTGCATTACGAGAATGTTGAGAACCTACTTTTCTTATACTGGTAAACCAAGATACACCCTCACCTTTCTTTTGCTGCTTAGTATTTATCTCTCTCAGTACATTAAAAGCTTGTTCATATGGCTCATTGATTTCACTATTTGGCATCCAATCACCAGTTACCTGTTTATAATGATATATAGCCTTTGTTAGCTCTTTTAATTTTGTTCTCTTATCCATGAATGGATCAGCTTCAAGAGTTTTTATCAAATCTTTTATACCATTTGCAGCAAGTTTCCTATCACCAGCAACATGAGGCCAATATCCTTCAGGGCCCAGATCACCAGTTTCTTCTATTTCTAATTTTAAGTTTATATTTTCTTTTATAGCCGAGTGTCTCTTAGGGGTTTCAGCAATCATTTGACTTTTTGCAATCTCTCTAAGCCCATCAATGCCTTCAGATAAGTCAACTCTCTCACCCTTTACTACAGCTTCGTTGAATTTCTTCAAAAACTTTTCAACAATGTGATAATCACCAGCATAATTTTTATACTTACCTCTTAATGAGCTATATGATCTTTGCCATTCATTCTGACCAAACATATCCCTTTCTCCAGTCATCCATCCATGAACTCTTTTATTCCATTTAGTAATTATATTATTAATATTTGTCACTATTTGATTACCAGTTAACTTGATTACTCTCCCACCTTCAACTGGTACATCATATATCTTATCTTTTAAAGCTTCCCAACCATATTCTTTTTGAATTTCGTTCCATTTATTAATATACTCCTTTGAAAAAGCATTAAAGGTAGCTGTATCAGCTTTATATCTTTTTCTAAATTCTGGAGAAGTCGCATATTTAAACTCTCTAAGTCTTACAGCAACTCTAAATAATTCAGCTCCATCAGGAATACCCTCAAGATATGGTCGCATATCAGCATCAAATAAATCTTTTTCTTGTTCATACATCTGGGTAGACTGCTGCTGCATAGTGTGCACAGCACCTTGCATCTTTGTCATCATATTATCAGGCTGGACTACTCTGCCATGAACCCAACCATACTTATCTTTATATGGAGCACGAGCTTCGACTAACTTTAAATCAAACCTCATCAAATCTTGTCCAATAGCCTTCGGAAACATAAGATGATGCCAAGGGCTTATTTTTGCAGACTTATCTTTCACTGGTCTCATCATCTTCTGCCACCAACTACCATCTCTAGTTTGAGAAAACCATCTATCTAAAGTCTTAAAATCTTCTAATGACGCCTGATTTATATCTTTTTTGATAAGCCATCTCATAACACCATTTAAATCTTTTCCAACTATATTATTATAATGCTCTAGATGATCTTTTATTCTATAAGCTAACTCACTAGCCTCTTTTGATAACTCCCCCTTATGTAGTCCTATAAATGGAGCATACTCATCGAAGTATAACTGCGTTTCAGCGTCCTTCTCTGGATTTTCTACTACCATTCCTTCAATTCTATTGCCATCAGAATCAAAAAATGGTTTAGGTCTGTCTAATTCCTCTGCACTCTTTACAAGAATTTCAGCAGTTTTAACGTCTGGAATATCAATAGTATAATCAAATAACTTAGAGTATTCCTTTAACATATTACGAACAGAGGCATCAGATATTGCCGAAGATGCAAATCCTATCCTAGAAAGAGAAGTCTTCTTTGAATCACCTATCATATTCTCTATATCTTTAGCAACTCTCTCAGTTCTAGGAGGGCCATGCTCTTTAAAAAAAGCTTTCTTATCAAACTTTCTTCCACGCCATAAGGTACCAAGCATAAAAGCATCAAATAAATCAGCTTCTTCAGGTGTAATAAGTTCTTTGTACTGCTCTATTCTCTTATCGATTTGCATCTGATTCAAAGCTGCAGACTGCTTATCACCATATATCTTATCATGAGCAGCCTCTAAAAATGATACCTCATACTGGTCAAGCGATGAATTCTCTTTATCTATCTTCTTAGCTTTATTGGCAAGTATATAACTATTCTTTTTCAAGAAATCTGCTTGTTCAGCAATCTCTTTTATCCTAGAATTAGAAATATTCTTTGCTTTCTTTACTATATATTTTATACTAGCCATATCAGATAAGTCATTAATAATAAAGTCTTCTGCCTTTTTAACAATATCAGTTAAATGTCTAGTACGCTGCTCTATATTATCTGGATCAAACTTATCAAATTTATTTTTATTATAATATTTAAATTTATCCCCACCTAAAATATCCCTTTTGTATCTTGGATGCTGCTTATCTAATTGAGATTCCATACCTTCTTTTGTATAAAGCTTATACTTCATAGCTAATTTATAATATGCACTCATAGGAACAGCCATAGTTTCACGACCAAGAGCATCTCTCAACCAATCATAAGCTTTTAAACTACCCTGATGTTCTTCATATAATCTATCTAAGTTTGTTTCTTTTAATCTTTGAAGAACACCATCACTCCAATCAAGACCCTGTATATCAGTTGCTAACTTAGGGAGAAATGTATTTCTTTGTTCTGGAGCTAATCCTTTTTCAGGATCATTTATCCCTTCTAGTCTCTCATGGATTTCCCACATATGAAATCTTCTATTCTCAGCAAAATTCCTACTATATAATCCTTGATTAATATCTTTCATTAAATTTATTACAGCACTTCTTTTATGATGAGGTTTAATTAGTCTGTCATATTTATGAACTGGCTTACCAAAATTAGGATTCTGTTTATTACCTACCATATGCCTATTATCTATAATTTTATATTCAAATAGAGCATCAGTCTGCTTTTCTAACAGCTCTTCACCACGCTTACCAAATTTTAATCCAGCTTCATCCATAGGGTCTGATGCTAATCCAACAGCAGCCCTAGTTAATCCTCTGAATGCCCTCAAACTAGTATCACCCTTTTTAGCTCTTACCCTCAATGTTAAATCTTCTGTAAAGTCTTTCACTTTTATCTTCACGAAAACAGTAGAATCTTCAGCAGCTCTTATTGCAGCATAAGCTGATCTTATAGTCCCAGACTGAACAACAGCAACTTTTAATTGTCCCCTACCCTCAGAAGCTGCATTAGATGCAGTCTGTCTGGACACAGGATCATATTGCAATGCTTTATTCTTCCCAAGATCATAAACAATATCTTCTCCAGTTGCCTTATCAGGCTGAACTGTTAATTCTGAATGATAAGTCTTACCCGTAAATGGGTTTATAGCTCGCTTATTATCTGCCTCTATAGGCTTACCATCTGCAGATTCTACTACATACTCATTCTTAGACCAGTCATACGCATCTTTCCAATCTTTCTTAAAACCTTCTCCAGTACCATCAGTAGCTCTACCACCAAAGAACACAAAAGCTTTATCCCCATCTAGATCAGCACCTCCAAGAGCCTTCATAGTTCTCCCATGAAGTAATGATCCATATCCACGAATTCCTGTAAATCCTTTAAAATGAAGAGCGTGAGCACCACTCATAGAATCCATAGGTACACGAACAAGAACAGCCCTAAACAATTCTTCTAGTTGCTTATCTCTCTTAGCACCCTTTATCTTCACATACTTCTTAGCCTTTTCATCCCATTTCTTTAAAGATACTTGGTAATCATCCCATAATTTTCCAAGTTTACGTTTACGTTTCTTACCTATACCAGTAACATCAACATCTAATTCTCTAAATCCCTCATCTAAGAAAAATATATCATCTCTCTTTTCCAAATCAGCAGTAATCCCTTCCTTAGACATACCTATCTCATAAGGTCTCATCCTAGTAGAACCACTATTGCCTATTTTGGGTCTCGTTATACCATTAACAATATAGTTTCTTATTACTGACATCCTATAATCACGACTGTATTTATGCAAAAATCCAGCTATACTTCTTGGGATAAGCTTCTGTATCCTATCATGAACAATGACATAATTAGCCATTTCATCTTTCATGCTCTTCAATTCTGTATCAGTATATTCACCATCAGCACGCATATCTTCAATGATATCTCGATTATATTTCTGTATCTTAGCATAAACTTGATTAGCAAATAACTCATTACCCGGCTTCTTTATAGCACCGAGTAGTTCATGTACACCAACCTTATCTAAATTATTTAGAATTTTTGGGATATCATCCTCATAAGCAGTTGGATTCTCAGCTAATTTTTTTACTATAGTATTATACTCTTCTTCACCTGCAGCACGACTCCCGCTAAGAGTTTGATACATATCATCCATAATCTTACCCATAGCTTCATTATATTGATTTGCATTCTTAAAAGGAGCACGACTAGGGTCGAAGAAAGAATATGGAGTAAAATTCATAAACATCTGTTTTGGCATATGCTGAGATTCAATACTATGCTTATCTGTCTTTTCAGACATTACTATTTTTATATCTCTAATTGGTAATTCATATATCTCAGCATCAACCTTAGGCTTCTTACGAACCCATGAAATATTACCTACTTTTCTTTCCCCTATCTGCTTCGCTGCTGATCTGGGGATTATTAAATGAATATTGTTATCATGCATATACTTTTCAAGCTTTGGAGAAGCTGAATGTATCATGTACTTACCCAATAGAGCTCCATATTGGGCACTAGGAGACACTATAAAGGATTTATTGACCCCACCTTCCAAAGGAAGCCCTGCCCCGTAATTTAAGCCATCTATGGCGTCAGAACGCCCTATTATGCCACCATCAGAAACTTCATAGTGTTTACTGCTAGCTGTACCTACTACATGATTTATCTCATCTCCCAAATCTTCGATTAATTGTATATTTAAACTATCATTTTCTATCGCCTTCTTACCTCGTCTAGCTTTCTCAACATGGAGAGCAACAGCTTCAGGATCAGCAGAGTAACCAGATGTGAGCCAGATTTGAGCACGTTTGTTAAAACCTTTCGCATTATTTACATACCCCTTCTTTAGTACCTTACTAAAATCGCTAAGACTTTTATATCCATTCAGTCTTATATCGTATATTACATTTGATATGTATGATCTATCAAATATCTCACCAGCTAAAGTATCTTCACCGCCAATACCCTTTCCATATCTTTTTATGAAGGCTTCTCTACTCTTATCTATTGCTTTTAAATCTTTTTCCTTTACCCCAGCCTTTTTCAAAGTGGCTTTTATAAATGCCAAGTCTTTTTTTATAACCTTTTTATTTCTTGATACATCTGGGTGATATTTCATAAAATACATTCTTTCAGCATCACCCCTACCACCATAATAATACATATCATGCTTATAATATTGCTTTTTACCATGACGATCAAGGACTGGTGTACCATCTTTATAAGTTATTAACTTCTTTCTATAATTCATAAATTTCATTAATCTGCCAATTTCTTTGTCATATTCATTTTTAGCAGCATTTATATCCTCATCATTAGCGTATTCTCTATGATTCTTTGTTGCATTACGCTTAGCTAAATAATCTTCATACTTTCCAAGATCGAATTCTCTCATACCAGTAGGAGTACTCCTGACCATATGATCTAATATTGCATATACACCATATGCTTCAGTCTCTTCCCCACCTACCTTACGATTCCAATCTTCAAGCCAAACTTTCTCTATAGATTTAGGCTCTTGACTTAACTGTTTTTTATTTCCAGCATCATTTTGAGCAAGACCGTTCTTATCTAGAGTCATTATCCTAGCCTTACCATTAGTAATAGTAATCATATTAACAGGTCTTTGTCTTGTCCTCATATAACCAAGGCCACGCCAATATGAATAATCTTCTTCTAACTGAGAAAATTTAGGATGTTTCTCCAGAATATATTTGGACATAGCTTCACCGGGATTTATTCCTGTTTTCTCAGACTTTTCAGTCTTTAAAAGCCTAGTCCATTCATCGTTTAAATCCTTTGCTATAAGTAACTTTTCTCCTATAGGTCTTCCTTCAAGATAACCCTCCATATTCCTATCAACAAAAGTTTTGGCATTTATAGAAAGTTGAGCTGGTTTTATTTGAGCATCAACATCTTCCCCACTCAAATCCATTTCTCTAAACTCTTCTTCAGTATAATTTCTTACTGGTTCACCTTCGGTACTAAACTGTATAGATTCCTTCTCTTCCTGAGACTTTATAAATTCACTAGCTCTTTTCTGAGCCTCCTCTGCGTTAATACCCGGTACTGCTGACATTATCTCAGCAGCTAAGGCGTTCACGGGCTCATGTAATTCTTTTACCTTCTTTATAACCCAATCTTGGCCCGGCTTATCTATTTTATCCCATCCAACTACAAGTTCTGGGTCTCTTACTCCTTGTTTCATCATCTTTGATAAGTGTTGTTGACCCATACGCCTATGAACAGGCATTTCATTATACCCAAAATATCCACCTAATAGATATTGATATATTTGCATTGGAGTTGTTTCTCCCCTAGCAGTAGAAGGTAACCCAGTGTATAATGAAGCAGATAATGTTCTTAAAGACTTATCAGCAGCAGGTGATCCAGTTTGTATCAGATTTCCTATACCTCTGAACACTGCACCAGTCTCAGCACCGTGTATAAAAGAATCTAACATCTCATCAACACCACCCTGCCAAGAGCTAACAGCACTAGCAACACCAAGATGAAATCCTCCAGATGCCATATCTTTTACAACATTATTCTGTAAAAAGCCAACTGCAGTCTTAGCAGCATCAGCCCTTGCACCAATAGCCTTACCATATATATTATTAGTTAATTTACCAGCCTTTTTAGTAGCAAAATTAGCAATCCTCATCGGGACAGAAGTCCCTCTAGCTGCCTTTGCTGCTTGGGCTAATTTATAAGCACCCATTAACTTAAATGGCATTGAAGGAATATATCCAACAAACCCAGCTAAGTGTCCTATATTACGACCAATAGCCTCTGCATCATCCTTAGGAGGATCACCGACGTTAAAAGTAGTAAATCCGCTAAAAAATCCAGCACCCGCCTGTTTCATAACCTCTCCAGTTTTACCTAGAAATGATTCTTGATTTTCTGCAAAAGGAAGTTTATAATATTCAGCGTGTTGTTCTAACGCTTCTAGAGTTTGATCATCGAATTTATCTGGCTGCTGATCATACAGCCGTCTATAATTAGTTACCTGCTGAGGAGTTAAGCTAGGTTTAAATTGTTGAGGAACAGCCACACGCTAATCCTCACCAATAGCATCTAATAGTTGCCCTATTCCCCACATTCCACCTTCAAATAAGGCAAGGCCAGCTAACCCGGGTAAAAAGCCTCCACCTGTACCCATAGCAGCAACAGAACCAAGACGTCCAATCCTAGCAGCTTTCTGACCTCTTAATAACCATTTAGTTACAAGACGTCCAGTCTTACCTTTTTGTCCAGCAACTTTAGGAAGGATACCTTTACTTCTATTACTAACAATTTTTTCAGCCTGTGTCTTTGTAAATTTATAAGGCCCAGTTGGATCGCTTAATTCTCTTACAGTTAAATTTCTTACTGAGCCTACTCCTTTACCGGGAACTCTCAATCTATTACCAACATTATCATACCCACGCATTTTCACACCCTGATCACCAAGTAATTTTACAATTTCTTTTCCCTGAGGAACAAATTTTCTTAATCTATTTGCATAAGTTACAGCACCATATCCACCTGCTGCTATTAATGCTTTTGTTATATCCATGTCAAAAGAAGATTTAGGCTCTATTAATTGATTGTCCAACATATAACCGAGCATTCCCGGATTACCCTTAAAAGCTTTTCTTAGATCATCATCGTCATATCCAGCTTGTCTCGCAGTAGCAACCTGATTAGCTAAGTTCATATCATAATTTTGCTTACCATATCCATACATCTCTTGAAACATTTGTTGATCAATGCCCTTTGAATTAGGCATATCTTCTCTTAATTGTTGATAGTGAGCATTAGCACTACCCATTGGTCTCATATTGCCAATAGAAGCTTTATCTAGTTTACCGCCAGCCATCATTCGCTGAATAGGCAATGCCTCAGACATAATTCTATCTTGGAATCCAGTAGTTGCTGTCTGTGCATCCCTCTCAGCTGCTTCTTTAGGACTCCCCATCCAACTATATGCTGCGTTAAAATCTGGTATATATGCCATAATTAATTCCTACCAAGGTTGTTGTTGGTACCACTTAGGTGGTGGCCCCTGTTGTTGTCTTTGAGGTGGTGCAGGGCCCCATGTCCCTGTCTCTTCATCGTATACTTCTTGTGAAGTCGTTCCATCTTTATTATTAAACACTCCTGTTTTTGGCCCTTGTCCAGCCTGCTCAGCACCTTCTAAAAATTTTCCTATCCCAGATTCCCCAAATTTCTTACTTTGATCATCCACAAATTGTTTATTACTTTCCTTATCTCCCCAAATTCTTTGCCATATATTAGGAGATTGAGGTGCAGGCGACCCTTGAGCCTGAGACTGAGCTCCACCTGCTGCACCCTTAAAGGGATTAAACATACCTAATAAACCTCTTATATCTCCACCTAATGATCTATCCATTTGAGCAGGAGCACCCATAGATATGCCACCCCAATTCTGTGCAGCTTGTGCATACGGATCATCAGAGCCTTCAGTCCCTCGATAAGCTTGATTTATATCAGATTGGATTGATTTATAACGATCACTGTCTTGACCATATTGCTCTTTCATCTGATTTCTATAATCAACAGCTCCACCTAAATCTGTATAGGCAGGAGTTTGAGCACCTTTACCAGTTATATAATCCCAAACACCCATTATCTATTGGCCCAGCCCTTTAAACCGCCACCAATCTTACTTAGCAACCCAGTTTTTCCAAACATATCAGGCATCATCATCCCACCTTGTTCTTGCATAGCTTGCCCCTGAGCTAATCGAAGGTCACGTTGGTGTTCCAATTGTTTTGACATTTCTCCAGAGACACCCTGATCTATATTCATTTGCATTGCACCAGCTTGACCTAATCCTTTATTAAAAGCACCATATGCTTCAGCCATACCACCTTGCTTTAAACGATTTTTTATAGCATTCGCTTGACTACCACCTTGGCCCATCTGCATAGCAGTTTCTACACCTTGATTACCTTTTTGACTAGCTAAATCCATAGCAGCACCAGAATACTGACCAAAATTAGTCATTTTGCCGACTATACCCTGTGACTGATCCCAGACACCCCTTATCTTATCTTCATCCCCTAAACCACTAATGACTTTATTCTGCTGACCGATACCTTGCTGTATCTTCTGGTTACCCATTATACTGCCTATAACATTCTGACCAAACTCGCTTCCGAGCATACTTCCGATTTTGTCTGCACCTATTCCTAATAAACCAGTTAAACCAAACGCCATATTATATATCTCCTAAGATAGTTTTTTCCCTTGCAATTTACGAAGGTAATTGTTATTTACAAATAGTTTTTTCATTTAAAATCCTCCTCCATCTTGGTCATAGACTGTGAGAGTCCCATTCGCATTAGACTCACTCGTAACATGAACATTGCCAGCAGCACTCCCACCAGAAGTATTACAATAAAACCTTTCCCAACAATTGTTTGCCTCTACCACTTGCATCATTTCCATAAAATCTGTACCAGCAGGGCTTCCGGGTGTTACTGAGAAAGATTGTGAAGTAGCAGTCCCATTACCATTACTCCAAGAGATACTGTCATTTCCAGAAAGACTCGCACTAGCAGTGGAAGTTCCACTGTTATTTAACTGCCACTTAGAACCTAAATTACTACTATTTTGATTTAAACACCTTGAAGCAAAGTATGTCCCACCCCCTGACCAAGTAAGCGTACCAGTAAGAGTACTGGTTGAGCTATGAGGTAATACAAAAAAAGCATCATTTACTCTACCGGGGCCAGCTATTGTTAATGTTCTTGTCCCGGGCCAGAATGAAACTGTCATTTTAACATTAGTAGCACTACTGCTATTAGCACAGTTAGCTCTTAATTTAGTTTCAGAAGTGCTGCCAGAAGCATCATATCCGCTACCATCAGTTATCTTTCTTAGGTCGCTAAGTTTACAATCACTGACAACTGCAAACGCCATTACTCACCTCATTTTTTAATTCTTTTATAGCTTCGATAAGCAATGGAATTATACCATCATATCTTACTGCCTTTATACCATTATCTCTTGTAGTAACAAGTTCTGGCATTACAGATTCTATTTCATTAGCCATTATACCATAATCATGACCCTTCAAATGGCTTGCTGCTTTACTGTTCCAATCAAAAGAATATCCACCAATTTTAGATATCATATCTAATGGGCTTTCTATTAACTTTCTATTATCTTTTAAAGAAACATCAGAAGAAGTGTACGCCCAAACATCTGCCCTAGCCTTTAAATTCAAACAATCGACATCTCCATTTTCATAAATATTTATACGTCCACCACTAACATTATGATTCATCGTAACCGATATATTATCATAACTTCCTGAAGTTGGCCCCCCATCTGGAGATAAGTGTAGTGTGGATATTGCTCCATTATTACGAGCAATAAGCTCATTATTGTCGATTGCAAAATTATAACTATTAGTTGGCCCAATTTGAAGACCGTGACCTGTGGAAGTAGCACTAACATCAGTATCACTAGACAACCTTATCACCTCACAAGTCACTGTACCTGTAAAAGTAGGACTAGATAGGTTTGCTTTTAAGGCTAATGATGTATCGACTTCCGTTTCTGTATAATAGGTTGAATCATGGTTATGACTCGATGCAGCATAACTCGTATTAGCTCCGCAATCAGAAGGTAATCGAGCATCGGCTACAGTGCCAGATGTTATTTCAGTAGCACCGTGGTTGTGACTAGGCAGAGCGAATGATGGAGTTACGGTTGTAACATTACTTCCGGGTCTTCCTAATGCCCAAGTAATTCCCCCATTGTCTATAAATCTTATGTCTGCTGAGTCCCAAGTAAAATAGCCCCCGACAGGATTAACCTCTGAAGCACTTATTGTAGCGTTAGACAAACTAGCAGCTATTGTAATATAACCATCTCCATCTACTCCATCATCCGTAGATGAAATAGTAATATTTGAACCCTGTTTAAAACCTCTAAGTTTCCCAGCAGTACCAGTATTAACAGTTACTAAAGTTGCCTGTTGACCACTAGAACTAGAATTTGTTAGAGCATAACTAGTAGTATTATTAGCAGCTATAGTCATATCAGCACCACTAGGGGTCAAATATATATTAGAGCCAGCCACTAGTTTTATGTCTTGTGTCCCAGAACTTGCACCACTTTTTGTTAATCTTAAAAGAACATCATCTGAATCATCAACCCATGAACTTGCAAATATATTTTGAGTATTAGTATCGGTGTTAGTATCTACTGGGACTTGCCAACTGCCATCCTTACGCAAAAAGGAATTGGCATGAGTGTTACTCCCTGCTAATACAAGACCAGCAGCATAAGAGTTTCCTGAACCCATAGCTGTATAGGTTGTATTAGTATCAGTAAGGGCACCAACAATATTTGGAGTTACAATAGTATCATTACCTGAATCTGTTACTTCAAAGAATATTCCTGTACTACTACCAGTATCATAGTCATCATTAAATTTTAAAGAAGTATTCCCAGTTACAGCAGAACCATATCCATCACTGACTACATCATATCCCGTTACACTTGTTATGCCAGTTGGTGAGGCTACATTAAATTTTAGGTATGCCCCACTCTCTAGGCTCTCCTCTAATGTAATTGTCATATTACTATTTGCACTTCTTACCCCACGAATAGTAGTAACACTGCTTGTACCAGTTTGTTTTAACCCAAATACTGTAGGATTAAGACTACTCCCTGTATAAGAATCATTAACAGCGTACGAAGGAAGAAAATTAGCAGCAAAATTTATCCATGTATTAGTACCAGTATCATATTTCAACATGTTACCATTAGCAACACTAGTAATAGTAGTATCATTTAACTCGGATAAAGTATCTTCAGTTTCTAATAAATTATCAACATAACCCTTAGTAGCTAAATCAGCATTATTAGATGGACTAACCCCAGCTTGAGTAGCTGTAAACGGGACAGAACCATCTGGTTTAATAAATCCTGCAATAGCAGAATATGATATTACTTCGTCCTGTGTTGTTTCATCCTTATCTGTAAAAATCATTTGACGCTTAGCCCAACCGTCTTTAAACTTTCCTTCTATAAAATATTTACTATCATCAGTATCTTTATATAATCTAATATCCCCATCATTTCCAGAAGTACCTTTTGTTCTTGATTCGCCAGAAGATTTGTTATTAACAGCATTAACAATATCATTTATATCATCGTATACTTGAGTCCACGCCCTATCATTTGATGTTACAGCTGGTGCTCTTTTTACTTTTAAATCAGACATTATCTAGGACTTCTCTTAGTCTTAAACAACACTCCAACTGCACCACACTCATCTCCAGCAGCATTAGAATCCAATCTTACCTTCAGATTAGTAGTTTTTCTGTCTGCAGACTCAATATCCATACGATAAGTACCCCTTACTTTAGCAGCACCGAGCTGATCCCCAGCTGCAGGTTTAGCACTATTTACAGTATAATTTGCCTTTATTCGAGTAGGCACTAATATTGACCTCACATTCTTTTCTTGGGTGTCATTCCCCATAGTTAAATCTTTTGATACCCATTCCCATTGTCTTTTTGTACTTGCATGACCAAGAAAATTCACCACTCCAGAACCAGTACTAACATTAATACTAGAATCATTCAAAGTATAGAATCCTTTTGGCTGAGTTGTAGTTTCTGTGTCAGCAAAGGACAGCATATCCCATCTTTTTCTAGGAATATTCCAAGCCCAAGCATAGTAATTATTTGCAACTGATGTACCAGCAGCACCCCTAAATGTAAAATATACACTTCTTCTAGAAGCATCATACATAGCCCTTGTATGATAAGTCTTATCTCTATTCTGCCAAGAATATAAACTATCTCCCCTTACAATAGGTTCTCCTATAGGCTCTGCTGACTTACCATTATGTTGGTATATATTTTGATTATCAGCAAAGAATAGACCAAAATCAGTAGCTACTATAGCATCGTCATTTAAACATCCAACTCCCTCAAATATATCTTCTATATAAAGACCCGGAGAACCAACTATCTTATATGTATTAGTATCATCAAATGCAAATATACGCCCATTGAATCCTATTAAAGCAGTAGGAACAGTAGGTAGCTTAACAAAATCCACTACCCAATCAAATACATCAAACTTACCTACCTTAGAGGCAAAAACATAAGAAGTAGCATCTTCTATATAACCGGGATGATAACAATTACCAATATAATGCTGATTATTTAACTGTGCCGATACACCATATTTAGGCAAAGTAGCTTCAATCGACTCTGGTAATCCAGATGCTGCCTCATATGACGCTCCCTTTATTCCCTTATCTGAAATATCCTTATAAAAAGTAACACCAGATTCAGTCCATCCAGAAGCTAAAGAAATAGTATCTACAAGTCTAAATAATGATACAGGGGTAGTTGCAGAAGAAGATGTAGCTTCTGCTCTATAAATTTTAATACTAGAGGCTCTACTTGGAATCTGATCTTTATCATTTATAACAATCCTGCTAAGCCTGTTAGCTGTTGCTAAGGAATTGCCAGAATCAGCCTGATCAAATGCAAAACTCTCCGTACAAAGAGGTGTCTCTTGATAGCCATCAAATAACATAGAAAATTTATACCAATAACCATAACCAGCCTGTAAATCCCCATTATTACTACCATCGCCCTGTGAATTTGTTAGACTAATCACACTATGATCTTTTAACAAGGTCTGAGTAGCTCCAGCTGCAAAATCATTTGCAATTGTATCTATACCAGCAGTACCACTTGCCCTTAATAAGGCAAGAACAGAAGTATTACCAGAATAAGTTCCACTTCCATCAGCGTCTGGTTGATACCCAAGCATAACTTTAACATCAGTTCTAGGGTCTTGACCAGAAGGAGTAACGCTATAAGTAGTCTCATAAACTCCACCTAATGTATAAATATTATAATTTCCTGATGTCTCTGGAGTTGTCCACGATGTAGTTACTGCACTTGCCAATCTCTGTATCTTATCATCAGCAGAAATAAATAACCTATCAGTTTGCGGCTCCATCATAGCACTATTAATATCACAAGTTGAGAAAACAGAATTTCTATTATCTGCATTATTAGGATGATAGACATGATGTAAAGGAACAAAATCAGTAACATCAGTATGATCATTCTTTATCCTATGAAGACATAGGGTTCTTTTTTCTGTTACACTATTAACCCTATCTAATACATTACTCCCACTAATATCAGCTGTAGTCCTATTTAACCATAATGGAGTAAAAGTAGTTATATCATCAGATACACTACTATAGTTTGGATATCTTGCTAACCAATAGATAGCAGCATCATCAGAGTCATGTTTAACAAGACTTCTCTTAAAAGTCTCTGCAATATATACTTGATTGTCAGACATAACAGAAAAGTCTGCAGCAGTTATTGTCCCATCCATATCAAGTACCGTTACCCAAGAACCCGGAGTTGTAACATTAGCATAACCAGTTAACTTAGGCATCTTAGGGTCTAGAGTTACAGTAGCACTTGAACCAGCAGTAAAATTCCATAACAATTTAGCAGTTGAAGATTGTGTTACTGGGGTACCCCCGTCATAAGAAGCAGCTACCCATAGTTTAGTATTAGTTGAAGTATATTCTATATCTGTATAATTACTACCAGTTGGGCCAGCATAAGTACTTGGGAGAGTATAAGTAACATCCTTCTGAGATAAGTCATCAGTCCCTACTTTAAAAATCTTACCAGTCCCAATCCTGTCTAACACAAATATATCAGTACCATCAGTACAAATAGATTGTAGATTGGAAAAAGTACCAGCATCTGATTTTGCTACAAATGCTCCTGTAGTTCCATTTATCTTCCATATTCTAGTACCACCTAATTTTATACCATACATATAAAAATCATTACCAGATCGTACAGTTTTATAAAGATGTGGTACAGAGGAAGGATACTTCACCTCAGCTTCTTCAGCTATCAATATCCCGCTTCCCCTACCTAGAGACTTATGATTAGTATACCCTACCCACATGGGTAAGTTCGCATTACCAAAACCTATGTGGACTTCTTTATTATGCGTCTCCATCGCAACATCTTTCAATGGAGTAGTAGTTAAACCTATACCATCATTATCAGCAAAAGTTGGATAATCATCATGATCTAAACGTGTTGTAGTATCAGCAGCATGTACATTTTTTATTAAATGTAACTTGTTATTATTGTCTTCCCAATATACTACGTCTTCCTCTACTATTCCAGTAGATTTAGATACTTTTTTTAGGACTACAGATTTATCTATATCTGGAGCAGCTGCAGGACTGACAGTCCCATCGCCCTCAGCTATAGTAACAGAAGTATTAATTGGAGCACCCTGTAATGCACCATCCTTGTTAACACAGTCCAGATTAAGCGAATGACTAGCAGACTGCTCAGGGGTATCAGTAGCATCAGGAGTAGTTACTGTCCCGTTCATAAACTTGTTTATTTCAAGCAGTTGTTTTGCCATATTTAACCTTCTATAAGCTTACCCCACAGTGAAGTTCTACCTTCTATAATGTTTATTACATGAACTGTAAATAAACCACCACTGAAGTAATCTACCACTGCAAAGGCATGAGCCCAATTATGTTGTCTATTACCAAGCCATGCATTCTTCTCAGATGTCATATCTTTTAAACATCCTATAGACCAAGCAGACTTTACTCCATCTAAGTGAGTAACACTACTTTGCTGTAAGTCATGATGATGTCCGTACATCAAATTGGCACCTAATCTTAGCAAGTGATTCCTCGTATGAGTCATCCCTGCAAAGTGATGTCCATGGTAGTAATTCATTCTACCTATCTTTAGATATTTACCAGCAGGATAACATTTATATCCTCTTTCGTCAAGCTTAATAGCCTTCTTGAAAGTATAATCAGTTAAATATGGATTCTCCATAACAAACCGATCAAGCCATTCATCATGGTTGCCTTGAGTAAGATATTTCTCCTTACAACCAACCTTGTCTAATGCCTCGTCTACCATATCCATCCCAGCATTGACATCTTTAATATCCTTATCCACATACGGAATTTGGTACTCTAAAGGTGGACGTTTTTTCTTTTTCCACTGCCAGTGACTTACAGACTGAAACTCACCGACATCTCCCAAATCCAAGTAGAAATCAGGTTTTATTATCTTTATTGCCTTCAAGAGGCAATTCATAGCACGAACATCGTGCAAAGGAAAATGCTTATCAGGGGTTATAATACCCCTTTTAGTCACTCCTTTATCTAATTTGGTAATCCCTCGCATACTGTATCCATCTCCTCTAAATCAAAGTGTAATTCCTTTAACTTGCTAAGATGCTTGTCAGTAATTCTCTTACTGAACCTTAGCAACTGAACGCCACAAGTTTCACATTCCCAAAATAAGGCACCATCATAGGCACCTAATACCTCAACATCCTTCATTGTCGCATTATGACAATGTGGACATATCTCAGGCTTATCTGGGAAGAATTTTGTACCATATACTTGGTCAAAATCAGAAACGGTTATGGTTATTGTTGCGATACTACTTTGCTCCTAGAACCTTTTTCATTACATCCTCTACTACATCATATATAGCAGTAAGAATCTTTTCCTCAGTTCTCTCATTGATTATTGGAATGTCAATCTTTTCATTCAAACCGTCAATGATTGCCTTTTTTGTATCGTCATTAAACAAATGATCAGATACTATATCTACTAAGCTCATATTAACTCCTATTAAATTTGACTAAACAAATATCCAAATCCAGACATTAGGATAGTTCCTACCACTATTACGGCTCCCTGCAATCGATAAAAGTCTTTTGCTGGAACCATATTGGCCCTGATATGTTTGACATCAGTTTTGATCTCTTTTATATCGAGCTGGTTCTGTCTAGATACGCTGGTTGTATTAGCCATTATTTTTTACTTTTCTTTTCTTCGCTATCCTTAGCTTTGGATTCTTCTTCCTTAGCTTT
>Ga0209128_1000166_pt1 | contig 46049 bp, 44 predicted proteins | sample ETNvirnome_6_100_FD_184072 | JGI IMG/M metagenome (GOLD analysis project Ga0209128, IMG submission 184072) | Marine viral communities from the Pacific Ocean - ETNP_6_100 (SPAdes) (version 2) | ecosystem: Environmental > Aquatic > Marine > Oceanic | place: Pacific Ocean | collected 2013-06-19
CGACTTTTGATTGCCTTGACTAAATTCATAATAATTTTTCTGTCTTTAATTTGTTTGGTAGACATATAACCCTCCTTGTAAAATTTTAAAAGTGGCAGACTTTTACCCGTCCGCCAGAAGGCAGTTGGCACTTACGCCAACTAATTAAAAAGGTGGCAGACATTCCCCGGTCTGCCAGCGGGGCGAGCCTAGCCTGCTACCAGTTCATTGAACGCACGGTCTACATCAGTTGTTTGCGTGCTCTTGTACTTGGCAGTCTCGTGAGAACGGCTCTCGGCAGATCCGTCGCCGGCCAGTTGCTCATCGAGAATAGCGCCTACCTGTTCCGCACTAAGACGCTCAAAGAGAGAGTCAAAGTCCGGAATACCATCAAGGAGGGCGGGGATGGCTTCAGTATCCTCAAGTAGCGTTGAGGTGTTACGGCGCATTTTCAGGCTCGTCTGGGGGTATGCACCGGGTTTGGTGGGCTTGGTGTACGTGAGAGTAATATCAGTACCCTCGTTCGTATCCGTAACATCACCGTACTCCGGGTCTAAAATGTAGCCGAGGAGGAGTTCGTATGCGGTCTTACCGTAGCCGTATACCTTAATTCCCTCATCCTCTCGACCACGAACAACTACGGGGCTGAAATAGCGGGTGCGCACAAAGAGTGACTTTGCAAGCTTCTTGCTCTCCTCGTCGTTGTTCTCCGTTCCTTCGCGCCAAAGCGAAGAAGCGAATTCGCAAATCGGACATTGCTCTCCAAAGTTACGTTTGGGACAAGGGACTCCGCCCCTATGATCTCCAACGTTATAGTGGAAAAACATTTCCTTGAGTGGATCTCCATCTCGTGTTGGGACAATACGAATATCCGTATCGCCTTCGTCTGGTTTAAACCAAACCGAGTTGGAATCACCCTTGTTTTCACCGCGCAAAGTTGCGAGCTTGCGGCGCATAAGCTCCATATCAATTGACATTATTCAATTTCTCCTTTTGTGAATAAAGTATAACACACTCAACTTTAAGAGTCAAGTGTTTTTTGTTCTTGTACTACGTTTGTGTGGGCAACGCAGAACCCAAAATCTTCATGTTCGGTTTCATAGATGGCATAAGATAGCTTTCTAAATGCATTAGTCGGTCTGTCTTTAAGCATATCCACCAGTTTTTTGTGCAAGCCGCCTTCGCTTGCTAATCTTTCTTCGTTTATACATATATAATAACACAGTTCGCGGGGGCTGTCAAGGTTAAAAAGCCATTTTTCTTCAAGATTTTCCATATTGAGTATGGCGACTGCGCGAATGCGGTTTAATGCTGCTGGGGGGGAGGTTTGGCCAATCTCTGGCTCCGAGTATTCGAAGTAGTTTAAATAATGTACAGTAGAAAAAATAGATTCGTTCAGCAAACTATAATAAGTTTTAATGGGCACTTCTCCCAATGCTTGTTCTAGATGCAGATTAGAAATTAAAGTAATACTCTTAAACATTCCCGAGCGTGCATACTCCTGGAGGACACCGAAAGTAATCTTTTCCAAACTCTTAGAAATTCCAGTTAAAAGTGCAGTGTCGGGTTGAATATAAAATAAATCTATCTCTTTGTCGCGAATCTGTTGTAAGATTCCGAGAACATAATTCGAACTCATCGAAGACCCCATAACAAATACTTGCGCGCGTTCCCGGACGTCTTCAAAAAAATTCTTTAAGTCAGGAATGTGGGCTTCATATTCGTCCGGCGTCTTGAAAGATTCTAAATTAAATTCGCGTGAAGTGTTGGTCTCCACTTTGTTGTTTAAACGGTATACATCGTAATTACCAATGCTAACAAAATTGCTTGCTATAGCAGATGCGCCGTTACCGATGCCGATGATCGAAATCATAACTTTAGCTCCTTAAGATCATAATAGTTTTCGCCGCATGAAAGATTCACAAGAAACCTAGCCAGTTTATTGTTGGCAAATATTTCTTTGATCTCTGGCACCAAATGGCGATCCTCGTCGGCCAAATCTACCACCACTTCATCATGGACAATGTGAGAGATAAATGACTTCTTGTCAGTCAAAAACTTATCCAGAACAATGGCTCGTTCTAGAACCAAATCAGATGTTGTACTTTGAATCAAGTAGTTAAGTGCTTTTCTTGCGTCAACTGGGATCTTGCGATTGAACATAGTGCTAATATACCCCTCTTCGTACCATTTGTCAAGAACTTTTTCACGATGGTAGATATTAAATTCATCATTGGACGCTTCCGGGTTATACAACCACGCAAAGAATTTAATTTTAGCATCTTCGCGATCTATCTCGCCTTGAATTAGGTTCTTAATGTGCCACTGATGTACATCTTCGGCAGGCTGTGGCTCACCAGCGAGCCCAATGAAGGTGCGGACCTCTGCCGCATTATAATCGAGGGAGAGGAACCACTCGTTATGAGGCTTTAGAAGCTTGCGAAATTCTTTCTGGACCGTCAGCATGGGAAAGCTTTCTGCATGCGTTGTGAGGCGTCCTGTGACTGTTCCAAAGGCATTGTAGTCTACATACTGGGGTCCGCGCAACAACGCGGTGACCCGAGCCGAGTTTCGGGAAGAGAAATGCAGACTCTTACATCCTTGATTGTTCAAGTTAAGTTCCTGGTATCGAATCTTATGTAAAAGCTTTTGCATATCGTGAAGGTGGTCATAGCATTCGGGCTTCTCATATCTCTCGAACACATATTCAGTAATCTTATTCTTCACCTCGCAAAATTCTTTAAGAAAATCTTCTGGGACCAAATCAAATATGCAGTGGTCTCGCATATCAATTTTGGCCAATTGAAATGATTTTATATAAGCCCGCAAGCGCTTTTGTGTTTTTAAAAGGTGAGGCTGAACTTCCGGCGGGCACACTTCATTCAAGCTGCGGCCCTCAACCAAGAGCCATGCATACTCCACGTCACTGCTATGGAGAGAGCCTGTGTATTTCCAGGTCCGGGTAAGCAATGTGGGAAAATCCTCGTAGTGGAGTGCGCCATTCGCATATACTCCGATGCATTGCGCTTTATCGTCTATAGCTTGAAAATACAATTTATCCTCTGTTGGCCGATGTCCCTTCCCGGATGCGTAATAGCTCCCGTTCGATCTCGCGTGCCGATTCTTCTGTTTCTCGTTGATCCAAGTTTCTTGCTGCTGCAATAGCTTGCTCTGCTCTTATAAGATAACCTGTTGAGCCGCGATAGTCAAATGGTTTATTCAAAATTGTTTCAAAATAAAGGACTGCGCGGTATCTATCCCCCTTATTGAAGACCTGCATGCACTCTCTCGCAATCTTACGTTGTTCCGATTCGGTGAACTCTGTCTCTTCTTCTGCGAACCGCATCTCAAAGTATTTTCCCATGAAATAGCCAGCGGAATATATATCATTGAGGCTGTCCACAGTATAGGAGGCGCTCTCTTCCATAATGGTTACAATAGAATTGTCGCCTCTCACTTCAGGACGAGCGCTTTTTTGTTTGCGGACCTTATTATAGAGGTTTAAAAGCTGGCGTAGATAAAGCCTAAAAACATATACATGAGGTGCACTAGCGAACTTGGTAGACAAAACGTCTAAAGCTCCAGAGGATCCATATCTCATAGCTGCCTGCCTCATTGCACGGGAATTCAAGTCAGCCATCACACGCCAGGGAATGTTAGCATCCACTACAAAACCATAGTTATTGCATTGGTTTAGCCAGAGTTCCCAGTTTAAGCTACTAAAGAATTTCTTTACTTTTTCTTCATCGTCGTTGGGTCCGATATCTGCAATTTCCAAAACGAGCCCACTGTTGGTGGGGGTATAATAACGACTCTTGACATACCCCGGCAATGTAAACGGAAATTCTAGTGCCGTATTTTTAATCATGTCCATTAACACGCTCATGAAATCATCAAAATTCAAAATAGAAATTTGTTGGCCATAAATCTTATCCCTAATAGCGCTAGCTAAATTCTGAGAGTAAGCTTTATAATGAGCCTCCGGTGATTGGTAGGCGCGGAATATTTTTAATTCGGCTAAGTGCTTGTCCTTAGTATCTAAGCGACCGACCATCCCCAACTTTTGAAACTGGCGCGCCATATCTTCAAACTGATCTACCACAAAATCTACTGCTTGAATGCTGCGCTTGGGATCTGCAGTGTTTCCATTCTTAAAATTCTTCATCATATCGGCGCGCGGGATCACCGGAATAGAAAAAGCGTTTACCTTACCAAATAATACTAACTCTCCACGTTGATAGTCTAAAAGATTCGTTGCGCCGGCCTGCACATCTGGATAAGGACTAAAATTCTGCAGATTGAAAATTGCAGTTTTATAATTAAGGCGCTTATAATATAGCGCTTTAAGACTCGCTCCTCGATTTTTCCCTACGTAATTTTTCCCCATTTGTTTTCTCCGTTTTCCTTATGGTTTGGTCGTGGCACTATTTTGGCGCGCCGTGATATTGCCCTCGCATTTGCCTTGGACACCACCGGGTGTTGCGCCGGCGTTGGCATTTGATGCGGCTGCGCGGCTTTCTGCTGCGCCTTCTACAGAGTTGACCCACTTAGCATGGAGGCGGGAGGTTGCCTGACCAGGGGCAAACGAATGTTCTGATTTGATAATCATCATATAACCACCAATTCCATATTGTGTCAAGTTCAGCGGATGACCGGGAGTCAAATTGGTACTCGGGGCTAACCCTCTAGGATCCACGAAAATATAAGTGCCCGGAAAAGTTTTAACGTTGGCATACATTTCAATATCTACATCGTACAAGACCCGTAATTGCTGCAGTCCTTCATATCCCTCTTGCTCGAAGCGTACTTCTGCCAAGCCGGGCGAATCAGTCTTGTTAAACTTAATATTTTTAATTAATCCTCGATTACGTCCTGCTAAATAGTGATAAATGCCTGCACGCTCATCTTGTTCTTTGTCACCATTCATCTTATCTAATGGTGCCACCCGCCCCGCAAAATAAATAAAATAATTCATTTCGTCTGCGACTGTGCCGGCGGCGATGGGGGTATCGGGGACTCCCGAAATATTAAAGACCGGGCGGGGTAGCTCCGATAACATTGCGCGGGGAACATTGGTGGGTTCTAGAACACTAGTGATCTCGTCATTGGGTCCAGGAAGAGGATACGATGTGATGACCGTCTGATTCATTCTAATTTTACCTCCCGGTTTGATGTCCCAGTTAAAGCACGATCCATCATTAAGAAAATCTCCAATCAATTTGTTAAAGAGATCGTTTAAAAAACGTGTTAAAGTATAAATCGTTTCCGCTGTGTTAGAGAGCTTCTCGGTAATCCATTCGAGGAGATACTTCATAGAAATAGGAAGGTCTCCAAATGTACAATGGAGAGTACTTGCACCGTTCTTGGCTTGGTTTACTACTTCTAAGGGACCAAGCACAATGCGTAGCTTAGTATAGGCTTTTTGAAGTCGGATCATCTTTTGTTTTTCGAGCGCGATGCTACATTGATCTTTCTGGTCTTCCCCGATCTCGGCTGTTTTCAGTTCGTCTTCCATATCAGCAGGAAGTTCTTTCAATTCAGCCTCAATGTTCGCCATGATACAGTCTATCAAATCGCTCACATATACAAACGGCAAGTTTTCATTTTTGGGATTCGTTGCCGACAAGCCAGCCTTAAACAAGTGCGTCTCTTCAGCCTCGTCTGCTCCGGAGAATCCGTCGTATTGCTCAATTGCTTCACGCATTTGCCTTTGAATTTCCGCCACAGCTCCGGCTCCTTGGAGGGGGACCAGTGGCGCAACATTAGCTGACCAATTATAATAGGGACCTAGTGAATTAAAAAAACCAATATTTTCCATCGGCAAGTTAAGATAATAAATTTTATTTTGTTTAGCCAAACTTCCCACTAGCGACTGGAGAATCTGGGGCTTTTCTGCGTTTGCTTTCTCAGCCAGATTTTCTTTTACCTTGTTTATTTCCTCTGTATCACACACTCTACTAAAATATTTAAGCTGCAAGTTGCGTACTAGTTGTTTAGCGGTAGGGTTGTTTTTGCCCGGGCTAGCAAAAATATTAAAGGCGGGTTGATCATAAAAGTCTTCCACATACGCCAAATATTTAATAACCATGGTGGTACGACCCATCTCATCAAACTCAAAATGATGGATGGTGGGGGTTAAATTAAGGGTAATTGTAGAATTCCAAATGCCCTTATATAATAGTTCTTTCCCTGTGCCGGCACGGGTCGATAGGTTAGACATTTTAGTCCACGGTCCCTGTCCATTCGGGGTTGCCCACCCTACCACAGCTTTGAGTCTAAAAGTGAGTTTGTCTAAATTCTGTTGAGCTAGCACTGCGCCCGGGCTCAATGCGCCGGGTTTGGATGCGGCGGGTGATGCCGGCAGACAACTCGGGGGCTGTGCACCGGGGGCTGATGGTCCGCGCGATGGAGGCGGATTACGAGTCTTAAGTGCTAAATCAGCAAAACTAATAAGATTGCCCTTTTGATTCCGACGAGGCAACAGTAGTTCATCCATCGAGCTAGCAAAGACCTTTAAGGTAGCGCTAATACTTTTCTTTACCGCAAAAGGGTTGCTTCCTTCGAAGGCGAAATCAAAACTTTTTATACCGACGCCGGCCCCTCGGCGCTTACGATCTTGCAACATAGATACAATTCCCGATGCGCTCGATTCAAATATAAATTCATCTTCCGAGGCTACCCCATCATCATTATAGCTCACCTTAAATAAACGAATCATAGGTTGTAAGTGATCGAGCACTTCGGTGTCCGTATTAAAAAATATGCGCCCACCCTCACTTTGTGCAAGCTTATTGAGAAACCCATAAGGATCGCCGTCCATCAGTAAGGTAGCGTTAGGAGAATTATTAACGTAGGGAAGAGCCTTCTTGGGTTCTCCTCCTGTGTATGAAGCAGGGGTGGCAATACCGCCTCGATAGTCACGCTCTCTTTTGGTACGAGATAACTGCTCAACATAGCTTAATAAAAAACACTGCTCTTTAAAGATGTTGCGTTGCACAGCCGACCCAATTGCGTCAGAGGCAGACTGGGTGTTTAGTGCGTACAGTAAATCATTCATGAGTCCTGTATTGGTGATGCTGTCGGCGAAAGGACCGAGTATGAAGCCTGTGACTGCGGCAAGTTTGCCGGATGCATCCTTAAAAGCTTGTGTGATGTCTTCTCTCGCCGCCTCTAAAACCAGCAGATATTTCATCGCGGCAACACGAATACAACTCCAAGCACTCGCAAACTTTACAATACCATTAATCAATAAGACTGCGGCCGGATCCATCGCTGCCATAGCTGCTCGATAGGCAGGAGCACGGGCGGCATCTAAACTGGTACCCTTGATGGTGTCGCGGAAGCTTTTCCAGATTTGCTCAAAGGTGCCATGATGTTGAATGCTGTGAGGCGCTTTAATCCAGCCGCCGCGCCCAGCGCGGGCGTCATCCGCATTTAAATTGCCCACTCCCTTCGTAAATTCATACCCACTCACATGACCAGTAAATCCTAGAGACAACAATTGCGCATCTGACAACTTTTCAAGATACTCACCTTGTGTTCCGTTGTCAAAATTGGTCGCATCAATTAGTGCCTCTTCGATAACCCGAGGATCTACGTCTCCCCTGTTCCACTCATTATCGTCTATATTCGCATCAGCAAAGCTATAGTCATTAGCGGCAAATGACCATTTTACCGCTTGGTGCCATGAGCCCTGAGCACCGTCTAGCTTTTGTAGCGCCTCCGTAGTGTAAGGGACGCCCTTTCGATTGCCGTACTGTTGCGCATATGCGTGTATATAAGGAAATTTGTTGATTGCTAAATTAACAAAGTGGTCGACGTATTTGCTGCCGGCAGAACTGGTTCCAGGGTTTACAAACAGTTCCTTCTTTTCGTCGGACCCCAGATAAAACTTACCTACGCGATGCGGCTGGTGCTGCATTGTCTTCGCATAATCAATGCTATTTCCCCCATCGCCAGCATCTGTAAACACATAATGGTGGAATTCCATCCTTTTGTAAAGGGGACCGGACTTCAGCCAGTCGCCCGCAATCACCCCTTCTCCTTTTTTGCCCTTTGCTGCGGCAACCAAATCAGCTTCCGCAACTCCATATTTAAGAGAATAAGCTTTATTCTCTTCCCAGTTATTGGTGTCCGTCTGGAGCGGGAGCCCAAAATTAGCTGCAATGGTGTGCATATTGCGTGCCAAATATAATAGGCTGCTATTCTGGTCGCTCGCGTTAGCGCTTTTGATGTCCTTCAAGAGTTCTTGCGGGTGCTGAGACATGCGAAAAGTAAAGTCGGTGTCAGTATCCTGGTACCTCGCAGTGGATGGCATAAAAGAAAGATCTAAGAAAGCGCGGAAACCGATATCAAATCCAATCCATCCTTCGTGAATCATTTTTTCTGCGGCGCGTAAGGTCCACGCGCAAGTTTTCAGTTCTTCATACAAAACAGCCATAGCTTCATTCTTCGAAGCCTGCGCATCCAGCACCGTATCCTGCTGCGCAGTATCTGTTATTCCTTGTGCAATCAAGGAGTCTCGGGTAATCTGATTGCTCATTAATATACCCTCAGAACTTTAAGCGCCTCTTCTAGATTCAGAGGAATAGCAATCACATCTCCAGCACGGATATCTGCTTCAGTCATATAGCCGTTATACAATGCAATCACCCACCAGAACGTAGGGCTTTGATAATATTGTTCGGCCAGTTGATAAAAACGATCCCCATACTTCCATAAGTAATTGGTGGTCCTCAAAGAAGCACGGTCTGCGACAGTGGGGTTGTAGATATAGGGGGTCTCATATTGGCGGATGTTTTTAACTCCGCGCTTCTCGCACAAGAGTTCGCTGTTGTTATTAATGATTTTGTATTTTGAATATCGTGATGCCATAAGTTATCTACTCATGCCCATGCTCGCTAGCGTCTGGTCGAATGCGGCGTTGGCTTGCGCAAGATCAGCGAGATAAGCTGCTTTATCGGTGTATTCTACTACCCCTTGGTCTGTGCTGAGGTACCCACTCCCGGCTACGTTATCCCAGTGTCCCTGCAGTGCAGTGATTCCGGAGTACTTGTTTGTTGTAGCGCCTGGTACCGCTTCCGTCACCTGTGCTGCAGCATTATCTGCTGCTTGATCGGGGGTGTCCCGCGGCTCTTCGCTTGGGGGCTCCAGTGCATCGGGCGTTCCCGCCGGGGTTCCCTGCTGTTGTGCGGCTTGAGCAGCAGTGTGTGCGGGCACAACAGGAGAGGGGGGTAAGCCGGGTGCGCTAGCTTGAAAATCGAGACCATACGGAAACGCATTATTGGAGAAGTTGCCTTGGTCGTCCCATCCCAAATGATGCTCATGGATGACTCCAAAATCAAAATTGATATTGATGAGTTTAGGGAGAATGCCTCCATCGTCTACAGTTCCTTCAGAGGGATTCGTTTCGATCACTCCCTTGTCCCCTTCGAGGTTATGATTAATCGTAAGACTTTTTAATACCCCTAACAACCCGTCTGTCGCTTTGCCTCCTCCCACGGATCTAAATTTTATTCCTTGGTCTTCTGCACTGTATTTTTTGCCCGGCTGTTCTTGGAGGATCCAGGAACCGGCGCTTCCCGTATCAGGCACATAGTGAGTGAGCTTGGGGGCCCATTGTTTCTGGCTCTTTGCCAAGTTCATTACATTTAAACGCAGCAATGGAGATTGTGCGATAGTGGTGGCAGAGCCGGCTTGAGTATAATTGGGATACAAAAACTGTGTGAGGGCTTGGACCTTGGCTAGATTCTCGAAAGCCTCGCTTTTAGATGCGGCTGGAATCGCTAGCCCTACTGTAAGATTACGAGTGGTATTCTTAAATTGGTAAATGGGATCCATGCGCCCATAGACTGTCTCTTCAGACCAGTCAGGAGAAAAGGTTTCATTATAGGCTTCGATGAAAGCTTTGAAGTAAATGGTACGACCGCTGGGCACGTGTTGGATCATTATGCGGAAGCCTTGATTTGCTAAGAGATCGGAGCCGTCCGAAAAGTTAGTATCCCCAGACAGTTTATTAACATTAAAGAAGGAAGAATTGATTTTGCGTTCTGCCATTTATATTATTATCCTTTACGAAGCCTCGGCAAACTTGCCGTCCACTATATTAAGTACTTTCTCTTCCAAAAGCTTACCATCTAATTCAAGCTTAACTGTTACTTGTTGGTTGGTGCGAGGGCTTGCTGCGACCGCTCCGCCACCACCACCACCGCTGCGGGCGCCGCCTGTAGCTTGTCCATAGGCTGCAGCACCGCCGGCGCGGGAAACGGCATTAGCCGATGCTTCGACGCGTTCTAAGATTGTCCTAAATGTTAGAGCTTTCTTTTTGGGAATATCGTCCATTGCCTTTGCCACTTGTCTGATGGCTTTGGCGGTTTCTAATAACTGTCCCGACTGAATACTCGCCAAGGATTCACTGAATAATGCAATTGCTTCCAGATCATCGGTAGCAATAAACTTTAAGGCGAAAGCCACACCCAATAAGCCCACACCCAACGCGAGCATTCCAATTGCGGCGGGAAACAAGAATATAGCAGCTAATGAAACGGTCGCGATAAAGAGAGAAAAGGCTTTGACCTTTTCAACGTCCATGCTTGTGAACATTACAGCGACTCCCTCGGCCATCTTTCCAACGCCCACCGCCACTAATGCAATGGCGCCTCCAATCATAAGCACCGCGGCGCCTAACGCTAACAAGACAGCAACTCCAGGGGCGCCGGCAGCTAGTCCAATCAACGCGGGAATAAGAAAATAGAGCCCTGCGGTGAGGACACCGATGGCTACGGCAATGGCTAGAATTTCGCCGGCGGAAAACCCTGCAAACGCCTTAACAAACTCAGCCATGCCCAGCGCTGCGACTGCAATGCCGGCGCCAATCAATAATACGGCCACTCCGAGTGCTAACATTTGGGGGGCTGTCTTTGCTGCGGTTTTACCAGCTAGCTGGTCGGTGACAATTGATTTCTTTTTTACTGCGTCGTTTTGTATCTCTTTTTCAGTTTCAAGCGTGGTTTCCGCAATAGCTTTTTTCGTCCATAAAGACTTAAGGGCTGCCCATTTTTGCTCGGCGCGCCAGAGAACCTGCACTCCAGCCAAGACTGCTTTGAATGCGGTCCAAGTTGCATTGAATGCCACCTGGGCTTTTTGGAGTAGCATCGTGGCCGTCATCCAGCCTTTGTAGACTATGATGGCTCCCCCCACCCACTTCACCACAAGTCCAATCTCATCTACATGTTTTGCCATCCAGTTTCCGAAAGTTTGGAAAGTAGCTAATAGAGGTTGCAACACGGGAATCAATGATTGTAGCACCATCTTAAGGCTGTCCTGAACACTAGCCATCTCTGCTGCTCGTTCGGCCGCTTCTGCATAGTCAGCGCTAGTCTGTTGAGTCTCTGCTCCTAGCGCCTCCATGTTGCCCGACATCATCTGGGCAAGATCGCCCACCGAATCTAAGCCGAGACTGTCGGCATAAAACTTTCGCTGATAGTAGGACATGTCATCGAATGACAGTCCGGCCTCGTCAAGGGCGCCACGAAGCATTTCAAATCTTTCTACCGGATCCGTAGCCATCATCAGATCCATCGCATTGACGAAGTTCCCACCTAGTGCAGCATTAAGCTTTCCTGCTTGAGTAGCTGCGCCTTCAAAAGTATCAAACTTATCAGTAACCGCTAAGAGTTTTTGCATTTCTAGACCAGTAATCTTAGAAACTCTCGCCAAGTCTTTAAAGGCTTTTGTTCCATCCGCTCCAAGCTTGGATAAGCTTGGCCCAATTTGTCCATACTGCGCGATTAATTGGCCCGGGGCTACCCCGATATTCTCAGCTAATGAGCTTAACTCGCGCAGGGTGCCGGCGGCTTGGGTACCAGTCTGCCCCATCATCTTAGTGGCTACTTGCATGCCTTTAGCAGAGTCAGTTGCGTTAACCCCTAACTGAGTTAAGATCGCGGAAGTTTGTCCGATTTCTTTGCGGGCTTCTTGACTGATCATTGTAAAATCAGTATAGGCACCATAGAGAGCGCCCCAAGCTTCTTGGTTCTGTTGCAGTGAAACTGTACTATTGCGCGTAGCCTCATACGAATTTGTCATTTCGCGGGCCATGGCAGCAGATGCTCCTGTGGTTCTGCGGAATGCGCTTTCTGCTGCATCTAGTTGGAGCGCAAGGTTAATAACCGAATTTACAAACGCTGCTATTCCTGCACTACCCAACTTACTGACAAATCCGATAAGGCCGGCCTCCGCGCTCATCATGGACTTGGCAAAATCCATTATATTCTTATAATTAAAGAGTTGGTTTTGACCATAGACGGCCATCATCTTGCCCAACTGTGAGCCTAAATCTTTAGCGGCATCAACGGACTCTCTTACACTCACGGTATATTTTAGTTGATTCTCTCGGCGCTCTTCTTCAACAGCTGCCTCTTTCTCTAAAATGCGGAGCTTATTAAGATATTGTTGAACAGTCATCTCCGTTGTTCGATGTTCATGGAGGAGAAGCTTCTTTCTGTCTTCATAATACTCTAAAATTTGATTATGTAAATCAACTTGTGCTTCAATACTGTGGGAACGTTCGCGCTCAACCTCAATAATCCGCTCATTCATTGCTATATCTTCTTGGAGGGCGGCGAGGCGGCGGTCACTCAGTTCCCCTTGGCGGCGTCTGCTTTCCTCGATGGCGCGGTTGTGGGCCAGCATCTTCTCCAAGACTTGCTCCGCGGCGTCGTCCGTGGCTGCAGCCTCTCGTTGGAGTCGGAGTTCTTCTTCTGTCCATTTCATACCAGCCATTTAATAAAACATCCTTGAAATAATTGGGGTGCGTGTTATTATAAATAGTTTTCCATAAAAAAAGACAGGGCTTATTACTTGCCCTGTCTTCATCTTTGCTTTATTTATCTTGGCCGCGTGGGCGGTGCTGGTTGATTAGCCGATGTTAGTGTCTGAGTAGAGGAGTTTCGTCCTCCACCTTGGGATGCCTTATCAATAGCCTCCTTCTCGGCTTCCAACTGCTTCACCAGTCTTTCCACAAACCACTTGCGGAGCCCTACCGGCAAATTATAAGCTTCAACAAACGACCACCCACCAGAATATTTTAAGAAGAAGAACTGCTCATACACGTTCTCCATATAATCACTGGTCAGGCCAAAAAAAGTCCGCGGTTAGCGGAACCTCCATGTCTTGATCGTGCCCACATTCCTCACACACAAACATTTGTGTCAAGTCAATATTGGGTGCCACGAGCTTATAAGCCTGTCGAATTCGACGCGAATCTCGCGATGGCATATTAGCAATTACTGCTTTTAAAGTTGTATCAACAGTGCTTCCATTTACAGCCACAATAAGATTACTCAATTGAGTGGTAACTGCCCGTTCGGTTAACCCATTCCGAGCTTTTTTGTTAGACCCCACCAACTTCTTTTCATCATATCCAGTCAACAGGCGCAGAGTAACGGTAGCCTCCAGTGAGCGCAAAGTGACATCATAAGTGCCATCGCCGTTAAAAACAAGCCCCAGATCGGATTGCTCCTGAGCATCGATATCATCGCCAGTATATACATTCGCCTCATTCAAATCAAAAGAATAATCTTGGGACGTGGTGCATGCAGGACACGTAATCTGAGTCGTGTAGATGTTGCCATAACCCGACGTCCGGACTGCAATGATAATGGCATTGCGATCTCCTACCAATAATGAATCGGGATCAATGTTCCGATTTACTATAATGTTCTTCAGCAAGCGTTCAATTGCAATGCCTTTCTTTAATAATGTTCTCGACGTAAGAAGGTCTTCTTCCTTCGCCGTCATGTGTCGAATCTCAATGCTCTCTTCATTGTGGAGCGGATGGTCCTCATCATAAAACTTTCCCTGCGAGGGAAGCTCTACAAACTCAGTCGGCACAACAAAGGAAAAATCCGTGTTATCTTGTTGCATCACTTGAGGAGGAGGACCACTAGATTCTGGCGTGGTGTCGCCCATGCCTAAGCGGTCTTTATTTCGTGACAATATTCACCTCTTTTTTTAAGTCTTGTCTAAAGTATTGCTGCTTCGTCCGGTGCAGGAGCATTGGCCTCGGCGCCCCCACCGCTAGCTTTGTCGAAAACGGAACCATGCGGGCCATCGAGAGTTGCCCAGTCGTATTTCAGCGTCATGCTTACCTCGGTAAGATCATCACCGCCATATTCCAGGTCTCCGAATTTCAAATCCGTAATCCAAGCATTCTGAAGAGTCCAGCTTTCGATGCTCTCTCCGGCGCCGTTGAGCGCTGTAACGGTTACCTGTCCGAGAGCAGTTGCCGCCCTTGCTTTCGTCATGGTCGACAGGTCACTCGTAGTATCAGGGGGACTATAGCCAGCCTGTTGGACGAGAGTCGTCAAACTATGAGCAACATCAGGATCTTGGGGATCTACCATGGTAATGGCAACGTCGTTCCATGAGACAGCACCAGGATAATAAAACGTATGGTTCAAATACTTGTGTTCCGCTGCAGCAATCGTGAAAGAGGGCTTGGCCGCGGTCTTTGCAAACCAGAGATTGGTGTCATCTGGAAAACCACTAATGCGAACTATAAACCTAAATTTTCTTTTAGGATCCTTAAGCGTGGTATCGCTCGAAAAATTATCAGTCCAAAATGCCATTGTTTAGTTACTCCTATGTAAGCGTTTCAAAATTAAATAGTAAGGAGAGAAAAAATCTCCATATCTTTTAATCATCAAATGACGCTCCTGTCGATGCAATCACAAAGTCGATTGCAATGTATTCAATTGCCCGGGCGGGCTTCACCATAATCTTAGCATATAAGATATTTTGGTCAATCAAGTCGGGGGTCGTCGTAGACGAATCCAGAATCAATCGATATTCCGTAATTCCGTAACGAGTAAGCACGCTATCCAAGAAGGGAGAAATTAAGCCCCTAAAGCGAGCCCATGTAGACTCCACATTTTGCTCAAACAAAATCTGTGTCGACAGAATCGAAATCTGCTTCTTCAGATAAATCACCAGCCTACGGACGTTAATCCTATCCAGGGCAGACTGACGCTCTTGCAAGGTCTTCTGTCCGAATACCACAATCCCACTAGACGGGAAGGAGGCAATAGGATTAATGCGAGCTTCGTAAAGAGTGTCTCGTTCCCTAGAGGTTAATCTTTCGGAAACAGCCGTGACAGGAATGCCTGCGGCTCCATCACTCAATCCGCCGCGATTGAAACCGGCGGGAGCAAACCAAAGATCCGACTTAGCCTGCGAGGAAGCCAAAACTCCCATCATGGCCACGGAGGGCGGTACCCATACTAAGACGCCACTTTGTGAATCCCGAGTCTGAACCCAAGGATAGAAGGTTGCGCCGTAGCTCGAATCCACTCGGCGTGCGCGAAGAGTATTCGCGGCTTGAATTGGAGTAGTTCCAATACGTGCCTTCTTGGTGGTCTTGCGTGCCTCGTGAGGCGGAATATAAATACTCGGCAGGTCAATGAGTGCCATAGCATCTGCACGCTCTTCACAGACGTTAATCATGTGCTGCGTGAGTGCATCTTGCGTAAGTCCGGGGACTGCTAACAAGTTCATGTTCAACATTTCCGGATCTGCCACTGTATCGATGGCGCGCTTGTAAGTATAGTATTCCATACTGTTCTGGTTGGTGGCATTTCCTGTGCCGGATCCACCTGCGCCAGGAATACCGGCGTTATAAAGAGGATCGGGGCGCAGGATATTAAAGCCATCGGATGCTCCCCAGAAGGGGGCAGTAAAGCGATTATAGTCTGCATTAAGCAAATCAGCAATCGAACCAGAAGTAATGGATACTCCGGAGGCGCGTGAGCCAGAAGCATAATAATAGCCTCCCGTAGAACCGGAGGTAATATCATCTAAGGAGAAAACATAAGCACCTTTTTGGGTGGCTGTTGCACTCGGTGACGGGGCTCCCGTTACTGGATCACTTACCGAAGATTGCCAAAGCTTTCTTAAGCTATCAGCCACACTAGGATCTGAGTGGGTGCTGGTGCGGTCCCGAGTTGTTTGCATTCCAAAGTATGCATCAGTAGGAACCGCTAAGCCACCATCAGAAGCGGAGAGGCGCAGGCGGGGCGTTGGCCAGGAGAGGGAGCCAGTTAATGACCCACTCGTAGTGTTGCCCATAAAGGGGGCGAGCGCACCACTTATCAATCCCGTGGGGGCATAGATCATTTGACCTGCAGAGGCTGTGGTTGTCGATGCCAAAGCTCTAAATCGAGGTGGACCATAATAACCAAAGGGCAAGAGAGCAGAATCGGTTGCTCCGCCTTCCACATCGGGAGCCATTTCAACGTACATATACTTGGACCTATTAGGATATTCTCCATAAGTCTTCAAGCGGCGCGAAGTGGAATCCCATTGAGTATGCTTGTCTCCAATCACTCTAGCGATGAAAGAGGGGGAAGCGGGATCTAATGAACAGTTATCAAACCGTTCCATAACCTGCACATTACTGTCTGTATCGTGGAGGTTGCGAACAAGAACGCTAAAGGTTCCATAATCATCGGTTGTCGTAGTTGACTGCCGAATATTTTGAATAGAGATCTTGCAATTCTTCTGTAGCCATTCGCCATGGCCGCGGCCCACTAATCTAAAGAGCCTCTGGAGACTATGCGGATCATAGCTGCCGGGGGCACCTAAATCTTGTCCCACAAACCAGCCGGCTTTCGCTTCAGTTGAAGCACCTTGCAAGTTTTGAGGCCCAGTCGTGCTGGTTCCTGCCAAAGCGATGGGGAGCAGTACTCCATGCAACGCTGTTGACGTCAAATTACTACCCGTCGCAAACCAAGCCGCTCCGTTAGCGCTCGTGCATCCAGCCCGAAGCGCTTGTCCAAAGCTTTCTCCGAGCCAATAATTTTTGCGTGCCGACGCAGGATAAAATCTACCGGCTACAGATGCGAGTTGCGGATTTGTGTTAAATCGATTACGAACAAACAAATCTGAAGAATCATCAAAATTAAATTTAATTGTTTCGCTGCCCGTGGCTGCTGTTGAGCCGGCATTACGTATTTCTATCTGAAATGTATAATCACTTGTGTTGTTGCCCATGACTACTCCGACACCACCGGAGGTGAACGAGTCACCATGCACCACTCCGCCCGTCAATGTAAGAGAGGCGCTAGCATTCACATACCAAACTGCAGCTAATACCCCTTGTTTGGCCAAGTCGCCGCCCAGAAAAGTTCTGTGGGAGGACGAGGGCCAGACCCACAACCCATAAGCACCGCCGTTATCAGCTACGCTGCTAGCAGGGCTGCTCAGCGTTTTCCAGCCGGCTTTACCGGCGCCTGACGCGTTGGAGTCTTCTTGCCCCAAGAGGCGAATATAAGTTAAAGGCGCTACGTTAGAGCGCAAAAACGCTTTGGCTGCGTAGGTGCCATACATCGGAGACTGTAAGTTCCCGTCGCGAGAGATGTCGCCACCTCCATTACCGGGGACGGTATCTCCGAAGATCTGAACAAATTCGGAATAAGACTGTACCTTCACCGGAGTCATCGCCAAGCCGCGGCGGGCTCGACCAATTACTACAGGGCCGATTGCATCGGCGCTTTTGGGAATGAAAGAATTATCAATTTCGTTGATAAATACTCCCGGAGATACAAATTTAAAATTCTTGACTGACATGCTTGTGATTCCTTTTAAAACAATTGCTAAAGTATGCTACTGCAATCATTAATTAAATAGTATTTTTAATTCCAAAAAGCTCCTGAACTCCAAAGAAAAATGGGGCTTTACTTCAGGAACTGCCCTGGGGGCCCCCATCTGGAGGGGTGCTACCGTCCCAAATCTCTCCAAAGAAGTTGGGATTACCCGGAGCAGCAGTGCCTTCTCGGGGAAAAGTAATCTCTACAGCATTTTCTTCCATCGTTACAATGGGTCGATCATCGTCTTCCCCTTCCCCCATTAAATACCCTAGGACCCGAATGGTGATGTCGGTAGTAAACATCCTCATTTCTTCGCCCAGCGATGCTACAACATTATTGTGTGCAAAGCTTTGATCGATGAAAGCCTCATAAAGGTGCCCGTTGCGGCGCAACAAGAACGAATTAATCTGTCCGGTGCGCCCCATAAATGGAGTCATGAGAGTATTGATCTGTTGTTGGTATTCTGCACGCAGAGAAATTTTATATTCAGCATTTATATACACAGGGATGGGGACTGATAGAGTTTGGATAACTACTTTCTTGTTTACTCTCGGATAATAACGTTGTTTGGTGCCGCCGGTATTTGTGCGGGTGCCGGCCGCTCTAGCAAAGTTCCGGGTCTTATCTTGCACAATTCTCTTCGCAATAACATAGCGTCCACTCCGGCCGTTGTGTTTGTCGGAATATAAATTGGCTTGATACCCTCCCTTACGCGCGGGATCTTTGGTGATCCCCGTGCGTTCCACGCTGATCAATGGCAACTTCAATGCGCCGGCATCATCGCGCAGATCTTTATTGTGCTTAATTTGATACGCACGTTCGGGCACCTGCCAGAGAACCGGCACTTCTGTATAGCCTTCGTTGGTGCGCACACTTAGTTTGAGATCTTCCTTGATCCACGAGACCAGAGAATAATCTATAGTTTCAATAGTAGATGCAAGCATCCCTATTTCTTCAAGAGTGAAGTCCGCCTTTCCACCGCTTCCGGTAGGAATCATGGCAAAATCAAAGTTATCAGGTAGCATCGAATAGTCCCTTTCTGGCGCGCTTGCAGGTAGCTGCAATTTCAAAACTGTGATCTACTTGTCCAAATAGCTTTGTTGGCTCGGACAGCTTAACAATTTCATAATAATAATCGCCATACAACACAAAATCACCCTCACGCACATACAGGTCTTGATCTTCGGTTAAGCGCCGGCGATGAAAATGAATTGAGATTTCCCATGACTTGTCAAGACCGAAGCCATCCATATATTGAGTGGAATAGTCCGTAAACTCTACCAGAGCATATACTCGAATGGGGGGCAAATAAGTTTTGTCGATGGCTTCTCCATACATTTCATGGAAATCGGTGGTGGCCAAGTCTACAGGATAGTAAAGAATCTGCTGCCCAATGACTTTTTCAATTAGTTCATCATTAACTTGCTTTACAAGGTTCCGTTCCTTCTTTCCTAAGAAAAGCGGAGGAGGTGGATTCTTTGGTCTTTCCCATTCATTGTCTGCCATCGTTTATTATCCTACAAAAATTGGAAGTGGAGAAACTTTCAATATATTAGATGCTGCATCAGTAAGTTCTTGATCTGTCTTAGCTAATTCATCATAAGTGATAGTATCTAAGATTTCCATGAGCTTGTCCTTGAGCCCCGCCTGTTCTTCTTTCGCTTGAGATAATAATTCGGAGTGATTCAAGGTTACACTTTCGCCCGGGATGGGCATCGTGGTAAACTTGCCCCTAATTTGTCCTAACATTTCTTTGCATAATGCTAAGCTATATTTTCTAATCCACTGCTTACCAATAGCATTAATGTTGACATACGGAATATTATCAAATGGCATTGTGTTCAAGTTGTTAACGCCCTGGACTCCCATGTTAGTAGTTCCCTGTTCCCATGGGGTGATATCTACCATAAACTTCACCCATACCCGATCAGCGTATCCATCAGACCAGGAGTCAGGGGTGGGAAACAGTCTTAATTTATCATTAATGATCTCATAACCATAATTCGAAGTTCGTGTTACAATCGAATCTTCGTACATCATAGCTTGTAATTTATTCTGCCATGTCGGGATGACTTCAAAAGTGGAGTCATCTGAATACTGTCCATATGTCGACATGTTACCCACCACTCCGAAGCCGCCATAGTACCCATAGAAGCGCCACATTGCCCGTGGAGACTTGTAAAAAACTTGTTGGATAATAATGCGCTTATTATCAACTTTGCCGGCATAGTCGACCGTTTTGCCCGCATCATCTACCCCCGAATCAGAGGCACTTTGAATGATGGATTGCAGATCATAATCCTGTTGCTTGGTGACGGGCTGAAACGAGGCCGAATATTGGGCGACGGTTCCGCCAAAGCCTGCGGCGGCTGCAGCACCATCGCCTACACGGCGCGCGTACCCAATTGTAAAGCGGGGGTATGCTAAATTGGTACCAGAAGGTCCCGTCTTCATGCTACCCAGGTGATCAAACGTTCCCGTCTGGTTGCCCAAGAAAGTAGAAAGACTATTTTTGGACTGATGAACGTTAATGATATAGGAATATTCTAACACAGCTTCTTCATATGCCGCATATACGTTTGATGGAGTTAGCTCAATGTCGACGACATCGCCGCCGAGCTTCTTATAGGTATAAGCTACCTGGAGCGATGCGCCGCTCAGAAAATCGGCGGAGCCCGTGTATATCCCAAACGGACAGCCGGCGGCCACTTGTGAAACACTTCCAGTAGAAGTTAAAACAATAGCGCTTGTTTCAGATATTGGATTTAGATTAGTTGGCATTAATGAAATCTCCCCTCAACCTAAATAGTAATCTCATTCACAATATGCCGGCGATAACCCGGGTTCTTTAGAAAGGTTAATAGTTATATATCAATTATTTGGTTTTTTTGGTTGTGGTCTTCGAAGACTTTCGTGTTCTACTAGTTGTTTTCTTAGCAGTTTTAGTCTTAGAGATGACCGCCTTCTTTAGTGTGGGGGGCACGATTGTTTCTTCAGCTACAACTGTTTCCACTTCAGTCGGCGCCACCGTTTCAATTGGTGTTGCGGCTGTTGTTTCAATCGGTGGGACAGAGATATTCTCGTGCGCTACTAAATAACTACGCTTTGCTCCAAACTTTTGTGGACATCTTAATGCTCGTCTTTTCTTTCCCATGGGGAACTCCTGTGTAATATAGTAATTAGTTGTTCTTCTTCAAAAAGAAAAATCCCCCCAACCCAAAAGGGAAGGGGGGGAGAAATATTGAAATATATTTTAATTATCAGCCAGTAACAGTAGGTACCTGATCTGCAGCGGCAGATGCCACCCACTGAGAATCGCTTCCATCATCTTGTACACATGTCATGTATACTCTGGCACCTATTCCAGTGCTGTTGACTAGCGTTATAGTCTTGCCCGCTACATCAGTTTGCGGATATGGATTGTTGCCATAGTGAGATATCTCGCATTGAAAGTCGTTGGTTCCGGATCCATTCAAGTTAAATGCCACCGTTGTACCCGCGCCGACTGCGGTAGTCACAAGAAATGAATAGTGCAGTCCCACATTTTGTGAGTTCGGGCTCGGTAGATTAACTACAATATCCCCCGTACCATCAATGTTAAAATGTGTTCCTCCTTGTCCCGCGGTCAACGTAGTTGTTACTGCTCCCCCGGTATTTAATGTGCTATTATCCACCTTTTTGCGTGGTGCAGAAAGTTGATTTGCTGTGTTCTCGTTAATCAGGCTACGAATTCGTGCCCAACCTACTCTTTTAGTTCCCATAATATATTTCTCCTTCTATGAATATTAATTAGGTCAATTAACGAAAGGATTTCTCCCTCCTGCCGTAAGTAGTTTCCCCCATAAAGAAAGCCCCCGTCTTTCGACGAGGGCTTAACTTTTATTTTGCTTCTAGGGTTTAGCTAGTAGCACCTGCCTCACCTAAGAGACCACGCACGATAACAAGACCGTACATATCGGGACGCACCATCTTCTTGGCGTACCGAGTCATCACGCCCTTGCGGGGCACGAAGTCTTCAGGGCCAAAGATAGTTGGTGTAGTCTGCAGCGGCACATAAGGTGCGTACACATATCCACTTTCAAGGAAAGAGGAGCCGCGACGTCCAACGAGGATCACGTTTCGCAGGAAGTATGGGTCAACAATGACGTCAAACTTCTTGGAAAGAGATCCAGTCTTGACAGCACCCACGGAACCAGTTTCATCATCTGCCGTAACAGAGGCACGGAAACCAGCCGTGAATTCAAGAATGTTGGCAACTTCAGGTCCGCAGACGATGAAGTTAGCACCACCACGCAATGTCTTGCGATGGATCTGTGCAGAGACATCATTGATAGTTTCAATGAGAGTCTCATACCACTCACTTACCGTACCGGTGAAGTCGGGAGCAGCGGAAGCCGCGCCAACTTCAGTGCCGTTCACCCGGTTCACGAAGAGACCCGGAGCACGAGCCCAGTAGTAAGTCGAGGCAGTTGCACCGTTGACCAGATCCGCGAGAATCTCACGGTCAATCTCAAGAGCAACTTGCTCGGAGAGAATGCTAGTCAACTCGACCTCAGCATCAAGGTTGTGGTATGCGTTAAGATCTTGTCCTAACTCAGGGGTCCACTTAGCCTTCAGCTTCTTGGTCTGCGCGGTGACAGCCACAGAATCGACTTTGATGTCGATTTCGGGAATCTCAGTATTCCCTTCCAGTCCCCAAGTCGCCTGACCGATAACGGAACCAACGGCTCCGCCAGCAGCGATGTCATCGTAGGTGGGTACCTGCGTAACAGCAGCGGCACCGGCGACGGTAACCGTAGCGGAAGCAGACAGTGCAATAAACACATGACGCACAGCCTTGGCGTTCGCGGTCAGCGCCGAAGCGGTCGTTCCATCAGGGAGGGAAGCTCCCGCATCAACGATAGTCGTACACCGACGAACCTGTTGCCAGCCGGCGACCTGCAGAAGAACTGCAGCAGCCGCACCACTAATCTCGAATGCGCCGAGGTTATTGAAGTCTGCCTGCGCAGTCACATAATCGGAATACGCAAGATCCACAACAATTGCCTTATAACCCACGTTGCTTGAGGCGAGGGAACCTACGTTGCCAGACAAAGCTAAGAGATCGGGATCCCATTGAATAAGCTTCTTCTGATCAGCAGATGCGCTATTAATCGCAAACTGTGATACCACTGCTTGATTGGCAGCATTTGCAGCATGATTGGCAGAACCAGTCGGTGAGGCATATGCATAACCGCGAGCAGCAACTGTCCGTGGACCCGAGAAGCCATCGCCACTCGAACTCACAAGGTTCAGTCCGCCCGTCAACTCAGCACCAACCCGGTCACCACCGTAGATCGACTTATTGGCAAGGTTGCCAAGTCGATCTGCCATGGTGCTGCTCGCGCCGAGGTTCGGCGAGAACACGAAGTCCAGGAAGAAGATGAGACCCGAGGGGAGACTCATCGGCTGTACACTAACGAGATCGTTAGCAATCAACCCTGCAAAAACACGTCGGACGATGGGGAATGCGACGGCAGCAAAGCCTTCGACATCACCAGCGGCCATGGACGAGTTCTCACGCAGGAGTTCCTTAGCTTGGTTCTCAAGTAACCGAGCCATAGACTCCCTTTTACGCGAATTATCCAGACCCTCTAAGAGTCCGGTTCGTTCCCATTTTTCTAACAATGCATGCCCTTCAGCACGCATATCACGATTGATAACACCTTCGGTCAATCGTTCAATAATACCAGCCATTTTAAAATACCTCCTATAATATATGTATTTGTATTAATCTTACGTAATACCTGCTAGTTTTTTCATCCTCTCCGCAATTGGATCGGATGGTGTGCTTTCCCTACGGGAAGCACGCATAATAGAAGTACTACGATTACGACGACCAATTGCTTCGTTCAGCGATTGTGGTCCACCATTTGGGGTGGACTCCACTGTACTTTCAAGCGTTTGATGGATAGTCTTAGCTTCTACTACTGAACCAGCTTTCGAAATAGCGTCGGCAATTTTGGTCTTCTGCCGCTCATTTAGGGAGGTATTTCTCAAAACACGGTTCGTGTAAAGCAAGCGAGCGTTGGAAAGGTTTACATCATGCATACCCTCCTTAAGCCCATGAAATGCTTGCTTGTATTGTTCAAGTGACTCTTTGAGTTGCTTATTTTCGAAAACCAACTCTTCTTGAGCCTTTCTTAAGGTCTCTAATTCATCTTGCATATCCGTACTACGTCGGTGTGCAAGTGCTCTTTGTAATTCATATTTAACATCTTCGGATGAACGGCCGGCCCAACCCTTTAAGGTAGCGCCCATGTCGACGGTCAGTGTTTCAACGATGTCGTCAATTAATTCATCAGAAACGTCGAGGTCTTCACCCAATCCAGTTTCTTGTCCGGCGAAGGATCCAGGATCTTTCGGCTCTTCTTCATCACCTTCTTCATCTTCCATAGCAGCGCTATCGGCGGACTCTGCCGCTGCAGAACCTGCGAGAGCTTGTCCGCTATCGGTTCCAGCCGCTTCAGCAATAAAAGCAATTAACTCTTCTTCGCTGATGTCTATCTCTGTGGAGCCTTGCATCTCTTCTACTGCTTCTTGTAAGGCGTCTAAGTCGATATCTACTTCGACTTCTTCGCCTGTGTGCGGAAGCCTGTTCAGGTTTTCGCCTTCGTTCTCCGAGAGATTATCAGTAGCAGCAAGAGGAATATCTTGTGCGACTTCTTCGGGTGGCGCGCCGGTGTCGGCAGGGTCGCCGGGTGGCAACGCCATTTCTCCTCCAAGGTCTGCACCCATATCCATTTCACCACCACCGGCCGCAGGATCGGCGGCGAGAGGATCGGCGGCTAGCGGGTCCTCTTCTTGTTCTAAAAGCTGATTGAGGGTATTACGAACTTCCTCTGAATACTTATCGATAACTGTGGTTTCTGCGCTCTTAAGGGCGGCCTCGCGGAGAGCTTTTGCATCTACAATAGCATCTCTTAGTAAATTAGACATTAATATGCTCCTTAAATGACATTAATTCAAAATAAATAGTATCACCAAGCACGAAAATCCCCATTAATGAGTTATTCTACTCACATCGCCTATGGAAGAGGCATAGTGGTCCCAATAATCTGCCATGCATAAACTCCGGTAGATATTTCTAAGGCTTGAATTCGCATCCCTTCGCCCTCCCCTATTGACACAGAAGAAGTATACTCAATCTTCTCGCTGCCATTAGGATCTATCTCTGTTTCGCGATGTTTGCTTATATTCTTAATATAATATACAGTACCATCTACAGTGGCTGCGGCCGGTAATGATGCCGTCAGATTATTAGCGTTGCCGCTCATATAAATAACATTGTCCGATACGAGTAAAGTGTAATTTGCTGTCTTTACTGCATAAGGTAACTTCACCCCATGAGTGACTACTAAATTGGAACAAGTCAGAGAGGTACCGGCGGCGCCAGAGGAGCCTGTTTTAAAAGAGAAGGCACCGTCTGAGGCAAAGGCGCCGTCAGTGCTAAGCATAAATTGGATCTCTCCTTCGCCTCCCGATCCTGTGGAGCCGCCGGCGGCGATGTTTGTCAAGTTCGCGCCATCGCCATAAAAAGCAGATGCTGAAATATTAACAGAAGCCGTCAGTCCTCCCGCTAGAGTGAGAGTGGTCCCGTCAAACGTTAAATTACCACCGCCGGCAAAACCAGTTCCCGATTTCGTTTGAACATCATTGTCCGATCCACCGGGATCCCATTTCGTAATATTATCGGTCATATATGTCTTAAGAACCGTCAACGTTGTATTCTTTAATACATTGGAAGAATCTGAATCTGAAATTAAGAAAGTATCATTATTGGACACAGCACCTTTGGCTGTAGCATCGTAGGGATCTACTCGAAGCTTAGAGGATGTCATCCCCAACCCTCCGTTAGTCGCCATATCCACTGTCACACCATCGGCCGTGCTGATTCCTTCGCCCCCACTAACAACCAATTGGTTACTGTTAGTAGTAAGTCCGACTCCATAATATATATTGGATGACGAGAGTTGTCCGTCCACATTCGCACCCCCTATCGGAAGCGCAGTTAATCCCCGGGCTGACCCCGAGAAATATGAAGCCGTGAGTGATGTGCTGGAGAAGGTTAATGTTGCATCACACGTAGCAGTTCCATCCCCATCTGAAACTATAAGGCGGTCGGCGCTATCGCCAGCAATTGCAGTAAGGGCCGGGGGAACGATGTCGCCCGCCTCACTTCGAAATGCACTAGCAGACAGAGTACTGGTGAAGGACTTGCTTCCTCCAATAGCTTGAGTGCTATAATTATCGACCATGCTGGCGATGGCGCCGCGAACTGAATTGGAAAAATTAACAGTTCCCGTCAATGTATTATAAGCCATTTTTTACCTCTTCTCCTATAAATAGATTATTATTTTGTTTTGGCTCTCAAACATTAAAAAAGAGGACACCCCTCCATATAGGAGGCATTCAATATATTAAAGAAAGAATTTCTTTAGAAAAGCAAGCTTTAGACTAGAAGATCTTCCACTGAGTAGCATCAACTCTCATCAACGAAACAGAGCCGTTCTCCGACCAAATATCAATACTTACTCCATCGGCCAAATCATCGATTTTGTCGGCAGCATTGGGAGTGACTTCCAGCGCGTAGCCACCAAGATTAATAGGAGCTTTAACGCGAACAATCTCACCATCAGACAAGCCGCTCAAGGCAGGCAAAGTCCACGCACGATTTGCAGAAAAGGAACTAGTTCCATAGTTCATTCCGACGCCGAGCGCCGAAGCGTTGTCACCAATCGCACCATTAACTGTGACAGCAACGGCGGCAGCTTCAAGCTGATTTGAAACCACACTAAGTCCCGAACCAGCGATATCAGTCAAGAAGCTACCAATGGCGACAGCTTTCACAAATCCATCTGTGGCGTCGGCGAAGTAAAGTCCGTCCGCTGCGACGTCTAGGGCTGTGTCCCCACTGACTCCCAGAGTAATCTCCGTGCCAGCCTTAAAGGTAACACCGTTATTAAACGATCCCGAACCATCCACAATCAAAGTGGAAGAACCACTGATGGTGGTAAAAGAACCAGCGGCGGGTGTGGTTCCACCAATAACTGCATCCACCGTACCGGCATTAATGTCAGCCGTGGTTGCTACTAAAGAAGTAATCGTGCCGACACTCGTCAGAGACGAGGCGAGAACACCTGCACCAAGAGTAGTTGCGTTAAGAACGCTGGCGTTGTTGATGAGGTAAGCATCCCCAGTCACGAGGTCGAGACCGTCGCCATCGAAGTGTGCCGTCTTGGCACCAGCAGCAGCCACACAAAGCGCGGAGCCGTCCCAGTAAAGTGCACCATCGCTACCAGCACCACCGGCGCCGAATCCCATAGTACCCGAAGCCTCGGTGGGATTGTTGGCGTCACTGTTGATCGCCATCATTTTGTCAGTTTCAACATTAGAGTAGTTGAAGTCCATACCGCCCGAAAGCTGTACCTCCATACTACCCGATTGAAATAAATAAGCCATTTTTAAAAACCCTCCATATTATAGTTTTTTTAGGCAACGTGACAAGCTAGACCAAGCACCTCAAACACCACATTTGCATGTGGGCTCACTATTAATTAGTAACAAACACCCAATAAAATCTTAGTAAACGAAGTATTTGTCAGCCCCATTGCAATAAAGGGAGATAGCTGAGTAAGGGGATAGCAAAATTATAGAATTTTGACCGTCGATTGTTTGCGTTCCGCTAGCAGAAATGGTAATATTATTGGTATTGGCGTTTCCTGTCTCGTCTTTAATAACATATGTTTGACCTGTAGCGAGGGTTGCTGCATTGGGCAAATGTACTGTAATGGCCGTACTGCTGGAATCTACTCCTAGATAATAATCCGCCTGCGAAGCCGTCATATGGGTCGTAACGGCGGTACGGTTTAATGACATCCCTCCGCCCAGAACCATTCCTATTCCATAGAAGGCTGACGCAGAGATATTAACGCTTGACGAAAGCGTACCCGAAACTACAAGTTGATGGGCTGGCGCTGTAGTACCACCAATGTTAAGACTACTTGTTACCGATGCATTAGAACCATCGATAACAGTAAAGATGCCAGGACCACCGATGCCATCTAAATTTGAACCATCGCCATAGAAGGCTGACGCGGAGACATTAACGCTAGCGGTGAGAGTGCCTGCCAGCGTAAGAGTGGTACCATCAAAGGTTAAGTTTGGTTCTCCGACCAAACTATTAGCGGTACCGCCTACTGTAAGTAAGTTGTCGGTTGTCGGATTAGAAGTAATCCGAGGGATATTTAATAGGCTTTGCCCATCCCCAATAAAGATGCTACCGGAGATTTGCCCTTCGGAAAGCAATTCGCCGGGGAGATATACGGTTCCCGATAATACATTGAACGCCATTTATTAGGAACTCCCCTCATTAGAATACAAACCAATTTGCACCATTAGAATATAAACTGATAGCTGGATAGCTACCAGATAATTGATAAGTTGCGGCGCCGTCGATAGTCTCGCTACCCGAAGCGCGCACGGTGATGGTGCCGGCGCGGCCGCTAACCTCATCTTTAATGACATAGACGGATCCAGACAAAGCATCACCTGCCGCACTGTGGAGGCGGAAATTTACATCTCCAGCAACTGCAACACCATAAAGATAGGTTGCTACTGAACTGGTGCTATTGTTAGCACCAATGCGCTTATAGCCGCCACGAAAACCATCAACGCGCACTACTTGGGTAGAAATATTTACTTCAAGTGAGGCGGAGGTAGAGGCTGACTGTGCCACATAAAAACTACCTGTTCTAACATGTACATCATCATTAGTATTACCGAAATATGTCGAGCCGCTTGCATCGATCTCGGTTACATTTTCAATATGATAATGACTAGCGCTGATGGTCCCGCTTACTACGAGGGTGCCCGTGAGGTGCACCTTGTTAGACGCCGATAAAAACGTAAAGTTGTTGGATCCAGAGGTTAATCTTGAGCCCGCGGCGCCAGAAATAAACTGGATCGATCCTATTGATCCGGTTCCGCCACCGCCTACGGAGCCCGAATCTGCGCAATTTATATATGCCCATCCAAAAGTGGCCATTCTAGCCTACTCCTGCCGACCCACTCCACGATGGCCCAGTATAGCCGGAACCCGACGCTTGGAATCGGACGCTGGGAGGTTCTATATTGGTCAGCCCTGCTACTACATCGGCTAGCGAATTAGCATTAGCGGGGCTATAGAGCCATAACTCCGAAACCTTTACTTCTAAAACAGCCGACGTAGATGACGCCGGTACCGTAAAATAGTTACTTCCGGAAACTCCAAGTTCAGAAAATCCGACTCGGAGAGCAGTGGAATCTAAATTAATTACTTGCACCCAACGTGTAACCGCTGGAAACTTCACTACTTCTGCATCGGTAGTATCAATGCTACCCGATGCAAAGGGTCTTCCGCTCACTTGATATGAGCCCACATTGTTAAGTCCGGGTGCTAGTTCCCAATATCTTGGTGTTGGTCCTGGCATTATAAATCTCCTAAAATTTTAATCTTCATTATAAATAGTCTCTAAATTTTTCTATTGCGCCTTTCTTGCGCTCTCTTGCGTTTTTGTTCTTCTCGGGCCCGGCGCCTTGCTGCACGAATACGTTTTTCTCTTTTAGCAACCGAAGGCTTTTTATAATAACGCTTGTCTCTCACTGTCTCCAAGACACCCTCTTTTTTAACCCTTTTCGTAAATCTGCGGATCATGCGATCTACCATGCCGCGGCATTCCTTTGCTGTAACTTTAACGTGTGCTCCCTTTGCCATATCTACTCCTACTTTAGTGCTCGCCAAATGGCTGACGAATTCCCAACCAGGGAACTAATGTCTACTCCCGCATCCCGAGGATTGCCTAAATCGGCATCTCCTTTGGCTCGTTTAGTATTGGCTAGCGGCTCGGTGCCTTCGAATAGGTTTACCCCATTATAGGCTTCCTCTCCAATTGTTTTCATTAAATTCTGTTTGTATTCGTTCATCTGCCGATTCGATTGTTGCATCTGCTCTTTGCTTGGTCCGGTTGGGTGGGGGCGCTGGGTCTCTACAATCGTATTACCTTGGAGTCCCTTGGCCACTTCTGCTACTACATTAGACAAAAGACCTTCTTCGAGAAGGACTTCGTGAATGCACTCTTTTACGAGGGGCTTAATAACCTTCTTCAGTTCTGCTTTTTTCATGTTCTATCCTTTGATAATTCCTGCGAGCTTCTGCCAGTTTTCTAACAACGCTTGATCTTTGGTGTCCAGACTCTCGGCTTGTGCGGCTGCCGCATTGCGTCCCCACTGAGCCGAAGGAATGTGAGGAGCTTGCTCTTCTTCTTCGTCGGGGGCTTGTGATCCCAGTTGTTTGGGCGTACACTTATCGGCAGGATCAGTTAGCTTCTTTATCGGCGCCGCGAATACTCGGTTGCTCATGGGCTTACAAGTATCTTGGTTCACCTGGGCCACCTGCGCATATTGGGGAGATTTTTGCAGGGGGTCTGTGACCGTTACGACTGCCTTGGTACCCTTCCCTGAAGTATATTCATAGGTGTCGCCTTTCTTAACTGCGGTGCGGGGCTGCTGCTGGTCTTTACCAGTAATAGAACGGCCCGCTTGATTGAAATCTGCTACCTTTAAGCCGGCAGTTTTTAACATAGCGACCACAACATGCTTTATAAATGTCTCATCAATGCCGCTGTTCTTGAGCATTTTGGCGGCGGCTGCAAGATCCATGTTCTCTTGCATCTCTTCGGGAAATTGAATCTCGGGATTCTTGTTAACCCGCGCCAGAGCTTGCAAGACGAGTTTGACTTTTTTCTCATCATACTTCTGACCCATGGCCTTCTTGAGGTGTGCCTGTACCTTCGGAGCCTGCACATATCCCGGCTTGTCGTCTCCTACTACCATTGCTGGCTGGCGTTCTTCTCCGCCTTCACCACCGGGGGGGATAGGCGCGGCTGGAGAGGGCTCTTCTGCGGGAGCTTCGGGTTGTTCTTCCGGTTCTTCTTCTGGCTGCTCTTCTGGTTGTTCTTCTGCCGGTGCTTCCTCTTCTTCCTCGGGTTGTTCTTCGGCGGCTGGTTGCTCTTGAGCATTAGCTGCGGCAAATTCTTTTACATCAGCAAAGCCGGCAGCCATGAAGACATCCAGAAGATCTTGCTTGTACTTCTCGGACTGCAGTGCAGCCGTTACAATCTTATAAAGATTAGGATACTTCTCTAGATTTTCGAGCTTTCCAAGTTTGGGGGCACGACCTTCTTCATGCTCCATACTCCCGAGCCTTTTCTTTTTGCTCGAAAAGGGATTCCAGGCTTCAGATAAATCTAGCTCCTTGCCTTGGTCCATAATTTTAATCTTCTGATCTCGCAAGAACTGTTGGTATTCCCTCATTATGGCGGCGTCATCTAAATTAAGCTGAAGTGCGCGGTTGAGACCGTTAAGACTCGTTAGTGTTTCCTGCGCTTGAGTAGGGTGGATGGGCGTCCCCCAGTCAAGTTCTTCTTGTTCCCCCTCAGCGTCGGGGCACGGGCACTCCTGGGTACCGCCATCAGGCAGGCACTTCGGCCTCTCTTTAAATCGTCCTTTTTCAGCGGCTGCACTCATCGCTTCATTCAAATACTCTCGCCATGCATCAGTGTGTTGCTGGTTTTCCTTAAAGCTGCTCCATTGTTTTTGTTTACTCATTATCTAATACCTCGTTAAGCAATCGGTTAATCCGATCTGCTTTGGTGAACACGTTAGGAGCGCTCAAATCCTTTGCTTCTTTCATCATATACGCGCCGGGTGTTGAAGGTTCGGATACAAAGTCAAAGCAGATAAGTTGGAAATCATCTTCCACGATAGTTTGTCCTTGAGCTTCACTGACGGATCCCATTCCGCGTGAAGAGATGCCAAGCTGGGCACCACTATTAACTAGTCCTTTGAGGATGTTGCCGGAGGGAGTGTCGAGAACTTTCACTTTCCCCATTACATTTTTATCGTCCATCCACACATCGGTAACCATGTGAGAAGCATTCTTCAGATTAATAACTGAATCGTCAGGGTGATCTAATTCTCCCAGTGCGCGCCGTTCTTTTACGAGCTTCTTATAATTCTGAACTTCGCGCGTTAAAACCTTAAAGGGATAGATACGTCCATTTCCATTTTGTACGTCAGCTTCCTGTAGTTTGCCGGACAGCATCATACCGCCATTAGAAACGAATCGCTTCTCTTCTTCGGTTAACAAATCTTGACACACGCCGCCTTCGCAAAGCGCGTAATATTCTCGTAATAAAACTTTAGCCATAGTTAAGATCCTTTACAACAACGTCTTACAGGCTGCAGCATCCATTTGCTAATCCACGTATTTGTGTTCATGTTTAATTCCTTCGTCTCCAATCAACATATTAAGAACATATGATGTTCCTGATGAAATACAACCTAAAATAAAATAATTTATAGGAGTTACATCAAAATTAAATAGTTCTGTGTAGGGAGAAAGCAGCATTAAAATCCACCCCACATGAAACCCAATGCACATTGGACATGAAAAAAGGCTTCCGAGCCAGCCACGAGTAGGGCGAACGGCATCGAAGACCTTTCCGTATACTAAAAGCTGGGTGAGTCCGTAAGCTGCTAAAATAAAATATATTAAATCCATTTCTTCCTTATTAAATCGTGTACAAGTAACTCAACGAATAGGGATCTCGAATGTATCCCGGACGGATCGATCCTTGTTCAACTCGTTGTGGCACTTCTCCCAATTCGGTTGAATCAGCATTGTCCGGATGTATTAGTTCGTCATCAGTCATAGAGACAATAGCCTCTGTTGACTCAAAATAGGGGCGCTCTTCATCAATAAAATTAGAAATATTAATGAGGGCTAACTTTGGAGTACTTAAGTCAGGAGAAGAGGCTTCTTCCATCAACCCCTCAAAGGAGCCGAAAAACGAGCCGGCTTGAACAGAGTCCGCGATGATGAGTCCTTTTTTGCGCAAGTGTGCAAACAGTCTATTCTGTGCGCCGTATACTAAATCATTCATAGTCTCCTTGGGGAAGGCAGTAATCTTATTAGTTTTGGTGGACAAGACAATATCAATATCACCATGATCAAAAATCATGAGATCTCCGTTCAGGCTTTTACGGATATCCATCTCTAGACGGACTACCGCACTGTCGGGCGCGGGGCCGATTCTAACTACTACTGCCATCTGAGCCGATCTCCTTCACTAAACTTTGAGTTTTCATTATCATTAAAAGTAAATCATCATCAATAACGCACTCAGAAAAGCCATCCAAACGTTCGATGATTTGTTCTGTTTTAGATAACATCTCGCTATCTGCACTAATCTCGACATTTTGAGTGGCTACGTGGAGGTGTTCCTTTAAGCGAACAATCTCCTCATTCAAAAAAACCTTAAGTTCTAAAGCATTATCTGTAAACGATGAGATATAATATACTAATAGTTCTTTTTGCTCTTCCAATAATTCTTTTTCATATTTAGTATTAAACTTTTCAGTAAACGTCTTAACAACGATGGTGTCAACTTCCCCTAGAGAAGTGGAGTCCGGGGTACTGCTTGTCATGTTCTGGATAATTTCGCCTTCTAATAATACTTGATCTTTAGGAGAAGTTTTGTCAGAAAAAATACGTGCAATGGAAGCCAAGGATTTATAATTGGGAACAAAATTATTAAAGACAGCAGGTTCAAGTTCCTTGTTTACATCACTAATGAGAATACTTTGTTCCTTAAACAGTCCGTTGGGATCAATCAGGCGATGGGCTAGTTTAGCCTCTCGTAAGATCTTTTCAGATGTCTTTTGATCGAGGTTTTGGTTTTCATATAAAGCGCGGTGGCACTCCAAATCTCTACGTAATAATGAATCTTCGTGGAAATGTTTTTTAAGGAGGGCGATTGCGGTGGATCGTCGATGAAGATCTTTTTTCAAAATAGCAACGGTGGCCTCTCTTAAAAGGGCTTCGTATACAAAGGCGCTATTCCTCTTTTTATTATGTCTACTCTTCATCGTGTGGCTCCGTAAGTTTGTTACTACTATTTTCTAATCCGGTAATAAGATCTCGGAGAGATTCGCTTATCTGGAAGAGTTGAGTTTCTTCCAAGCGCTCCCCTGCTTTATAAGTAGGTTCCTCTCTCTCATAAATACCTGTTGCTGCTCCACCGATTTTGGCTGCGGATTGTAAATCGTCGAGCCCGGGCACTACATTGCGGCGCGCTGAGCTACCTTTTTCACGGTTATATTTAGCGGCGTTAGAACGCTGGCGGGCGCCGGCGCGCCGGCGGTCGACCTTCTTAGGGTAATATACTTTTCCTTTCGACCCAGGGGTGAGTCGCGGCTCATTACGAGAGCCCGGGGGGACAGCGAGCAGTGTGGAATCATCGGCGGCGCCTTCATCGCCGGCGGGCGGTTCGGTGCCGGCATCTCCGGCGGGCATTTCGGCGCCGCCAAGTTCTCCGCCTAGGTCACCACCAAGGTCTCCACCTAAATCTCCACCTAAGTCTCCTCCTAAGTCTCCTCCGCCCATTCCTGCTCCTTCTGCGGCTGCGGCCTCAGCCACCTGTTGAAGAGCGGCATCGTGTTTGCGGTCGTAATACATTTCGCGCTGGTTGCGGGTAAATTCTTCATGAGACATGCCAAATACATTTTCGGTAACCCAGCGGCGAGAGAAGTAACCTTCTGTGGCTGAGCCGGCAATGTCGAACTTTTGCTTCCAAAATTCAAGCTCTTGTAGTTCAGCAATCTTAGAAGGATTATTAAGAGATAAAGTAAAGCTTAATAAGTCGTCTCCGCGGAAGCCTAATGTATAGAGGTGAATAATACTAATCTTTGTAAGCTCTGCGATGAGGACTCTCTGCAATCTCTGAATGGTCCGAGCGAATCGGATATCCTTTTGTGCAAGAGTGGTCTTGTCTTCTTCGCCACCTTCGCCCATTGTAAGGTAGGACTGCGGGATCTTAAGGGCAGAGAAAAGCTTGTCGCGTAAATACTTGATATCATCAATCTGCGAAATGTTTGATGCGCCGGCTAGCGATTGGATATCTGTAGCGGATCCTGGTCGAATAGGAATAAAGTAGTCTTCTTCAATGGACATGGGATTATAGCGCAAGTCAACGCGGCCGGTTGCAGGATCAATAACTTGATGGCGCTTCAGTTGCGTCACCACCTTTTCCATATATTGTTCGACTTCATTCGGAGGCACGGCTCCTACATCAATCTTAAACACGCGGCGTTCCGAAGACCTCACAATCCGGTATGCCATCATAGCATCCTCCATCAACACCAACTGGCGCCAGATGCGGCGAGATGCTTCCAAAATGGAAGTTCCATAGGGAGCATACTTATCGTTTCCTAGGACTCGGAAATGAGCAACCTGCCAATTTTCAAATGTCATGCCGGCGGAGTTCCACTGGTATTGAATATAATTGGGATTGGTGGAGTCTTGTCCTTCTAAGCGCTCAATTTCCTGTGACGGAATAGCAATGACGGATTGAACTCCGTATTTATCATCGATATCCAAGTAAAGAAAGAAGTCCCCATATTTACACATGGTGCGCGCCCAGCCAAAAAGGTTATACTTGAGATTCAAAATACTATCAAAGAGAACATTAAGGACTGCCGCGATTTCTTCGTTCGGGCACTTAACATTTAACATCGGACGCAACTCCGAATAGGTCGTCATCTCATCTGCATAAATATCTAAGGTGGATGCAATCTCCGGCATGTATTCCATTTGATCAAAATCAACATACCGCTCGGAGCGACGTTGATTAGCAATGGCATTGACGCCAATATTATCTAAAGGGCTGTATAGCGTCTTTTTAAACTGCTGACCTGATGCTGATTTAAATCGAGATGAAAACCTATCAAGGTGTTGACGCCGGATGCGGCGTCCGGATTGGGAACGATAGCTAACAATCGGACCTGAAAAAAGCCTAGTTAAGGCTTTAAATAATCCTGATTGACTATTGGCTGGGTTGTTTTTCGGGGGAGTGCGTGCCATTTAATTTCTCACTTAATAATCCATTTATATTGCTCATAGATGTGTTGTGCATCTGTTAACTGTTTGTCAAAAGCATTATCTTTTTTGTAACCATGTTGTCCGGGGATACGGGTATTCATAGTAGTGCGGCTCGTAACAATAGCGTCCACAAACGCACGTTGGTAATTTAAATCACGAGCACTGGCTTGAATTGCAGTGTCTCTTACCCAGCATGTAATAGCCAGGGCCATGATTAAATCATCGTTATACCCCTTCATTGCTTGGGGTTTGCCATTTTTCCAAATAAAAGTTTTCATTTCATTAACCGTGCGCGACGAATACACCTTAATTAGTTTATTTCTTATAAACTCTTCTAATTTTGCAACTATTAGTGGGCGTGTCTTCATAGTAGTAGAGAAGCCAGGAATAGCTGACGATATACCTTCCGCTTGATATTGCTCAATATATTCGTGTGTCGACTTTATAGAATAATATATATTAGGATAACCGTATTCAACGAGTTTGTCAAGTACAGTATAGCCAATATTATTATTTTCTACTACTATCATCGCATTTCCGAACTCGCCACCTACCTGATTAAGCATGTTCGCGAACAAGTCTGGTGTAACCTTTCCTTGATATTCGCCAATGATTTCAAGAGTTTCTAGTTTTAAAACATGAAACGTAGAAAAATCGGCTCCATCGCCGCGGGCCACATCCACCACAATTATATAATTACACGTAGGATCAAATTCTTCCCAAATCCAGAAGTTGCGATCAAAACCGGTTCGATGTTTAGGCTCCTTCACATTAGATAATAACCATTCCATACATTCTGGATCAATAACTGTTTCGCCGGATGTGTTAAAATTACACTGTAACTCTTGCGCGATCTGGCGCTTGGACATATTTTTGGTCTCTTTCTCATACCATGTCTCGTCTCGATCTGGGTGGACCTCCCATGGTAATATGGTAAGATTAAAGTTGTTGGCGCCGGCTTCAGCATCAACACAAGTTTTATGGAACCAATTTCCTACACCGTTGGGGGTTGATAGTGCAATACAACGCCCACCCGTAGATAGCGTGGGATATAGACCAGTCCACAATTCGCCTAAGCCTTCAATGTGGGCGGCCTCATCTAATACTAAAAGGGACAATGCCTCCGAACGACCGGCATCGCCTGACGTAGAAGCCGCTTTAATAGACGAACCATTAGATAGTTCAAAAGAAGTGCGGTTGTCCACACTAATGGTGGCAATCTTTAGCCATTCGGGTACGTTGCGCATAATGCCTTTAACCTTCTTTACAAGGTTGCCTGCCGTCGCAAACTTTGTTGCCATTACAAGAATGGCTTTATCCCGATGGAATAACATCATCCATACAATATAGCCGGCTGTGATAGTGGAGATACCAAGCTGTCGGGCTTTCAGGATAACGTTAAAACGATAATCGTTAAAATCATTAAGGAGTTCATCTTGAAAATCATAAGTATCGAATAAAATCAGCCCGTGCATCGGATGGGATATACGGGCATAAGTCTTCAGAAAATAGGAAGGATCTTTACCGCACTTTAAAATCTCGTTGACTCGCTTCTTTTTGTCTAGTTGAAAACTCATTCATCATCTACGATTTCTATTTCTTCTTCAAGTTCTAAAGGGCGCGCAGGTGTGTTGTCTTCTTCTGCTTCCTCACAATCGGAGCCAGTCTCGACGAGAGTTGCTCGCGCGACTTCTTCCATAATAATCTCTTTGAGTCGTGCAATAGAAATTTTCATGATTCTTTCTTCCTTGTATCATTCTTCGGGCGGGTTCCCCAGCCCCCTTGGTTTAAAAACTTTTCCCAACTGCGCTCGACCGGAGCCTCGGAACCAGTTTCTAGATTCATTTGTTCACTCAGTCCACCAATTTTATAGTGCTTTTTGGCAGTCACCCAGGTGCGAACTCGCGAAGAGTTTTCGACTCGAATATCGACTTCTCCCTCTTCCGTCAAAGTAACAGAATCCCCGGTAATCTTTTTGTATTCTTTCTTGATCCATCCTGAAATGTCGGTGATACGCTGATCGATTTCTTCCTCGAAACCGCTAGCGATGACTTCTTTCAATTGAATCTCGGACTGGTAGCTCAAACACATCATGTCGCCATAAAACTTCACATTGAAGCCATCCATGACTCGTTGATCAACAAGAGCATCACCCTCTTCTCGGCGAAGGATTCCAGGCTTGTCGGGTTCATAATCCTCTCCCAGTGCGCCGTCATATGAGTTTGCGGCTGCTTGTGCTAATCCTTGTATGATTTCATAAATTGTTGCCATTATTTATTTCCTTTTGGTCTCCAACCTTTTTCCCATCTTTCCTCTCTGTCTTCCACATATTGAACGTAACAGTTGTAGCAACATTCATATTTTAGAAAGCAAACGTCATCTGCTGTTTTTTTCAGGGAAGAAGAGCACACCATACAACGTTGTAAAGAATCTCTATTAAATAGTTTCTTTGACACCTTTATACCATTTACATCTATTTTCTCTTCCCACTTCTTGTTCACGTTACTCTTCTTATAAAGCTCACGCATTTGATCGAGGTATTCTTTTTCTTTGATCTCGTCCCAATTTGCACGAGGGTTTTGAATAGTCTCCTTTCCGTATTTTTTGGCAATCGCTTGTTCAATTGCAGCAATTTTATCAAAATCTTTCTTACTCATTAAACAACCTATAGGACGCGTAGGTGGTTAAAATTCCTACACCAACTCCGCCGGCGGCCCACAGCCAATTATTGCGTGGAGACTGCTTTAATAACGATCTTTGCAAATGATCAATCTCTGCGTCCTTCTGAAAAATAAGAAGACTTGTTTCTTCGTGCAGGGCACTATATTGAATCTCCCAATTGCGAAGCTCTAACTCATAGCTTGCAGCTTCCACAGAAAGCTCGTATTCAATTCGTGCTTGGCATGCAAGGTTAGCCGTTGAGTTGCGCGCTAAGATTTCAGACAATGCCGGCACATCAAACAGCACACCTTCAAAAGGTGCGCACTGCTGTTGTCCAAGAAAAGTAAACTGACCTGTGTCAGCGGCTTGTGCTGGTCCGGCTAACATTAATAATAAACTAAGGAACATAATCAAATCCGTACATAGATATTATTGTCTCAGCTAGCTCTTCTGGGTTTTCGGAGAATTGTCTTCCGAATTCTTCTCTCCGGCTGTCGATTAAATCTAACAGTTTGTCTTGACTTTCTTGGTAATCCCGCTCTACTTGATCTAGTGTGTCTTTATAGCTCTGGAGGGATTCTTCCATATCGTCCAATTGCTTTTGGTGGATCGCTTGCAACCCAGCAAGCTGCGCTTGCAATGACTGTTCTGAAGCTTCGTATGCAGACTGCATCTGCTTATAATCAAAACGCATTTTTCCCATCACCACAAGCGAAAGAAGGGCGATTAAAACACCCTTCCAGTTCTTCAGCAAAAATTGTATTACTAACTGCTGGGGCGTCACTTAAGTCCCTTTAATCTCTCGACGATATCGACGGCGCCTTGGGTTCCAATAAAGACAGTACTAATAATAACCCAATCACCACTGGTTAGATATCCGGCAAATGCTAATGACGAGGCAGTTAGCCACACCAAAAGCTTACGTGAAGTCAGCTTAAGCAACCACGTATCTAAAAATCCTTTGTGCTCGGCCATTAGCTACTCCACAACCACCAGCCCAATGCAAGCCCATCGAGCCACACCAAACCTACGAGCACCCACCAGCTTGCGCGTGCTGCGCCTTCTCTGATTTCGCTCCATACGGACCATCCTACATCGAGAACTAGTCCCCACACATTTGCTGCACCGGTGGTGGCGCAGTCCCATACCTTTCTTAATAAACTCATTTTTTCTTTCCTTTCTTTTTTGGTTCTTCCATGGGGGCGGAGCACAGATGCTCTGCTTCACCTTGTGATAAGCTTTCTGGTCTGTCCCCATCGGGTGCGTCTTTCATTGCGCACATAAAATCTCTTTGCTTCTTTGAATAAACTTCATCTAAATACCCTTCAAGCTCTTCTTTGACATATTGAGCTAATTGAGGTTCGCCTTCCAATTCCGATCCTTGCATTCTTTTAAGTTCGTTGGCTAATTGTTCTGCCTCTTCCAAATCAAACCCATACCTGTCAATTAGCTGAATCAATATGGATTCGACTTCGTAGGGCATGCCTTGTGTAAAGTGACGTACTGCGCTTATTTGTCCTTGATCGGCTTCACGTAAATTGTGGTATCCCATGTGGGCTTTTAAGTCTTCTTTGATTGCTTTTTTTAATATATTCTGGAGCCATGAGGGCTTTCCGACCGGGACTTCCATGGATTGTGTAGGGGCAGACGCGTTTGCGCGGACCAATTCCCACGCCAAGACATCAATTGCTTGTTGCCCCACGTCTACATTAAAACTAGCCAAAATGTGGATAGCTTGACGGCGGTACTCTTTAGGGGGTCGCTTGGGCGGCGGGGTCATCTCATCCTTGGCTCGTTGCCAATCGCCGACGCCGCCACCTAAAATCGCATCTGCGCGCAGGGCTTCTGGATCTTCTTCTTCGGGTGGGGCTAAATCTTCAGGAGTCTGATCCCTAAGAGCCTTGTGAGGATTGAGTTCCGCTAGGGGTCCTCCGACCTCTTCTAAAATCAGCTTCAACAATTCTGCTTTTGTAATCTTTATTGACATTCTGGTTCAAACCTTACTGGTGGGGTGGGTTGTGCAGGAATGTGAATTCCTTCGTTGACAACACTCTCAATTTCATTTAATCTCTCTTGGGCTCGGTGGTGGACACAGCATGTATATCCTAAAGCAAATAATGCCAGTCCTACAGCCAGCACATCTACGCTCCACAATCTTAAGAGCCTTTCCTTCATTGCAATCCGGCCCAAGTTAATACTATAACTAGTCCGATGATTGTTCCAAACGCTACAGTAGAGCCGAGAATATCGCTCCACTTGATGCCGCGCCAGTCAAGCCAGTGATTGAGTCTATTCCAAAGCTTCATCAATAGTCCCCACTTATAAGATCTTGTGCAACCTCGGCAGCCGGAGTTCCCTGGTACCATAAATCATACAGATTAACGTCAGAAGCCAATTCCTCTGCGGACACATATTCGTCAGACAAGCTTTCAATATGTCCGTCTACTTCCATCACCCATTGTGCAAACTCACGGAGTCCACGATTCATATTCGTAATCTCCTCTTTGATGATCTGCTTGAGTTGGGATTTAGTGATTTTCATTTATACTCCTCCCCACAGGTGCCAGCCAGCGGCAAGTCCGATAGCCATGCACGTTACTTTCGTAACTGCTAGCAGGACATATTCTTCTAATGCGCCGTTGAGCAAGACAAGCTGTTTGGTTCGTGCCCATGTATCTCGCGCTAAATCTCGTGGTGTGCTCATTTGGAACCCTTGTACGTCCCAGGGTTGTTGGCCGGACGGTGGCGGCGGTACGGCGCCCGTTCCACGTCGTCCGGGGAGTCTCCCTTTCTCCATTCCGCGGCGTCCTTCTTCGTGGCCGCTGTGGTCCACTTCTCGGAATCAGGGGCGTCCCCTTCCTTCCCAAAGAACTTCATTAGTTTGTAGGCAAGTTGTTCCATCGTCATGCCGGCTTTGTTAACAAACTTTATCAAGGGCTCGTTCTTGGGGTCGTTCACCCAGACTTCTGCTTCTTCCTCTGTCTTTGGGATCCCAAATTTCGTGGCAATCTTCTCTAACATCCCCAACATCCACTTGTCTACTGCTGTGGCGTCGTCGTGTGGGGCGAATTCGGAGCGCTTGCCGCGTTGCAGATGGTCGTCCCTTCTCTTGGGAGACCAGTCAAAGGTTTCGTACTCTTTGAGAAGACTCTCTACAAATTCGTATTCTTCTGTCTTCTCTTCCATAAAATATCGAGGGTCGATAAACTTCTTGTTCTTTCTCATTTGTTATTTTCCTTTGGGTAGCCCATTCATACATAGTATGGCAACGAGCCCAGGTACGTTATCATTAATATAAACGCCTGAAAAAAGTGTGTCCGTTCTGCCGCCAACATATCCAATCGCAGCATCCATGTGCTTGCTAATCTCTGGATCGTTTGCCATCTCAGACGACGCAATCAATAATAGGGCGCCTGTCTTGGGCTTTCCTTTGGGGGCTGGGCATGGTGAGCGCTTCATGCAATTCTGGAGAATCATTGCTCCAAGATTGGGGGTGGCGGGATCTTTCACCATGGTCGAACCAATAAACATTCTTTGTGGAGTTCTCAGACATCTTTCCAGATCTTTCGTGTCAAACGATTGAATCGGAGACTTCTCGGTGGAGAGCTTTAATACTTGTGTCCACAGCTTTGCGAACGCAGTATTAGCGGAAGGGAACAGACTAAGCATGCCAACCTTGCCGCGTAACAACTTAACTTGACGTTCGTTGTCTAAAACGATATGGGTATGCTTAGAAACATCGTTAAGTAAAGCCAAGGCATTCTTGCTGATGGTGGGGTTTAGGCTTTCTTGCGCTGTGGGCCATGACGTAATATACACTACCTCGCCTTCGGCTTGCACAGATTTGAGATAGCGCTCAAACACACTGTGTAGGGAAGCGACGGCAGAACCAGTTCCACCGCCGCCTCCGGCGCAAACGAACAGCCAGTCGACTTTGCCTAATTTTGTGCGGAGGGCATCTTCTACGACTGTACTGTTTGCATCAAACACTGCTTTTCCTAAATTCACATCTTTTCCAATGCCATCGGCATCGGGAATCAAAACCACATGCTTATCATCCACATCGCTAGGAACATCTTTAGCAGTGGTATTGACAAGCAAAGTCCTATTGTAGCCAAGATCGAGAAAGGCTTTGGCCATCTTGCCTCCACCTCCACCTACGCCAACAATGGCACAGTTCAGCGATGCGGGAATCGTGTTCTCCGGAAGCAAGTTCTCGTGAGTTACTTCTTCATCGTCTCCATAATGATCGACAAAATCAAAATCATTAGTGGTGGTGGGTGTGGGGGTGTCGAGAGCAGGCGGGTTAACCTCGCTAGCTGTCTCGGCAAAATCAAAATCATCAGGGTTGTTCATATAAATCTCCGTTTATTTATTTTTCGTTTTGTTTCCAAGCGCATTACCAATAGCAGTTAAATACTGTAGTGTTTCATCTGTTCCTAGAGTATCTAAATCAACGCGAGCAACAGTTCCAATATCAGCAGACGGATCATTAAGCATTGTAGCAGCCCAACGATGATGTCCATCTAAAATATGACCCTTTAGGGACGCATAAGCATCTAAGTTTCCACCTGAAATTCCCTGAACTGCCATGCCCAATCCTTTGGGTAAAAGAATATTAGTCTGCGTAGGTATGCCTTTGGCTGCCGGAAATCCGCCACCAAGTTCAATCTTGATAAAGTCGTCGTTTTCGTCTCCGTCATTTGCGGCTAAACCACCAGTCATAAACTTGTTGGCATTCGGATCCTTACCAACCATGTCAATGGCGTTTGGAGCAGGAGCATCCGTCTTCTCCATCATGTCAACATTGAATTTACCGCCGGGTGTTAAAGCATCTTCAACATCTTTAGGATCACCAGTGGCGTCTGGAGGTCCAGGTAAAAACGGCATTTTAGATTTTGGCAAACCTTCTTCTGGAATCTTAGCACCAATCGCGGCTGCGCGCTCAGCAAATTTTTCAATTCCACCAATACTTTCAACCCACTGTTTTAAAGCTTCCACGGTTTTAGTAGTATACCATTTTCCAAGTTGAGCAGCTTGAAGTTGTTTAAAAAGATCCCCACCTTGTAAAAGCTCGTTCATTACTTTGGCAGCTAGTTCTGGCTTGCCGGCAAAAACTTTAAAGCTGGTCTGATCTGTTAGTTGCAAACCAGAACCTTCTGGGGCTTCGGGCTGTTGTTCGGCAGGTGCCGCTCCAGGCTGTTGTTCGGCAGGTGCCTGTTGTGGGATTGGCTGTTCGTTTAAAAACTTCTTCCAATTTTCCATCAAGAGTTGCATTATTGATTTACCTTCGCGTAGCCTTTTTTCTTTTCTATTACAATCTGCATATCGACGCAATCTTTGAGAGAGTCTAAATGCGAGATCAAGAGAACGTTCTTAAAATATACCTTAATTAGTTCCAAGATCCGAATAAAACCCTCCATATTTTCCTCGTCCAATGCCGTGCCCGGCTCATCGAGGATGAACAAGTCTGACTTTGGAAGCGACGAAACACTCAAAAGCGCCAACCGGATGGCCATAGCTCCCATTGTCTTTTCGGCTCCTGACGCCATCTCAATAGGTCTTTCATCGTGTTTAGGGTGCTTAATAAAGATGTCAAGCTTGTTTCCGCTTGTCTCAAAAAACACTTCGAACTCAACAATGTTGGCGAGAACTTTTGCAATCTCTTGATTAATCACTGGAATCTTTTTCTTGATAATGTCATAGGCGATTCCGTTCGGATGCATGCATTGCATAAGTAAATCGTATGCTGCATAACTATTCTGAAGGTCTTGGTATTCTTTGCTTTGAGATTTGAGCGATTCGATTTTCTCTTCATAAGAGCCTACCTGTCGTACAATCTCTAGTGTCTCATTATCGCAAGTTTCAATCATTTCCTTTTTGCTATCAATTTTCGTTTGATAACCTTGTCGCTTTTTGATGACCTTTTCAAGTCCGTCAATAACCTTCTTGTTTTGGTTGTATTCGGCGACCTTCGTGCCAAGTTCCGACAACTCTTGGTCAACTGTCGTCTTTGTGTTCTTGTTTCGTTCGCACTCTAATTGCAGCGCAGCAACCTCCGCTTTTAGTTCTACAATCAATTCTTGTGTTAAACGATATTCTTCCAGCTTTTCAGTGGTGTCATCGGGAGACAACGTTTCGAGACGCATAGCGGCTGCATGGAGGTCGGCTTCGATTCCGGGCTTATTAGCTACATCGATATAGGCGTCCTTGATGAACCGACATGAAGGATAAGAATCGCCACAAGGGATGCCCTTAAGAAGCTTTTCCTTTTTGCCGATCTTTTCAAGTTCTTCTCGAAGGTTCATGATACTGTGGTCCAGAATCTCGATTTCCGCTTTGTCGGCTGTGAGGGCGGCATGATCGATAAGTTCGAGCAAGCTTTCGGATATCACCACTTTCTGTTGTTTAACATCGACTGTCGCTATTTGAGTTATTATCTTTTCGTCCAAGAGCCGTGACAACACTTGCTTATCTTTTTGCTCTGTCACAACTTTAGTGATGTCAATGAGCTTGCCCGGAATAGAACTGATCTTCTCGTCTAAACGTCTCGCACCTTCATTCAAAAGCTTAAGCTCTTTGCGATAATCCTCACACGTTGTGCGATTAGTTTCCGCTTGTGTTGTGAGTTCTTGAAGGCTTGTGTCTAACGCCTGTAGTTCTGTGTTGTAATCTCGATCCTCATACTTGCGCAGGAGAGCTTTGGCTTCAACAGAATCATCTTTGGCCATCTTAAACTTTTGGTCAAATAACTCCAAATCGAGGAACTTGGCGATGATTTCCTTTCGACGGGTCGAGCCTTCATCAATGAAGCCCAATGCGCCGTGCTGGCTTGCCAGTGAAGACACCAAAAAATCATCCATGGAGCCGAAGTGCTTTCGAATATTTGCGTCGGTCTGATTGCGCGTGGTGCCATTTAGAGATGTGGTTTCATCTGTGACGGGATCATAGACTTCAAAGTTCAAATCTGTTTTGGCTTCTAGGGTCTCAACACCTTTCAAACGCTTCGTGTATTTTTCAGACGTGCGCTTAATGTTGTAGACTTTGTGTCCGATCTCGATCTCCAAAACCCCTTCGCAAGATTCTTGATGTTGATTAATAAGGTTAAGGTTTTTGCGCTCATTCTTTGAGGTGGTGTTGAACAGCGTATACAGGGCTGCATCGATGATGCTAGACTTGCCGCTAAAGTTCTTCCCAAAAACGCCAATGATGCCGTTAAGGTTTTCAAAGTCGATTGAGTTGCCTTCGCCATAATTAAACAGATTGTCCCACTTAAACGACTTGAGCTTCCAGTTTACGTTTCTAGAGATCTCTTCGCGTTCTTCGATTATCTTGTTGTATTTGCTATTAAGTTCAAATACGCGTTCTAAGGTTGTGGCGTCGGTCTGGTAGTCTGAAAGGAATTCATCGATCAATTCTTCCTGTACCTTAATGTCTCGCAGGTTTTCAGTCTTAATGCCGTCAGTTAGATCTTCTACATTACCGCGCTCGCCGGCGGCTCTGTTAAGAAATGATATGCTCTCCGGTTTAAAGCGGTGCTTCGCAATGTCCATGGCTCGGCGCATCGTGTTAAGCGGAAGGTTATTGTTGCTAACCAATCGCAGACGTGCGCCTTGAGGCACTTGGAGTTTGCGAGGCATGCGCCCCTTAGCCGTGAGCGGGATTGTAAAGAACGGTTTAGGATTTTTAAAGACATGGGGCTCAATCTCCCATTCATCTTTAGAATCAATCTCCCAAATTAAAAG
>Ga0209128_1000169_pt1 | contig 45624 bp, 49 predicted proteins | sample ETNvirnome_6_100_FD_184072 | JGI IMG/M metagenome (GOLD analysis project Ga0209128, IMG submission 184072) | Marine viral communities from the Pacific Ocean - ETNP_6_100 (SPAdes) (version 2) | ecosystem: Environmental > Aquatic > Marine > Oceanic | place: Pacific Ocean | collected 2013-06-19
CAAAACAAAGGGGACGAAACGGCTTCGACAGGGTAAGAAAAAAGAATAGTGCAAGTAGTCAACGATAACAAAGACTTAAAACATGTTATAAAAACACAATTGCCAACAATAACGTTGCATTCGAAGAAATCCGCTTAGCGGCTTAATCGGGAGGTTGCTCAAAACCTTCTATCCAATTTGAGCAAAACAAGAGATAACTTGTAAAAATCAAAACCATCTAGCGCAACAGGACGGTAAGCGTTAGATTAAAACCGTCTATCTTTGTTGATTTGTGAAAGTAAATCAAACAAACTTGTAAATGACTTGACTTTGGAGCTATCGTGGACGCGGGTTCGACTCCCGCCGTCTCCATCATTTTCATCAACAAAAGGAAAAACCATGAAAACAGTAGAAGTTGGAAACAACGTAAAAGTACATTATGTCGGAACATTAGCAGACGGCACAGAATTTGATAGTTCTCATAACCGCGAAGAGCCTTTGGCTTTTGAAGTCGGTTCTGGTAACATGCTCAGAGGATTTGATAGCGCAGTAGTGGGTATGAGCGAAGGAGAAACTAAATCTTTCACTCTCTCCCCAGCAGAAGCATATGGCGACCGCATCGAAGAAGCAATTCAGCCGGTTCCTATGGCAGCATTTGGACCGGATTTTGAGTTTATTCTCGGTGGCACCGTCCAAGGCAATGGCCCCCGCGGCCCATTTTTGGCCAAAATTCATGCTCTCGAAGAAGAAGCACAGGAAGTCTTGTTAGATATGAATCATCCACTAGCGGGCGAAGAGTTGAGCTTTGACATCGAGATGGTAGAAATTGACACCTCCACCAATGGTACCACAGACTTTGGAAGTTTAACGGTTCCTCAACTGAAGACTCTTGCTAAGGAACGTGGATTTAAGGGTTATTCAACTCTTAAGAAGACTGAACTTATCGACTTGCTCAACAATTAAAACAAGGAACAACATGGAAATTATTTCACAAATGTGTTTTTTGATGGCAGCTTTGACCTACGGGGCATTGGCGGGCCATCACTTAACAAAAGATTACTATATCAAACAACAAACAAAGGAAACGAAATGAATAGATTAATTTTGTTGCCCCTCTTGCTGCTCCCAGCATGTAATAAAGGCGACACCCCCCAAGACACCGGTGACAGTACCGATGTCACAGCCGTCGACCCACAAGGTCGGATTGGAGGCTTGGTCACAGATGAAACCGGCGCACCTATTGAAGGTGTATTGGTTTCTGCTCAAGGAATCGAAGCCACTACCGCGGCAGATGGCTCATACACTCTTTTAGAGGTACAGCCACAAACAGATATCGTGCTTAAGTTTAGTAAGCGCGGTTATGCGTCCAATTATAAGGTCACTTCATTGTTGACTTGGGAAACCGTCGCATCCAACGCAACTCTTTTGGAGATCGATGGAAGCGAGACGTTCTCTAGCTTTGAGACAGCATACTTTATTATTGAAGATACAACTGTAGAGTTTCGAGCTAACAGCTTTGTTGACAAATCAACTGGACTTCGCTATAACGGCGACGTTAGCGTAGAAGTGACTCATGTCGATCCCTCGACAGATGAAATTTCTGGTGCACCCCGTGATTTATCAGCTATTTCCAACACTGACGCCTCACAACTCGTTTCTTATGGAATGGTTGACGTGTCATTATTTGGTGAAGATGGCGAAGAGCTTTCAATTGATGTTGATAAGCCAGCAACCCTGCGCATTCCAATCACTAACGGAAGCCTTCCCGATGGACTCCATATGGAGCCGGGCGATGTTCAAAGCACTTGGTCTTTTGACCCTATCCAGGGAATATGGATCGAAGAAGCAACTGGCACTATCAGCGCCACTGCCGATCAACTGTTCTTTAATTTTGAGCCAACCCACTTTTCGTGGTGGAACTGCGATCAGGGATTCGTCCCATCATGCGCAGAAGGTCGTGTAGTCGACTTTCTGGACTTCCCGGTACGGGGAGCCGATGTAACTTGTGCAGGCGGTCAGACGACTTCTACGGCGGTTACAGACGAGAATGGAGAGTATACGTGCAGCATCATGGTAGGCGACTCGGTTAACTTCACCGGCCGCACCTTTGTAGCTAATCGCACCTGGGACAAAACTGTCGGCGCTATCTATATGGATAGCGAAGGCTCTTCTGCCGCAGACTGTGAGCCCATCGCAGATATCAAGATTGATGTCTGTCGGATTGCAGGCGCCATTAACGTTGAGAACTTTGACGCAATCATAGATGAAAGCGATCCCAGCGGTGCTTCCGCCGATCATCTTTCCGCTGTGTTCTGGGATCCCCCCGGTGATATTTCTTATTGCTCGGATCCATGGCAAAGCCTCGAAGTTGGCGAGTGTTGGAGCGGAACTAATGACGAAATCGTCGCTAACTTCCCCGAAAGTGCATTCCCTGGCATTCCAGCAACAGCGCGATCTGCAGGTAGTTGGATTAAGGTATCCAATGGCTATACTTCTTATAAGATGGAGAAAGCTTTAGAAGGAAATCTTCCATTTTATAATTGGGAATCCCATGAGTCTCAGAACGGAGAGATTGTCACCAATCGTCCAGATTTTAAGCAGGAACAAACCATTAGCGTAGAAGCCGATGGCGATTCCAGTACCTATTTTGGCTCCTGGAGCGTCGAAAATTTCGCGACGGTACCCAATCAGGTATATCTTTCTGTGGACTCTCTGACGGCAAATGGGGGTGGTCTATTGGTAGATTATAGTAATACTACTGATGGCGAAGTCTTCTTTGCTGCGATGGTCAACGAACAACAGGTATTGTGCAAGTTCGAAGATGCTGGCTTCTTTAATGTACCAGCACAAGCACTTTCACAACTTGACTTAGGCTGGGGTGGAGCATCGGTATTTAACTTATCGTCGACACTCGAAGCCGGCCCTGATGGCTTGCCAATTTATGCGCAAGTATTTTCAGGAGAAATGGTTCCTCTACACGTCGAGTAGACTAAATATAGGAACTTTGGGGCCCAGAGCAATCTGGGCCCTTTTTTATAGGAGAATAAAAAAATGGATAGACTTCAACAAAGACGCGATCAAATTCGCAAGCGTAATATTACGCGCTATAATGCAGAGAAAGAAATTATGCGCACATATCATATTAATGCTGATTTAACTCGCGAGACTACAGATGAAATCGAGAAGGCTCTTTGGGAGTTGAAAGACTCGATGAACCTTCCGACAGAAGAGATTGAATTAGCTATTGCTTCCCGCCGATTAAAATAAATTAATTTTTTATCCTTCTGTTAAAAAATATGGTATAATTATTAATGAAGGGGAATTACGAGTGGGAGCAATTTTTTCATTTAGTCTCGGATTGTTTTATGCAAATTTCATAGAATGGTTTGTACACAAATATCTCTTTCATGGTTTAGGAAAACGTTTTCCCGGGAGTTAATATGAATGTCTTCTGGAAAGCTTATAGAAGAAATTGTGGCAGGAGATCTTGTAATCTTAAAAGGCCGCAGACAAAAAGATCCAAAAAAGCCGGCCATAATATTAAAAGTTTTAGACAATCATGATCGTATTTTTGTAGAATCTACAACCTGGACCGATTTTAAGTATATGGTGTACACAGAAGGGAAGACTATGTATGTTTCTGAGGGGCATATTTATCGTGTGCTCAGCAGCCCTACCGAGGAAGATATACCATGATTCGCCACATTTTATTAAGAGTACGAAGCGCCCTAGACGCTTTATACGCCAGGATACTAAATACTACAGAGGGAGAAGCTTTTCGCTGTCCCTGTTGTGGATTTGCTCCTTGCGACTGTGATGACCATTAGAAAACTCAAATTATTGCTTTTAGGGGCCCTTTTGGGGACATTGAGTTGTCAGCCTGATTATGGAATGAGTTATGAGGTTGTAGAAGAAATACAGCCCACTGAAGTAGTGGTTGATTCTTTTCTACAGCCAAAGCCGCCTGAAAAACTAGATGTATTGATTGTGCTTGACACATCGGGCTCGATGAATGACAATTTTCAACAAGTAAGCACTGGTGTTGAGCTATTGCGCGGAGATATTGAAAAACTAACACTTGATTATAAAATTGGCTTTATAAATTCTGGAATGATGAGTCCTTATTTTGCGGGCCCTTATGATTATAATTCGGACTCTATTGATTTTTTGTTAGCTCCTTATATTTTGGGCGCCGATTGGTATGAAAGAGGGTTTCAGACCATGCATGCATTTGTCTCGACCACGGTCGAAGGGGCCGGCTTCTTTCGAGACGATGCTGATAAATTAATTATTTTCGTATCTGATGAGGATGAACAAGGCGCAATCCCGACCAATGTTTTTCATGATTGGCTCGTAGAAAAATTTGAATTAGTTCAGCATGACGTAGTGGCGATTATTCAGCTTGAAAATGGTGAATGTCCGCTTAATTGGGAATATGATGTTGGACAAAAATATATTGATTTAGTAGCTTATTATGGAAAAGTGGGAATTGATATTTGTAGCGATTGGGAAGCATGGTTAGGAGATAGCACATTTTTAGTTGGCGAGATAGATTATATTAATTTATCTCAAACCCCGTTGGAAGACAGTATTGTAGTATATCGGAATGGGCTAGAAACACAACTATGGTATTATCTAACAGAAACAAACACAGTATATCTCGATTTTGTTCCCGATCCGGGCGAATTAATTGAGATAGGATATGTTGTTTTATAAAAATACTTGACTTTCTTTAAAAGGGTGTTATAATATAAAAACGAGTCAAGGAGCAATAGTGGACCCGCAGCATGAAAACAATAAAACTTGGAAACAAGAAGGTATTTTTGATACTTATGAAGAAGCAGATAGTACAAGAGCAGTGATGTTGTCGATGAACACCGATAATAAACTATTAGTAAAAGTGAAGAGATGTGGGCCCGATGGAGTACGGTTTAAAGTTAAATCTTGGTACCCCCCAGCGCCCAAAAATGAAAAAAAGCGAGGAAAAAAGAAAAATGGCTGAAGAAAAACCAGTTGTAATGGTTTCTGGAGGATTTGATCCTGTGCATGCAGGTCACATCCGGTTAATTCGTGCCGCTGCCGAATATGGTGATGTAATCGTTATTGCCAATTCAGATGAGTGGCTTTTTGAAAAGAAAGGTTTTGTGTTTATGGATTTTGATGCCCGGGCCGAGATTCTCAATGCAATTAAAGGCGTCATTATGGTAGATTCTGTAGATGATGGCGACGGTACCGTTTGCGAGGCCATCTATCGCCACAAACCTACTTATTTTGCAAATGGAGGCGACCGCGGCCGAAGCAACACACCAGAGCAATCAGTATGCGAGGATTTGGGAGTAGAATTATTATGGGGCGTCGGCGGTGATAAAAAGTTAGCTAGTTCCTCTGACCTTGTAAAAAATATCCGAGAATTTGAAGAGAAGCCTCCCCGAAGATATACGAGCCCGGTTTCTGAAAAGTGACTAAAGGCGATATTGTTTTAGTCAAATCCCGAGCAGGGGATATCATCCCCCCAATACATGTCAAATTATTAGAACGAATTATCGTTGAACCAAGAAAAGGCAATAAATTTGATTGGCCAGGATATTCAGGTTGGACCGCAACCCCGGTTGATGAAAAAGAGATCGAGATCCTAAGAAAAGAATGGAGTATTCCATTTACTAAAATAAATAAGGATTTGACATTTGTTGATGACGAGGATATATTAAAAGAAAAGGACAGTGGGGTGTAGTTCAACCGGCAGAACGTCTGGCTGTTAACCAGGAAGCTGCAGGTTCGAGTCCTGCTGCCCCAGCCAGTTCAAGGTTACTATGATCTACCATAATATTTTAAGCAGACTAATTAAAAAGCAATGAATAGTCGCAGGTTTTAATGGCTAAAAAAAATTACGTTTTAGATACGAGTGTTTATCTCACCGACGCAACTTCCATCTATCAGTTTGAAAATCATGATATTTTCATTCCCTTAAAAGTATTAGAAGAAGTCGATAATCACAAAAAGCGCCAAGATTCGGTGGGCGTCAACGCCCGCAAGATTATTCGTATTCTTGATGAGTTACGAGCGAAAGGCGATCTTAATAAAGGCGTGAGAATAGACAAGGGAAAAGGCATTGTTAAAGTGATGTCATATGAATGTCTTAATAGTTCATTGCAATTCCCTCCAGATTTAGATCTGCGAATTCCAGATCATACAATTATTGCGACTGCCATGGCAGTTAAGTTAAATTCAGAGAATCGAAAAGTAATTCTGGTATCGCGCGATATTAATATGCGTGTTATTTGCGATTCTTTGGGGATATCGGCAGAAGACTACATCATTGAAAGCGCAGTTACCTCGTCAGACGAACTCTATCAAGGATTTGTTGAGCACTTGGTAGATGATGCCGTTATTGATCGGTTTTATGAGGGCGAAGATATATTAATTGAAAAGGACGAAACCGAAGAGAGATGGCACCCTAATCAATATGTTATGATGGTCTCCAATGCCAGCCCTAAGAAGACTGCATTAGCCCGCTTCTACGGTCATCAGACCCCATTAAAAAAGATAGTCCATAACAGCATCCCCGATTGGAAAATTAATTCAAGGAACAAAGAACAAGCGTTTGCAATCGACTTGTTAATGGATCCCAAAGTCAAGATTGTTAGTCTTGTCGGGCGCGCCGGTTCTGGAAAAACGCTTTTGGCGATTGCATGCGGATTACAACAAACAATTGGTCTGCGCGAGAATCCGTATTCTCGTTTAATTGTCTCGCGCCCCGTGCAGCCCATGGGAAAAGATATCGGTTTCCTCCCAGGAACGATGGAAGAAAAGATGTTGCCTTGGTTATTGCCAATTCAAGATAATTTACAATTTTTATTAGGAGGCGATAAAAGCGCGCTCCACCTTTATATGGACAAAGGTAAAATTGAAATTGAAGCATTGACCTATATTCGCGGCCGCTCAATTTCAAACGCATTTATGATTGTAGATGAAGCACAAAATCTCACAATGCACGAGATTAAAACGATCATTACCCGGGTAGGGGAAGGCACAAAAGTAGTTTTAACTGGCGATATTGAACAAATTGATAATATATATGTTAATGAAACGTCTAATGGGCTCGCACATGCAGTAGAGAAGTTTAAAGACTATTCCTTGGCCGGCCACGTAACATTTAAGAAAGGAGAACGTAGCGAAGTTGCTACGTTAGCATCAAAAGTTTTATAAAACATTTGCACAATTTGAATTATTGTGTTATAACTAAAAATAGGAGTTATCATGAGTGATACAGAAAAAGTAATTAGCGAAGAAGAGGCCCACATTAATCCTCTGTTAGCAACAACCCCAAATAACGATTCAGAATTGAAGCAATTTTTAATCGATTACACAGGCGCCAAGTTGCAGCCAGAAGATGAGCGTGTTACGGTTCATATGATCGCAGAAACCATCGCAGCAGAATTCCCAGAATTCTTATTTGCTATTGCTGAAGAGAATTTTTTAAGAGGATATAAACTAGGATTAGACGATGCTACAACACTTGAAGCAGAAGCAGAAGAAGCTACAGGAAATGAGGAGTGATTTTTACACTGCTCGTGGAACGCATGTTTATTTTAAAGACAGTTTAGACAACGATGAAATAGACGTCGAACGCGTTATTGCAAAAATAGAAGGAATGCTCCCTGAGCATTTGTTATCAGAACTCGAAATGATCATCGTAGGATGGTTTGATGAGTTTGAAGATAGAAATATCAATGCATTTTATAAAGATGGCGCTCTCCATATATCCAATATTCAAGATGATGAAAATGATATGATCGACGACATCGTTCATGAAATTGCACACTCCCTTGAATCGCCGCATGGATATGAACTATACGGAGATCAAAATGTCAAAGATGAATTTTTAAGAAAAAGAAAGATGTTACATGACAAATTGTGGGCTTTAGATTATAAAGCACCCTTAAAATGGTTTATGGAAACTGAGTATGATAAAGAATTTGACGACTTCTTATTTCAAAGTGTTGGAAAAGATAAATTACGGATGATTTGCATGGGACTATTTATTAATGCTTATGCCGCCGTCTCATTACGGGAATATTTTGCAACTGGATTCACAGATTTCTATTTGCACCCAAACCACAACTTTTTAAAACAGGTTAGTCCTGCCTTATATAAAAAGTTGTTATTATTACAAGATGAAGAAAACCTTGACACCGTAGTGTAAGTAGGTTATAATATAACTACAATGGAGTATTTGTGCCACACATAAGTTATAGTGAGCTTAAGGATTGGGCCTTTTGTGCTTTCTATCATAAGCTCACACGAGTCGATAAAATCGATGGTTTTAAAGGAAATGCCTTCACCGCATTTGGAACTGCAGTTCATAGCGTTTGCGAGAAAAAGCTATTACAAGAAGAAGCAGGCGATGATTATTTTATCCAACAATTTGAAGAATGTTTAGAGAAGCTAGATGATGATATTGAAGTTGATGAAAAGCTTGTACAAGACATGCGCTCTCAAGGTAAAGAGATTTTACCTGAGATCCAAACTGCGCTGGATGATTATTTTGGAGAATATGAAGTCTTAGCTGTCGAGTTCCCGCTGATGATTGATATCGAAGGCGAAGAAGATTATAAGTTCAAAGGATATATTGATGCAATTGTAGCCACCCCAGATGGCAAGATTCATATTTTTGATTGGAAGACGTGTTCCTGGGGCTGGGACTCCCGACGCAAAAATGACAAAATGACGACTTATCAGCTTACGCTGTATAAGCATTTTTTTGCTTTAGCAGCCGAACACGAACCCAAAAACATCGAGACACATTTTGCGTTGTTAAAAAGAACCGCAAAAAACAATAGAGTAGAATTTTTTAGAGTCACCAGTGGTCCGCAAAAGACCCAAAATGCTCTTAAATTATTGAATATGGCGCTTTGGAATATCAAGAAAAAACGCTATATTAAAAACAGATTATCATGTACATCAGGTTATGGTTGTAAATTTCACAATACCAAAAACTGCCCATAAGGAAACAAATGAAAAAAACCAAGATTTTAACATTATCCGATCATCCCCTCTCACCCTCCGGAGTCGGAACCCAGACAAAATATTTTATTGAAGCGCTCCGTAAAACAGGGCGCTATGAGTTTATCTGCTTGGGAGGAGCCATGCAACATCCTAATTATGACCCTCAACAGGTTGAAGGCCACGGGAACGAGTGGCGTGTTTTTCCCGTAGACGGGTATGGTACTCACGAAATAATTCGTTCAGTACTTCAAAAGGAGAAGCCGGACATACTTTGGTTTATGACTGATCCACGGTTTTATGGTTGGTTGTGGGAAATTGAAAATGAAGTTCGCCCTCATGTTCCTATGGTCTATTATCATGTATGGGACAACTTCCCGGCTCCACATTTCAACGCAAGATTTTATAAGTCTACGGATGTAGTTGTTAGTATTTCTAAAGTGACCCATGAGATTGTATCAGCCGTTGCGCCAGATGTGGAGAACCATTATTTACCTCATGCAGTTCATACGGAATCTTTTTATAAATTTAAAACAGATGAAGATCTCGCTCGCAAAGAGGTGATTAAACAACGAATATTGGACTCCACTATAAATCATAAAAATCCGGATAAAAAGATCTTTTTCTGGAATAACAGAAATGCCCGAAGAAAGCAGTCGGGCACTTTGATTTGGTGGTTTAAAGAATTTTTGGACGAGGTAGGGCACGATAAAGCCACTCTTCTCATGCACACAGATGCGCGGGATCCCCATGGACAAGACCTCCCTCACATTATAGAACAACTCGGAATTGCGGATGGCCAAGTACTGCTATCAACTGATAAAGTTTCTCCTCACGATCTAGGAGGGATGTATAATGCAGCAGATTTCACAATTAATATTTCAGATGCTGAAGGTTTCGGGCTAGCAACCTTAGAATCGCTAGCGTGCGGAACCCCTATTATTGTTAATATGACCGGAGGCCTTCAAGAGCAAGTAACAGATGGTGAAAACTGGTTTGGCTTTGGACTACAGCCAGCATCCAAGGCAGTTATCGGATCCCTCCAGGTACCTTATATTTATGAGGATCGTATTTCACAAAAAGATTTTACAGATGCACTTAAAAAGGCGCTTGAAGTGACCCCTAAAGCTTATAAGAAAATGTCCCTTCAAGGCCGAGAACATGTAAGAAAAAATTATAATTTTGAGACGTTTGAAAAGAGTTGGGTAGATTTAATGGATAGCATAGTAGAGAGATATGGCTCCTGGGAAACTAGAAAAGGCTATGAGCGCTGGCACTTGTTAGAGGTGGCATAATGAAAAAGAAGCTAATTTTTAAAGGGCCGCTCCTTACACGATCAGGCTATGGTGAGCAATCTAGATTTGCGATTCGAGCCCTGCGAGATAAAGAAGATTTATTTGATATTTATATCCAGCCCTTAACGTGGGGACAAACTTCGTGGATAGGTGAGGATACTGAAGAAATCAGATGGATTAACCAGATGATTGAAAAAACTATTCTCTATATGCAATCAGGCGGCCAATTTGACGTTTCATTTCAAGTCACCATTCCTAATGAGTGGGTTGCCATGGCCCCCATCAATATCGGCTATACCGCCGGCATAGAAACCACAAAAGTAGCTCACCAATGGATTCAAAAAGGCAATGAAATGAATGGGATCATAGTAGTATCTCACCACTCTAAGAATGTCTATGAACACACTCAATATCAAGCAGTCAACGAGCAGACCGGCCAAGAAGTAGTGTTAAAACTTGAACGTCCAATTAAGGCTGTAAACTACCCGGCTAAAAAGTTTGAAACATTGCCAGAAGTAAATTTAGAGCTAGAACATGAAATCAATTTTCTCGCCGCGGCCCAATTAAGCCCGCGCAAAAATATGATCAATACCATTAAATGGTTTATTGAAGAGTTTAAGGATGACGAAGTTGGACTAGTGCTCAAAGGCAACACAGCTAAAAACTGTTTGATGGACCGAGAGCACACTCTCGGCAATATTAGAGCAATTACGCAACAGTTCCCCGAACGCAAATGTAAAGTTTATCTCCTCCACGGCGACATGTCGGATGAAGAAATGCACTCACTTCAAATGCATCCACAAATTTCTGCTCTTATTAGTTTAGCCCACGGAGAGGGATTCGGACTCCCTATTTTTGAAGCAGCTTATTCTGGCACTCCTGTGATTGCTACTGGGTGGTCGGGGCAGTTGGATTTTTTGATCGACGAAGAGGGGAAACAAAATTTTTATAACGTGGGATTTGATTTGGGCCCAGTCCAAACCGAAGTGGTTTGGGATGGTGTTATAGTTCCTGATTCTATGTGGGCTTATGCACGCGAACAATCAGCAAAAGAGCAAATGAGGTTGTGCTATGAAGATATTAAATCTCAGAACAAAGATAGCGTTGCATTAAATTCCAGCGCTTTTGCTGAAACTGTACAAGAACGATTTGCACAAGAAAAACAATATAAAGCTATGGTCGACGCGACACTGGAATATATGGGAGTAGCTGATGAGGATGAATGGCAAGATATTTTAGAACAAGTTGTGGAATATGACTGATGTCGATGTTGACATAATCTTTATATCTGATTTTTTTCTTGGTGAGGTTCGCGGCGGTGCAGAATTTTGCAATGATGCATTGATACGATTGTTGATGCCCGATGTTCGAACCGTGGGGATTAAATCTCAACTTATAACTCCCGAGATTGTTGCTAATCATAGTGATAAATTCTTTGTAGTGGCTAATTTTTTTCTATTATCAGAAGAAGCCAAAAAGGCCTTTGCAGATACGACTTATGTTATACTTGAACACGACCACAAATATGTTAAATCGAACAATCCCTCATTATATGCAAATTTTTTAGCACCAGAGACACAAATTCAAAATAAAGAATTTTATAAGAACGCACTCGCAGTTCTGTGTCAAAGCAAAAAGCACGCTAGCGTTGTACAACGCAATCTTTTATTAGATAATATTGTCAGTCTTAGTGGTAATATTTGGACTGAAGAGCAGCTAGCAGTATTAGAGAAGAATCTTAACACGCCTAAAACCATTAAGTACGGGGTATTATATTCCCATAATAAAAACAAAGGCATGCCTGCTGCTATCGCATACTGTAAACATAAAAATATCGAGTTTGAGTTTATTCAAGAGCAGCCCTTTGAACAGTTCATCGAAAATATAGCAAAAATAGAAACTTTAATCTTTTTCCCCCAATGGCTCGAAACCTATAATCGCTTTTCTGTTGAAGGCCGTATTCTGGGAGCAAAACTGGTTACCAACAATCTGATTGGTGTGGCCGGCGAAGACTATTTTCATTTAAAAGGAAAAGAGATGCTAGATTTTATTCGACAGAACAATCAAAACCTTAAAGAGCGTTGGCTCACCTTGGTACGCGATCACACTATCGATTATTATCCTTCAGCAGTTTTGCCTAAAATTACTATTTTCTGTCCGCTATATGCCGGCGAAAAGTATATTGAAAAATTTTTAGAAGATATGGAAAATCAAACCATCTTCGACCAGTGTGAGCTAATCATTATCGACGCAAACTCTCCGGAAAACGAGCGAGAGCACATCGAAAAATTTATGAAGAAGCATAAAAATGTAATTTATAAAAGATTAGATTACCGTGCAACCGTAATGGAAACTGAAAATATGGCCATTGACATGGCAACGGGCGAATTCTTTGCGCAAACATGCGTGGATGATCGCCATGCACACAGCCATCTTGAAATAATGGCCAAACACCTACATTTCACAGAAGATGTTGATTTGGTTTATGCTGATTGTTATCAGACGACAGTCGCAAATGAAACATTTGAGGCAAATTCTTCCAGTGGAGCTAAATATGAACATTCTTTAAATAATTTCTCGGCTGAAAATATGATTAAATGTCTCCCGGGCCCAATGCCCATGTGGAGAAAAAGCGTGCATGAAAAGTGTGGCAATTTTAATGAAGAGATGTCATATGCAGGTGATTGGGACATGTTTTTAAGAATGGTAGAGGGTGGCTCAAAATTTAAAAAGATTGATACCCCGTTAGGATTATATTATTATAATGAAGATGGATTATCCACATCGCAAGAGCACAGTAAACCCAGAGGTAAAGAAGAAGCCTCGGTATTTTTCAAATACAAAGATGTTTTTGGCCAAGCAAACTTTAATAGATATCACAACTACTTCTTACAATTTACAGGAGATACAAATGAGCAATCAGCGTAAATATCTACCCACGCTTTCTGAACTGGTAGATCGATTGTCTATCGCACAATTAAAAGAAGTGTTCATTACAGAACACAAAGCAGAATATGGTGAAGAATTAGCCGATATTCTCCATGATATCGATTTGCTCCTCCAAGAAGGGGAGATCGTGGTGGACGCGAGAGCCATCAGGGCTATCGTAGTGCTTTCACAAATGAACTTGCATATTTGGCACAATGAAACCAATTATCGCAAAGGCATCAAGGATGGAAACAATCTTGAATTGACCCACGGACTTAACGGCATTCGTAATACTGCCAAGAACCGAATTCAAGAATTATCAGAAGGCAGAAAAGACTACAAGATCGACTGCCTAGCTGCAGATTTTAAAGATTGGGAGATTAGTTGGGATGAATGAGCAGTATATATGAATTCGATGTTGTGGTGGTGGGCGCAGGCATAGTCGGATTGGCAATCGCATGGGAATTATCTACGATTTATGAAAACATACTTTTGATTGAGAAAGAGCATTCTTTCGGACAACACGGTTCCAGCCACAATAGCGAAATAATCCATTCAGGCATATATTACCCAAAAGAAACTTTAAAAACAAAACTATGCGTTGAAGGCAACAAATTATTATATCAATTTTTGGAGAGACACAAGATCCCACATAAAAAATGTGGGAAATTTATTATTGCAACAAATGCGGAAGAAGAAAAAGTATTAGAACAATTATATAATCAAGGAATAGAGAATGGGCTTGATGGTTTAGAATTTCTTAATGAACGCGAGGTCCGCGCTATTGAACCACAAGTAAAGTCCACTAAGGCATTGCATGTACCTTCCACAGGAATCGTCGACACCCATTCGGTCATGCGCACGCTGGAATATTTATCGCAAGAAAATGGAGTAATTGTTCTTTATAATACTGAATTATGTGATATCAATACAAAAATTAATTTTTATGAGTTGACAACTAAAGATGATGATGTTATTATACAAACAGAAGTAGTAATAAACTCGGCTGGACTCTGGAGCGATCAAATAGCTAAAATGGTAGGAATAAACAACTATGAGCTACAATGGTGCAAAGGAGATTATTATAGGACAAGCAAACACAAGAATATGGAAAAGCTCATTTATCCAGTACCCGACCCTGATGGCAAATACCTGGGAATACATACAGTTTTGGATTTAGAAGGTGGGTTGTCTTTTGGACCTAACGCATATTATGTGGAGGATTTAGACTATAATATAACTCCATGCAATAAACATCAGTTTCACAAAGCCATTAATCGATACTTAGACGTTTCTTGGGAGGATTTACATCCAGCCACCACAGGAATTCGTCCTAAGTTACAAACAGAAAATGATGTGTTTAAGGATTTTGTGATAGAAAACGATTCTGAGCATGAGAATTTTATAAATTTAATAGGGATAGAATCACCCGGCCTCACCTCGTGTCTTTCTATCGCTAAACACATAAAGGAAATTATCAAATGAACGTATTAGTTACCGGAGGCGCCGGCTATATCGGCAGCGAATTGATTGACTATCTTTTGAAAGATGGCTATAAAGTTGTGGCAATTGACAATTTAATGTATGATCCTACATCATTATTGCGATATACCAACGACCCTAATTTTACATTTATAAAGGGCGACGTGCGAAACGTGGCGCTCATGACGAAACTCATGAACGACGCAGATATTGTTATTCCGCTAGCAGCCCTCGTAGGATTTCCGCTATGCGAAGAGGATCCCCGCTCGGCCCAAGAGATTAATCACGATGTCAACACTTGGATTGCTCAAAGCAAGCGCCCCGACCAAAAGGTTATTTACCCGTGCACCAATTCAGGCTACGGCGTCAGCGTCGATGGCTCTGTCTGCACCGAGGAATCACCCCTCAATCCTATCTCGCTCTATGGCCGCACGAAGGTCGCAGCCGAGAAGGAATACCAAAAAGTTGACAACCATGTCACATTTCGTTTAGCCACCGTTTTCGGCCCGGGCTCTCGCATGAGAACCGATCTTCTCGTCAACAGCTTTGTACTTAAGACTCTGCGTGAGCGTGTGCTGGTTTTGTATGAATGCGAATTCATGCGCAACTACGTGCACCTGCATGACGTCTGCCGCGGCTTTATGTTTATTCTCGACAATTGGGAAGAGTGCAAGAATCAAACGTACAATCTCGGCAACGATGAACTAAATATGAATAAGCTTCAATTGGCTGAAAAGATCCAAGAGCATCTTCCCCTAGAGATTATTCGTGCGGAGATCAACAGCGATCCCGACACCCGCGATTACATTGTGAGTAGCGACAAAATCTATAATAAAGGCTATGAATGCGCATATGACTTAGACGACGGAATTCGCCAACTCATTACAGCCTACGCGATTATTGAATCGCCCTGGTACGCAAACTACTAAAATATGAAACAACTAGATGTGTTATTCGTGCATCCCAACGGTGCACCGATAATCTACCAAGAACTGAGCAACAGCTATTCTGCCATCGAACCCCCGATTTGGGCCGCGCTTCTGGCAAAGAATGCTCTCAAGAACGGCTTTTCTGCCCAAATCCTCGATTGCGAAGCAGAACGCATCGCCGCCACCGAATCTGCCATCCGCGTGAAGGTTTATAACCCGCGTCTTGTGGCTATTGTCGTTTACGGACAGCAACCATCCGCCTCCACACAAAACATGATTGGCGCGAGATTACTAATCGAGAAACTTAACGAAGAAGCGCCCGAACTAAAGACAATCTTAATCGGATTACACCCGTCAGCCGTTGCTCGTCACACTTTAGAAAGTGAGCAATCTGACTTTGTATGTCAGGGAGAGGGTCCCTATACTATTAAGGGTCTTTTAAGCGTCAATATGGACGATGTAAGCGCTTTAGAAACGGTTCCCGGACTCTGGTATCGAAATGGAAATACTACCTGTTACACGCGCCCTGCGCCCATTATTCCTCAAGAGGAATTGGCGACAGAATTGCCCGGAATGGCGTGGGATTTACTCCCCATGGACAAATACCGCACATCCAATTGGCATGCGATGACCAACAATGACGACCGCATGCCTTTTGCATCTTTATATACAAGTTTAGGTTGTCCCTTCAGGTGCAGTTTCTGCTGCATTAATGCGCCGTTTGGAAATAACAATTTAGAGAACTGGGATTATGGCCGGAACAAGTTTAGATTCTGGGATCCTGAATTTATAATCAACGAATTTGAAACTCTCCAGAATCTAGGAATTAGAAACGTTAAAATAGCTGATGAAATGTTTGTGTTACAACAGAATCATTTTATGAAACTTTGCAATCTGATCATTGAGCGTGGCTATGATTTTAACTTTTGGGCTTATGCTCGAATCGATACGGTAAAAGAAGAATATTTAGAGACGCTTAAGAAGGCTGGAGTAAACTGGCTTGCGCTTGGCATCGAATCCGGCAACACTGTTGTCAGAAAAGATGTCGTAAAGGGCAAATTTACCGATGTAAACATCCAAGACTTAGTAAAGAAGATCCAAGATGCAGGCATTGATGTGATTGGAAATTACATCTTTGGACTGCCGGAGGATACTGTAGAAACCATGCAAGATACTCTGGATATGGCCATCGACTTGAACTGTGAATTCGCAAACTTTTATTCGACCATGGCATACCCAGGATCACGCCTTTATCTTGACGCCCTGAAAGAAGGTTGGGAGCTTCCCGAGACTTATGTGGGATATTCACAGCATTCGTATGAAACCACACCACTTGCGACGAAACACATTTCTGCCGCAGAGGTATTAGGATTTAGAGATAAGGCTTTCCAAGAGTATTATACCAACGAAAAGTATCTTAAAATGATTGAAGACAAATATGGGCTCCAAACTCGAACCGGGATTGAAGACATGACCAAGATCAAACTTAAACGCAAACTACTGGGAGATTAAAGTGCTAACAAAAGAAGAGTTAATTGAATTCGAAACCGAGATGGCAGCATGCTTTGACGATGCCATGATCCGTGCGCCAGTTCATCTTTATAATGATAATGAAGATCAGATTATTGGAGTATTTAAAGAACACAACATTGGTCCTGAAGATTGGGTACTGTGTTCCTGGCGCAGCCATTACCAATGCTTACTTAAAGGCGTTCCTCGCGACGAACTAAAAGCCGCAATCTTGCAAGGGCGTTCGATTTCTCTTTGTTTTAAGAAACAGCGTGTTTTCTCCTCCGGCATTGTGACCGGCGTGCTCCCTATTGCGACCGGATTAGCGCTCGATATCAAGCGCAAAGGCGGCACCAACAAAGTCTACTGCTTTATGGGCGAGATGACTTCGGAAACGGGCGTAGCTCACGAGTGCATCAAATATGCTCGGAATCATAAATTGCCCATTCACTTCATTGTTGAAGATAACGGAAAGTCTGTATGCACCGATACGCGTGCAACATGGAATCAAGAAAAGCTCACATATGAAGATGTTAATGATGAGTATATCACCTATTACAAATATAAGCTTGACAAATATCCGCATGCAGGGGCAGGAACGAGGGTACAATTCTAATGGGCAAATATTTTGATGAATTAGAACGAACGATGCGCTGGCTTGGAGAACAAGAAGATACAATGTTTTTGGGTCAGGCAGTAGAATATAAAGGAACGGCTATGACTAACACCCTAGTGAACGTCCCGAGAGAAAAATTATTAGAAATGCCAGTAGACGAAGAAATGCAAATGGGAATTACTAATGGATTAGCAATTGCAGGAACAGTACCCATTACCATTTATCCTCGCTGGAATTTCTTATTGTTAGCGGCCAATCAATTGGTCAACCACTTGGATAGAATGCCAGAATTTACCCATGGGGAATATATACCGAAAGTTATTATTAGAACTGGAATTGGCTCGGAACGCCCACTACATCCACAAGCACAACACGTAGGCGATTTCACAGATGGCTTTCGAAAGATCCTCAAAAATATCGAGATCATCAGACTAGAAGAACCAGAAGATGTTTTTCCAGCGTATGAAAAAGCATACACTCGTGCTGATGGCATGAGTACCTTGATTGTAGAATACGGGGATTATTATGGAGAAAAGTGAATTAAAGGCTTTATTTGTAACAGAAAAATGGTGTGACGCTGATCCCAACAAGGGCCTTACAAACAATTATCACAATTTGTTTAAGACTTTTAAAAACGTTTTAACAGGAGCAACCTTTAATATCGTCCATTTAGACGAATATGCTTTAACCAAAAAGAAGCATATTGACACTTTTCTACCCTCTCTGATTGACAAGCTAGAACCGACAGTTGTAATTTTTTCTCTTCTCGGTAAATCGCCCCTTAACCCCACAGATACGAGCTACGAACACATTAAAAACAAAGGCTGTAAAACAGTTTTTATGTGGCCTGATGTTTTTGACGGATGGGGAATTCCCGAGATTGAAACACTTAATGACAAAGGCTTTGCCGATTTGCATGTATGCTGGGGAGCAGAAAAAAATACCAAAAAAAAATACGATAATTTAATTTGGCTATGGGCGCCCCAAGATGAGACTTTATACTATCCCTTAGAAGGCGATCAGCCAATTCCCGTGAGTTTTCTCGGGAGTGTGAGATATCCCGAAAGACAGAGATATTTGCAACACTTAATAGACAATAAGGCACCCCTCCAAATTCACGGAGGCCAACGAGAACAAGGCCTGTCTGCGCCTCGCTATGCAGAACTTATGCGCAATAGCAAGATTAGCCTTAATTTCCCAGAAGGCCCCGAAGGTTACGATCAGTGCAAAGGGAGAGTATGGGAGATTCTAGCTAGCAAATCTTTATTGTTAGAGAGGAAAAACGAACCCATTGAAAACTTTTTGAAACCCAATGTTCACTACGTCGAATTTGAAAATGAAAAAGATTTAGTCGAGAAAATACAATATTATCTTGACAACGACAAAGAAAGAGAATATATTGTGAACAAAGGTTTTAATATTTTTAAAAAGAAATATAACGCTAAAACATTCTGGACTACGATTATGAAGGAGCTTGATTGTGAGTTATAAATATGATGTTTCAATCATGATGCCGGCCATCAGAACCAGTCAATGGCTTATGATGTATGGTAGTCTTCTAAACGCCTGTATAAAAAATACGTGGGAACTGGTACTTGTGAGTCCTTTTGACTTGCCAGACAACATGAAACATTTTGACAACATTAAATTAATCAAGGATTATGGAGCCCCAAGCCGCTGCGCGCAGCTTGGTGCGCTAGAATGTGAAGGAGAATATTTATACCACTGTGTAGATGATGCTATATTTTTGCCTGATGTAATTGACAATGCGCTCGCATTCCATCGTGCACACTGCACCAATAAAGATGTCATAAATATGAGATATCGCGAAGGCGCGCAGTTCTCGGGCCAGACTCTTCCCGAAGGCTTCTGGCTTGCATGGTTTCACGACGAACTAAGATTGCCGGGAATTCCACAGCACTATAAAATCTCCTGCCATCATTTTATGAGATTGGATTATTTCAAAGAAATAGGCGGATGGGATTGTCGCTATGAATATATTAATCATTCTTTGCACGATCTAATGTTTAGAGTACAGGCCGATGGTGGCCGTCTTTACGACTCTCAAACCGATGCCACCACATGCAATCACTTCATCGACAAGACTGGCGATCATGCCCCGATTTATGATGCACAAACATTTTTTGACAAACCGCAATTTGACGCAATTTATGCAGTACCAAATGCGGCCGCCACCAGAATTAAGATCCCCCTCGACAATTGGACACAACAGCCAGAAGTGTGGGAGAGAAGGTTTAAAGAAGACGACTCCGGCAAATTGCCCGAGAGTTATGAGGAGTTAGGATACGGATGAAAGTAGGAATAGTAGGAATAGGGGTCGTTGGAGGCGCCTGCAAATTTGGCTTTGAATTGTTGGGCCACCAAGTTGCCGTTCATGATATTGCACTGGATACAACTTTGGACGATGTAGTAGAAAGTGAAATTGTTTATATTTGCGTGCCCACACCCCGCGATAATGATGGTTCATGCGACATCTCTATCGTAAGAGAAGTGATCGACGGGCTCAAAGAAAGAAATTATACCGGCATTATTGCCATTAAATCCACAGTCGCCCCGGGCACAACTGAAGCTTTACGAGAGATAACAGGAATGAACCTTTGCTTTGTTCCCGAATTTTTGCGAGAGCGCTGTGCCATCACAGACTTTACAGAAAATCACGACGTCTGCATCATAGGCTGCAAAGACGACGAAACCTATGAAACGATTAAAGAGTGTCACGGATCGCTTCCGGAAAAGTTTGTTAAACTGAATCCCACTGAAGCAGAATTTTGTAAATACTTCAACAACACATATAATGCGATGCTTGTAGTATTTGCCAATAGCTTTTATGAAGCATGCAAATTAAAAGGAGCAGATTACACCAAAGTAAAGAATGCTATTGTGAGCCGCAAACATATCCACAGCCATTATCTGGAATGTAATGATAATTTCAGAGGATTTGGCGGCATGTGTTTGCCCAAGGATGTATCTGCCATGGCTAAATTAATGGAAGAGACCGATATTAACTTCTTCCAAAACCTGTTAGACGAGAATGACAATTATGAAGTAACGGTTTTTAAAGGAATGCGCAAGTGATTTCAAATAAATATGGATTTGTATTTATTCACACTCCCAAAACGGGAGGAACTTCTATTAATGCAGCTTTAGATATCGATCTCGAACAGGAATGTCGTGTTATTTATGGCGATACATTTTCGGTAGAGACGCTTAAAGAGCACAACACACATCTACCAGATTATAAGGAAGAAATCACACACATCTATCCTTCCTTAAAAGATTTCCCATGGTGGGACGCATGGACGACGTCCGTGCAGCGCGACGACAAGTCAATACAAACCCAATTGTTCGAACTCAATGAAGAACATAATTGTAATTTTGGTCTGCGGCGCCAGTTCCGGGGAGAATCGATATTTAGCCATGCCGGCTGGAACGGCAACATCAAGCATCTCCCCCTGACGGCTTGGATAATGCTTCTCGAAGATCCACGTTTTAGATATTATAACTCTTTTTGTGAAAACTACCTTATTGTAGGCACATGTCGAAATCCGTATCACAGAGAATTTTCGGTATTTCTATATTACCAAAACAAGTTACTCGAAGAAAAAACCAAATCATTGAACAGCTCACAGACGAGCGCTATAATAAAAGAAGAGTGGAGAACATGGACGACACCATGGAAAGAGATAAAAGGACAGTCAGTGCTTGAAGGTACGCCCATGACGGCGCACGGCGCAACTCCCATTCTCTCCTTGGGGTATGGCGCCCAGTGTGGCTATTTAAGTGCCCAGTCTCCGCGCACTGGAGAGGTATTGGGAAGGGCTAACTATCTCATTAAAATGGAAAATATAGAAGAAGATTATGATACTTTATGTAAAATGTTAGGAATTAAGAGAAAAACCAAAAAAGTTCCACATCTTTTATCAATAGGCAAACAGTGGAAAAAATATCTACCAAATAATATTTTAGACTGGTATACTGATGAAATATTAGAGGATATCCATCGGATCCGAGAGTTGGATTTCGAGATGTTAGGGTATAAAAAAGTAGGATGAAAAAGGTATTAATTACAGGAAGCCAAGGCTTTATCGGCTCTTATCTTTGTGCAGAGTTTTTGAGCAAAGGTTATAAAGTCGTGGGAGTAGATAACTTCTCCAAATATGGCCCTATCACACGCCCTCACGATAATCACCCTAACTTCCATTTGATTGAAATGGATGTAATTGATTTCGATGTCACCAACATCCTCCCAGAATTACAAGATGTAGAATACATCATTTCGGGAGCCGCCATGATCGGCGGCATTACCTATTTTCATAAATATGCATATGACCTCTTGGCCACGAACGAGCGTATTATGGCCTCTACTTTCGATTTAGCCATCAAACTTCATGAAAAAGGCATTTTAAAGCGCATTATAGCGCTATCCAGCAGCATGGTATTTGAGAATACCGATGTTTATCCGACACCAGAAACCAATGTCAAGACTTGCGCACCACCTATGAGCACTTACGGCTTCCAAAAGCTAGCTGTAGAGTATTTTTGCAAGGGCGCCCATGAACAATATGGAGTGCCCTATACCATTATCCGGCCCTTTAACTGCGTAGGAGTGGGTGAAGAAGACGCGATTGGCGAACACGAAGTCAAATCTGGCAACATTAAACTTATGATGAGCCATGTCCTCCCCGATATTATCAACAAAATCCTCAAGGGACAAGATCCCCTCCATATTTTAGGTACAGGCGAGCAAGTGCGCTGCTATACCAATGGCAAAGATATTGCACGGGGCATCCGCCTAGCCCTCGAAAGCGAGAACGCCACCAACGAAGACTTTAACATTTCGACTCCTGTCGCGACATCCGTAAAAGAACTCGCAGAAGTGGTCTGGAATATCCTAAATCCGGGACAACCATTTAGCACTGTTTCAGATGAGGCTTATGAGTATGACGTACAAAAGCGCGTTCCTAACACATCGAAAGCACAAGAATTACTCGGCTTTGAAGCCGAAGTCGGACTTGAAGAATCAGTCCGAGAAGTTATTGAATACATGCGAGGTAAAGAGTGAAACCAGAACTCTCGATTATCCTCCCCAGCATCCGCACCGAACGCCTCGAAAAGCTTTATGATTCAATTCTTACCTCAACCACTCGCAGCTTTGAACTTGTAATTGTGGGACCTTATCCGCTACCAGAGCGCCTAAGAGATTTGAAAAACGTCAAATACGCCAAAGACTTTGGATCCCCAGTACGTGCCTCCAACATTGCAGCATCATTATGCGAGGGTGAAGTTTACACATGGTTTGCTGATGACTGTATTCTCTTTGAAAACAGCTTAGACAAGTGCTTAGAGGAGTTTGACGAAATGGGTCCCGACAGCAAAAACATTCTTGTTGCCAAGTATTTTGAGGGCCAAGAAGGCAGCGCCGAACGCCAAACCTTGCAGCCTGACAGCTACTTTAAACTTAGTGGAACCCCTGCTGCCTCCCCTCATATCCCTGATGATTGGTGGCTCTTTAACATCGCCTTTCTGCATGCAGATTTCTTTAATGAATTGGGTGGATGGGACTGTACATACGAGGGTACTTGGGCATCTCATGCCGATATGGCCATTCGAGGGCAATTCCTTGGCGCCAATGTCAAAATGGCGCAAATTCCGCTTTTCACATGCGATCACATGCCCGGAGGGACTGGCGATCACATGCCAATCTTTATCTGTCAGCACCAGCATGACGAACCACTTCTACACAAAAAATATAGAGATCCCAATTGGATAATGTATGTAAACCCACGATTGAAAATAGACAATTGGAAAAACGCACCCGCAATCTGGAAAAGGAGATTTGAATAGTGCATCACTACGACTTATCGATTTGCATGCCAGCACATCGAACACATTTATGGCAACGACTTTACGATACTGCCGCAGAGGCAATCGGGCCTGATTATACGTGGGAGATGATTTTAGTTGGACCCAATGATCCACCCCCTGAATTAGCCGAAAAGAAGAATTTCAAGTTTTTCAAAGACTTTGGAACGCCTGCCCGCTGTGGTCAGATTGCTACTGTTCTAGCTGAAGGGGAGCTTATGATGTGGGCATCTGATGATGGCTACTTTCTGAAGGGTTCTATTAAAGAGTGCATTGATTTGCACCAAGATCTCCCTTATAAAGATATTGTTATCGTCAAGTACGCCGAAGGACGCGGCATCTCGGGCAAGTGTCCCGAGGATAGCTATTGGACCGCCTGGACCCATCCCGACTTGCGCCTCCCAGGAGTCCCACAAGACTACCAAATCCATCTTTTGGCCATGTACAAGCTCGATTACTTCCGCAAACTCGGTGGCTTTGATTGTCGCTGGGAACATTTGAATATGAACACCCACGATTTGGCTTTCCGGGCACAACGCGACGGAAGTAAATTTCACTTTAGCCCAAATCTTGTCTTAACGTGTGATTGGAACCCAAACGAGGGAGACCACGTTCCGGTCCAAGCCGCTTATTATGCCAACGATGCACCCCTATTCCAGCAAGTATATCGCGAAGATCAAAGCGACAGAATCATTATTGATTATCATAATTGGATGCAGAGTGCCCCCGTGTGGGCCCGGAGATTTGGAAATGGCCAATAAAACTGTTTTAATTACTGGAGCCAATGGCTTGGTAGGCTCAGCCATCAAGAATTTACAAGATACATATTCTCATTATGATTTTGTATTTTCAGGACACAAAGATCATGAGCTAACAAGCGAAGAAGATGTTAAGAATTTATTCGAAAGCACAAAACCTAATTATGTTATTCATACTGCCGCCAGAGTCGGCGGAATCGGTCGCAACTTATCAACACCCGCAGATCAATATTATTGCAATATTCTAATGAACAGTTTTGTGATTCATTATGCACACCTCCACAACGTAGAAAAGCTTCTTGCTTTCTCGTCGGTGTGCGCTTTCCCTGCCGGCGCCGAAAGTCTCCATGAAAATATTCTCCACGATGGAGAGCCTTATCCGGCACATTATTCATATGCATATTCCAAGAGAATGGTTGATGTACAAATTGGTGCATACAAAAAACAACACAACGTTAATTATTGTTCGGTAATCCCTGGCAATATTTTTGGAGAGAATGATAACTTTAATTTAGACGATGGGCATGTTGTTCCGTCTTTGATTCATAAATGTTATTTGGCTAAACAGGAAGGAAAATCATTGAAAGTTTGGGGTGACGGTTCCCCCCACAGAGAGTTTTTATATGCGAGCGATGTTGCTCGCGCATGCCTAGAGCTTCTAGGAAAAGAGGGCGAATTGCCTCAGCGAGTGATTGTATCGGGCCAAGAAGAAACTCAAATTATAGAGCTAGTCGGGATGGTGATGAAGGCATTTAATCATCATATCGTGGAATGGCAGACAGATAAACCCAATGGACAGCTACGGCGCCCAACTAATAAATCAATCTTTAAAGAGGTATTACCAGATTTTAAATATACTGATTTAAAAGAGGCCATCCAACAGACAACCGATTGGTTTATTGACAATTATCCCAACGTGAGATTATAATGAAAAAAGCATTGATTACAGGAATCAATGGTCAAGATGGCTCTTATTTAAGCGAGTTTTTGCTTGAAAAGGGATACGAGGTCCATGGTATTTTAAAGCGAAATTCTATCGCCGAAAACCAAACCGCACGTATCCAACACATTTATCCGGAGATTAAAAACAATCTCTATCATGCCGACATGACTGATATGTCATCGTTGCTTGCAGCTATAAATCAGGTAGAACCAGACGAAGTTTATAACTTAGCAGCCCAAAGCCACGTCCGAGTTAGTTTTGATCAACCCATCTATACTATGGACTCTATTGCACGAGGAACCATGAACCTGTTAGAAGTCCTAAGACTCACAGGTTCAGAAGCAAAAGTCTATCAAGCTAGCAGTTCTGAAATGTTTGGCAATTCGATTGATTCTGATGGTTTCCAGCGGGAAACAACACCAATGTCACCGGTCAGCCCTTATGCTTGCTCAAAATTATTTGCATTTAATCTCATAAAGTGTTATAGAACATCATATGGTTTAAATGGATCTAATGGAATTTTGTTTAATCATGAATCTCCACGCCGAGGTGTCAACTTTGTAACCAACAAAGTAGCAATCGGCGCAGCAAGAATCAAAAAGGGCATTCAAACAGAATTAGCTCTTGGAAACCTTGATAGCACAAGAGATTGGGGACACGCAAAAGATTACGTTAAAATTATGTGGCAGATTCTACAACTTGATGAGCCTGACGACTTTGTATGTGCGACAGGTGTCTCCCACAGTGTGCGCGAGTTGTGCGATTATGCATTTCGTGCACTAGATTTAAACTACGAAGATTATGTGGTACAAGATCCTAAATTCTTCCGCCCCACAGAATTGCACGATTTGAAAGGATGCACCAAAAAATTACAATCAGTGATTGATATAGAATTAGAATATACATTTGAAAGCATGATTGATGAAATGGTAGAATATTGGATGGAAAAGCTTTAATGATAAAACTTAACTTAGGATGCGGAGATCGCAAACTATACGGCTTTGTCAATGTTGATGCCCGCGACGATCTCGACCCCGATATCGTTTGGGATGTCACTCGTATTCACGAGAAGTTTTATGACGTTGATTTGATCTATGCATGCCACGTATTGGAACATTTCCCCCACACAGCATTTGAATACCAACTGAGATCCTGGCGCGATGTTCTAGAAAGCTGGTATACCGCCTTAAGAGAAGGCGGTGTATTACGGCTATCAGTTCCCGACTTTAAAGCGGCATGCGAATATTATGTATTAACAAACGATTTTGAAGCGGTAAGAGCATTTTTCTATGGCGGCCAAAAGTACGATTTTGATTTTCACTATCACGGCTGGTCGCACGAAACTCTAGAAAAGGCCCTATTAGAAGTCGGCTTTAAAGAAGTACGACTCTACGACTGGCGCAAAACTGAGCACTTTTATGTTGATGATTATAGTCAGGCATATTTGCCGCACATGGATAAAACCAATGGGAAGCTGATGAGCTTAAACATCGAAGCACTTAAATAAGGAGATAAAATGGAAATTAAATATCCGTTAGCAAAAGAAACCATTAACGACGAAGATGTCAATGCATTATGCGATTGGCTCAAGAGCTATCCGCGCTTGACAAAGGGTGCATTGACATGGCAAGTCGAAGAAGACTGGGCCAACTACATCGGCACCGATTACTCCGTCTTTAATAATTCCGGCTCCTCTGCCAACCTTTTGATGGTTGCCGCGGCAGTACAAGCCGGCCGCATCCCCAACAAAAAGATTATTGTCCCATCAGTAGGATGGGTTACCACCATCGCTCCCGCAATTCAATTAGGACTAACGCCTATTATGGTTGGCGCCGACAAAAATACATTCGGCATGGACCTAGATCAGTTAGAAGCCGTCTGCGAAAAGGAACACCCTGATGCTGTCATCTTTGTGCAAGTGCTTGGTGTCCCTCATTATAAAGAGCGCCTGCTTGCGCTTAAAGAGAAGTACGGCTTTATCCTGCTGGAAGACGCATGCGCTGCGCTAGGCGCCGCCTACGCAGACGGCAGCATGGTTGGCACCGTTGGCGATATGTCCACTTTCTCCTTCTATTTTGGCCACCAGCTTTCCACCATCGAAGGCGGCATGGTCAACACTGATGATAAAGAGCTTTATGATATGCTCTTAATGCTTCGGAGTCATGGCTGGGCAAAGGATCTTGACAAGGAGACCTCTAGCCAAATGATGGCAGAACACGGAGTCGATGACTTCCACAGCCCATTCACATTTTTTATACCCGGGTACAACCTAAGATCTACCGATTTGCAGGCTTTCCTGGGCATCAGGCAGGTCAAAAAAGCTAAGTGGGCTGCTGACCAACGTACCAAAAATCACCGCCTTTACGCGGAGAAATTAGAAGGACACGTTGAGTTTCAAAAGTGGGGCGATGATGTCCCTGTCTCCATCTCCTTCGGCGCCTTAGCCGATAGCACCAAACACCGTCGAGAGATCGTCACGCGTTTGGTCGCGAATGGAATCGAGACTAGAATCTACAGCGCCGGCAACTTGGGGCGCCATCCCTTCTGGACAAATTTATATGAAGAATTCGAAGACGAGCAAAGCGACAAGATCCATGCTTGCGGCTTTTTCATCCCGAACTATCCCGAACTCACTGAAGAAGACATCGAGTTCATCTGTAATGTTGTAAAAGGCGAAGTGTGAAGATCTTAGTAATTGGAGAAAGCTGCAGAGATATTTACCAGTATGGTGATTGCGTGCGGTTGTGTCCGGAAGCCCCTGTGCCGGTGTTTCAAAGTAATCGAACACACCGCGAAAATGGAGGAATGGCCATGAATGTTTATAATAATATGCATGGCTTATCGGAGTCCACAATAGACATCGCCACTAACAAAAACTGGACCGACACGACTAAAACACGATATGTGGACTTTAGAACCAATTCGATTGTAGTACGCATTGACATAAAAGATAAAATTCTTAAAAGATGTAATTTAAATGAAATCAATTTCGATGAATATAGTGCGATAGTAGTTTCAGATTATAATAAAGGATTCTTAACAGAAGAAGACATTGAGAAGATTTCTAATAAACACCCCGTTACCTTTTTGGATACGAAAAAGATTTTAGGATCTTGGTGCAAAAATATTAAGTTTATTAAAATTAATGAATTTGAATACGAGAGAACCAAGCACATGTTAAACGATCAACTGTTAAATAAAATGATTATTACGCTGGGGCCCGGTGGTGCAAAATTTAATGAAAAAATTTATAGTGTACCCGAGGTGGAAATCAAGGACACATCCGGCGCCGGCGACACTTTTATCGCAGCCCTAGTAACAAAATATGTCGAGACAGAAGACATTGATGAATCTATTAAGTTCGCAAATGCTTGCGCAACCAAGGTGGTACAAAAAAAGGGTGTAAGCACGGCATGACAAAGATTGTTTGGACTAATGGGTGTTTTGATGTTTTACATATAGGACACGTAGAGCTATTTAAATATGCGAAATCTTTAGGAGATGTTTTAATTGTGGGCATAGACTCTGATGAAAAGGTCGCCAAAGATAAAGGCCCCGAACGCCCATTCAATACAGCAATGGACCGAATGAAAATTTTAAGAGCAATCCAATATGTGGATGACGTGTTTATCTTTGATACGACACAGGAATTATCCGACACAATTAAAAAGCTTTCACCCGATGTAATGGTGATTGGATCTGATTGGAAAGGAAAAAAAGTTATTGGAGAAGAATACACAAAGGAATTAAGGTTTTTTGATCGCATTGCGGGATATTCAACAACAGATATTTTGGAAAATAGAAAATGACATATGTGTTTGATATCGACGGTACAATATGTACCAAAGCCAAAGATTTTGACTATGAAGACTCTCAGCCCATAAAAGAGAGGATCATTATAGTTAACAACTTATATGACCAAGGAAACACAATTATTTTCCAAACTGCGAGAGGGATGGGACGTTTCGAAAACGATACCCAGAAAGCTGTCGAGACGTTTTATAATATGACCAGAGAACAATTAAATCAATGGGGAGTTAAATACCATCAATTATTTTTGGGCAAACCTGCTGGAGATATTTATATTGACGATAAAGGCGTTAGAGATAAGGATTTTTTTAATTCTATGAAGGACCGCACATTATGAACAAACAAACACACGTATTGCCCATGATCCATGTGGATAAAGGCTGGGGCTGGGAACGTTGGGTGGTAAATTGTGAAGAATACTGCGGCAAGTTGTTGTTTTTTGAACAAGGAAAGCGATGTTCTTGGCATTACCATAAACTTAAAGATGAAGTATTTTACCTGCAATCCGGTAAAATGATGATCTATTATTCTACGGATGATGATATTTCGCAGGCCAAGCAGCTTGTTTTAACAGCAGGCGAAAATTTTCACGTTTATCGTGGCCTTCGCCACCAAATGGTGGCCTTAGAAGATTCAGAGTTATTTGAATTTTCAACACAACACTTTGATAGCGACAGTTATAGAATTTTAAAAGGAGATTAACATGTACAAATTATCAAGCCAAGCCATGGGAGCAATTATGATGGCGCTCCAAGAATCATTAATGAACCAGAGCGATATCGTTCCAGTTCTGCAGGGATTCGACTTAGAAGTAACTGCTGATGGATTGGTGGTACGAAATCCCCCTACCATCAAAGTAGATAATCCCCCTACCACAAACACTGATATAGAAACGTCGGCTAAATAATGCCACGTTATCGGTATTTGTGCGAGAATTGCAAAAAAATACAAATTGTATTTCATAGAATGAGCGAAAAAGCGCAAGTATGTAAATTTTGTAATTCCCAAAACAAAATGAAAAAATTATTAACCACTCCTAATATTGTAGTGGGGAACGAAGCTGAACCTAATATAGAAGTCGGAGAACTTACCAATGAATATATTGAATCGAACCGTGAAATATTAGAACAGCAAAAACAAGAAGCAAAAGAGGAAACATATGAGCCGTCTTGAATTAATATTATCGGCCACATTGGTGTTATCAACACTATTGAATATAGGATTATTCCTATATGTACGAGGAGTCCTTGTAAGACTCTTATCTTTATCTGAAGAATTAGGTGATTTACAAACTATGATAAATGCGTTTACTACTCATTTACAAAGTGTCTACGAACTGGATTCTTTCTATGGAGATGAAACTTTGCATGCATTATTAGAGCATGCTATATCATTTAATGAACAAATGGATACATTTGATTATATTATAACGCTAACCGAAGAGGATAAAGAAGAAAATGAAATTAACGAAGAAGAAGAAGTAGATGCCGACACCCCCGCAGAAGAAGAGAACACGCCGTAAAAATCATTATTTTACCTCAGATCATGAAGAGGCTATAGTGAGATATGCGCGCAGCAGTTGTCAGCGTGAGCGCACAGAACTATATGTAGAATATATTCAGCCAGCTTTTAATGAGATGGTAGATAAAATTGTTTTCACATATAAGTTTACTAATCTACCTAATTGCGACTCCTTAAGAGAGGAATGTAAGATTTGGTTAATGACGATTCTTGACAAATATGATCCAAATAAAGGCTCTAAAGCCTTTTCGTATTTCTCAGTAATCACAAAAAATTGGTTTATTCATAAAGTCAAGCGCCAGCAAAAACGAAACAAGCGTGAAATAGATTATGGCAACATATCGAAAGCTTATGAAGAGGAGTTTCTTTCGACAAGTGAATCGTATATCACTGAGCGCGAAGAAAAAGAATTTTGGCAATCTTTTTATGATGAACTTAAATCATGGGACGCTACTCAAATGAAAGAAAATGATTTAAAAGTATATCAGGCTATTAATATCTTATTTGAGTCTAAAGAAGATATCGATATTTTTAATAAAAAAGCTATTTATTTATACTTGCGAGAGATTACCGGCTTAAACACCAAACAGATTGTCAATTCTCTCAAAAAGTTTCGAAAGAAATATTACAACTTTAAAGATGATTGGGATACCGGAGCATTATGAGCAAAAAAAATTTAGAAACACTAATCGATGAAGCTCTAACTAATATTAGAGACGACAGAAAGATTGCACGCGAGTTTCTAAATGAAATTGCCAATCAGATTGTGAAGGATCCCGAACAGAACAAATATTTAAGCCCAGTAGCAGCCAAGCATGTAGAAACAATGCAGCGTTCCAATGAGCAGCTTGTAAAGATTATCGGATTAAGACAAAAGGCCGAAGGCCCTCGCGATAGTTTATCGGAGAATGACAAAAACAATCTTTTTGATTTAATTCAAGAGGAGACCAAAGATGCCTAAAGAATTTTTGGATTGGACAGCGACTCAAGGATCCGGCGCAGGCCTAGAGGTATTAGGAAATGCTCTTAGGAAAGCTATTAGTTTCGATGCTTATGGGGGGAAAAAGCAATTTAAAGCGCGCGCCCTCACGAATGCTTATCCTTTAAATGACGCCGAGGGGGCCTTATTTTTAGAAACTGATTATGACGCGTCTCCCAGCACAGGTTCCGCCGGCGAACCTGCCGCAGCAAACGCCCCAATTGGTTATTCTCAATATATTTTCAAGGCTAGGATTATCGGAGAGAATTCGCCACACTCCTTCATTCCGGATCCATGCGACGATGCCTTCATTGCAGATCCCGAAAAAGCAATTCCTTATATCATGATGCATACTTCTTTTGTAACAGATATAAACGCTACTACTGACGACTTCCAATATATTAAAAAGGGAGATATAATTATTGTTGAATTAGAACGCAACGAATTTTCTTACAATTTGCAATTTGGTAAGTTTATAAAAATTGCCAACACTAGAGTACAAAACATAACCGAACGAACCCCAGAAGCCTGTGCCTCCCTTGCTGGACTCTTTGAAGGCGCATCCGGCGTAAATCGCCTCGGTGGTCGCCCAGGAGCGCCAGTCCCCGGAGATCCCGGCCACTTTTATTGGTCCAACCGAAAACGTCAGCTAATTGCTAGATGGACCCATGATGATGAATGGAAGGGGCAGACATTGCAAAATGGTGAGATAGCCAATATTCCAGGGCTTTTGGTGGAGGATCCCGCAAGTGGCGCCACGCTGCTCAAACCAGCGATGGACGATTGGTTGCAATTAACCGCGGCCTATAAAGCAAAATTTGGCCAACAGCTTAAAGCATCTGGCTATCGTACCTATAGTTCACAGGTTGCGGTGAGATTAAAAAGAGTTCCCGGCGATAGGTGCCCCACGAGACATGGCGGCTCCCAGGGAGATGGAAGCGGCAATCAACAATATAATTCAGCTTGCGAGCATATTGGATACGCGGCCGTTCCTGGCAACTCTAATCATGGTTGGGCCGCGGCAGCCGATCTTCGCGGCTCACAATTTAGGATGTCGCCCCGCGGCACTGCCCCCAATAATGAAGAATTTAAGTGGGTAAATAAATATGCATCACGTTTTAATTTTGTTTTTGGGGTGACTAACGAACATTGGCACCTTGATTGGAACCAACTAAGCGAATATACAACTTTAAATAGCCCTCACCCGCAGAAAGTGGCTTGGGACACGACAGGACAAAGTGAGAACATTCCCTTCGGGAGAACAGGTTAACAATGTCAGACACCAAACAATATTTCGATCTTCAAGCCTTTGATCCTGCCGCCCAGCAATCTTTAATAGATTGGCTGCAGTATATGGAGGACAACCATCCTCTTAATGAAACTCCTAGTGATAGTGGTTATTTTCACACTGAAGTGCCCGAGCCGACACCTGTTTTTATTCCGGCGAGAAATACCAAAAAAATAGGCAAAGGCAATGCTCAAATAACTTTCGGAACGGATCGCCCAACGGGACGTGCTAGCGGAAAAGGAGCCATTGGGGCACAAGGTGCCAACACGATTGATATTGTGGTGGGACGAATGGCGTCTGCCGATGGAGGACGCGGCGTTAAAAATGGCACTTTGGTTAATAATAACTTTTTTGCGGATGCAGCGCGCATTTACATTAGCCAGCTTACAGATGTTGATGAGAATTTTGGCATAGCGAAAGGAGTAACGGCACAATCTACTAATCGGTCAGCAATCGCCCTTAAAGCGGATGCCATTCGCCTCGTGGGTCGCGAAGGCGTAAAGATTGTTACAGGACGCTCCCGCGCTACTGGTTTTGGCCCAAGCGGAGAAACCAACTCAGTAGGAGGCAGAGTTGAAGCCGCCCCCCCTATCGAATTAATCGCAGGTAATAATACCGATTCTAAAAATGTATGGGGAGGCATGTTCAACCCTAATGAAGAAGTGCCGGGATTGCAACCACTGGTAAAAGGTAAAAATATGCAGGGAGCACTCACCGAACTCCATCAAATTGTTGGAGAAATATGGAGTGCACTATTTAATCTAACAATATTACAGACTACATTTAATGGCGTTCTGGGAGTTACTCCTCTTCCGTGGCATGCCTCCGCAGCCGCCCCAACAACAACCGGAAATCTGAATCTCGTGATGAGCAGCTTATATCATACACGAGTTAATGCAATGATGTGGGAACTAGACTATTTATATCCCTTTGGTTATAAGTATATTTGTAGTACGAACGTAAGCGCGAATTAAAAGGTTTAAAATGGCAGAATCTAAATTTTTAAAATGGCAAGATAAAACTGGGGATGGTATTCCTGATGTTTGCCAGGATTTAGTACCGCCGGCACAAATTGATCCTTGTTCTGTATGTAAACCAAATCCAGGTGCTATTGTTCCCGATTGGAGAACAAAAGATGTCACTGAGCCTTTTATTAACGAACGAGAATGTATCTACCAAATTGCTGTAGTAACCAACCTGACATCAACTGGTGCGGAGAACACGAGCAACGAAACGGCCGCCGAAGAAGCTCTCCAAGAAATTTATGAACTCCATGCATCGGATGCGATGGGCGGTCTTCTCACCTTTTATAATAAAAAAGATAGCGACGAGACCAGAGACACACTGATACAGGGACTCTATCCGGATAATTATTATTTAGGACCCCCTTATTTTGTTGCAACCAACCTGCAACTATTATATTCAGTACCGATAGCAGTATTAGATTCGCTTCCGGCCGCGGGTGAGGAAGACGAAGAGCGAGATGACGATACTCCCGATCCAGGTACCGCCCGCACAGTCTCTTATGAGGTTACGGATCTGTTCGATAAAATAATGACGGTTCGAAAAGGACTTCATTTATATAATCGATATTTTAAAGTTTCCCAATTTTTGGAAGGAACCAATATCTTTTTTGAAGATATGGAAAAAGTGTTTAATCTCGAAGACTATGGCGATCCTGGTTTCGGATCAGCACGTAGCGGCAATATTATGGCAGATATTCTGCCTCAATTAGAATCATTTTTAAATACCAAAAATATAAAGATGCCTGGAATCGGCTGGCCCGGATTTCAAGATAGTGCCACAAAACTTACATTTTATTTTGATAAAGATTATAAGATAACTCAATTAGATGTCTATACGGAAGGATGCGGACCCGACAAGCCAATAACTTATAAAAAAAGTGTAGACACCCATCTATATCCTAAATCTGCCTTCCAGCAGCCCACGGCCATGGCATATTTAACTCGATTAGATGAGATGGTAAGGGATTTGACCGCGCGCTCCCCGCTTCCGTGGGTGGAGTTTTTGTTAAAGTATACTTATCCAGCCGTGTATGTAAAAGATGGTTCTACTATAGAAACAGGCGCCACTACTGGCAGTTGTATAAAAAATGTGTTGAAAAAGGAAGCCAAAGAGCTTGGCCAAGATTTATTAGACGAGACGTTTAGTTTAGGGGATGCTATAGCGTATAAATTTCATCGAAATTTATGTTACAAAGATCAAGAAGAGGTTCTCGACGAGGGCCTCAAATTAGGGTTCTTCACAATAGCGGATCCCGAGTCCGCAGATTTTAAAAGCAATCTCCTGGCCGTGGCCCAAGAAAGAGCGTTTGGAGAAATAGACACAACATCCGCTGGTTTATGTCTTGCAGTCGCCCAATTTGGGGAATCTGAAGCAACCCCCAATCTCGACAATTTATGGCAACAGGTGGTGGCCAGAATGAAAATGTGCGGGTTAATGGACATGATGATGGAGGCTATCCAATGTTTATTTAAAGGAATGTCGCTAGAAGAAGGTCTGGGAATGATGATCAAAGCAGCCTTGGAGGGAATGGGGGTGCAAGATTTTGGCGCATTGTTTATTTTATTGCCTCCGGAAAAGCAAGCCGAATTAAACGCCTTAGTTCAACAAAAATTAAATAGTGGAGATATTTTTAGAGAAACTGGCCACTTGCAAGCCCTTTCCGACTCAGATACTGCTGCTGCCTTGGAATGGAACGCAGTGGATCCCAATTCCCCTGATTTATTGCCATGGAACGATCAAGCATATATTGAGCGGCAAGAGCAGCGCGCCTCCAAGAAACCCACGCGTTCCCGTCGCACTTTGGTACAAACCCTCGATAGCCCTGGTTCGGGAATTATAGTCCCACGGCAGTCCTTAAATCAAGACATCGTAATGCAAGCCTATTTTTTAGCGCTTTTAGATGTATATAGAGGGTTTTATTTAGAACTTATTGATATCTTAAATCAGTTCCCCGGCGCCGAGATTATTAAAACTTTAATAGCGACATTTGATTGTCCAAGACCCCCCCAAGGAGAAACCGGTGGTGAAGAATTTATAAAAAACGAGAAAGATCTTCCTTATTGTCTTAATATCAATGATATCATTCTCCCGCGCTTTGAAAACCCTTTTGCATGGTATCCTAAGAATACCGACTTCATGGGGCTTTTAATAAATGCAGCCAAGATAGTGATTCAAGAAATGGTCACACGAATGTTAATGCAAATTTTCTTAAAAATTTGCCAAACAGTAAGTGCCGCCGCATGTAAGGGGATCGAAGTCTTGGGGGATTTAATGCAAGCACCCTTTTCCAAAGATACTTTAAAAGAGCTAGTAAAAGAAACCTTTTGTGGTCCGGATAGCGATGACGACACTGTTAATGAAGCACTTGTAGAATTGGTCGCTTCTCTGGGCCCAGGAGCAATTGCTCTGGCAGACCAGCAACAAGCCTTGCGCTTTGCATCAGACCTCTCATCAGCCACCACTCGACGAGAATTTGCTTTAGCATTCGATGGATTACCGCCGGCTGCTCTGTTAAAGATCGGTATGAGGTTGATCAACACCGAATATCCGGACTATAAGGAGGGCCTAAGCAACGAAGACGATCTCGCCGCATTCTTCAAAAATATCGGCGCGGCCATGCCACTTGGTGCGCGCAAGCAACTCCAAGAGTATGCGGCAGGATTAGACGAAGATGAATTTGTCCCTGCAAATCCTAATTTGTGTGCCACTCCTGAGCAACAAGAACAATTCTGTGAGATTAGATCTGCGCTCTTGGGAGATCGAGCAAGTGATGCACAAAAAGCTCATTTGTGTGCGACTCCCGAGCCAAATATCGATTTAGCAAACATTCTTCAAAACGGCCCCGGCAAAACTATAGCAGCTTCTTTACCCCCTATTCTGTCCCAACCGGGATGCGATGACGGACTTCTTCCATTCGAACCGGCCGCCGCCATACAAACAGCTACCAGCGTTCTAGACAATGATCTCGAAATGTTAAAGATAGATTTTCTTGAAGATATGTTGGGTAATGGCCCTGGAAAACGCAATTGGGGTATGCTGAATCTTATCTTATCCGATACACGAGGCGCCCCCCTTTCAACCCATCAACGCAAAAAAGCTTGGGATTTCGGCTGGCAACAAAATTATGTAGATTTTTATGTAGAGTCTGACGGCAACTTTTGGGATCCTTACGCAGCCCCGAAGAACCAGAAAGGCGCTTATCCTATAAAAGTAGCGGAATGGCTCCGAGAAGAGATCAATTATGGCCCGCTTTCGGATGAGGGTATAAATTCTAATAACGACTTTCTGGCGACGGATATTGCAAGCACAGTAACGTTTAAAGCTAAAAATTTTGATGGATGGATGGGAAACGTTAATTTACTTTCATTGCCTGATTTTGGTTACAATATGAAGATTGATGTAGATTTCGAAAATGAAAAAATCGATTGGATTGCATTAGGACGCAAAAAAACACCAGATGCGACATTGGAATATCGAGATAATGATTCGGATGAGGATGATGACCATGGCCACGACAACTGGGGATATGGGCTTGATTTTGAAGTTTTTTTTGCCGATTTAGAAAAAACTATCACACCAGAAACCGCCGCTACTCAAGACCCAAATGCGCTAGAGCCGACAATCCATAATGTAGCGGGCGATAATATGCGCATGAAAATATATGACGTCACAAAACCCAGCATGGCGGCCGCTCTGATCGCAGCCGGCTCCATGTCTCCCGACGAAGCCAAAGAATTCATCGAAGAAGCTAGAGAGCTTCTAGGTACCGGCGAAAATAGAGAACTAAAATATGAATTTTTATCTATCGACAACACACTTGATGATATAGATACTTCTCCATATGTGAATTTTTTAAGCACATTTATCCAGCATAGCAATTATTCTCCTCCTGTGGTTCTATTACGCGAAATGATAGAGCAAAATGGAGGCTCAATAACCTTACCCGATGCTCAAACGTTTTATGAATCAACCCTCGAAGGTTTATTGGATTCTTTCGCCAATACTATTGTAGACAATGACGCAGCTTTTGCATATGGAGCGACTCTAGAAACTTTGACAGATGATGACTTGGAATATGTGATTGATTCCGGACAAATCCCTGGCGCCTCCGGAGGAACACCTTATGATGAAATTTGGATAACCGATCCGGCGGGCCTTTCGCGCAAGATCAGAAATAGTGATCAAATTTTAGGAATTAGCAAATACCAATGGGAAGTAAAACAAGGCACACCCGGGTATGAATCCAATCGCGTTTTCTATCTTGATCCGGATAAGTTTGGAGGTTCTTATAAAAGTCCTCCATTGTATATCGCCCCCCTGCACGATAAAGGATGGTTTGGGTTGCTGGATGTCCTGTTCCCAGAGCAAGGTGCATGTAAGCCCACTAGAACCGATTTAGTTGATTTTGGAGATATTCAATCTAAAATTAATAAAACCTACCAACACATTCCTGAAGATGAAAGATTAAAACTTGATCGTGATTGTGCCATAGAAGTGCCCTACAATAGAATTCTCCAAAGACCAGCCGTCGCAGGCCTGGAAGGAATTATTACTGCTGCCATAAGAATTTATGCTTCAACGCATTTTATAAAATCATTAGCAACATTTACTGCAATTAAGCCTGATTTTAAAACCAATTTTAGTTCTATCTATGCATCATATATTATTGAAGACATGGAAGAAAGCTTTAAAGACGCTCAATCTGGAGCCGCCGAATTCTTTACTTTGTTTAAAGATGAAGAATTTTGGTATGCATTTTTAGAACAAGCAGTGCAACTTTATTCTCGAAGAGTCGATGGCCGACAAATCAAGGGCGACGATTCAGATTCTAACGCCGATATTTTAGATCCACCCGCGAATGTGTTGAAGGCGTTATATACTATTAATGCTATGCAGGAAGAATATGAAATTCCCGATAGACAAGCTTTAAAGGATGCAAAAGATAATAATGATGCGGGCCCGGCACAAAGTCTTCGTGGCTATAAAGGCGATAAGAACCTTGAAGCAATACAGGCAACCGAAGAAGAAGCAAAGCTAGTCTTAAAAGAACTTGTTAAAGAACAATTACAGATCATGGGAGAAAAGTTTATAGAGAATTTGGGTATTATTGATCTAAACCCCAGTATCCATGATGTGGCATATTACTTGCTGGAAAATTTGTGCGAAGGAAGTTCTTTGACGATTGATGGAAAAGAAATCAAAGAAGAAGTTAGCACTAATTCAGATTTAGCTACCACTGGCGAAGAGAACTATACTAATGGTAATGAGCTTGTAACAGCAGACGGTGAAAATTATGTGGGATTTTATCACGTCCACGATGGCGTATATATGGAAGGAGAATTCCATGTTCCCGAAGATCATGGCATTTTAACTCCCGTATCCAATCAGATAATTGTTCCAATTGGAGATGTAGCGCCTTATGAGTCCGTTGACGTTACAGCAACGACGAAACCATTTACAATTGAAAAATATATTGCCATTAAAGGAGTTAAGTATGCTCCTTCTGCCGCAGTTGCTTTAATCTCACAAAACGAGGCTAGCGATAATATTTCCACTGTCTACCCGGGCACCCTCACAGAAGTAGCCGATGCACAGGGCAAAGTGGTGGGCCTGGAAGGCGAGTTGGGAGTAAGATATGGAGTAGAACTCTCCGTTAATATAGGCGGAGTTAGAACTCCGATAGCAGAAACTGAAATAGATGTACTAGATCTTCCCATCAATAAATTTACAAGCATTGAGGGAGATTCTAAAATACTTCTATGTTTAATCAACCAACTTAAAGATGAAGACAAGTTTAAGTTGGTTTATAAATACATCTTCTCGTTGCCTAAAATTGTATCCACTCTCGCTATTTATAATGACATGGCATTTTTACCATCTATTGGGCAGATTTCAGTACCAGTCTCCCTTATAGAGACGGGGCCCGATCTCAGAGATTTGCCAGGAAGCTACAGATCCGATCTAGAACATCCGGAACTGAACCCCGGCCAAATTGGGTGGGTGCCTTCACCCCGCCGCCAGAGGGGCCACGGCCTTTTTGTTTTAGGGTGGAACCAATGGGATCAAGTATTGATGCGTAATTCTAAAAGTAGAATTAAAAAAATATTTAAGACTTATTATAACTCGGCCAACGGCATGGAAGATATATTAGCACAGATAAAAGGTAATGATCGCGCAAGCTGGACATGGGCCAAAAACCTTAAGTCCAGATTGAAGCCGTCCCCCGGCGCCGATTTGCTTCCCTGGTGGAAGAAAAGAAAGCTCCGTTCTAACCCGTTTGACGCCAAAGGGAATTTATGTGAAAAGAAATAAACTTATTCCTATTTACAAAAGAGAAAGAATATGTCGTCTTTAGCTGTAAAATTGCCACTAATGTATAGCCAGGAAAATGGCTATATGATGATCAAGTCAATGTTGCCCATGATAAGGCAAAATTTAAAAATGCTTTTATTAACAAATCCCGGCGAACGAATTATGGTACCAGCTTTTGGAGTTGGCATGCGCACTTACTTATTTGAGAATTTTGATGAAACTACCTATGCCAAAATACGCGCGAGAGTAAAGAGCCAAGCTAAGATTTTTATGCCCTATATTACCATTAATAGTATACAGTTTATTCCGGAAGATATGGATAATGGGAAACTATCTCTAATAATTAAATACGTAGTGCCCTCTTTAAGGTCGCAAGATGTATTTAAATTTAATGTCTAGATGAGGATTATAAATGCCAGATGAACAGAAAAAGATTTTACCGATAGATTATACTCATAGAGAATTTGAGAGTATTAGAAGTGATCTCCAAGGTATCGCCGAGCGATTGTACCCAGCTACCTTTAAAGATTTTTCTGAAGCTTCTTTTGGTTCTTTGATGCTCGATGCAGTCGCGTATGTAGGGGATCAGCTTTCATTTTATTTAGATTATAACATTAATGAATGTTTCCTGGACACCGCTTATCAGTTTGATAATGTGGTACGGCACGGTAGGATTTTAGGTTATAAATCTAGTGGAAGGCCATCGACTTATGGTAAAGTAGCTTTATATGTGATGGTTCCGGCATCTTCGACTGGTATTGGTCCTGATTCGGCATATACACCTCTATTGAAAAAAGCCACATCATTTTCGTCCCAGACGGGCCTTAAGTACATGTTATTAGAAAATGTGGATTTTGGAGATCCTAAAAATACTATAATCACAGCGCGCGTCAATGAAGCCACCGGCGCCCCCACATGGTATGCGATAAAAGCATATGGAACCGTCGTCTCGGGATATTTTTCACAGCAAACAATAACTGTTGGAGATTATCAGAGATATAAGAAAGCACGGCTTTCAAATGCTAATATTTCTGAAATTATATCTGTAACCGATTCTCAAGGCCATGAATATTTTGAAGTAGACTATTTGGCACAAGATATGGTTTATAAAGAGTTGCCTAACAAAAATTTTAAAAACGATAATGTTCCCTCTGTTATTAAGCCGTATTTGGTTTCAAGAAAGTTTACTCTGGAAAAAGATTCCCGAGGTCCGTATCTGCAGTTTGGCAGTGGAAAAGCCGGCGAGTCTAATGTGGTGGCCGATCCTCAATCGGTTGCCATTGATTTGTTCGGGAAAGATTATGTAACAGACACCACCTTCGATCCTACGAGACTGTCTAAAAATGAAAATTTGGGAATAGTCCCCTCCAACACAACCTTAACAGTGGCATTCAGAGGGTCTAATCCCGCAAATTCCAATATTGGAGTTGGGGTTTTGAATCAAATAAACTCCACTAAATTTGAATTTAATGATATTCAGTCTTTAAATAATGTTGTTGTAGGAGAAGTTAAGCGCTCTTTAGAGGTCAACAATGAAGAGCCGATTGTGGGAAGTGTAGCCTATCCTAATTCTACCGAAGTTAAAAGAAGGATTTATGACACATTCCCCACACAAAATCGTGCCGTTACTCAAGCTGATTATGAAAATATTTCTTATAGAATGCCGGCCAAATTTGGCTCCCTCAAGAGAATTAGCGTCCAGCGCGATCCTGATTCCCTTAAAAGAAATTTAAATATGTATGTGCTGTCCGTAAACGAAAGAGAAGAATTGACAGCTACCAACACAACTATTAAGAACAATCTTAAAACATGGCTCAATAACTATCGCATGATGAATGACACTATCGATATTTTAGATCCTTATATTATCAATATCGGAATCAATTTTATTATTAAAGCTGATATCGGCGCCGATAAATATGTGGTGTTAAATACCGCAATTGAAGCATTAAAGCAAAAATATAGAACTCATTTTTATATTGGAGAGCCTCTCTATATTAGTGATATTTATCAAGAATTAAAGAAAACTACAGGCGTCTTAGATGTATTAAAAGTAAAACTTACTAACCCTCAAGGGACTAATTATTCGAGCACCAAAATAAACATCGATCAAAACATCTCCCCAGATGGTACTTATTTGATTACTCCTAAGAATGCGATTTTAGAATTGAAATTCCCCGCTACTGACATCAAGGGAAAGTGTAAGTAATGGCATTAAAGCGATATACAGCTAGCGCTGATACAACGATTGTAAATGCTTATCAGCCCAATCTGCGCACTCGCGGCACCGGCGCAAATATGGGCGCTGCAGACGTTTTAGAAACGTTTTCTATCTATGGGCGCCAGTCTACCAGTTCCGCCGAGTTGTCCCGAATTCTTGTTAAATTTCCTATTGCTTCTATCTCAACCGACAGAACAAACACAGTTATCCCGGGCTCAGGTTCTGTAAGTTTTTATTTGCGAATGTTTAATGCGGCCAATTCTAAGACAGCGCCTTCGGGAGCTTTTTCTTATACCGTCGAGCCTTTATCCAGAGACTGGCAAGAAGGCTACGGACTCGATTTGGAGGGCTATAAAGATATAACTAAGGGTAACATCGGCGCCAACTGGATGAGCAGCAGCGATTCAACCGCATGGTCAAAGACCGGCGGCGATTACGTCAGCACAGCAAACGCAGCCTACCCGTTTCGCTGGTATAATGTTTCCGCAAGCACAGGAATCAGTGATCTAGAAGTTGATGTCACACAATTGGTAGAATTATGGATAGCCGGGACTTTAGATAATTATGGCGTTGGAGTACATTTATCGGGCGCATACGAGGCCTATTATAATAGTGCCGATGAGGGAACATACGATGGCTACAACAACGATCTAACAGGCGCCACAACTTCATACTATACAAAGAGGTTTTTTGCACGCGGATCTCAGTTTTTCTTTAAGCGTCCCACTCTGGAAGCGCGCTGGGATTCTACTCGCAAAGATGATCGAGGCGATTTCTATTATAGTAGTTCTCTGGCCGGAGTAAACGAAAACCTTAATACCATTTATCTTTACAACTATATCCGCGGCCAGTTAACCGACATTCCCGGCTCCTCAACCGGCGCGATTTACGTCAGCCTATACTCCGGTTCTGCCGCCAACACAGAACCTTCTGGTAGCGCTCTGGCACTCCCCACCACTCTACCGCGCACCACAGTCGAAGCTGAAAATCCCTACGTGGTTACTGGCGGGTGGATTTCAACGGGGATTTATACAGCCTCTTTTGCTGTAACATCCTCGGCAGCCCCTCTCACTAAACTTTTTGACGTATGGCACGGCGGCATTGGCACAGGCACCCCGGGGACCACGAATGCTAGCACAGAATATGTGACAGGATCTATTGTGCCGTTGCATTTTAGTTCGTCACAAACGGTACAGAAATCCCATTATTATATGAATATCACTAATTTAGAGGAAAGATATTCCCCTACGGAAACTGCTCGTTTTAACCTTTATGTCCGACATAAAAACTGGTCTCCCACTATTTACACTAAAGCCAATTCGTCCATAGAAAACCTTTCTATTCTAAGCGCATCTTATAGAGTGTTTAGGGTATTAGATGGTTATAACGCAGTTTCCTATGGAACAGGAAGCAATAAACATACAGAAATGTCTTATGATATTTCTGGGAATTATTTTGATTTTGATATGCGTCTCTTAGAGCCTGGATATACATATGCATTTAAATTTGCATTTTACGAGAATGGAATCAATTCTTGGCTCGAACAGCCGTCTATGTTTAAGTTTCGAGTAGCAGACAATGAGTATTAAAAAACTATTTCAATCTACTGAAAAAAACAGAAACTATCTTTCAGACACAACTCAACAAGAAGCTTTCAAAAGCATTGAGTCTGCAGATAATTTAGAGCAGATCAATGAACTGCAGCAAACCTACATTCCAGGGATCAACTATAAGAACCCTGCATCGTTTGCCAAGTTTGGATCAGCTTATCTCTATTACAAGTCGTCGCTTGAAAGAATCTTAGAGTTCTATCCCTATGATGGTTCCGACGCAGAAAAGAACGCATACCATAACAAATCTTTACCGATAGACAAATATATCTACGACAATCTCTATCCGAGAACCACCGGATATATATCGATGAGTTCCGAGGGATGGGGTACCCAGGATTCAATTGCTAGTGGATATGGACTACCTGATACCGAACAATATATTACTTTCTTCGGCGGTCCGGGCACAGGTTCATTCGCCTCGGGCAGCAATGTCAAGGGGATGCTCCCGGATCCTTCTACTAGTCAGTTCCAGTATTCCAATATTTATGATACCGACATCTACACCAACGCCGGATTGCCCTCCGATTACGCGTCAGGCTCCCGTGAGTCCAACTTAAAATCTGATTTTGATACTGGAGTTACTGTAGAATTTTGGCTCAAGACAGGCTCTATGCATGGCACTAGGACGCTTAAACAAGTAGTTTTTGACATGTGGAATAATGAAGCCGCCTCTAGCGATGCTTATGGGCGCATGACTATAGCTCTTACGGGCACCCGCGGCGATGGCTCCGGCGGAATTGCCGGCGGTTTTGTTCCATGGAGCGAGTCACCCTTCCTCATCACTGTACAATCCGGCTCGACCGGCGAACTGACTGGCAGTTATGAACAGCGTATTGGTCGTGGCATTACCACTTCGTCGTTAGGCGAGTGGCATCATTATGCATTGACAGTTTATAATTCTGGATCAGATTCGAAAATGGATTTTTATATCGATGGAAGATTGAATGATTCTATTGCATCTGCATCGGTTGCCAATACATCGATTGGGGCTCTTGGCGAACTGCCATCTAAAAATATGATGGGACGCCTCGGTGCACTTTTAGCTGCGCCATCTGGTACTGCAGCTAGCGCCGGCGCCGGAAAGCTAAAAGGCTCTATCGATGAATTCCGATTCTGGAAAGAAAAGCGCAGCGCTGAAGATATCGGCCGCTATTGGTTTACGCAAGTTGGAGGCGGCGTCAATACTGATTTAGCAAATGCATCGCTTGGAGTTTACTACAAGTTTAATGAAGGTATTACAACTAACACTTCTACTGATAGTATTGTACTCGACTACGGTGGGCGTATTTGTAATGGTATCTGGACTGGCTATACTTCCACTTCTAGAAACACTGGTTCGGCTATAGTTTCTGCCAGCGTGGCCGCCAAGGAATATCGAGATCCAATTATTCATAGCGACCATCCGAGCGTTATTACTCTTAAATCAGATTTATTGGCGACAGGATCCTATCACGATAATACCAATGCTGCGATGTTTGTTAAAAATGCTCCGGGATGGGTATTAGAATTAAATGACGATACTGAATCTG
>Ga0209128_1000175_pt1 | contig 45054 bp, 33 predicted proteins | sample ETNvirnome_6_100_FD_184072 | JGI IMG/M metagenome (GOLD analysis project Ga0209128, IMG submission 184072) | Marine viral communities from the Pacific Ocean - ETNP_6_100 (SPAdes) (version 2) | ecosystem: Environmental > Aquatic > Marine > Oceanic | place: Pacific Ocean | collected 2013-06-19
CCTGACGGGTACTATTCTTTAGGTTGCCGTCGTGGTTCCCCAGAATGATGTAGGTTGGTGCGATTTTCGCTAGATTTGCAAAGAAGTCGGAGCAAAGCTCAACGAACTCTGGTGAAATCTGTGTTTTGGTGTGGGCGATGTCGCCGCAGTGAACGATGTAATCTACTTTTTCTTTTCGTAGTGTTTCATATAGTTGCTCGAAAACAATCTTATACTCGTAATGAAACTTTAAATTTTTTATATGCGTGTCCGCAATATGCGCGATCTTATACACGTAGTTATCCCCTAGGCTATGATACTAGTATACAGGCTAGGGTGGGGGTATGTCAACTCTTTTTTTTCTTTTTCTTCTGTGTGAGTCTCGCGATTTGATCCATTTTTTCTTTGTTGGTCATGGGTAAATCGTCATCGCGGGGTCTCAGCCTTCTTCCATGCCTTCGGGATTATCAAGCATCTCGCGGCTGCGCAGCTCTTCAACATAAGCTGCCACATCTTCTGGCACTTCGTCACCATAAATCGCACCCAAAGCGCCGGCGGGATCGGTCTTTAAACGAAGAAACAGATCTTGTATGAGACGGTCTTCGGGTGTACCGCCCTCATGTCGCGGCTCTGTGACACCTAATACATCTTCCTCAGAATAATCATCTGGTTTGCCGCCTGCTCTATTCTCGGCATCCAGATCATAAGGGCTGAAGCCGTCCCATGACGGCAGCTCTGGCTCATTGAGAGAGGTCAATTCCTCGCGTATAATCTCTTTTAGTCTTTGTTTGGTGATTTTCATTAGTTTGCCTTCTTTAAAAAACTGAGTGCGAGTCCTGGGCGACCTTCCACATATGAAGCAAATGCGGTGATAATATTCTCGGCGGATGGTAACGGGATCTTGCCCTCAGCCATGCCTAGCACCAGATTCTCTAAATCGTCTTTGGTCGATTTTCTTGCGGCAGCGCGGTCTTCTCCGCCCGGGCGGCCTTTGAACATCTGTCCCGCCTCTTCCTTGATAATCTCTTTGAGTCTTTGTTTGGTGATTTTCATTATTTTTCCTCTTTTGCTTTCTTCTCTCTTTTTTCTCTCTTTTCTTTCTCTTTTGCTATATGTGCTTGTGAAGCTCGATCGACAGCCTGAACCCGGGGATCGGCTTTTTTCTCTTGTGTCTTTCTCCTACTCTCAGCCCGTTCTCGCTTTGTTCTCTGCGCGGCAGTTTCGCGGGCCTCCTCCAATTCGGTTAGCACGTCAGCTTTGGGTACAATCGTAACAGGGATATGACCATGCTGTTCCACCCGGTATTTGCCATCCATGGCGGCATCGGCGGTCTTATATTTATGAGCATTTTCTAAGGGACTCCAGGCCGGGATTAGCGTTCTCCCTTTGCGCTTTAAAATACGAAAGAATTCCTTATCGCCGCCCGCTCCGGACCTTCGCAGCACGAAAGGCGCCTGATCGTCGGTTAATTTCAGATCCGGGTCAAGGCGCGCCGCTTTAAGCTCTTCCTTGATAATCTCTTCGAGTCTTTGTTTGGTGGAGTCGCCTTTTATTGCAGCCAGAGCCTCTTCCTTAGAAAATTCAGGACCAGTCTGTACTAATTCTTTACTTTGATCGTCAACAACCGCAATAAGATCAACGCCCGGGGGGAAGTGCCTGTTTGCAGCTTTTAATTCCTCGGCCACCGCCTCTTGCGTAAGCTCGCCGAAGATATCATAAGATATAGCCCCCTCATGAGGGGTTTCAACCCACACTGACCATGTACGTTGCGAGGCCTCGTTCAAAATACTCGAAAGCTCTTCCTTGATAATCTCTTTAAGTCTTTGTTTGGAAATTTTCATGGAATTATATCAGTCTCGGGGTGGCGGCCGGAAGGGCAGGACTTTGGGGAATTTCACCATGATCCTTTCTAGGGCCTCGGCCAACTCATTTGCGTACCTGGGCTCGATACGTTGAAGCTTCGGTGCCACAGGAGAGGCGGGATCGTCACCGACTTGGCTCTTCAAGCTGTCCACGAAGGCCTGCAGCTCCTTCCGGCCAATGCTGTACCAGTGCGCGGGGTACGGGTCGTATTTTTCACCGGGCTCGTCCTGGCGGGCCATCGACGACGGTGATCGAGGGGGGGTGTCGCCGAAGCCCTCTTCAATCTCTTCCTTGATAATCTCTCGTAATCTTTGTTTGGTAATTTTCATTGTTTTCTCCTTCTCCTAAATCTTGCAAATTCCTCGGGTGACATTTCCAGTGTATCAAGACCCACCTTATCTGGGTCTAAAGGTTGTTTCTCTTTTGGATCGAGGCGCCGTAGATTCGAAAACTGTGGATCCGCCGGATCGTTGTGCTTCCAGCCCGGGCCAGATGGTTCTGGAAGATCTTCTAGCTCAGAGCGTTGGACCCACTCTTGAAATCCAACAATACCCTGTTGAGCGGGTGCACCAAAATCTGGGCGGGGGGAACCTTCGTCGTCATCGGAGAAGGCGCGGCGGAGTTGGCTTCTAAAGCATTCCAGTTGGTCTGCCATATCCGAACCTTCCAAAGCCTCAATCGCCGCATTAAGAATTTCTATATCTATCTCTTCGCTTTCCGGATCGCACATGGGTACCTCTGGTGGAGCAGGAGTCTGGGCTTTAGATTTTTCGCCGGCGCTCATAATAGCGCGAACTTCGTCCGCAGTATATTCTTCAAGGACGCTAAGAAAGGATTCTTCTATGTCGACTTGCGAACTCATCCACTCCTCAACCTCTTTGATCGTAACACCACTGTGTCCGGCGTGTTTTTTTAAAAACGCGCGCATCTTCTCTTCGCGAGATGGCTTTTTCTTTTCTTTTTTTTCTTTGGGAGATTTTAAAAAATCTCGCCAGCCTTCCATTATAAGGTCCACAATTTTCTCCTACAGAAGCGATCCGACGATAACACCGACTGCGAAGGCGCCGGTGCCCTTCAGTGCCAAGAGAACATACATCTCTCGTTGTCCCTTTAATAATAAAAGGTCCTTGCCTAAAGCTAGGCTATCCAATAATAACTGTTTCATTTTAAATGATTCCTTTACACTGACATTGCTAGTGTCAACAGTAAATAGTTGTCTGAAGTGATAAGGGTTGCATTTTCCAGGCATTTCTGGAAGTGTTCTTTATTCATCGAGCCTACGTCTTCGTTGTCGCCGATATTGACCTTCCAAACTTCGATGTCAAAATCCAATAAAGTCTTGATAATCTCAAGTTCTTTTTTCTTGGCATCTGGGTCGAGTGCCACGTAAACACCTGCGTCCTCTTTAACGATCTTGCGAAGCAGGACAGAGTTCTGATTTAGCGTAGAACCGAGAATAGGAACCGCATTACGACCAGCATTAATCGCATCAAAAAGTCCCTCCACCAGAACAATATCCGAACTCCAATCCACAAATAAATCATTAAAGATGATGTTCTTGCTAGCTACGGGATTTTTATACTTCGGATAATAAGCGCGATCATACGAACGCGAAACAAAATAATTCAGATCGCCCTCTTCATCAAATGAAGGGATAATAATGCGACCTTCGTACTCGCCACCGGCACAATATCCCATCTTCCACCAAACAATGTCTTGCTTGCTGATATTTCTTTTCCTTAAATAATTTCTTGCGGCGAAGCCGGTGGGAGGGACATCCCTGTTTGCCAGAGAAATAAACCCTTCGGGCATCTCAAGTATCTGTTTTTCTTCTATTTTCTCGGCGAATAAATCTTCGAGCTTATCAAAATCAATCTCGGAAGTGAAGTCTCGCCACTGTGACTTATCATGGTTCGTGCCGAAACGGCGAACGACACGATAGATATTCTTGCCTCGGGTGTCGCACACCCAGCATTTGTAGTAACCCTTTTCAAGGTTGACGGAGAATTTGCGTTTGTGGTGTTCGCAGTAGGGGCATTTAAAAAGATACTCGTTGTTGGTCCGGTATGGGGACCCCAACACATTAGTCAGTATCTTTAGCTTCTTCTCTTTCACGGATCCAGCCTGCCTTTGCGATTACATAGCTGTCCGACCGGTCAGCATAACCAGCCTTGGGATTTCCATGTCTAGTGTATTGTACCTCAAACCCCGGCACGTTGTCAACAACAAACTGTAAAGAAACAGCTTTTGCCTTCTGTCCCTTGGGGACCTTTATTCCGCATAGTTTGCGGGCGGATGTGGCGGCGAGATACTTGGGTTCATCGTAAAACATATTATAACACAACCACGAAACAATACCATTTATTTTTGACAAAAGCGATAAGGTTTGTGCTGATGAGAACCCGGAGCGGAAAGACTGGAGTGACTGTTCGACATACACCTGCTCTATAGGATATTCGCCCTCTAAGTCCTCCAGGCACTTTCTCACAATTTGTATTTTCTTAAAGAAGTTCTTTTCTTTTCGCAAGTCAATGTGGTCGCAGGCAAGGATATTGCCGCCGTGGTCCAATACTGTATAGCCAGTTATGCTGGTTGATATATCTAAACCTAAAATCACCTATATGTCCAGTTCAATCTTAAACGTGAAATCACGATTTGCAACTTTCTTGATAGGAGTGGCCGGCTTTGCGATGGCGACCAAATTCATATCCTTGTCATATATTCCAACTTTAGAAATATAAGTTGTTCTCTCGAAAGATGCAGTAGGACTATTATATGATGAACTAACAATATTTTTAATACCAATATTCTGATTTTGCATATAACCATCACTACTAACGCCAGCAAAGGCGCCTGAAACGAAGTTGATGAAGGTGGGGTTATTTGACTGGTTTAGCTCTCCCTTAGGCGCAGTAGCAAACATCGTGATATTTTCTACTTTTGACGTGCCACTCATTTCCAACAAGAATGAAGAGTTCGGCGCCACAATAGAGCCAGAAATTGATTGACCAAAATAGGTCCAAGCCGGGGCGACAGGAACGCCCAGGGTTACATAAGCCTCTGTGTGGGTACCGTTAGAAATATCCCAACTCCCCGTAAGTACTATGAATCCTTCGCTGTATAGGGCAATGCCGGCAACGCTGCCAGAACCATTTGAGCCAGCAGGAGCCGTTTGATATAGGACTCCATTTTGATTTTTATCTTCAAGGCGCCCAATTAGTGTTCCTGTGACATAAAAATCCAACTTCATTGTGCCCGGCTTGATACGAGTACCATAAAAAATTGTTGGAATGCTGATGAGTCCAACGTCGCAAATATCGAAATCGCGTACTATGGGTTCAACACTAGAAGAATATGAAAAATGCGGACTAATATAATCATAATGGTTTATTGTATTTTTAAGCGCCCTCAGGTGCGTTACAGAGCCTGGGTAGGTAACAGTTAATTCATCAGTTGCAGCTTCAGGGGATGGCTCAGCGATAATAGGACTCGTGTAGCGTGCCAGCGCTGCAGGATAAAGTTCCTTAGTAATTTTCGAAGTATAAGGAAAGCTTCCTATGAATACTTCTCCGAGAACTCCGGCAGAGAACTTACCGGACGTTACGGAGTTAAAGGATAGCCGAGTTGCGTCTTTTACCATATATTGATAAATGAGACCTGTGTTAGCCACAGACTTGAGGGGATCGGCAGGATCTGCGTACCAGCTCGCGGTTAGTTGATCAGTTACATCATCAGAGAACGCCGTAATATATCCGTTCACCATAGTTTGAGTAATTGTCTCGCCGTTGCGGTCGAAGGTGTCTATCTCTGTACAGGGCTCTGCGCGCCGGTCAATATTTAATTCATATAAATTTATGCTGCCGGGGTCTGTGAGCCGGATTGAGCTGGTAACGGAGCCAGATATATCAGGGGTGTTATTATAATACGCTGATCCATTATAGATAAAATATTTTACCTCTGGATGAGTCTTCAACGTGTTTATATAAACATCGTTTTTCTTAAATTTATAAACTGACATGTTAGACCTCTACTATTATAAATAGTTTGATCCAATTTTTAAGAATTCTATGTTAGTAATCTAAGCGAACCCGTAATGTAAATTCGGTCGATGGATCTTTCTTAAGCGGTTCTGATAGTTTAGCAACTGCCAATAATTCGCTGTCTGCCGAGTACAAACCAACCGTAGTAGCATAACTGACGGGAGAGTCTGTGGAATTATTCTTTACTACAAGCTTACTGGCGCTTAAGTAAGTTGGGTTGGAAGAATAATTGAAATCATTATGATTTGCTCTGCAGAAATAAATCGTAGAATTCAATTCCGTAGTATTGTTAAACTGGATATTGTTAATGCGATGTCTAAAGTCGTCGCAGGCGCCTGAAATTGCCGAACCCGTTAGGACCCCCTCGATACTGAGAAGGTTGGTCGACGGCGGTAATGCCGCGGGACTGGCTGTACTCATGGTGCAGGGAGTAGACAGGAGATTTCCGAAAACCGATGCGGTTACAACTGCAATTCCAGCCTGGTAATACAGCAAACCAGCAGCTACATAGCCATTGGGTCCAAAATTAGGATTCTCTGCGGGGATTCCCGTTTCCAAGGCTGAGCCAGTAGCATACAAGATGCCATACTCGCCAGCTGGCGAATTTACTTTATACCCTGTGGATCCACTCTTATCGGTCAGGTTAATCACTTTTGTGTTGAATGCACTAGCACCGGTTGGATCGTAATCTTCACCCACATTAAGGGTAATAGTGAAGCTGCCCTTCTTGATCTCGTCTTTTGCCAGGAGGCGCGTAAAGTTAATGAAGCATGCCTCATCAATTTTAGTGCCACCGGTAAGATCACCGTCTTCATCAAATCGTCGCACAGCGTTCGACTGATCAAACCCAGCAAGTATTTGAGCCATCTCATTGTAAATGTTGATCTTCTTGGCATTCTGAGTGTTAGAAGATGCAGATAATCCTGAGGAGTTGGCATATCCAACGGTAAAATCGATAATGTGGTTTGCTGATGAACTCAAGTACGGATAGTCGTATGTAGACTGAAACATTCCGTGGGAAAAGTTTTTGATATTTGCGTCCGCATACGTTCCGGATAAAATTGATCCGGTGATTGGGATCGCCTCGTGAAGCATATTCCTGGTGGAAACAACGTCCTTCGGGTTAATCGTCTTAAATGAAGTTGCCATTATCTATAATCCTTATGAGCTAAGCTTAACAAACCTAATTGGTATATCAACACTATATCCGGTATTAACACCAGATATTCTAATTGTCGAATCAATAAACTTGTATGCGTTTGTCCCGGGTACTAAAGCAGCGCCGGAATCCGCTGAGTTTGCAATTGTTGCGGTGCCGATGGTGCCGAGTTGATCAAACAAAAATTCACTATTTCTCAACTCTAAACTTGCACCTAGTCGGAAAGCGATCTTAGTTCCACGTGGACCTAAAATAGAGGACGCATCCTCGGCGCCCAAGTTACTAACATAGCCCCGGCCGGAGTTGCCGGAGATGAAATAATAGTTAGCAATCCCATCATCATCCAAAAAGGAGTAAGATGCCGGGGAGAGCTGCACATTCGATGCTGCGTTTTTGGCTGACTTGGCTGATGCATTGCCGGCATCAGGAAAGATTTGCCCCAGTCGGTTGTCAATCTGAATGATGTACTGAGTTTCAACGAGCTGGTCTTCGAGAGGTTCTTCTTTTGGCTTTTCATCAGTGTTCAGTCCCTGTTGAAGCTCGATGCGTGAGACATCGTTTCCGGGGCGATAGCCGTTTAATATGCCGGCGCCAAGGAAAGATCCGAAGCCGGTTTCCACCGTACTTTTGTCGACCGGAACAACAAATGAACCATTAGCGTTCAATTCCGAGCCTTGTCCAGACTCCGTGAAGAGCTTAACGACTGGTAAATATAACAAATCATTGTTATTTACCGTTAGAAGACGAGACTTCATGCTCGACATATTGTTGGTAAATGCCTCTAGAACCGGTGTTTGTAGCACTGTCAGATCATAATATGCTGATCCGTTAGCATTGTTTTTGTCATAGAGACCATAGTCGATCTCGTCGTCGCCTAAAGCGAACTTATCGATCTTGAAACTACCGTCCCCCTTGGCTAAGCGAAGCCTCCCGGCGTCCGTAAGGACTGCGTCAAGTATAATGTCTCCTGAATTGTCTAAGAATCCCATCTTTTGTTCCTCTCTCTATAAATAGTAGTAATAATTAGTTATTTCCTAAGGAGTTATAACTCCTGTGTTTTTAAATGTTAAGTTCAAATCAATTTTTCTTCCAGTCTTCTTACTAATCACTCTAATTTTGAATTGTTTTTCCCATACACTATCAACGCCTGACTGACCTAAAATTGCAGAAGTGCCGCCTGGTTCAGAGCCGATGGCGATCGCGCCTATGTTATTCGCCTGAATAGAATTAGGGTCATATACAGTTTGTGACAGTCGGGGTCTAATAGCCATATATTTTCTACCAGACTTCTGATAAGGAGGGGTAGCTGTTGTTATTGAGAATGGTTTTGTTGTTAAATACATCTGACCGTGATTGTCAATCATTTCAACTTCAAATATATAAGTTGGATTAGAAATATTTTGATGTACATCCATCGAGCGCGCACAATACCAGTATTTCTTATTTGGAATTATAGTGTCTACAAAATGCGCAGCAGTAGAAGATTTATCTGGGCCCACGATAGATTGCAGGGGCGCCTCGGTCAGACTTTTGCCACGAAAATTGGGGTATAAACTACTGCCCACCAATTCAGGCTTTGTATTTACTCTAAAAAGTTCATATGCCTTTATCGGGTCATCGTTTTTGTACTCTAGAAGGGGAGTGTTGGGGTCGCTTAGGCTGGCTTCTGTGTCGACAGTTATACCATGCTGTGACGCGTATTCCGTCTGTATGAGCCCTAAATCGTTATCTTGTAATACAATTGGCTTCTCTAGTTTTTCTCCTGAGTTCGAGTTCAACATTATCAAAACTTTATTGTTAACACCCTTATAAGGAACAAAAGTGATTTCCGGGGGTGTCGGTGGGCGATCTGTTATCGTTGACTCTATTGAGCAGTAATCCGTTTCAAAAGAAACTATATCCCTGTTGTTCACAACTGTAATCTCTGCTGCCGGGGGATTTGCCATTAGCGGCGGTGTTGTATCAGAGGTGAACCTAATAGTGAAGGGGGTACTGTCGCTATTGGTTATGCGGTAACTAATATCTAGCTCACCGTTGTCCATGGCAGCGGTCAGTATTGCTGTGTCAGGCGATGATGCATCGATTTGTGCGGCATTAGAAACCGGGACGATGCGGGCATCTATCTCATACTGCCGTGGCGCGCGGTCTTCGACAAAAGCGTCATCAAATGCTTGTTGAACTCGAGCGATTAGTTGGCTAACAGTGAGCGGCTGCCCGCCATCATGAGACGGGTCAAATACTATTGGGCCGGCTATGAAAGAGTGTCCAGTATCCTGCTCCTCGATATCAATATTCCAGTAAAATGACGTCATTATTCTGTATTCCTATTTGGAACTATATCCCCATCCTATCGGCAAGACTGGTAGGGTTGTGCTTGTTTGAGATTGGGCTGCTCCTTTGCCAGAGCCGATCGCCACGCCAGAGCCGCCGCCGGCGGATAAAGGGCTAGCCTGAGGTGCGGATCCGGCAGCAGGTAAACCAGAGCCGGGATATTGAGATTGGGCGGCTCCTTTGGGAGAGCCGATCGCCACTCCGGATCCGGCAGCAGGTAAACCAGAGCCGGGATATTGAGATTGGGCGGCTCCTTTGGGAGAGCCGATCGCCACTCCGGATCCAGCGGTCGGTGTCGGGTCGCTTTTCGGCCCAGGATCCTGAGCGAGTGGTGGAAGTGGATCCTGAGCCGGCGCGGTCTGGGACAGAATAGCATCCGGGATTAATTGGAGAGAGATACCCTCAGCGCCGTCGGGGTAAACATCCACATCAATATAATGAAAAATATAGTCAGCGTTTATCGCAGTCGGACTGGTTACCTCGCCGGTCCAGTCGGTGCCAGCATTAAACAAGGTGTTATATTGATGTTGGTTTGCCATGGTGCTGGTTGGTTGGAATATAAAATGTCCGGTCTGGGTGGCGGCATTGTCGGGATCATCGTTGGTGGTTGTATACTCTTGTACACCACTATTAACAACATCGTCTAATACAATGGTCGTCTCGGATGGTCTATAAAAGCCCAAAGCATTCGCTATGCCCAATCCGGGGGACGGCGTTGTATCTGTATAAAAAATCTTTAAATCTTCATATTGATAAATGTTACCGAACACAAGTCTTATCTGTTTAATATCATACCTGTATTTTTCTCCATATTTAACCTGAGAATCAATATAAGTGATTTGCTTTTGATACCAATCCGATTCGCGGGCGCTAATAAAGAAGGTCTGAACTAATGTGTTGTTGGAAGGATTATATTTATCAATCTTATACAAAACCGGCTCGCTATAACATGTTGAGCCCGCCATAACCTCGTCAAAGTTTCTGATGGGATAGTCAATGTCTTCAGCAATATCTAATTGCTTAACTTCCTCTATATATGAGGTATCAACATCCACTACGCCGTCTTCTGTATTATAGTTCCTTAATAAAATATAATTATCACTATCATTAGAGCTTACGTTCCCGTTTATCCGGGTGGCCAAAGATTGATGGCTTGTGTTGTACAAAAACTCATCCCAATTAAAATGGTGCTCGATGAACTGATGATCATCAAGAGTGCGTGATGTGACACTAGCATTACCCGCATCCGTCTTGATAGTTGTAAGATTGGCATAGCTACCATAACCCTCATGAGCCGAACTGAAAGACCCGTCGCCCATGCTCGTGCCGGCTGGATCGTTATTTGTTATTTTATCAATAATATATAACTGAAGCATGTCCATGAAGGGTGAAAAGTTCTCTGGTCCTCCAAGTTCAGCCGATAAATGCCTAAAAAAGTTTCCGTCGTCCCAGGCGCTCGATACGGCATTATGATCATAGCCAATTGTTATCGTATTGTAAAAAGGAAGATTTGTAAGACCTGCAGGGGTTGGGTCACTGACTACTAGTTTGTTGAGTCCTTCAAGGTCTGAGCATAAAATAACATAATTTTTATATCTGGTCTTGAATATCTCTCTGATATCAGCAAGGTTAGGGCTAATGGAAACTCCCTTGCTATACAACGAATAAAACTCAGAGGTAGTGCTCTCACTCATTTGCCCGCCGGCCTCTATATTAACGAACCATGGGTCGACCTCATCATCGTTATCCATATTAACAGTCTGGAGTACAGTGCCCAAAGTTATCTGTTGAAAGTAATCCTGGGAATTAACGGTCGTGCCGGTGTTTCTTAATTCAGACTGCAAACAATAGTAATTGGTGATCATCGGCTCCGATACATCTGCCAATATGTTCTCATAGGGTGGTGTGGTGTCGGCATAAAAATTATATTTGGACTCTACCTTGACGGTCATCCCGCTCGCTTCGCGAATTGCAGGGTCATTGGAGGGCTTTAAGTAGGTGTTGGTGTGATCGTGAAAGGGACCCGAATTAGCAAACACCGCGGTGTTATCTTCCAACAGTGGGTCGAGCGGAGTGTGTGAATTGCCCCCTTTTAGATAATCTTTCCAATTTGGATCGCCCTCATAGACCCCATCGATATCAATATCTTGTCTTAAGAGGTCCTCTGTGTTTAGTTCATAGCTTGCTGCATTCCATTTATTGTTATCGAGATGAATATAATACTTATAACCAGGTAATTGTGAAACCAGCAGTGGCGAATTCTGATCGGGGATGAAGCCGGGATCGGCGAGCATCACCCATCCGTCTGAGCTATGGGCACTAAGGTACAGCTTACGTATGACTGATCGGAAGGTGTCCGAGGACGTCCAATTATTCCTGATATACGCATTCCCCGCCGATCCTGCGGGATGGGTCCTAGGATTGAAATCAATAACCATATTAGCATTAACCAACAATACTTCGTCTTTAAAGGCATTGTATCCGGCGTAGACGTGGTCGATGCCCGGTCCGGGTCCGGCGAGACCGGGGCTCATGCCCGGTCCGGGTCCGGAGCCGCCGCCGTCCATGGACGGGTCAGATCCGAAGCCGCCGCCGCCGCCGAGCGGTCCGAAGCCGCCGCCGCCGCCCATGCCCGGGTCAGTCGGATCGAAGCCGCCGGGCGGTCCGAAGCCGCCGGGCGGTCCGAAGCCGCCGCCGCCGAGCGGTGCGAAATGGATTTGATTATTAGCCATCAGTATCCACCCCCCTTCTTGCTGCTCGTCTTAGCGGGGGATGCTTTCGTGGCGCGCGAAGATCTACTTGGCGCTCGGGTGGCAACTCGTCGTGGTGCCGGTAGGGGCTTCGCTTTAACTTGAACTGGTAAGGAAGTATAGGTGTTTTCAACATTTGCGGCTGCGCTCTCTATATTTAGCGATACATTCTTATTTTCGTTCTTACTTTTCTTAGCAATATTAGCTATTACGCTCGTATAGGTACTGGGATTTACATTTTTGGTAGCTGCTGGCTTATTGCCCAGCACAAAAAGGCTGTCATACTCTGGTAACTTATAGTTGTTCGGTGCCACGACGGCGTTATTAAGCTCTACAGTTCTACATAAAACCTGTTTTCCGGAGTTCTTCATCTGTTTAAACTGCTGTTCTGTCATAGTTTTCCATACTTTATCATTCAAGTTTGTCACTTCACCAGTCACTCGATGGCCGGCATAATATTGTATTTCAGTCGAGGAGTTATAATTCATAGTCATCTCAAGGTTATTTTCTGTCTGTGGTGCTACCACTTTTGCATCTTTGGCGGCATACTTAGATTTCGAAGCTAAAGATTGCGCAGCAAGAGAAGGCGTAGCGGAAGGTTCTATCTTAACGGGTGGCTTTCGCTTAAAGTTAATTGCACTAGAATTTACTATGGACTGCACAAGTCTAGACTTTTTCATATCCATAACTCGCGATGTGCTGCGATTTTTATCGATATCACTCTCTTGAGAACCGCTAGCGGCGGCTTTGGCATCAAGAATATTTTTATTAAACGCGCTATTGGCTGATAGATAAAAGGTGGAGTCCACCGTCTCCTTCATGGACGCGGCAGGTTTATTCATTAAGCTTACCAACGGTTGACGCAGTGGAACAGCACTTACATCGGCAAGATTTAGCAAAGAATCAATTTGCATCGAGAATATCTTATCAGATTTATTCGAAGCAATTGGTTGTAAGCCAGTGGTGGCTGGGTTCTTTACTGCTGCCAGGATTCCGTTGCCTTTCGACTGGGGGATCGAGGTACTGTTTGTGTCGATTATGACCCCTTTTCCAAGCAGCCTTCGAGGGCTTAGGTAGCCAAATTTATTAACATTTTCAATATTTATCAACGGTGTGTTATACTTTTTCACTTCATCATTGATTCTCTTATTAAATTTTCCAAAAGATAGGCTTGTAAAGTTATCCTCGTTATCGCGCACTGCAGTTACATCTAAATAATCTGTTCCGTCCAAGGGGGTGCTGTCTTTTTTGTAACGAGTAGCAAAAACATGTTCTAATATAGTTTTTCTTTTGGGGGCACCTTGAGACCCAGCCTTAGAAGATACTTTAAAGGAAGCTGAACTTCCTTGTGAGGTCGTTCCTTTATACATCCTTAGCAGGTTGGTATTAAAATCTTCTATGATCTCAGCCACTTGCTTTATATTTTTCATGCTTCCGTTATCCGGGTTTGCCATGGCAAATAAAGTTTTTTTCCATGTTAGTGAAGAGTATTCCGTAAAAGGCGCGGACCCAAAAACAAATTTCACGGCTGTCATGTAGTCGTCAATTAGTATACGCCAAGTGTTATTCGATGCTTTGATATTCCTCTTATTCGCCTTCATATACGCTTTAAGCGCTTTGCCGCTACCTTTAGAGGTGCCTTTACGGGATCGGGCTTCAATACTCATTATATAACTATCATATCGTGACAGTCCTATCGTCAGGCGACGAGAAAGTTCCGCAGCAGCACTTGTCGACTGATCTATCATGTCAATATAAATCTTATACTGGTATGTCCCCATATCATCATCGGAGATATTGTTATCAGTTATAACAAAATTAAGTATATTTGTATCCGCGGCGCCCAGGTCAACAGCTTTAACACCGGATTTCTTTAAAGATGCTATGAGTTTACCAGTACTGAGAGTGCTATTACCTCCACAAATATTTATTTTCCCGGGTGTCAGAGCATTCGGAGTAGCGCTCGGTGTTGTACGGGTTCTGTAAACCTGGACGTCTTCAATTTGTAGGGTGCTAACAAGGGCGTCTTGATTTAAAATCAAATTTCCTAGTTTGGTATTCTGCATTACAAGCCGCATATGATCGACCGAAAATAAAATCTTCAAGGCGCCGGATGAAGTTCTTGAGTATTGCGCGTCAGAGATGGGGGAAGGTGGTGATGCGATCTTCTTAACTGTGTCGGCATGCTTTCTTTCTAATTGTGATGAACTTTGAGGGTCACTATTGTTAAACGGCAGTCGATTGGCCCAGTTCAAGAACCTCATGTCTAATATTTTCTGACTTGATACCACAGTTTTTTCGACCCGCGGGTGAGCCACAGTACTGTGTTGTTTACCAGCCATCAGTATGCCTTTGAACTCGTGAATTGGTCCGGACCAGATGGAGCCCTTATTACCATATCCCTTTACGCTGTCCATTAATGTGTATACAACGCCTGTATTGCTGGTGACGCCATTGACCATTATTGTTTCTATTGTTGGTGCGCTGATGCGCATTGCTTTAATATTTGTATCTACACCGGATTTAATGAGCGACTGTGGATTGATGGCATACGCTGTCGCATATATGTGCAAGTCTCTAAGCTCCGAGACGTCAAATTCTTCAACAAACGTCAGTGATTTTTTAACTATTTTCACATTACCCGAAGCAGATCCCTTTTCATCAAAGCCATCTGGTCTAACATGTTGTTTTAAATATACTTTTCTTATACCATCATCTCTGGCTGAATTTCGAATTATGTCTTTGGCAGCCGAATCACGTCTTATCATACGACTAATTTGTTCTTCTGTTGTGGCTAGCCCAACAAATATTCTATATGGCAACATTCGCGACCTGGGTTGCTTCTGCACTGAAAGGGTGACTTCTACTTTTTGCTTTTGAGTCGTAAAGTCCGTTTCTAATATTTTCACTTTTTCTATAAAAACCAAGGGAAGACTAATTCCGAATAATGCGGACGTAAGCTTGGCGGGAGTGCGAGTAGCCATTAGCAAGCGTCCTCATCAAGAGTCTGGTATAGATCCCTATTTAATCTGAAGCGATTTGCATTAGAAGCCATTGCTCGATCTGTTATACCAGCATCTTGAATAATCTCGATCGGTATCTCATTGTCAACATATAAGTTGAAATAGTATTCAACATCTCCAGAGCCGTTCTCGATCTTTCGAGGAACTGGGATGCTTGTGGTATCAGAATTAAGAAAAGTCATTTGTTGTAGAGTACCGTCGACATAGTATACCTCTATATCAAAATTATCTTTTTGCTGCTCAGTATTTTCTTCTGCTATCTCTAGTACTAAATAATCCTCTTTCAAAGAAAGATATATGTTACTAGTCGTTCCATTGACACTTAAATAATCACTTATAGCATATTCTGATTTCTCCCCCTCTTGAAAAAAGGCTTGATAATCCATCGTGATGTTTAGCTGCGGGATTCTCTTTATGACGCCGTCTTGAAGGCCCGCTGTGCTGCTGCTTGGGTTTGTTACGATGTATTCTTCAGCCGACTCAATCTTATTTTTCAAAGTTTTAATTGACCATGCCGCAGTTTTATCAGTCGTTTGCGCGCCGTTGCCCAATGGATATGATGAAAAATTTACCTTTTCTGTAAAGTATTGCTGTTGGAATGCTTCGGCGTTATCGGCGGGGTCTGAATTAATACTGACTGGCAACGCGCCACTAACTGCTTGGATAAACCGAGCAACTCTATCCTCGACGCCGCTGCGCGTGGGAATGACTTTAAGGTTTGGAGTATTAAATCTAATTCTGCGATCTGCATCGTTTTGATTTTCCGATAGCCTACTGCCTGTACTAGCAGACGGTGCATATTCTGTATTATATAAAATTTCGTCATCGAAAAAAGCATAATAAGTGGGATCGAGCTGACCTAGAGATAGCATGTGTTTACCGTACTCGGTAAGCTGCACCTCCAACATTTCTTCTTTTTTATTAAAAAATTCTACCATTTTTTATCTCTTTTTGCGTGATGATCCTTTGCGTTTTGAAGTTGCTGTCTTGGTGCTTACAGAGGATTTGGTAGCCCTCTTGCTGGCAGCGGCGGAGGAGGGCTTCGTTGTACCCTCAAACGGTACATCGATAACCGCAGCCCTTGGAGCTATGCTCAAACTCATATCCTTTGTGGCGGGAATGAATTCTCTTAATTTCTCCTTAACTGGTGTCTCCTCAACTTCTTCATCAAATAAATCTTCGGTTGCGTATACAACATCTGCTCCGATTTTAATTAGCTCGACGAATGAGAAATAATCGTATGGCCAATTGTAAGAATAGGGAGAGTTGATCGAAGGCTGGACTATCGGCGTTCCTCCTCCCAGGTTTTTATGTGTAAGAATATTATAATCCTTCTCGGCTCTTCTCTTAACCTTGAAAACCATCCACTGTAAATCTTCGTCATTATCAAGAAGACGATCCACCAGATTACGTATCTTGATTGTCGATGTCTTTTTCTCAAATTTAGTACTTGACGACGGTGGTAGGTTTTGCCAAATATTAACGAGATCGTCCTGGGATAAAACCAGATCGAATTCAAAGGCATAAAACGCTATTGGGTTCACATCTTGATTTGTCAGAAAATCAAATGTTGGTGGGAAAATGTATTTATTCAACAGCGCCAACTGCGTCAGATACTCTTGAGAGTCTTTTTCTACGTTGAAATACTTTCGTTCGCCGCGGCTTGTTAAAAACGGTATGCACACGATGGCTTCTTCAACCTTCTTGCTCTCAGCAAAGTCACCGATGCGCTTCTGGTTTGTATCAAATCCAACAATTTTTGATAATGATTCTACGGCAATATTTCCATAGGTTGAAGAACTCATTTTTGTCGGTAGCTCGGCGACTGAAAGATATAAGCCTTCCGATCCTGATACTTTATTGCCGTATTGATGCCACATGCCCCTGATCACCATGCCGTCGGTGCCTTTTTGACCGTACGATCCGGTGGCTATATATGGCGCTGCAGCGGGGAGATCGTAAGGCGCGTCAACATTATAAAAATTCAGCACCGGAGTTTCAAACTTGGGGCGGATCATCCAGCGCGCCTTTTGGGTCGTGGTTCCTTCCGGGACGACGAGATGCTTCTCGAATAAGTCGACGCTTGAATCGATTTGAGCTTGGATTACGGAGCGGTCTGGAAGGTCTAGGGTTTCCACAATACGTGGGTCATTGCCGTTGTAGAGAGATTTTTTATTATATTCTATTACAGCACTAGCCAGCAGCTCATCTATAGACGCTTTTCCTGAATATTTCGACTTAACAATGATATTAGCCATAGCTTCTCCGTAATATGAAGGAGGTAGAACATGCTCGTAGGATGCCCACATATTTGCTTCTTGTGTATATGGGGAGACTAATTGGTATCCAGTTCCCTGTTTATTGGTACCTGACAATATTAGTGGCGCGCCGAAAGCTGAGGCGCGGCTGTACATACCGAAGGTGGTTGGGATACCTAATCCAGTATAATAAGAACTAACCGGAACGGTCGACTGTGCTAAACGTACTTGCAATCCATAATACTTATCCTTCTCGACCGCCAAGAAGTTGTCTTCCTCCTTAGAGAGGAATGTTGTTTTCTCTGTAGATCCCAAGAAAAAATTATAAGTCTCACACAAGAAGTTATCCATACCAAGCTTATACATATTAGATTTGCTCTTACCGCTATAGCGCAACCAACATTTTCTTCCTTCATATGAATTGTCGGTCGCGCCGGCATAACCATCCATAGCAGTATCCAAGCTAGCGCTTCCTATCCCGGTATCAAAGAACCTACCGCCCGGAATCGCAGAGAAGCCAAGATGTTTATCGGGGTCTCGGAGCGCTTCGAAAGGTATCTTATGCATGTAATATCCATTATGATGGGTATCCGCCGACGCTGAGCCGGCAATATTTAAACAAGGATTCCACTCATTGTTATATGGTGCACCGACAGGTCCATCGCCGGTCGCGCCCTTGAACACTACAAACGCCGGGTCGCCGGGGTCAACGTATTGGGTGTTGAGTGGTCCCAATGTAGCCTCTGTTAACCCAAAAATCCCCCCGGCGCCGCCGTTATTCCAGTTGCCAATATATTTCGTAGTCGTGGTGGTATCTAAATCATAAGTTGGATATCCGTTTACAACCGCAAGATTGCTCTTTACTCCAGTATAGGGGTCTGTATTCACCACCACAAAGTTACTGCAAGCAATTCCGGATTTTATCGTATTGAAAAGAATTCCGGGACTTATTAGCGGCTCGTAAATGATTCTCCTCATTACCGACTCTTTTTGATTATACGATTCGAAAACTGCAATCTCTCCCAAAGATTGAGAAAGGAGCGCGCCGAGTTCTTGTGTTCTTTCGGCTGGATAAAAACCCTTGTACGGTAAAAACTGCAATAGTGCGTCACAAGCCAACTCTATCGAGTGGCGTGCGAGCCTCGTGCCGGACCCATTTGCTTTGTCCGCAAGGTCATCGTCGACAACTTTAAAGTATTTCATAAAATCGGCGGTGGAGTAAACATTATAAAACTCACTCTGTGAACTATCTGGAATTGATGCTCCTGTTAAATTAAATATATTATCCAATTTAGCCAAGAAATCGGAGCCCCTATTAAGTTCATATTCGGCAATGTGCTCGCTAATCCTAAACTCTGGTATTATCGACATGTCTTTGCCTATAACTCGAATATTCTGTGCGTAGTCTAAATATGGCTGATATGGGGAAATCCCTGCTTGCTCAGCCGCAACATAAGTCGGTGCAGTTAAAATATAAGGTGACCAGCCCAGACTGCCGTACCCGATCGTGGAATCGCCATATTGAAGAGGCATCACATAAGTGGCAGATGCCGTCACCTGCTTAGCACCGGGGACACTGAACCTGCTATAAGGGTTCATTAGTTCACCCGCTCCGCTGCCAGTGCCGGGAAGTCCACTGTTATAGATAAATGAATCCAAGGGCCATATACTGGCACTCGGATCTTGATCTCCCTGTGAATTTATGCTGCCGAAGACAAGTGGAAGTATTCCATCCGGAACAGAGCGCAATGTACGAGCGTCATTCCAAATATTTGAAATATCATAATTTTCTCTGGTACGTGTTCTTGTTCGGAATGTATTTTCAGCTGCAGGGTAAATCTTTTGACCGTATTTTACGACGGTGCTCAAATTAGACTGAAGAGTGAAGTCAGTAAGTGTATTATATACATTTCCATCTTCTGGATTGACTTTAAGGTTTAGGCGGCTATTGAGACCTGTGTTAGTAAAATAATCTAAATTATTCTGGAATGATGCTTTAACGAGCACGTTATTGCTGGCGTCCGGGAAGTCTGTGTTGTCTTCGAAAGCAAACACGACTGGTTGCGCGCTGTCAGCAATTGGCGCTTCAATATATTCTGTCACTTCAGTTGGATAGAGAGCTTGCTCTAGCCCATAAGTGCCTTTGAGCATCTGCGGAGGCTTGACTTGACCTATCTTATTCTCCGATCTTAGTTTGCGTGCGACCGGTCCTTCACCAACTCGAATTTGCTTCCAAGTTGGGTATCCGTAAGGTCCATTCCGATTGAGCATCAAAGTGTTGAAAGTGTCGACGATTTCTTTATAATTATTAGGATCATAGGTAGCCGCGTTAGCCAAGCGGTTATAAGAGGTTGTGGAACCGCCCAAAGGAAAGCCCAAATTATATAATTCATGGAGGGGGTAGCCCAAAGTACGATCGCCACCAGTGGGGACGCTGTATTTTGTAACTACACAATCAGTTTTTGAGTTCGCTGCATATCCTGTAAAGTCATCGAGATTGATCATCGTCGGATACGAACCGTACCAGCTGTAGTACGCTCTAACGCCCAGATTATCCAGCGATCCAGAGACGGTCATTTGGTTGTAAATGGTGCTGGGAATGTCCGACTCGCCGTCGCCCATTCGGTACCATCCGACAAGGTTTTCGCGGGCACTCACTCTTCTAGTCGGCTCGATTCTCGAAGGTGCGTACCGCTTCACGTTTAAAGGCGAGTAGCCGTATACTGCATCAACCTCCCCTGGACTCATTGCTACATTATACCACTGAATATCAGATATGTATCCGGTGAGACCGTACTTGGTTCCTTTTGAGATGTTGACGACGTCGCCCGGAGTCCAATTGCCGGTGCCGGAAGGCGGATGGGCGTACGTCGTCATCTCCAATGGGGCGCCATTAATGTAAACCTGTGAAGAGGCAGTGCCAGGAACAGACCAATCATTGACCATGGTTACATGAGCCCAGGAATACAACGGCATTAAGTCCCAGATCCCGGACGACGTCGCGTACCAGCCGGTGGAGCCGATTCTAGTGAAGATCATATCACTGCTGGCATATAACGAATGATCGCCGTAGAGAAGGTACCAGCCCCAGGTGATGCTCGCAGGAAGCACCCACCACATGATTGTCTCTGATTGATTAGTATTCAACTCGGCTGAACCGGTAAAAGCATAGTACAGCGGGGCGCTGTCGCTCTTCGTGAACAGCACGCATTTATTATTCGTAACCTTAAGGGGCTCTGGCAGGTCTGCCAGTCCCGCCGAGACTGGGTCGGTGACTAGTGATCGCAATCCAACAAAATCGCCAGGAATTCTATCGGTAGTCGGCAGGTTATCGGCGCCAACGAACAACATCGAGTTTGATCCAGTTATCAACATATCCAAACTAGAAGCACTCACGCAAGTGGGGGTTTGAAGTCCGTAAATGGTCTTGTCTTCTGCTAGAGATGCCGTCACCCACGCATACTGTTGAGTCGAGCGAGGGATCTGATGCTGCACATATAGGTTATCATAAACGGTGCCCGTTACATACCCCGCAGAAGCGCTCTCAATGCGCTTCTTTGCGTTTCTATTGGTCTTGTGGTATGACGGGGTGGTTACGTAGGTTAACTCCGGCACAGAGCCGTACGCGGCGTCTGAGCCAAAGGGACCTGCATGCAGTGTTGCACGTTGGTTGAGCCCCCGCGGTTTGTCAATTTGATCCTGTACGCGGATGGTGTTAGATAAAGTTGGGTCAACTGAAGCAGATCCCGAGAGTCCGTAATCCAATACGCTCAGATTTCGATAGGGGAGCGCGTTATAGACTGATAACTCTTCATGTGCTGGGTCCATGTAGCCACGAGACTGGACGGTATACCCGCCTGGAGAACTAAATCGGTTTACTATAATGGTTTGATTTGAGTTTGTGCCTGTGCGGTTGGGCAGTGTGTAGTCCAGATTTCCGCTGATATTAGCTGTGGAGGTGGCATCGAGTGGGAACTTGCCGCGGGTGGCAAGTGTCTCGGGGGTTAAAGCAAAGTCAAAGGACTGATCGTTGAAGAAAGGATCGTTGGCTGTACGCCCAGCAGACTGAACGACCTGGTAATTCTTCTCATAGTTACCGATGGCCACAGTTCCAGTAACCGTCTGAATGTTTCGTATATTGACCGGGCGCTTGATGCCGACATTGCGAAGTCGATGGGCGACGGGAATATCCTTGTCATAACCAAGTGTTTCTGCTGCGGCATAGTTAGGTGGAACGATTGCCATGGCGCCGCCGGCGGACGAGGAGAATCCATCAAACTCGATTTTCCATGCCTCGGGGCGGTTAGTAGCATCGTCGTCGCCTGTATTTAACGCGATGTGCCGATGTTCACGACCGCCTACATGTTGATCAGCAAACGGGCTCTGCAGCGACATGTCACTATCGTATACCAAATCCGCGTGCATATTTGTAATAGAAATGCTGGGCGCGTAATTATCTATAACTTGCTGGTTGTATCCGGTGGCTATAGAAGATGAGTAAACACTAAAGGGCGCCAACAGATTACCATCGTTTCTGTTTTTATTATCATTATTTCTGTGAATGTCCGGATCTACCTCAAAACCAAGTCTTTGGTGGTAGGCAGGATGATAATCATCGGCTGTGTCCAACAGCTGCTCCACACCGGAGCCTGACGCCAGCATCATATTAACTGGTTTATTGGTGCCTGCCGCTAGTGCGCTAAATGGCTGCGTTGCATTATATACAAAATCAATCTTTTTATTTATATTGAACCCTATACCGCCTAAAGTTGAGTTGCCATCCATGGTAAATTTATAAGGTGCTTGTTGTGCTCTGGTGTCAGATAGTTTTTTTGTATTAAGCACAGTCTGCTTGTCGCTGTTGACCGGAGCAGCGCTACTAGAAAGGTCTGCTTCCCATCTTTCCGCGCGGTTTTGCCACCAAAGACTGTTTTCCCGCTGTGAGAGACCAATCGGTGCATGTGTGCGACTCCAGCGTGTTATATTCGATGGCTGGGAAGTTCCAACCTGTCTCTTCGTTGTGGCGTTTGCGGAGTAAAACCCGGTTCCTGTAGGATCATCCTCTGGTGAGTTCCCGTCAGTGCTGGTGTCCGTGTTACCTTGGGCTGTACCTTCGGGGTCGGAGTCCTGCTTCTTAACATTCTGAAACTTGTGCTGGTACTTGCTTCGTTCCAGCATATGGCTCTCGATTATTGTACGTACATTTTCAGCAAAATCCGCCGATGCTGGTATCAGCTGTTGCAACATTATTGTTAATGACGAGTCAAACCACTTATAAAACTCATAGAACTTTTCGAAATCAATTTCACTATTGCTCACCTTATCAAAAAAGCGCGCCCGCAGAAGCTTAAGTCCCTTGTATTCGGGTCTATACCGGTTAACGGGAGCTCCGATAAGAGTATTAATATCTTTCAATGTAGCAAAGTAGTTTATCATCTCGGATGAGACTGCCTGTGCCATACTCTTTTCAAAAGCGAAGAAGTAGTCTACTGGTCTAGAATCTCTGTTGTATACATTCTGTTCTTCCAAATTTAAAACTGTGACCATATCACTAGATTGGACATTTTCCGGTAGCTGGAGTTTAGAAGATACCTGAAAGTCTTTATCAACTGCCGAGGTTGAGGACGCGGCGAACTCATAACCGGCGCCGGAATACTGTTTACTTAAAAATGGACCGAGCCAGCCGAATCTAGATGCTGCAGTTGCCGCAGAACCAGATGACATATCGATAACTGTGAACTCACCAGAAGCGTTAGAACCTGTATTCTGCGAGAACTCCCAATTAAGCGCCAAGGTGTCTGTTTTCAATACTTCTGCTGAACCAGTAGCCCGGGGATTAAACGGGTAAGCATAGAAATGAGGCTTCAAAGATCCATAGTTTGTAGTATCGTGGGCATGCCCTCTTAAGGTATCGTCTTCTAAATAATCAAACCAATACCTAGCAGAGTTAATCTTTACATCAGTCTGTTGTAATAGACTACCAGTGAAGTTAGTACGGTGGGCGCCGATATAAACACGTTTGCTCCCTGTCACAAAGCCTGCCGGCGTGGGAGCGCCAGAGCGAGCATCGCCACTAAGCGTGAATTCATTCTGTACAACACCAGCATCAACTTGAACTCCATGAAGTTCTACCGTATAGACGCCCTGGTCGGCGCCGGCGACCTGATAAGAAAGCGGATACTTATCCGGCTTAATCCTGACTGCCAGATTCCAATGGGTATCTTGATAGGCGCCTTCATATAGGTCAGATTCGAGGGAAGGCACGAAGCCGCCGGCGGTTCCAGTAAGAACAAAACGTACGTTATCTGATTCTAATTCATCCCTGACAGCATAAACCTGAAAGTTTGGTGCGTCGGTTGTGTCCCAAGTGGTGTCCGATTCAGTTTCGTTAACCCCATGGACACCAAACAGAGAGGCACTAATTGTATTCGTGTCTGCATAATAAGAAGCGTTTACTGCAATTTTGGTGGGGAAGTCAACATCTATTTCGAAGGTCTGGGCATATCCCCCTGTTAATCTAGTATTGGCAGCAAAGTATCCCGTGGTGTTGGTTGTATCGGTAGGATCTTGGAGTTGATATACTGTTGCGTCAACATTGTCACCAGTATTAAAATTAACAAATCTATCTGCGACTGCTACATTACGACGATTTTCTCTTATTTCATATTCTATATTTGAAGCGTACATGTTGAGCTTAACCAACTCATCATCAATTCCAAAACATCTAATTAAGTTTCTAAAAGACTTTTCTGTTCCTTTAGTTTTGTAGATATACACCAAGTTGTTATAAATGTTCTGGTATATTGTGTTCTTTATTTCTTCTAATGGTTTCTCGTACACTCGATCTTCGCTGCGATCAGCTAATTTCTCTAACACATCCGCATCTATAAACAGATTAGGAGATACTAGACCAGTTGAGGATAATAATTTTTCAGCAAAAGGAAGCGGCTTGTTGCTACCGGTATTGTAGGTTATATTTTTAAGTTGTGAGAGTGACTCTATCTGAAGATGTAGGGTGTCAAAATAACTTGACATTATTTGTGTCAGGTAACGCAGTTGTTCGTGGCCCTCGGCGTCCTCTTCTGTGATCCAAGAGGGTAAAAGATAATACATCGAGGCATTGTTGTTCGCATCGTAGTTGGAACCTGTGAGCTGCAGATTGTTCGATAAAGCCTCTACGTCCGGATGGAATGAATAAATAATAGGATCTTTGAACTCTTTAATAGCGGCGCCGGAGTCTACGATGGCTGATCCTACATTACGAGAGTTGCTTGTATATCCCGTCCAAGCACCGTTTGAAACGCGTCCGGAGAAATCCAATACCACTGAGTCAGTCGTTGTAACTCCAGTGATGCCCTCATTAAACTTATAGTAGACGCCCAAATCTGTATTGACCGTCTCGGTCGTAGTAATAAATGGGGTGGGGTCATCGTTGGTGCCTCCCCCGATCTGAGTAAACCAAAATCGTCCGATATCACGACCTGTGCGCTGTGATTTCCAGTACCGGAATTCATCCAGAGAGCCAGACAGTTTACCCGCGGTGGCGGCGATGGCAGCCGAGCTAGTTGGAGAAGAAATCAAAGCACCCACATATGCGCGCAGGGTGCCGGTGACCTCATTAATCCCAACTGTCCCCAATGTTACAGTGTTATTCAGGGTACCATCAACATAAAAATCAGAATTTATTCCGGATGACCCCGACTTAAGAGTAAGGGCGTAATGATGCCAGTTTCCATCTGTGACCGTTTCGCTGGTAATATTGCTATCAGCAATCGATTGCATTTCAAAACCTACGGTACCAGAGAATACAGTCGCACGGAAGCAATCGGCGCCGGAGGCACCAGTTAGTTCTAGCCTAAAGCGCCCATAAGATGTTGATCCTGAGGTTTCGCCATTCCAAAGATCGAATATAACTTCTTTTTCTGTTTTCGTAAGATCAAACGCATCTTTCTTCAGCCAAAATTCTACGGAGGCTCCGTTATCCTGCAGATCAAATTTTAAATTGCTTTCACGGTTCTTGTTCGTTTCGTAAACATTAGATCCCGTAAATTGAATTGCGTAAGAGGCGCCTGTATCTGAATTGGGGTGCGGTCCGCCCTTCAGATATATGTACTCAGGAGTGGCAGGGAGACCATAGCCATCTGTAAGTGTGGAAGAACCATATCCATCAGCTGAGAAATTAATATAGCCGTTTGTGCGCGGGTAATCTTTCTCGAAGATATGAAGGTCTAAGTAGGTAGAGTTATTCTCCCACTCTATCTTCTCTTTCAGGGAGCCATCATACGGATAATCCTCATAAATCCTCTTTAAGGCTTGACTATAATATTCGGCCGCGGAACCATAGCGAGCAAAATTCCCAGGTAGAGAATAATCTACTCGCGGGATGAAGCGTTCTTCGCGGATGATGTCTTGCTCATGATACCCAACCGACTCTATCTCAGAAGCTATTTCTTCTGCTGATTTGTTAGATAATGCTTGGAGCGAAGCCGCTTTATTAAAATAGTCTTTTAAGCTCATATCCTAAATATCATTCAACTCTAAATTTAAACGTTTGTGGTTGTTCTTGCCAGGTGCCTATGCTATCGTTATAATAGGATAATTTAATTTCATACATGTAACCGCCTTGAAGCAGTGACATGTCAAAATCAAAATAATTTCCATCCTTATCGTAGGACAAATACGTACTATAATTCGACCCAGTTCCATACTGAACAGCTGTATAATTATCTGTCACGCGTGAGATGGAGTAAGATGCACTGGGGATTATATCCGTTGGGTTATTAGAGGTTGCCTTAACATAGATGGTTGGGTTCCAATTGCGATCACGAACGAAGAATCGAAATCTCGCTTTATCGGACGTAGTATATGACTTTTTAAGGTTCTTGCAACTTGTAATCCTCGTAAACGTGGGAGCAGCCTCATAAGTAGGCATCTTCTCAGGATAAGAAGATCCAGTAAAATATTGAGTAGTACCGCTATGCCAAACATCATAAAGAACTTGCAAAGGAGTTGCGGCTGCTGTTATGGCTAATGAAGCCGAATAAATACCAGTACTTACATAACCGCCGGTTAAGTTTAAATTACCATCATAGAGTGTTAATGCAGTTCCCGTAGGAGCAGTCGACCCAGAATACAGTGAAACCAATATCCCCCCAGTACCCACTGCAGGAATATTAACCAGACGTCCTCTAATATAATTATAGAGATAGAGGGTGTTTAAGTTATCGGCGGCAGGAGCTAATGAGCTAGAATAATAAAAGTTTTCGCGGTCATCGGATACCCTAGAATCCCAGCGCGCTTCGATGGTTGGGCGCTTAAAAAAGAATTCACTCGAACGAGAGAAGAATTTCTTTATGTAATAAGAGTCGCGGGCACCCTGGGGATTATTTATTAAAACAGAGGTGTCTTGACCGGTAGAGCTGGAGAAGTACCCCTCTTGGCTAGCAGTTAATCGAATTCCAAAACCGTAGTTTTTAATAACCCCGGGTGAGGCTGTGGTGTCAATATCAGTTATCCACTGTTCAACAATCTGACTTACGTCCAATTCTATATCTTCATACCCCTGATCAAAGTAAACGTTGTAGTTCGAAGCGGTCAGGTAATCTCCTCCAATAGAAGTCCATGACGTATTCGAGTTTGGCTTCATCCAGTTAGAAGAACCCAGGTCCTTATACTCATCCATATCCAGCCCTGTGCCTTCCACCCAAGATTGGGAAATAGGGGCAACAACTAGATTAAACGACTGAGGCAGTGTGAAGGGTGTCTCGGCATTGTGCATTTTAAGGTGAAACGACATGCTGCCGCTGCTCGGAAGCACACCAGCAGTACGATCCGTGACGATTGATTCAATTGGGAATTTTATAAGGGCGCGGGATAACTCCTGGGTCTGCCCTATAACGGAGCCCGAAGACTGCCCATAAATGGAAAATATTGCCATCGAGTCCGCGTACCCCATATTAGAGCCTGTGCCGCGGGTGGACAAGCCGGCTTCGAATGCATTAGTTATGGTTGTGTCCGCACTAGCGGTATATCTTAAAATGGCCACTATCTTATAGATCCTTTAATATCAACATTTGGAAACTTGAGTTCAAATATAATTCTTTCATTTGCAACGATCATATTACCGTCTGCAGATAAGTTTCCGTAAACATCATAATTACTATTTGAGTATAACCCTCCGGTCTTTTCTACGATTTCGACGCTATAAACATCCAAAATACCCTTAACCTTTTGAAGCTCTCGATGAATATCCGTTATTTGAATAGATTCTCCTATATCAAACTGATTGGCGTTATAAAAGTTTACCAATTGTCTATTAGCTCGATTAATAACAGTATATCTGCTACTATTCGCGTCGAGACTTATAATATAGTTAATCCCAAAATTAACAATTTCGGTGTCTAAAATATCAACCGTATCGTTAATCATTTTATATTGTGATATCCAAGTTTTAAGGTTATTTTTTAATACAGTATTGGAGGGTGTCAGCTTTCCGCTGCTATCCTTAGAAACAACATACAGATTCAAATTCCTCTGCGAGTCTTTAAAATCTTTCACTATCTGTGCCCTATGGACAGCGCCAAATTTTCCAGGCATCCCATATATAATAGCTTGATAATCCTGAACGGTTACGGCGCGGTTCTGGGCTGCAAAGTACGACATTGTGCGTTGCTTGATTTCTTCGGAAGATGGCATCGATATATTTCCGACAAAGGGAGCTTCGTTAGTAAGCTCCAGGGAACTCTGGACACTGTTGCGGGTTGCCAAACTTAAAGTTGCTTGTTGCGAAAACTTGAAAGATGGCGATTGAGGCACGGTAATAGTTCCGATGGCAGCATTGACATCACGACCAGTATTATATCGATAGTTTATTCGTAGTTTTGTATTTGCCGGAGCTACTCCAAACTTATCCGTACTGATAAGTTTTACTGGGTCAAAGTCTAAATCACTAATATAATTTTTGCCATTTAAATCTAATATCAAGTCAGATGGGTCTAATACAGGATTACTCAGTAACTCTGAGTCTGATCCGTAACCGAATTGCAAGAAGGATTCATTTCCGCGTTGTTCGAGTACAAACCGGCGAGGGACAGGCACCGCTTTCAATAAGTTGGGAACAGTGGAACTATTAGTTCCACCATTACGAATTGCTTTATAAATAATGTTTTGTGATAGATTCTCAACCTGATAATATTGATGACCTTCGGTATCTGTTACACTTAGAACATCTGTGATATTAATTCTTGAAAGTGGTACTTTTAAAAATCTCTGGAATTCGCCGACAGTGACCTCCTCTGTGCTGGTGCGTCCGGACATGGCTCTGCCTAAAGCGCGAATAATGTACGATTGTGGGGCTCCAGTGGTGGAGTTTGCGGCTGCTACAACAACTTGATTATTGATCGAAGCAAAGTTGACATCTTCCAGAAGTGTGTAAAGTCCTCCGGCTGAAGATGCAAAATCTGAACCTGCGCGTAAAGTTGGTGCAAAATCAAGGTCAGGACCGGCGCCTGCAGACGCCACTGGAACCTTAATATAAAAAGTTAACGTACCAAATGACGCTGGGCTTGCCGGGAGGCGGAAGCCAAACTGACGAGAGAGGCTCACTACATTGTCATACTGGATTGCTGTATCAAGGAAGCCCTCGTTTGCCTGATAATCAACATAAAATGAAAGAATGTCTCCGATATAGGAAACAGTATCCAGCATTAAAGAACCAAACGATGCCTCGCTAAAGTCTTGATAGGTGTTGGGATAATATCTTTTGGCGTATGTTTCGAGATCCCGGCGGATGGAATCGAAGTCGCGGCTGGTATAGTTTATGGCTTGTTGTTTCTTGGGCATTAATATAACTCCACCAATAATTAGTTCTCAAAATCAATTTGAAGCATAGTTGTCTTGCGCAGGGGCACAATTGTAAAATGTATCCACACCGAGATGGTGGACGGAAAAAGGTCTGGGTTGTCTTCGGGTACTTTAAAGTCGATCTTATTAATCTCGATATAGTCCATATATCTTTTTGTTTGGGCTAAAATTTTATCATTTATCTCACCGTATACTGCTGGGGAATTCATCTCAAAGAAATATGTTTTTAGCCCTATCCCGAAATCTGGATTCATAACACGTTCGCCAGGCGCGGTCAGCAGCAACATCTTAAAATTTTGTCTGGCTAACTCAACATAATCTGTTATGAGCCCATACGGACCGAATTCGTCGCTTTCCAAGAGTGGTAATCTAACTGCTATTCCTGAGGCCATCTTATTGTTTTCCCTTTATTATAACTAGCATTCGCTAGGCGGAGTTTCCTCGCTGACATCTATGATATCGTCACCCAGTTCATCAGGTAGTTCTCTCTTAAGTAGCATCAACAGCAAATATAATAACCCTAGAGGTGTTATAGGAAGCATAAATATTCCCGGGACAGTTCCTTTAAAGTCAACCCCCTGGTAACTGATACGTGGTGTTAACTGTACATCGTCCATACCGGGAGGTCTGGGCGCGTTCGCAACAGCTTCGTCTAAACCCTTTTGGAGTCCACAAAGCAACAGTTTCATAGCGCCTTCGCCGGTGATACCCGGCGCAATCCCCGGAACGGTCGAGCCTTCGGGGGCATTCGGTGCCGGATTCGGTAGTGGACCTTTAAGAGGTGTTAACACCGGAGACTTTTCGATTGCCTCTCCCATTGCATAGAACGCAGTACCTGTTATAGTTTTAATCAGTTTAGAGATTGCAATGTGTGGGTCTACCAATTCAGCCAGAGAACGAAGGATCTCGATAGGTGTTTCAATAAGCATTCTTAAAATAAAGTCTCTTGCTGAAAGGCTTAGATTATCAAACTGTGGAGTGTCAGGACCTGGAGGAGGCAATGCGCGTTGTCGTGGGGAAGGAGTATGATTATTTTGATTGGCTATAGTATCTTTAAATATGTCAATGCAACGGAGTTTCGGCGCTAGAAAGCGACCATCAGCTTGTGGAAACTGCGAATCCGTTAAATAGAAATTGTATAGTATAGGAATAAAAGTTATTAATTCGGAATTGAAAGCTTTCTGGAAAAAGTCCTGATATGTCGGGTCGGCTGATATAGCTGCAAACTCAGTATCTGTTATAGAAGAAGAGGTGTAAGTTTCCAATTGTTGTGTGAAGAGAGTATCCCCTGTAGAAATTGTTCCTATAGTTGTTTCTGCGTCCAGTTCCTTTAATACATACCTGTGGAGGGTGCCCTCCTGGGTGCCGAGATGAAAGCGATTCTTCTCTTTTAGCGCTGCGGCGGCGCGATGCGCATCGTAAAACAAGCCGGAATCGTCGTCGCCGGTATCGGTTGTACCGTCGGGGCTGAGGGAATGTGCCGCTGCTACGGGGGATTCGTACGGTAAGTAATACACAATACGATATTTAATACGAAGATTGTCAAAACGAAGAGGTCCTGATGAGTCAAGCTCTCGCCCGGGGATTAATCCCCTATTTATCCAGGATCCTGGGACTAAAACATCCTTAAAAATACTAGTCTCCATTCCATATGCTGAGCCGCTAGTGTCTGTTAAGACAGGTGGTGTGTTTGCTAGTATGAGCGCGGCGACTTCCGGCTTTGAAAGTCCAGTTGCCATGGTGGACATGGGTCGAACATCATCCCATACCGCAACTCTTTCTAGCGCGAGCTTTCCATATCCCAAGTTCATATTATTGTTTATATATTCAGATAGTTCTCTCCTAAGCTCGTCTCGATGATGCCTGACACTCCCCGGCGCGCCGCCGAGGAGACGATAGCTAGGAGTTGCGGTTTCCGAATTAACATCTAGATATATTCTACCTCGCAATTTGGCGCCCCCTAACCAAGAAGGCTGCACCGTTAATATATCTTCAATGAAAATTCTATCTGTAGATTTCGATGTTGAGCCCGGGGTTGTTTTTGCCAACGCATTCGCAACAGCTGTGCGTGACTGAGCGACACGAAGCATAACCATATAGTCGATAATATCCGGCATATTTTCAGATGTGAAAGAAACATCTGAGGCAAATACTATATCGCCGAGAGCATCTTTAAGCCCTCCCGTTCCAGTTTTAGCGGTGCGCGTGATCTTCTTGTTCATATATTTTAGAATTGTTTCTGAAACGAGAGGCTCTCTATCTAAAAGAGCAGTCATCTGATTTCGAATGGTTGAAGCCAGCAAACCTTGAACAGCTTCCGATTCCATAAAACTTTTTATATTAAACGCCGATAGTACAAAGATATTCTTAATTACGAATTGAGCAATGTGAATCTGAATTAACAACATAAAGACACCATAACGTATAACATCTCTTATTTTTGCGCCCATGGGATTGATTTCGCCAGGGGTTGACTCATCAAAACACAGTGCATCAAGCATTTCGTCTTGTAATATTGCCAGAATGCCGTCGGCATCTAGAAAATCGGCGACGTCTTCCGGTAAACAATTTGCATTATCGTGGAAAAAGTTAACTTTATCCAGTTTATCAGTTGTAAAGATTCCTTCTCTCTGGATATAATCAAATGTGTTTTCTACCAAACCCGTGAATGCGCCGGGAAACAAAACACTTTCAGCTTCTCTCGTATATTGGTTTCTTCTAGTATCGTTTAGAGATATATCTTCGAATTCAACTTGACTTATTAGGGGATCTGAGAATATGCTGACATATGGGTTAACATCCGACGTATTGGTATACCCGGAGCTAGGTAATGATGAGCCCCCGATATCAAAATCAGCATCTACATAATTTGAGGAAATAAGGGTCGAGTTTAAGGTAATATCAACAAAGTTGGATGTTTGTCCAGTACTATAGGAAGGATAACTAATTGAAATCGTGTCAGCTTCCGCGGTGGTCATAGGACGCAAGTAAGCATTACTTCCTGATTGTTGAAAATACCGCTGCTGGGAGATCGTTAGAGCGCGCAGGTCGTCTCTTCCGGTCTGATCGATGGTACCAGCGCGGTCTGCGTCCCATAAAACAGCGTACGCGCTTTGATTGTCTGCGTCCCACTGATAAGGGCTTGGAGAACCAACTGGCTCAGTATATTCACTATCCCCTGGTTGGTAAAAATCCCAAATCTTTCCTCGTGGCGCGCCAGAGGACTGATTCGTACTTCCCAGCATGAATGTCAATTGCATGTTCTCGTAGCCATAGAGGGGCGTGTTGGTTCCGTTAGAAGAGAATCGAGGACCCGCTGAGACTTTGTTAGTGTGTGCTGACGTGAAGACCGCGGTATTGGGGAGGTAATTATTCCATTTATGCGCGAATTTACGGGGGAACTGATAGGTGACAGCGGGTGATGAGCCGGATTCGTCTTCCGAAGCATTCGAGAGAATTTCTGACATGTCAGTAATACCGTTGATGAACTCGGGATCGTTCACCATCTCTACCAGGATTTTCATCACTGTATCAAATACCTCCACAGCCGTATCAGCCTCGGTCCCCAAGATATCTGCCAAGTCTAAATTACAACTTTCAAGATCAGCCAGATGATCCGAGATGGTCTCAAATACGTCGGCAACCTTCTTTAATACATCCTTCGCATCTGTATCCGTTTCAGTGGTCAATTGTGCGCCTCCGGCGGCCTCGACGTTTTGATTGACTGAGATAGTTCCCGGGGTTGAGGCAAACGTTGGCTCTTTAAGAATCGAGGTGAGTGAACTGATAGAGTTCACAAACTCCATCTCCACCACTTCAACAATATTATTTAACAAACTTGGAATGGTATCACTGACTAGTGGGTTTCTTATATAATCCGGGCGCTTAGGGCAATCTAAGTTGATCTCGGCTAGTGGATTGGTTAAATTGATACCATTCTCAATCATATCTTGCAAGATCTGGTTGATTGCATCGGGGGCGGCTTCTTCTATTAAACATATATTATCATAATTTAGGTTGTAAAGTTCGTTGGCTATCTGGTTGCAAAATTCTGTTATGTCGGTAAATCGAGATATATCAGCAAAAAATCCCAAGATGGCGCCATGGCTATTCAGGGTATTTCGTACCTGGATGTCTTCGTATGCTAAATTGAACCTTAAGATTTTTTCTAATGTCTCATATGTCACCTCGGAGCGGCTAGTAAACAAAAAGCAGATCTCCATTGAACTCAAAATAGACGATACAGCACTAAGATATTGCTGCATCTGTTCGTCGGACAACCCTCTTTTTGCTGCAATTTGGGTCAGCGGTCCCGGACCGACGATGCCCGGGGAATGATCCACCAAGTCAGCCATGTCCGTGGCGCCGTAGTCTTCAGCGCGAGGATTTGATAGTTTGCACAGCTCTGATATGAGCTTAGCGAGACCCTTAACAATCTCCAGGACAGCCTTCTGGAGTGAGTCGATCATTGCTTTAAGCATCTTTTTCCATAATTCGCCATCGATAGTATAAATGCCTTTCAGCTGTTTCTGTATAGATCCCAAAGAGGGAACAGTAAGTCCTACTCCATTATCTGAGGGTTCCATATACAGTTGCATCCCAACAGTATTGATTGCGTTTGCAGCTGCCCCAACGACGCGAGAGATGGCTGTGGGGAGTCCGAAAGTACGGCAGAGCAGTGCTTCCTTAACAAGTTGATCAATCCCGATGGATCTCAGGAGCATGTCTAGCTTGGAGCCCTTTTTCACTCCCGGCATTGAACCATTTAGGAACGAGTTGATTGTCTTCACCACATCTGCACTGGTTTTGAGGGCTTTTTTCTTATTAGCCATGGCAACTTTCTTATAGACCTCTGGGTTCTCCCGTACCTTTTCACGCAGCTCTTTCAACTGCGCCGGTGACAATGAGGCGACGAAGCCTTTTTCTATTTTCTTTGTTTCGGATAAATCAATAAGACCCATTTCTGCAGCTGCTTTAATATATTCATTATTGATATTGAGATCTGCAGCCGATGGAAGATCTGGTATTACCCAGTTATCCATGTTGGTAACTCCGAAGTCGGCGGGATTTGAATCCCGATAAAAATCAGTAAAAGAAAAGGTTGTCTGGTTAGCCCAATCAGGTGTGGCGGTGTTGCCCAGGGCGAAGTCTGATAAAGATCCAAAAAAGTCTGCCTGCTTGGAGGCTGTTTCTGCTTCTTCTTCAGCTCTCTCATCAGCACGAAGTATGCTCTCTCTTGATTTAAGGATAGCTAAAGTGTTTCCATCTCTAAACGCATTATTATACTTAGAGTTTGAGAGATACCCAATCTTTAAAACGAACTCTTCAACACCCGTCGAGGGGTGTCCAACTGAGTATTCTATGATGCCAACGGCAGGTGCTTCTCGTGGCGATCCAGGCGCGGTATTTGCAGGATCATAGCCTGGTGGAGTGCGAGTGCCAAAGGTGATACTAAAATTACCAAAAATTCTAGAGCCACTATATCCCTCCGGTGCGAAGGCGCTAAGGTCTATATCATCCATGGGAGGATTGCCAGCAGCAAACTTCGCTCCAGTGATTTCCTCCAAGATGCTGGCCAATATAACACCATTTAAAATCTGAGGGATTGTAGAGCGCACTGATTCGAAATCAACATCGACTGGCATAATGCCAGCTGCCAGCTTCCCGGATTGCTGTGCAAACCGGTTTAGAATTTCATCAAATCTGATACTCTCTTCTGAGTATGTTTCTAGTGATAACTGGAGAGTTTTGCCTAAAGTATCGATACCCTCGTCATGGTTAAACTGTACCAGGGATTCTCCAAACGGCGGCAAAAGACCCAAGATCTCCAAAATTTCCCTTATTTCGGATGGGTCTATGACGCTTATCTCTAAACCAGTGGGAGAATCCAGGGGCAAAAGGTGCACCTTGTCGTATATTTTATCAGTGGGATCAACTCCTACCTTTAATATCTGTATTTGTTCATTAGTAAGCGATAATTCTAAAACGCTTATGTTGCCGATAATAATGCTTTTATTCTCCGACTGTAGTTGGGGGTCAGTGGGGTCATAATAGCCGATAGAAAGAGCATTCTGGACCATAGTTCGAACTGTTTGATAAAAATTGAATTGGTCTGTTGTCTCAACCAAAGTGGCGTCTCTCAAATAAATATAATATTCTGGATAGTAGTGAAGTATAAATCGGTCTGTTAGAATCTGGCTTATTGCTGCAGCATTAGTAGACAGCGCTGCAGCGTCCTGAATCTTATCATACGTGATTTTTATCTTTACCGAGTCGTCGGACAGATTATAAAACGGAATATCCATTTTTGCCGATCGGTAGCCCGTTTTCTCGTCAATAGGTCCAACTAGGTTATATCTGGCTGGTTGACTCGGGATGGGTATTTCTATGCCTGGCATTTATTCATTATCCATTAATTGGTGGTGTTATACTCACTTAAGATGTACTTTGTACCCACGCAGTCTTCGTTGTCACCGATGTCGATGAATTTAATTCCGCCCGGGGTCATCAGGTATTCTAGGATCAATTGATTGTATGCAAAATTATTGAATTGTATTCCCACGTCTACATTGGTGACATTATTGATCAAAGTAGAAATTGACTTTGGCAGAGTCTCCGCAAAATCTGGTGCGCTGCTAGACCCCAAGAATGCGCCATGGTGAGTGTGCTTCATTAGCGCTCCGAATAATTTACGATTTTGCTGCACGTACGTTCCCACAATGGACTGAGTTTTCTGTACCTGTTGAATAAGCGTCACCAAAAACTCTGTCAATGCTTGACCCCTGACCAAGGGTTGTTGTCCACCCCGTCCGTTCATTGCCATCAGGTCAATCCCGTATATAGACTTAATGCCATCATCCAGTATGGCGCCCTGGGAGTTCATATTATCGGTACGAGTGACAAGCTTTATATTCTCCCGGGCGACCATTCTCACTGTATCCGCTTTCATAACTACAGTCGAGCGCGGCTGGTTGGTGCTAGTGTTACCAACAACACCGGGATTAATCCGGAAATACCCATCAGGATCTGAGCGTTGGCTAACATATACTCGAGCGGCGTCCGCAACGAAGTCAGTATTTGCCTTCTTTATAACACCCCTTTTCTTGGTTCGCTTGCCGGCAAAAAACCCTTTGCGACCGGCGACTATATCAATTGCGCCGCAGTGGCTCGCATGCTGACCGCCGAATCCAGAAGTGACCCCACCTTCTCGGTCGCGTCCATACACTATAAAAGCGTTACCTTGGCTAACAACCTTTTCCCATGGTGCTGCTTCAAATTCCGGGACGTCAAAATCTAACAGAGTGTTGGTGCCATAGCCGAGCCATTCTATCCGGGCATCTTCTGAAAGTGAATCATAGTAAGCGCGCTGAGCGTTTGTCATAGCGCTGAGATCTATGAGTGGACGGCTTTTTTGTGGTGTTGGATCTGTCATTATGTTGTAGTACCAGTCGATACTATTCTACCCGCCTTTTTTAAAACAACAATGTAGGCACCCAGATTGTTATAATAACCAGAAGCATCTACCGAGAGAGTTATATTCGTCTTTAGCGTATCGCCGATATTGCCGCCTGCCAAGAAGGCTGTGTTCGATGTACCCGGGGTACCTGGGTCAATCTTATACACTACATCGCCGTGTGTAGCTTTTGGGTTCTTGGGGTCATCGCGGAGTTTTACGAAAATATCCCCCACTTGAGCTTTAATTTTTCCAGCTCCAGATGTTTGGAAAAGAGACCATCCCCCCTTCTTTCTTTTCGCCGAGACGGCATAATCGTAATGCGAGAAAGATTTTGGAAATTCGGGGTCGACCTGATTCATTACATACGAAATAAACGCAGCACTCCACGGCACACTGGGTGACTGCGTTTGCGCTAAATTATCCCAATATGCTTTAAGACGGGGCGCAACTTCGGTGTCCGTCTCTACCTTTCCGTCCCAGTGAGAAACCTCAGCGTTGACTGTGGTCCGGATGGTGCCGGGGTTAGGAGGAGCAGAAGACTCGATTACCTGACCTTCCTCGGCTCGTGGTGTTCCGTCTAATAGTTGCACGATTGCGGATCGCTCTATGGGCTTCGGTTCGTTCTGCGACCATATATCTTGCAAGCTCATCATCATGCCGGTCATGTCTCCCCACCCTAAATCTATTACTGGACCTTCCTGTACAATTCTACCCCCCTTCAAGTGATCGTCGGAATGGTAATCTAATTGGACCAGCATCCCAATCGGTAGTGCTTGTGTGGCGTTGACTGCATCAAAATCCGGATAATGTAACAGTATCGGGTCGCGATATGATATTGGATACGGAAGAGGATTGAGTATGATGTTAACCACCTTATAAATATTGAGACTTTCAAAAGTATCGTCAAACCCCTCCCAGCCAACCAATTCGCCTTCGACCGCGCTGGTGGGGATCCCGGGGACGACTGCCTTGTTGGCGGCGATGGGGCTCATGTTGTTCGCCGCGCGTACGCTGACAATAATCCCCGGATATAATCCCGGGAGTCGATTTTTGGCGTACGCCATCGTGACCGCACTGTACAAATAATCATAAGAACTATCTCGTATAGGGTCGCCAGCTTTGGTTTTAGTTGTTTCTGGCGCTGCTGCGGCATTATAAGTCAAGTCTTTAAAATCAAAAGCCATGATTACTCCTCTAGTGACTCATTTAGCAAATCATACAATTGCTCTTTATCGTCCGCAGTTAATCCAAGCTGACTGGAATTTTGTTTTTGAAGTAGTCCGGTAAGTTTAACCATTTGTTCATTAGAGCGTTGGAGGTTTTCTACGTATTTTGCTGCTATAGATCCGAGTTCGCGTCGGGCTACATCCGAGGTTTTCATATCGCTGATAGCATCCATGAGCAGCGATTTGGCCATGGCGCGGTCTTCTCGAATATTTGTTGTCGATTCTTCTATGTAATCTTCTAGTTTTAGATTTCGCCGCTTTCCCATTTGTTTTTAAATACCTTATATCTTTTTCTTAACTTGTTTAAGTTATTCACAACTTGTTTGGTGTTAAGCCCAGTGATCTCGCGTAGATATAAATAAATAGCCTTTTTATTAAAAATTTCTATTGTATCGGCTGAATCTAATAGAATACGCACAGCCATCAAAACCTTTTTTTCGTTTTCTTTGAGCATAAACGTATTCCAGGTATCAATCTCCTGATTCAGTGATTGCCAGAATTCTAATTCTGTTCTTTTTTCTTCGTATGTCGGACTCTCAGATACCAGGTCCTCATCTAATTCATTTAGAATATCTTCCATGAAAACTTCAGTTCGATTTCTTTTCTGAGTTTTTTTGACTTTATGAATAAACCAGTTTTTTGTTACAACAGAAAAATAAGAAAATGCCTTTGATCCCTTATTAGGATCGTATTTATTTAAAATGGTGGTAAGCCAGACCTTACAATCATCCTTAAGATAATCAATGTTTGGAAGAGTAGTAAATCTATAGGTATAAATTATCTTGTCAACCATCTGATCGAATGCTGGCTGAATATATTCTATATACAGCTTGGTACGGAGACCGAGATCATCTGTATTAGCATATTTTACAATTGCATCTTCATGCACTTTTGTAAAGTAGTGGTTCTTTGTTCTTGCTCTACGCTTCTTCTTCGTCTTCAATGTCATTTAATTCATCCTCTAATTCTTCGTCTATTGTCGGCTCAAATATTTCTCTAAAATTTTCTATTTCTGCATTTACTTCTTTTATCCGAATGATCAATTCTTGTACCATCGGCTCCCCATGATAACTGTCCATGCTGTAAAGCGATTTGACAAATACTTGGAATGCTTTTACTGTAAGAAAAAGATCGGATAGATTCTCTGAGATAAACAGGAACTTTTTAAGGAGCCCAATAAGATACCACCCCAATAATATGTTTACTGATAAAGAAACAATAATTGTAAGTGTTAACATTATCGATCATTCTCAAGTTGTTGTTTTTGTTGAGATAGGTGTTCCTGAACCTCTTTGATGTGACTCTCCGTTAAATCGCCAATTTTATGTTTCACTGTGGTGTTTCTCTTAGTAGTAAATGAAGTTAGAACTTTTACTAACGATTTTGGCGCGGCGCACAATGTACAGTCTGTGACTGTCTCATCAAATAAGTGGAATATATCTAGATGCTTATTACAACTCGTGCACCGGTATGAATATCTTGGCACGTATTCCTATTCGTCGTCAGGGAAGGCATGTTTTACGCCTCTGAGAGATACAACCGGCGGGTTGTTAACTACTAGCTCGCCGTTCTTGCCTCCCCATCGCTTCGAGTCCGGACCTTTATCAAAGTCCATGCTGGCCAGAACAGGAACGATGTCGCTCTGCTCCATTAATGATTTTTGAAGAGCCATCATTAGGGCTCCAATTGCTTGATTAGATAATTTCATTTTATTCTCCTTTAATTAATTGTAAATCAGCGTCATACATCATAGCTGCTAGTTCTTCAAACGAAACCTTGGGCTCCCAACCTAGGTGACGCTTAGCCTTTTGGGCATCTCCCAGCAGATATGGTACTTCGTGAGGTCTAAAATAGCGCGCGTCTATCTTTACATAATCCTCATAGCTTCCGAGACCTGCATATTTAAAAACAGTGTCTAGGAACTCGCGCACAGTGTGCGATTCACCAGTAGCTACAACGTAGTCATCTGGCTTCTTTTGCTGTAGCATCAACCACATCGCCTCGACATAATCCCCTGCAAATCCCCAATCTCGTTTGGCGTCTAGATTGCCTAAATGTAACTCTTCCTGTAATCCCAATTTTATACGGGCTGCCGCTAAGGTGATTTTTCTTGTTACGAAGGTTTCGCCGCGGCGCGGTGATTCGTGATTGAACAGAATGCCACTAGACGCATGCATGTTGTATGATTCTCTATAGTTTCTTACTAGATTGTGAGCAAATAGTTTGGCACAAGCATAAGGAGACGCCGGCATCATCGAGGATTCCTCTGTAAACGGAACTAAAGGATTATCTCCATACATTTCAGATGAGGAGGCTTGGTAAAATCGTACGTCTGGTACTATTGCGCGGCAGGCGTTCATCAGCCGCAGCGTGCCCATTGCGATGGAGTCTACTGTTTCTTCCGGAACATCAAAAGATACCCGGACATGCGATTGTGCAGCTAAATTGTACACCTCATCCGGTACGTACCGTAGCATAAGGGAATAGAAAGAGGAGGGGTCGTGTAGGCTACCATATTCTAGAACAAAATTCGGATGTGCATATATCCCATCGACTCGCTCGGTGTTGATGAGAGAGGTGCGGCGCTTTATGCCTACAACCCTATACCCCTTATCTAATAGAAATTCTGCTAGATAAGAGCCGTCTTGCCCAGTAACGCCTGTAATGAGTGCTGTTTTCATCAAATTCCTCTCACTTGTGGATAGTTTATTTTAAACCATTTGCAGCTCTTTATTAAGCCCGCTTTTAGAGGAGTATAGTCTTCCACCTTCCATCCCAAATCGAGCAACTTTTTATTACTACTGGGTTTTCGAACTTGACCAGTTGGCTGAAACGTGTCCCAAATAATTTCCCCATCATACTCTAACAACTCACATAAAATATTTGCCACTTCTTTGATGGAGTGTTCTTCTGTGTTCCCTATATTAATAGGTGTTGCCTCATCGTAGTTCTTGGCAAGAAAAAGCAGAATACTAGCAATATCGGGGGCATAAGTAAATTCCCTGAGGGCAGAACCGTCGCCCCAGCACATAACAAATGGTGCTTCTTTTAGTTTAGCTTCCCATATTTTTCTCATCAATGCCGGGATTACATGCCCATCTTGTAAATTGTAGTTATCGTTCTCCCCATATAGGTTATTGGGGATTGCTGTAATAAAATTACATCCGTATTGCTGTCTATATGCGCGGGACATAACATCGACCATTCTTTTGGCATATGCATATCCGAAGTTTGAGTGGTGGGGCACACCAGCATGCAACTGATCTTCAGTTAGTGGATAGGTAACATAGGGGGCGTCGGGGTATATACACGTAGAAAGAAGCGAAATAAGCTTACTAATACGCGCATTGTGGGCTAAAGACATGACATATTGGTTTAGTGTGTGATTCTCGGAATAAAAGTCCGCTACAAAATTCGTGTTAGCTTTAACACCGCCAACGCGGGCTGCCAAGTGGATCATGCATTCCGCGCCCTCAACATGGTCCATCGAATGCGCCAATGTCATCAGTTCAGATCTTGTCGGGTAAAATGCTGTGGGTACGACCTGTTTCATCGCAGTGCCCACCATACCTGAACCACCAGTAACAACCATCATCGAATTAAAAATTCCCCTGTGTCAGGTCTGCGTATGCAACAGATCCCATGTCGTCCATCTGATTAAAGAAATCAACTGATAGTTGTGTGTTTACTGGAGAAATGGGGGGACAGAACAACGCAGGGGTGGTCACTTTACGCTCCCATGTAAACACCTCTTCAACATTAGACCCGTCTATTAAATCTAATACTCGTGTTCCAACAGTAGGAAGCGTTCCGTGCTCGACACACCATTTTAGACCTGGTAACGTGCGCATGCTTCCTGTGATGATTTTTATGTTTCCCAGGTCACTATTGACGGTATAAGACACATGACTCTTGGCGTCAATGCCCGCTTCTTCCATTCGTCCCGGGATAATAGAAACGAAATCGGCGCCATGTGATGCTGCAAATAGTGCTGTCCCCACATCTGCAACGCCCGTTACATTGATCTTAACATTTTGCTTATGCCGCATGGCAATCTCTAAGGCACTCTTATAGGGAGGGATTTTAATTCCCATTTTGGTTGTCCCATCTGAAAATGTATCAACCAATTGCACCCACTCTCGGAACAGATCCTCCGTAACATTAGAGTTGGGAAACTGAATGTGTACTAGACCCTTGTCATCACCTCTTATTTTTGACACAAGCTCACACAGCTTTCGTGCTCGGGCGCCCCACTCGGCAACCGTCTTATCACCAACCTTATGGAACGCGTTAGGATTGGTTGTGATACCGGCTATATTTTCTGGTGACACAAAATCCTTAATTTGATTCCATTTCTGCTCGATGTAGTTCTCGTCTGCAGTATCTAAAAGTAATTCAAACATTCTTTCTCTCCTCCTTATTGAGAAATTCCAAAGTATCATCCCAGTTCTCAAACCTATATCCTTTATCGTCAATAAAATAATCCACGTGAGGTTTTGCAAATAAAAGTTCGTCAAAGGGGACTTCCCATTTTTGCAACCATTCCGTGAGTTTTTTAGAATGGGCGGCTATAATCTTGCCCTCAGTGTTGTTATAGGTTCTCATGCCGCGCGCTGTATGAATAACAATGTAGTATCCTCGATCTTTAAGGGACTGAAGGGTGTCCACTGCACCTGGCATTGGCTTTACGTCGTAGTAATCCTGCCCTGCTAGTTTATTTTCACAGATGGTGCCATCCATATCAACACAAATTCTCATTTATTACCTCGTTTAATGTTTTAATGCCAGTCAGATACATGGCCTGCTGACGATCGAAGCTATCATAATGCCGTGCACACATACCTATAAAAATTAGCCCCTCGATCAGCTTGACTTTCCTAAGCATGTTTGGGCTCATCTGCATATGTTGCAAAAATAGCTTCTCGCACATTTCCTTGTTAACAGAATCAATAAGCTTCAACGTAAATTTATTTGAGCCTGGTTCAGTATTTTCAACCTTAAATCGATCATAAATGAAAAATTCATAGCCGCCGCTTATAGAGTGACTCAATTTGGCATAGTCATATAGACTTGACCCAAACACTCCTTTTATTCCAAACGCGCCGCGGGGGTCAATGAGGCGCAATATTGAATTTGATTCGGGATGTTCGCCCAATAAAATATTAGAAAAACACATATCCCCATGAATCACATTGAAAACCTTTTCTTCTTCTATAAGCTCCTTCACCTCGCCTAAGATCTCCTCCCAAATAGAATTAAAATTTCTATATTCTTTTCCATTAATCTCTAAAACAGAAAAGTTAGCTAAAGAATCAAAAAAAGGAAAGTCATTTCTAAGGTTATCATACTCTTTTAAAGTCTTGTCAACAAACATGGAAGTACAAAACGTCCGAATGTGATCATCAGAATAGGATGCAGTTGTTTTTTTCATTCTCTCAATTACAGAAAATAACATCTCTAGCACATTAATCCAGAATTCTTCACCAAAAGGAGTTCCATCGGTTATATAATTGCCCAAATTTTTGAAGGGATAGTATTCCATCTCCATGCGACAGAATTCCTCAGTGGTTTCAAAAGAAATCAATCGAGGGTATAGCAACTTTAAATAAGGATCTGATTGGGAAGATATCTCCTGAAAATATGTCATCTCATCTATTAATTTGCTGTTTGTGCTTGTTTTTGTGAGAGTACCTTCAGCGGGATTCAGCGATATGGAGTTATAGTCCCTTGTTATAAACTTCATTATAAATCTCTTCGATAGATACTAGCTGCAGGTCATATCTAGCAGCATAATCATGCAAGCGTTGTCCTTTAAGCATTGTTCCATCATTATCCATAATCTCAATTATAACAGATATTGGCTGCAGCCCTGCCAGCTTGACCAGCTCAATCGAGGATTCTGTGTGCCCCATACGCTCCTGGAGCAAGCCGGGGCGGGGTCGCAAGGGAAAGAGATGTCCCGGTTGGGCTAACTGCTGAGAATGGGACTCTGGGCTTGTCAGAACGGATATAGTTTTAAGCCTGTCATAAACAGACATTCCAGTGGTTGTGCCCTCGGTCGCATCGACTGAGACACAAAAGGGAGTTTCATATTTGTCTAGGCTATTGGACTCCATCATACCAATATGAAGCCTATCCAATATAGCGCCGTCGCAGGGTATGCACATCAGTCCGCGGGCGTGATTCATAGCAAACACCAGGTTGTGCACTGTAGCGCGGTCAGCGGCGATGACAATATCGCCCTCGTCTTCTCGGTCTTTGGCATCTACGATAATGACGGGCTTGCCATTTCTGACATCTTCTAAAGCTTTTTCTATACTCATGTTTTTTCCCTCAAAAAATCTTCTAGTTGCGCCGGGGTGCCCACACATTCAAATTCCCCAACTTCAATGGCGCCTACTTCTACATCATTCTGTATCATCAAATCAAAAATGCCAGAAGTATAAAATTCATTATGCTGTCGTTGATTGCTTAACAATAACATAGAACAATAATTTTTTAAAGTGTGTCCGTCCTTTATGCAGAAAATTCCGCAATTTGCCAGGTTTGAAATCTTGTCTTTTTCTTTTATTTCCTTAACCAATCCATCCTCGATTTGAATGTACGAAAATATAGGGGGACCCACTTCGTCGACAAAATAGAAAATGGCATTTCCCCAATTACTTTTCTTATATTTGTTTATTACATCTTCGTAATAAAAAGTATCGCAATCCATAAGCATAAAGCAATTATTTAATTCAGCATCAGTTAAAGTTTCCATAGCAATCTTTATTGTCTCTACAGCGCCGGTAGTTGGATAATGTAAGGAAATAAGCAAAAACTCCACACTTTTATAACGAGAGGTGAGTAATTCTTCGAAGCCATATTCATCAAGTACTGAATTGTAAGGAATTATAATTTTTTCTATGCTGTCGAGATCCAGATTATCTAAGAGCCAAAATAACATTTCTTTCTCGCCGACCGGGATGAGGGGCTTAGGATACTCCGAATATTTATCAAATCGATTTCCGCGGCCATTCATCGGTAGCAAAAGAGAAGTATTTTGCATTACTCTGTTTCGCCCCACATTTTCTTGCCGCCCAAGTAGTGATCTCTATGATTCTTTTT
>Ga0209128_1000177_pt1 | contig 44964 bp, 55 predicted proteins | sample ETNvirnome_6_100_FD_184072 | JGI IMG/M metagenome (GOLD analysis project Ga0209128, IMG submission 184072) | Marine viral communities from the Pacific Ocean - ETNP_6_100 (SPAdes) (version 2) | ecosystem: Environmental > Aquatic > Marine > Oceanic | place: Pacific Ocean | collected 2013-06-19
AAACAACGCCCGGCCTGATCTACGATGTCACCACCACGGGCGGCGTGGCAACCCTGACCGGCACCGTGATCAACGGCGGCACTTCTTATGTTGGTCGCAAGTACACCATGGACATGGAGCTCTCCCGACCGTACATCCGCGACCGCAACGGGCATGCGGACTTCTCGGCGAAGGTCACCACCAAGGAGGTGCGCACGGCGCACCGCGACTCGGGCTACTACAAGATCCTGACCGAGCACACAGCGTCATCCGATCGCGAAGTCACGCTCGACAAGACCGCGACCGCAACGCTCGAGAGCGTCGGCCACCTGGTGTCCTACGGGCTCGGGTCAACCGAAGAAGGTCAGGTCGTTTCAATCCAGTCCGACAGTCCCATGCCGGTCATTGTCGTGTCGGTCGAATGGGCAGTCGGTTATGACACAAGAGATGGAGGTCGCTGATGGATCCTGTAACACCCGTACTTGCAGCAAGCGCCATCGCATCCAGCACCGCCGCCGCTGGCGCAGGGGCCGCAGCGGCAGGGACCGCCGCAGCGGCAGGGACCGCCGCAGCGGCAGGGACCGCCCTTTCACTTGGCGGACTGGGCGGCGCCATTGGCGGTGCCGCACCGGCCCTTTCACTTGGCGGACTGGGCGGCGCCATTGGCGGTGCCGCACCGGTCATTTCACTTGGCGAAATGGGCGGCGCCATCACGCTACTATCCCATGGTGGTCAAGCCATTTCACTTGGCGGACTGGGCGGCGCCATTGGCGGTGCCGCACCGGTCATAGCGCCGGTCGTAGCGCCGGTCGCAGCGCCCGCCACCTTCCTCGGACTTACCGGCGCGCAACTGGCAGCAGGCCAACTCGCCGCATCCGCGGGCATCGCCGGGTTCACCGCGTTGCAGTCGGCGCAGGCCGCTCGGCAGCAGAACGCGGCAATCCAGCAAGCGCAGGCCGCGCAGGCGCGCGCCTCGCAGGTTGCCACGCAACGCGCCCAGCAACAGGCTGTCGTCGCGAAAAGGAGCCGACTGCGCCAAGCACACCAGGTCCAGGCCCGATCGCGAGTGCTCGCAGGCGAGTCGGGTATCGGCACGTTCGGCGGCACGGCACAGGCGAGAAATCGATTCTTCGCGGGTGAGGCAATCGCCGACGTGACCACCATCAACAAGAATCTGTTCAACCAGCTGTCGGCCATTCGCGCAGGGCTCGGCGTAAGCGCCGCGCAAATCGGCTCGGGCCGCGTTAACCAGGCACTGGCCGGCGTATCCGGCGGGATCTCCGGGGCAAGCACCGGGCTGGCGATCGGCAGCGGAGTCGGTGAAGTGCTCAAGCGTCCACGCACCACCACCCTGATTGGATCACAATCATGAGCCAACTTGAATCGGGCAGCGCCCTGTTCGCATCGCAACGAAAGCGGAACCCGTCAGGCAGTGCAACGACACTGACGTCACCGACTCCGCTTGCATTGCCAAGCGCGCCGGCGCTGCCGGTGGCACAGCCGATCGCGAACAACCAGGAGTCGCAGCAACTGTTGCAGGCGCTCGGGCTCGCGGGCCAGACCGCCGCACGATTCGGCGCCTTCGCCGCCAACGTCAGACATCGCACCGAGGCGGATCAGGACTACGCCCTGCGTCAGGCCAACGGGTGGGCCGCATTGAAGTGGGGGACCGAGGGGCCGGCGCTCACACAGAGGATCCTCCTCGGCGAAGCATTCATCGATGACATCCCGATAGACCAGATCGACGAATGGTCGATCGAGGCGGCGGGAGCTCTCGCCGGCCCCGATGCATCGCCTGAAACGATCGATCAGATGATCCGCATCGCCGCACCTGGCATCGCCACCGCCATCGCACAGCGTCAACTGGCCGTTCACGACGCGGACATCGCCGACAAGAACACCCGCATCATCGCCAGTGCGTCGAGAGCGAACACGCCCGAAGAGTTCAACGAACACATCAATGACCTGATGGTGACCAACAGCGTGTCCCGTGAAGCGGCACAGGGGATGATGCTCGACACGCTCAACCGGTTCGCCGCCAACGGCAAAGATGACGAGGACCACATCACTCGGTTCAATGCACTGGCCGAGGTACTGGCAGAAAACTTTCCGCAACAGGTTGAGCAGGCGAGAGCCGTATTCAAAAGTGCAATGCAAAGCGAGCGTGACGATGCGGCGGAGGAGGTGAACGAAGATGTGGCCGGGTTCCAGAACGACCATAACTACACCTCCGCTGCGGTGGCAATCGAGTTCGCGTGGATGGGCGGCGAGATCTCCAACGAGCATAAGCAGAACATGCTCGATGAGAACGAACAGCGGCGCAAGTTCCACGTCAAGGAGGTTCAACAAGTAAGCCTTGACACACTGTACCGCGGCATACTCAGCAAGACGATCGAGCGGCAGGATACTGTTGACGCCGACGGCAACCATGTCGAGGGCTGGGAGTCAGCCATCCTGCGGCGGATGAACATCGAAGACAAGGAACACCCTGATTACATCTCGCCGAGCGTGGCGCAGGCGCTGCTGGGGAAGGTTGCACAGCAAAGCGAGCGGGAGCGCAAACTCACCATCTTCTCTGCCGCCGTGGAGGGCACGCACCCGAGTTCCCTGTCCCCGCTCACACACGCCGAGTCGCAAAGGATCTACCTCAACGAAACGCACGGCGTGTTCGATGGGCTCGGCAAACTCACCAACTCCAGCGCGCTGTGGCATGTCCTCGCCAAGAGCAACTTCGTGTCAAGGGACACCGCACACCAGATCCGCGGCAACATGAACAACGACGACCCCGAATCATTCAGGGAAGTGGTCGGACTGTTCTCCAAGCTCAGGGCATCCGGCGACAGCCATCTGATCGACGACATCATGGACGGCGCCGATCGGGCAACCAAGCATCGCATTGCGTTCATCAGGACCGAACTCGATCGCAACATCGCCATCAAGGATGGCGAACTCGACCTGCTCGCCATTCACGCCGCAGGCATGCCCATCAAGCCCGCGGAGTTCAACGAGGAAACGTGGGTTCACAACGATGACGTCGACGTCGCTCAAAAGACGTTTGACCTGGCCAACGAATACCGAAAGACTTTTGACGGTGTACTGACTGGTTACTTCTTCTCACGGGAAACAGACACCCCCGCCGAGGTCGACTGGAACGAAAACGTGCTCGAGGCGATGCAGGCCAAGTTCGCCGAATACTACAATCAGGCATCGTACAGCGGCATTGTCCCCAAGGATGACAAGCTCGCCTACGCACGGCGACACACGCAGGCGTGGATGAACCAGAACGTCGACTTCCAGTGGACACCCAAATCGCAACTAGTGCAACCGTCACTCAGCACCGGGCTCGATCCCCGGTGGCGACTCGGCTCAGGGAGCATGGAAGAGATAGTCGTCCTCATGGAAGAGAACGGCCTCGAGTCCGACTCGCTCATCGAAATGATGCCATGGACGAACCCGGCATTCGATCCCAAGGAGATCAACCCCGACACCGGCGAACCCTACACGCTGGCCGACAAGCAGGGCTACGCCTTTATCATCAGGGGCGACGGCGGCAGACCGACACTGTGGACGAAGCAGAAGACAAACAAAGACGGCGAGCCATTCTTAGAGGTGCAGGTGTTCCAGAACTCGGAACCGGTACGGGAAGCGGTTCTCGACGGACACACCCTGCTCAAAAACAGGATCGCCGAGTTCGACTACAACAACTACGGCATTGAACCCGAGGGGTTCAGCCCGCCACCGCCACTGGGCTACAATGAACTCAACGAAGCCATCATCAGCTTTGAATCCAACAGTCCCTGACCGGAGACAATATGCCACTGATCAGCACACCATTTCCGCAGGCAAATGTCGACGACAATCTCGCGTTTGCAACGTCTGCCGATCGGCTCATACAGGAGCTCGTCCGCCAGGCCGAGATCGGTGACATGGCCGTGACGATCGGGCAAGAGGAGGAAGACAAACCAAGCTTGTGGGAAGTCCAAGGTGCATTGGTCGGCACCGGCCTAATCTTCTCTTTAATGATGAACATGGAAAAGAACAGGATGCGACGAGAGATTGAACCCGAGGGGTTCAGCCCGCCACCGCCACTGGGCTACGATGAACTCAACGAAGCCATCATCGGCTTTGAAGAGGCAACGGCACAAACCAGCCTGATTGGTCACATGAACGCGGTAAACGCCATTGACCACCACTACCTGCCATCAACATCGACACTGCCCCAAGAGCTGGAGGTCAAGCCGCGATACAACCCGTATCGCGATTCGATCAGCCCGTCGGACATGGAAAGACCCGACTGGATGGAACTCGTCAAGAAGAGACACTTCGACAACGCCCTCGACGAGAATGATTTCCAGCACGACATGGCAGTGGGGTTCCAGTACCTACGCGACGTCGAGACACTGGAGCGTGCAAGCAACGGCCAACTCGCCACGCTCATGATTGCGCAGATCATCCTCGAGCTCGGGGCCACCTGGGGCACGGCCAGCTTCCTGCGGATCAAAGATCTGGCGATGGTGAGAAACATCGAGAAGATGCGCCGCTCCGTGAAGATCGCAGGCGGCATCGGGTCAGGTGCGGCGTTCGGCCTCGCCTATGAAGAGTTGCTCAATCAGTATCAGCCACTCAGCGAAGTGAAGGGGCCAAGCAACGAGCTCATGGCGACAATTCTGCCGGCGGCATTTGGCGGGGTTCTCATAGGCGGCGGGTTCGGGTTGGGCAAGTTGTTTACCGGCAAGGGTCCGTTCGGCGCAGGCAGACTGATGTCCAGAAAGCACGTCAAGCGCGTCCGCAAGGAGATGGACGACTTCTTCAACGGCACAGGCGACAACGATGAGTTCTACGTTCGACCTGCACCGTCCGCCCTGCGTGCGGCCACACCCGACACGCCGGTCAGGTCAGGACTCGGAGATGAACTGGAACGCAACAGTCGGGAGCTCGATGAATTGCTCGAGGTCGATGATCTGGAACTGGCCGACGGCAGGGTCGTGACCGTACTACACATCCCCGGCGACAAAAACCACGCCAAGCTCGAGAAGCTGCGAGACAAGTGGCACAAGGCCGGTAAGTTCCTGCCCGAGTCAACTCACTCGTCACAGGGCGACTACGAGATGTACGTCAGGGCGAGCGACTTCCTGGGCACGAGGGATGTGAGCATGGTCGCCGACGACGTCGACTTCGAACGAGGCTGGATCAGTCGCGCGGTACACCGCGGCGAACGCATGTACGCGAGGATGCAGCAGGTCTTCACGCCGGGCGGGCGCATGGAGCACATGATCCTCGGACGGATCACCGATGCGCTGCGGACAATCGCTCACGTCCCGTCACTGACCAAGGGCAACGTGCTGAACCCCACGATATACGCACAGGGACCGGCAGCGGAAAACGTCCAGATCAAACTGAAGTCATGGATGAAGACGCTGAACCGAAAGGTGGATGAGCAATACAACCAGGCACGAAGAGCCACCGGCAGAGATGGGATCATCCAGTACGGCAGTCAGAAGATCCAGACCGGAATGGTGGTTGGTGAAGGCGGCGAACTCAACCCGGGACGGCGCGGGTTCGACCGAGCCGTCAGCGACTACCGCTGGCGACAGGCAGACCGGGCACTGGGCTACGACGTACCCATGCCTGAGAACGTACCGGACGAGATCATTGAAGCGTCACGACTGATCAGTGAATACAAGAAGAACATGCTGAATCTGCTGGAGAAGCATGACATGCTTCCCATCGGACCTCGAGCGGTAGTCCGAGCAGCGGCTGCGGCAGACGACGCAAAGGCGCTGGTCAAGAACCTCAAGACCGAACGCGATGCGATGCTGAACATCGTCGGCGACAAGAACGTCCAGCAGCGTCGTGCGGACTTCGAAAAGGCTGAAGCGGAAGCAAGGGAAAAGGCTGAAGGGATCATGGCGGGGCAAACCATCGAGGAAGCAGCGGACGATGTGGGCACCCCACGCCCACTGGAATCGGACCCCGACCCCGCCGTCCGCGCCGTTGCCAAAGCCGACGACGATCTAACCGATGACGAACTTGTCGCCATGGCGCAGGAGATGGTGGACTTCAACGCTGCGGCAATCGCCCGAAGGGACGCAGCAGAAGCGGCTGGAGACAGAACTGCCGCCCGGCAAGCCGAAAACGACATGGTCGATTCTGGCGGCGGTGTGATCGCAGCCAATATCCGCAAAGCGCTGGAAGAAGGCGACATTGACGAACTGCGGCGACATCTTTCGGCGGGCGATGAGACAGCCGGATCGTTCAGGTTTTGGAAAATAAAGAAGAAGGAAGATCTTGGAAACGCCGCTCCCGCGTCCCGCCCCCTCGACGACATCACAACCGAACTCGACGAAGCTGCCGGTCAGGGTGCCGACGTCTACCAGGAAGCGCTGAAGATCGAGTACGGTTCGGTTCACGCATCTCCGTTCGAAGCCAAGCAGCGACTCAAGGGATTGCGGGATGCCGAGCCGCCGACAGCCACCACGCAGGTCGAAGGGCAAATCGATCTGGCCGAAGGACGCTTCGCACGCACGCCGCAGGAGTACGGCGACTCGCTGGAAAACGGACAGATCATCACCGACATCCACGGCGACGAGTGGCAGGTCGGATCGGACATGGACGGGTCACGCCTGCTCAACCGCGTCAACGATGTCGACGGTGCGATCGAAGACCGCGGCGTGGCGTTCGACTCCGACGAGGGCAAGGAGATCCTCACCAACGTGCTGGGCGCCGAGAACGAACGCATCGCGCAGCTGCGAACGCCTGCGATGACCAAGGCGAGCGCCAGTCGAAGCATCGACGCACTGAACACCGAAGAATTGCGGCCCCGAGGTCTGGCACTCAAAACACTCAGGGACGACGTCGCACTCACCGAAGGTGACTCGCCACTCCACGAAGGCAAGTTCTGGTTCACCGAGAAGCAGTGGGAATCGTTCAATGCCGATCAGCAACGAGTGTACAGGCGGCGCGGTGCCGGCGGCGGGGACAACCGCAAGGCCGCAGCAACCAGGAAGGTGCTCGGGCGAGATCAGTACAACGAAGCGATCGACGACTTCCGGCTGAACAAGGACGAGCGCCGGGCACTGACCGTGGAACGGATGCTGGCCGGCAACGTCGAAGATGCCCCATCACCCGCAGCGTACCGGGCGGCACAGGTGCTCGGACTGTTCGACGACTCCGAACGCACCGGTCTGCTGAACATCGACGTCGACCTGAGAGCAGCTGAACGACAGGCGGCGATCGCCACCGATGCGGCAATTGCGGTCGAGCGGCGCGTGGGCGCCATGGAATACATGCTCGATCGCGTCTACGACAAGAACCTGATCAACAACAATCCCGGCAACCTGGCCGACGGGTTCTCCGTTGAATCCATCAGCCCCGAAGGTCTAACCACATACAGCGGCGGGTTCATCAACCGGATCGCACTCGCGTTGCGACAGGCACACACTCAGGGCTACGACAATCCCGGGCGCGTGCCGATCATGAGCGCAGTCCTCGCAGACATTAAGAAGAACGATCCGAACATGTTCAACCGATTCCATCAGGGCTTGATCAAGGAATGGGACGGCAATCTGTTGAGCCCCGACGAACTGGCAAGAGGTCTGACCGAAGGCGACCTGCCCGAGGAGTTCCGACGGATCTACGGCGAGTGGCTGGACCGCAACCATCTGAACATCGCGGACCACGCACGACGAACGCTGACCGACCTCGAGGAAGACCACGGTGTCATCACCGCACTGGCACAGGCGGATCCGCTGTTGCAGCGCGTACTGGACATCCCCGACAGCCCGATCGCCGACTTCCTGATCCGCGACCTGAACCGAATCAACGAGCGATACCACCACGCCGTGGGCGGGCGACTAGCCGTGAAGACCGCCATCGACGAGAACCCGCACATCTGGGAAGGCGTGAAACTCAGGGACGGCACGCCGGTCACTGACGGCGAGGCGATGATCACGTACCTGAAAGAGGGCGCCACAGTAGCGCATGCGTTCGCATCCAAGGCCGGCAACCGCCAGGCCATGCAGGACATGAAGAACCTCGAAACGATCATCGACAACTGGTTTGCCAAACCGCTGCGACAACTCGAGGGGCGAGCGGCAATGCCGACCCAAGGCTCATACAATCGATTCGGCAAGTCGATGCTGAACATCGGACTGAACACCACGTTCATGAACAAGCTCGGCGGGGTGGCGTTGAACATGTGGAACGACCTGGCCCCGCTCACCATCGCCATGGCCGTACGACCACTGCACACCTTCAGTGTGGTTCGCAGCGCGATCCTGAACATGGATGACATCAGCAACAGGGACATCGCGTTTGTGGGTGGACTGGACGACGGGTTCGGCAAGTTCCAGATCGGATCCGAACTCGCACACGAAGAAGGCATCGGGATGTACGACACCGGCAGGTTCATGCGAGGCCTGCGCGCCACCGAACTGGGCACCCAGTGGGCCTCGGAGAAGTTTGCCAACCTCACCGGCATGACATGGATCAACGACAAGCAGAAACGAGTCGCCAGTGCCCTGGTCCTCGACAAGGTAGTCACTCTCAGCAAACGCCTGATCAAGGCCGACGAGTTCATGACATCCGGCATGTCCCGGCGCGCGGCACTGCGGAAAGCGGGATTCAAGGACTTCTTCGATGCCGGTGAAGTCAACCGCATGGGCCTGAATGCCACCCGTGCCCGGCGATTCCACAAGATGATGTACGCTCACGGCAAGACCGCCAAGGGCGAGAAGATCATCGACGTCATGAGCGAAGAGGCTTACCTCAAGTCCAAGGCGGTGTTCCACCCCGACTTCGAGGGTTGGGATCTGCGGCTGGACTCGGATCAGTCGATGGTCAATACCGTCACCTCCCAAATCGCCGGTCATGTCCACCGCCACCTGGTCGTGACCCCGGGCGTGTTCGACAAGCCGCTGTGGAACCTCACCGGGTGGGGGCGGGTGTTCAACCAGTTCCAGTCGTTCAGCATGGCATTCGCCAACCAGCGGATCAGCCCGATGGCACAGATGCCGTTCTGGATGCAGGCGCCATACATGGCGACGTACGTCACACTCGGTGCGATGACCGATGCAGCACAGAATGACCTGTCGGGTCGGCGCACGCTCAGTGAAACCGCCCGCCTGTGGGCCAGCAACCCAATGGCCATGATGTACGCCGCAGCCGAAAGATCCGGCCTGCTGGGCCCGATGGCGCGATGGGCATCGGCCATGGCGATGCTCGGTCTGCCCGCGGCACCCAGCAACCTGCTCGAGAACCAGTCCGGCACCTCGGCGGCACGGCACGTCACGGGGAACAACATCCTCGGCTTGGCAGGCCCGCTACCTGCGGATCTGGGCAGGCTGGCCATGGTCGGCATCGACCTGCTGTCCGGTCAGCAGGACAAACACACCATCTTCAACGCCTGGAAGCTCGGGTGGGCACAGAACCTGCTGCACATCCGAGCGGCGCAGCGACTGCTCGGCCTGGCCGGCAGCGACCTGCGCATCACACCCGAAGCGTTCATGAGAGAAGAGTTCCAACGCAATCGCGAAGTCAGACCGTAAGACGCAATTAAGACGCAAACAAGCAGCAAATAGGACGCACCCATGAGCCTTCGCGAAGACATCGAGAACAAACTGGGCGAGAAGCTGCTCGAGGCGCTGGAAGCCGAAATCGTCGAGCCGGCGATCCTGTCCGCCGCTATCCGGTGGATGGCGATGACCGCCAAGCAGGTCGGACCCGACGACGGATACCTGCAATCGATCGAGGCGGCGATGAAGTCCGGTGGCCAACTGCCCGACATCGACCTGAGCCAGGTGGGCCGCGATGAGTGATCACGTCGCGAAATACCTCACACGACTGAAGAGCGATCCGATGTTCTTCATCGACCAGATCTGGAAGATTCAGAAGCTCGACGAGTATGCGGATCTCGGCTGGGTCGAGAGGGACATCATCGACTGGATCATCAACGGGCCCAAGCAGCGTGGCGCGCTGGCCCCGCGGGGGTTCGGCAAGACGACCTTCGGCACCTGCGCCTACACGGCGTACCGGCTGTTCGAGAACCCCGAGACGAGGATCCGCGTCATCTCCAAGTCGAGGGGCAAGGCCAGGGAATTCATTTCCCAGATCCGGACGTGGATCAACACCACCCCGTTCATGAGTCACCTGCGGCCCCGGACGCCGACCGCCGACCTGCAATGGACCGACAACGTCGACCAGTTCGACGTCGGGTGCATCACCCCGACCAAGGATCCGTCGGTGGCGGCACTGGGGATCGAGAGCCAGCTTGAAGGCGGTCGCGCGCACATCGTCATCGCCGACGACGTCGAGACTCGGGAGAACACCCAGACCGTCGAGGCCCGGGAGGATCTGGCGGCGCGCGTCGACGAGTTCACGTCCATGTCCACCTTCGGTGGCCGGGAGGTGATCTACTTCGGCACGTTCCACCACGAGGAATCCCTGTACCTCAAGGAGTCCGAGAAGGACGTCGCCTTCAGGACGTGGCCGCTGGTCTACCCGTCACCCAAGGACGAACAACTCAACCTCGCCCCGTCCATCGTCAGGAAGCTGGAGGAGGGCGCCCGATCCGGGGATATCGTCGCGGACTACCGGATCGATCAGGAATACGTCAATGAGCGGCTGGCGCGGGGCAGAACCTACTTCGCGATGCAGCAGCAGCTCATCTGCAACCTGGGCGATACCGCCCGGTATCCGCTGCAACTGTCCGACCTGATCGTCTTCCCCTGCAACCCGACCAAGGCTCCCCTGTCCATCGCGTGGGGCAGGACCAACAACTCCAACCAGACCACCCGCCTGACCGACCTCTCCCACTACGGATTTCAGGGTGACGGGCTCTACTCCCCGATCATGTTCGACGAGCAGTGGGAGGACTACTCCGCGGTCAAGATGTGGATCGATCCCGCCGGCAAGGGCAAGGACAAGACCGGGTACGCGATCGTGGCCCACCTGAACGGATGGCTCTACACGCTCGCTGTGGGCGGCCTGACGGGCGGCTACGATCCGGCGACCCTCGACACCCTCGCAGACCTCGCCATGCGTCACGGCGTACGTGAGGTCTTCGTGGAGGACAATTTCGGCCAAGGCATGTTCCAGCCGCTTTTCGAGCCGGTGCTGACCAAGAAGTTCACCGGCCCCTGCGACGACCACCCCCACGGGTGGGGAGCGTCAGTCGAAACCATCCGGGTGTCAGGGCAGAAGGAAGTGCGGATCATCGACAACCTCGAGCCGGTCATGAACCAGCACCGGCTGGTCATCGACCTGAGCGTGGCCAAGAACGAAGCCCTCCAGAGGCAGCTCACCAGGATCACCCGTCAGCGGCAGTCGCTGGAACACGACGACGAGCTCGAGGCGCTGGCCATGTGCGTCAGCAGGTGGCAGTACGTCCTGCATCAGGATCCCGAAGTCGCCGCTGAGAACAACCGCCAGAGGTACATCGACGAGCAGATCGAGGAGTTTCAGAGGTGGTCAGGGGGCAAAAACCCGTCCAAATCGGGCTGGGTGCAAAGAATTTGAAAGTTTTTTTGAGGTGCTTTGTTGTGTATCTGTTCGGGGATAGATTTATCAAAAGCGGCCTTGGCGCTATCAGGAAGGCCGAAATCTAAACGTTTAGGTTTTTTTCTTGTGCGCACCGCGAGAGACTTTTTTGAAATTAGGGCTTGACATCCTACAAGACTGGGATATTCTTAGGTCATGGTGACAGAACGAACAAAACTCGCCACGGATAACGCAACCCCGTGTTCTGTCACCAGCAGTACGGGGTTGTTTTTTTGCGCACCTGCGGGGGAACCCGCGGGTCGCTTTTCTCCTTTCTTTCTCCTCTCCTCCTCCGCTCCCACGCGCGGATCACACCGCTGTGGGAGTTTTCCTGATTCATCCTCAGCCACGGCAGGGATGCCCGGCTGGGGGTTCACTTGCCTTCCCCATGAATCACCCCATCCTCGGGACACCGGTGGTGGGGTTTTCCACTCGCATGTCAGCGAGTCTCCAACCTCTGCCCGCCCAACAGCGGTCAGGGGTTTTCAGCCATGAGTAACGCACGATCCATATACACCAGAGCTCCCGTACCCGGCGTCGACCGGGCTACCAGGCTGGCCATCCTCGCGGCCCAGTCCGCAGACCAATCGCTCGACGATTCCGACCTCACCGCCGACGGCGGATACCTCGGCGAAGACGAGCTCACCCTCCGCAACCTCGCGGCGATCGGCGGGCGCGTCGTCAACCAGATCTACCACTTCGAAGGTGACTTCTCCTACGGCTGGCTCGGTATCAACGTCGCAGGTCGAAACTACATGTTCGATGTCACCCACGCAGAACAGTTCGCGTCAGCTGACTGGGCCACCTTCCACACCCGGGTCGCCGCCGGCGTGGCCATCACCCCTGACGCCAAGTGGGCCGGGGCCACCGGCACCGGCGGGGCAGACTACCAGATCGCCACCTTCGCACCAGCTGGCGGTGGCGGCATCGACCTCTACATCGCCAACACCGCACATGACAGCCTGCTCGTCGGCGATGTCTATGCAGACGTCAGCAGCAACAGCGGACCCGACAAACACATCTACATGGGCCTGATCATGTTCACCAGCCCGGCCTTCAACACAGATAACTCACCGTGGAGCGTGGCGGAACGATAATGCCAGAGCAGGCCGAATATCTGGACTACCAGCGAGGACACCGCCAAGGGTGGATCGAAGGCGCAAGGGCCATGCACACCAAAGCCCTCAGACGATTTCGACCGGGTGACGCACAGGATCTGATGTCCAGCACTGAGGTCATCGCCGACGAGCTCGCGTACGCAGCAATCAAGAAAATGGACCCGCCCCCGTGGGTGGGCGAGCAGGACGCTCCCGATCCGGCCTGACAGCCCGAGCGGGAATTCACAATCGAAGGCAGCGGCCCGTAACGGCAGCACAGCCGGCCAACCCCATGGGAGTGCACGCTGGGGATGCTACATACCCCCCGATTCAGCATGTCGAATTGTCAAGAGGATATGCAATGGCAGTGTCTGACCGTGAGGTCTGTTGACGGACACCACGGCACAACACCGGGCACCGCCATCCAGTGGAACCGAGAACTCTGCCCCTCCGCTCGATAAACCCTCCACTGGCGTGTGGGTCGCTGAATGCACGAACAAAACGATTCAGCCGGTTGCGACGACCCGGCTCCATACCAAGGAAATCCAACCTCACCGCTCCTCACAGGAGGGGCGGTGTGTCTCTGCTTCCCTCACCACCCAAGGAGCAGCAGCATGAAACAGAAGCGCAAGCGAAAAACCAAAGGATCCTGGAGGGAACTCCTGGAACAGGAGACTCCCGAAGATAAACAGGATACCATCCGATCAAGACAACTCATGCAGGATCTGGATGTCAACCAGATCCGGAAAGAACAAAGATGCGATCTCTGAAAGGATCCACCCATGCAAGACCTCAACCTCGCAATCGATCTGGAACAACGTCTCGATAAGATGACCGAAGACAAGCTGTCGAAGGTCATCGACCTCCTCCTGGACGCCAGACATGTCAAAACCTACCCCGATGAGAAACCAGACTTCGGACATCCTACCCATGCCGCATCCCTGCTGATCGCCGGCTGAAAATCTGAAAAGATCACTCGCGCGATGCTGGTTAACTGCGTTAAGGCTCACCAGACCCCCCCTACCCCCCACCAAATGCCGAACAACAAAGAGGTCTTCTGAGATCCTTTTGAGCTGCTTTCCATTTTTAATCGGTGTGGCCGGCACTTCATTTACCTGTTGCTCGAGGTCAATCGGTAAAAGGAGTACCTGGATTGCCGGATGCTACCTGGATGCCGGGACCGATCGATAGAATTGCTGGGCGCATGCCCACCGATGTCCTTTGAGATTGAGTCTCAATATCATCGACGGTTTGCCTTTTGCGTCATCCATATATCTATTGACTTGGCGGGGCAGATAGCCGATGATGGTGGTAGGCAATATCGCCTAGCGATTGGAGCATAGGACAATGGCAACGCACACCACTAAAGTAGCGCGGATCACTGCGGCATGGCATCTGTATCGGGACATGGATAAGGAGGCGCGGGATCGGATTATGGCAGTATGCGGCGAGTCGCACGATATGCTTGACTTCGTCGATGCGGTAACGTCTGAGATTGGCATGTCTGATCAGTACAATCGCGACTGGTTACTTGCTGGCATCGCCAAGTATGGGATCGGACCGACCGACTGACCTATTCAAATCGCATCCCTTGACGGGGATGCGATTTTTTTTGCGCAATTACGCGCCGGAGATTCTGACATGATTCTACTATCGTCGGGGACAAGCAACACTAAGTTGCGGAAGTCGGACGGGCGGGGATTCTTGTGTTTTGGGTTGTCGCTCCGCCCGTCTAATTTGTCGGGCTACAATGTATGCTCGCATGCTGGGCATTGCGCCCGCTTATGTGTACTAAGTGTCGCGGGCCGTTCGTGCATGCCGAGTGTGCAAGCGGCGCGCGATCGCAAGACAAGGCTACTGTTTGAAGATCGGGCGCAGTTCATTGCCCAATTGGCCGATGACATCGGGCGTGCAGTGCGATCGGCCAAGCGGCGCAATCTGGAATGTGCGATACGTCTCAATGTCGCCAGTGATTTGCAATGGGAACGAATCGCACCGAGTCTGTTGGATGTGGATGCTACCTATTATGATTACACAAAAGTGCCCAATCGGATCACGCCCGACAATTATCACCTGACATATTCGGTCAATGAGACTACCGACCCATCGGACATGTCGGCAATGTTAAGGCGTGGGACAAATTGCGCCGTCGTGTTCGATACCATTTACAATCCATCCCGCGCGGACGTTCGCCCGCTGCCCAAGCGCTGGCGTGGACATCGGGTGATTGACGGGGACACTCACGACTTGCGTTTACCTGCGTTCGATGGGTCGGGCGTGATCGTAGGCTTGCGTGGCAAGGGCGGTCGGGCCGTAGTTCGCGACGGTGTGCGCCATGGATTCATCCAGCGCACGCGCGGCGGTGTGATGGACGTTTACGGCGCGTCCGATATGTCGTGGATGTCGGGGGTTATTACAGCGACCCGCTCCGCGTAGCATGTGGTGACATTCTGATCCCAACTGGGCCGATCATGGGATCGGCCCTTTCTATGCGCCACCTGGTATCAGGTGTAATCGGGTCCACATTTACCTGAATGGATCTCGAGCTGCTGCTGATGATTGCCGGCAACAATAGGTAAAGGTGGTCCCGGCATTACCTGATTGCCGGCAACAGGTAAATCGAGTACCTCGAGCACCTGATACCAGGGGGTAAGAGGTAAAACAAGTACCAGCTGACCTGGTTGCCGGCAATCAGGTGCTCGAGGGTCCGTGTTTACCCAATACCCACGGCATCACCAATGAGGCTGGCCGCGCGTGCGTGTACCCAATGCCCGATCAGTACCCAATGCCTCGCGTAAACCCAACGCCCGCGCGCATCCCATTGCCCTGCAAGGGGATGAAAAATACTTCACAAAAGTGGCGGAACCCATTGCGTTGGTCGATAGATATATGGTACGGTGGTGACACCTAACCCAATGGAGACTGACATGCTGACTGCTGACACGATTGACGAAGATCACCTGAATAACTGCTTCGATGAGCCGGAACTTGTGCAGTGCTGCCAATGCGGGGGCATGTACGATCCGGCCCATGTCTCATGCCGATGGTGTGGCTGGGTTGATCCCGAAGCGCTGTTCTACTCACAGTTGGACGATGACCACACCGTCGTGGCTCGCCGCCCCTCCGATGACAACGCACCCCTTTGAATGGAGCATGACATGACATTCGCAACCAAAGAAGAGGCACTACAGAATGCACGCACGGCGAGGCGCGAGTCGGGTGACCCGCACTACGTTGTTGCCACATGGCGCAGGTCCACGTTTGAGGCGGCGTGGACAGTCACTGATCGCATGCCCATGTTGGGCGAATGGTACGACGCTGACGGTCACCGGCACGGTTAACCCCCAACCCAACGGAGACACTGACATGACCGAAGAGCAAGCAACACAACTGGCGGAGATCCTCGGCGGGTACGCATGGCATTCAGGTGGTGGCATCTGGTTGCACCGCATCGACCGTACCGATGGCATCACCGTGCTGATCGGTGAGGATGTGGTGTGTGCGTACGATGAACGTGCCAACGATGACGCAGTGGGATCGGGTGAATGCAATGCCGCCATCGGCCTGACGCATCCCACACTGGAGGACATGGGCGCACCCACTGTCAACCACGGCGACACGTTCTGCCCCAACTGTAGGACGGTCGGACCCAAACCGTGCCGCCACTGCGGGTGGGCTGAACCGACCAAGCATGCCAACACCCTGCCCGACCTGCTGGATGATGTTCATGTTCATTCCGGCAGGTACACCCGCGAACAGATCGTTGTCATCCTCGCTGGCATCGACCGCAACGGCACGTTCACCGACAGTGACAGCGACCATGAGTTCGGCCACGGCAGGCGCATGACACGCAAGGATGCGATGCAACTGGTGGACCAGTGGTATGCCGACGCACATGCCAAGGTTCCCCCGCAGATCGGTGCTGTCATCGATGACATCCGCGCCTGCCCGAAGTGCGGCGACACCGACACCGAGCGCACACCCTCGCCCGACGAATTCAACGAGCGGCACTGCAATGCATGCGGTGCTGAGTGGCATGTGGTTGAAACCCACACGTTCGGTGGCCTCAAGGATAAGTGAATCTCCACCACGGCCCACCCTTGACGGGGTGGGCGTGGTTTTGAATCGACACCCCTTTTGGAGACTCCACCATGCAAGCGAACGAAACGACCTACCAAGCCATGTTCTGGGGCCAACGGTACTGCGTCCGCGCCGACTGGTCGGATTTGACCAGCCCGATCTGGGTGCGGCTGGATGATGACCCATGGCTCAACGATCCGTACGGCAGGCAGGTCGCCGACGTGAGCCGATTCAATCACCCGTGGGAGGCGGCGATGGGGGATTGGCTCGGAGTTGGCGAAGACGATGACGATAAAACACTCGCTGTGATCGCCAAAGCAGTTGACAGCATGACCGAACTGGCGTAACCCCTTTCAGGAGCATGACATGGCATTGATCACAAGAGAATTGTTGAAGATGTTGCGAGGCGACATCAACCAAGCACTGGCCGAGGTGTGCAACAAGCACGACATCCACATCGAGTGCGGCAACGCATCGTTTGATCGTGAAGGCGGCAGCGGATCATTCAAGTTGCTGTTGTCCGCCATCGGGGCGGACGGCACGGTCGTGAGCCGAGAGGCGCAGGACTTCAAGGATGCCGCCAAGTTGCTGGGTCTGGACCCGTCCGATCTGGGGCGCACGTTCAGGTCCAACGGTGACACGTTCACCATCACCGGCGCAAACCTGCGCGCTCGCAAACTGCCCATCCTCGCTGAACGCAGCAGTGACGGCAAGACGTACAAGTTCCCGACCGACACCATCAAGATGCGACTCGCACAGAACTGACACACCCAACCCAATGGAGATTCGCAATGAACCCGCAAGACAAACGTGCATTGGATGACCTCGCCACAACCCTTGGCAACGCATCGAACACGTTGTGCGACATCAACTCAAGGCTTCACGCCGACCACGCCAGTGCCGTGGACCTGAAGCAACGCCACGGCGTGGCCTACCGTGGCATTCAGAACCGGCTGGAATCCATCCACCAGATTCTGGAGTACATGGATCAGAACTCAGTCAACGATGAGGTTGGCATCGGCAGCGTGGTGCAGTACGAACAGATCAACCGCATGCTTGAGGCCATCCGTGACATGGTGGTCGAACACCCCGGGCTGATCGAGACATGCACCTGCACCGGCAAGACAGGCCCGACCATCCCGTCCAGCAGTGGACCCACCTGCGCCCAGTGTGGTGACCGCATCCCGCAACCGGACACACGCTACGATCTGGCCCCGACGCTGATCAAGCTTGCCAAGCAGAAGATTCACAAGTGGGATAAGGATAGCGCAACCATGCGGCATCACACCACCCACTTTGTTGCCAACGTGCTGACTCCGTCCCGCCCGTGCATTGGTGTCGAGATTGATGATGACGGTACGGTGAGTGTGTACTACGGTTCAGCCAGTGAAACCACTCAGTTGTCCGACCATGAACATGCCGAACTGGCCCATTGGCTGATGACCGAAAAGCAGTGGCACTCCTGAACCACCACCCACCCTCTTACTGGAGCATGACATGACCGACGCACACTCTGAAGACGAAGTGATCCGACGCATCCTCAACGAACCGCTGCCCGACAGGTTGCTGGCCGACCTGACCGAGAGCGAGGCCTCCACCCTGCGTCAGGCCATCGACGAGGCCGACGAACAGGACTCCGATCCCCTGACCGGACACGCCGGTCGAATCCTGTGGTTCAACGGCCAGCCCCACTGGACCGAGTAAAGCACCCACCACCCTGCCCCTTGACGGGGACGGGGTGGCTTTGTTTCGACACCCTCTACACTGGAGCATGACATGGACCACGTTGCAACACTGGAACAACTGCTGGAGAGGTATCACGAGGTGGGGGGGAGTGCTGTCGTGGGCGCTGCACAGGACGCACATGATTTGCTGATGATTGTCAACGTCAAGGATGGCAGGTCATGGACCGACGATGAAACCCGACAGGCGATCAACGCCTGTTGCCACCTGCGCAATGCCATTGCGTTTCGCCAGAACGAGGTGCAGCGGAAGGCGTGATCCGCATCATCTGGCTGACATTCTGGATCACGATCTGCCTGTGGTGAGGCCTGGCCCCATCGCCGGCGGGTTGTGCTGCGCCGCCTGGATTTCACCGGGAAAAATTTCTTCGCAAACTTCAATAAACCCATGGCCCTCGAGAACCCAACGCCGTACACTGTCCGTACCCACTGCCTCTTACCAACAGGAGTACCCAATGCCCAAAGGACCACCATTCGTGACCATCAATGACAAGTACTGCGCCCAACTCCTCGCCGAGGAGCATGCTCGCCGCGGATTCAAGGGCAAGCAGAACCTTGCTCGCACCGCCACGACGATCATCTGTTCCCATCTCGAGATGCTCGCCCATCTCAGGAAGGAGAAGCTCATCCCCAAGCGTGTGACTCAGGCCACCCTCGACAAAGCCACATCCAACAGCTAACACCCAAGGAGCATGACCATGGCCGGAATTCACGAAGCGTTGTCCAACATCATGAAGGGGGTGGACAACATCCCCGCCCTCGACCGACACCCGCAGGGGTGGAACTACCGGGGGATGGAGTCGATCTATCGTGCGATGCACACGATGTTCGTCGAGCAACAGGTGGTGTGCATCCCCAACGTCAAGAGCATCGAACGGTTCACCCGTGAAACCAACGGTGGACTGTGGTATCACAGCATCGTCACCGTCGGCTACATCCTGTTGCACGCTGACGGATCCAGCATCGAAGGCACTGCCATCGGTGAAGGATCGAGCAACGTCGACAAGGCTACCGCCGGTGCACTCACTGACGCACACAAGCGGTTCCTGATTCAGACATTCATCGTGCCTGAGAGCGGCGAACAGGACACCGACACCACCAACCCGCCACCCACCACCACAACCCAGCCGCAGGGTCCGCCGCCGCCAGCACCCAACGCTCCGTCGGCAGGGCAGGACGACGTTCACACCGTCCAGTCCGTTGACATCAAGCGCAAGGCTCCCGAGGGCAGCGGCAAGACATGGGTGTTGCACACCATCACCACCGACAAGGGCCAATACGACACGTTCAGTGAGAGCCACGCCACGCTCGCCGACCATGCCTTCAAGACGCAGTCACCCGTTTGCATCAAGTACAGCGTAGATGCGAAGTACCGCACCAACAACCTTGAGGAGATCGAACCGGCGGATGCACCTGCACCCGAGCCGCCCGTCGAGCCCGCACCCGCCGCCACGGTGGAGATCACCATCGCCTCGTACGTGACGAAGGGCACACCCAACGGTGACGCTCACGTCGTGACCGATGACAAGGGTGTGACGTACGGTACGTTCGATGCCGACCTCGGCGAGCAGCTCAAGTCGCTGGCTGCAACCAACAGCAAGGCCATCCTTCGGGTGGACAACAGCAGCGGTCACGCCGTGGTTACCCATGTCACGCCCGACGAGGGAGCATGGTGATGGTTATACCCAACGACATCCTCGACATGGAGGTACTCTGCTCCATCCCCAAGGGTGAGTCGATGGCCCACCCCGTGTCCCTGATCAGGGAGGAGTGGAGCCTCAGTGCAGAGGGACTCAAGAAGATGATCGAACGTCTGCGCAAACAGAAACTGTATGTGTCGTATGGTCGTGTCGGCCACGCCATGGGATTCCACGTTTGGATACTGCCCTGTCACTGGGAACGCATTCACCTTGCATGCTGGACCTGGTGGCGCTCACATTACGGAGCTATCAGTTATGGATGAAGCACAAGATATCGGATACCCATTGGTCCCGGCGTTTCACCTGTCCTTGAACGAGATGAACAGTGCGTTCATGACGCACCTGTCCAACGTCCCTGCGTCAGCTGAACTCGTGCGGTTCTGGGAACTGGAGTCGTGGACCAAGCAACTGGCGAAGATGGCCAGCGAGTGGAAGCGTGCCGTGATCGACCGGTGGATCGAGGCGATGAACGAGCAGGGCATCAATGACTTCGTGGTTGGTGACAAGCGGTACTACATCGGCACTGACAAGAAGCACACCGTGCGTGACAAGACACGCCTGCTTCAGGCTCTGCTGGATCAGACCGGCGGTGACCTCGACGCCATCATCAACTGCCTGTCGGCCACCGCATTCAAGCACGGTGCTGTGAAGACGACGTTCGATGACGACGCCGTGTTTGAAACCCATTACGACATCACCACCGTCGAGGACATCAGGACCGGCTCGCCTCGCAAGGTGGTCAAGAACCTGCCGGTCGATGGAGTGTGACATGTTCGATCCACACGAACCACTCGCAGGGATCACCAAGGGTGAGTTCCTCTACATCAACGTGCTGAAGGCGGTGTTGTCGAACAACGGGTACACCGACGAACTCGACGGCAAGCAGTTGCTTGACCTGGTCGAGCGCATTGCCGGCGAAGCACAAGACCGCATCGACCTGAAGGGACGGTTCACATGAAGATACCGATTGAACTACTCGACACCGAGTCGGGGACGCAGGCACGGGCCATGCTCAACATGGACACCGTGCGTGAGTACGCCGAGGCGATGGAGGGCGGGGCACAGTTCCCGCCCCTCGTCGTCTTCAGGGATGAGAACGACAACATGTACGTGGCCGATGGATTTCATCGGGCGAAGGCGGCGATCATGATCGACCTGCCCGAGCTCGACTGCGATGTGCGTGCCGGTGACCGCAGGTCCGCCATCCTCCACGCCGTCGGAGCCAACGCCGACCATGGCCTGCCCCGCACCATCGCCGACAAGCGTGCCGCAGTGATGCGCATGCTCGACGACCAAGAGTGGGGCAAGCGCAACGACTGGCAGATCTCGCAGCAGTGCTGCGTGTCCGCCCCGTTCGTGAAGGCAGTGCGGGAGAAGCGGCAGGTCGCAGAGGATGCACCGCCTGACGTGCCGCACGACCTGCGTGAGGACTGGGCCGACGTTGCCGACAAGGGTGGTGACCCCATGGTCATGACGGATCCGGACAAGGGCAAGGTGGTGGTCGATGCAGACGAGCACCTGGCCGACGGCGGCGGCACGCCAAGTGACAACAAGCCGGTCGATGCCGTCGGTCGCATCATCGAAGACGATGCGATGATCGAGAACTTCCTGCATGAGAACGAGTTCAAGTCGGTGGCCACCATGGCACGAGAGCTCATCGCTCGTGTGAAGCAGCTCGACGTTCAGCCGTGGGCCGCACACTTCACCGGTCAGCAGGCGGTGATCGATCTTAAGAACGTGGTGCGTGCCGCCGTGGCGGCGCCGCCGTATGCACTGACCCCACCCAAGGCCGCTGAGAAGTCACGCAAGTGGAGGAACGTGGGATACATCACCAAGGATATGTACGAACGACTGCCCGAAGACCAACGCTAACGGAGACACTGACATGAGAGACTTCATCATCGGATGGATCGTAGGCATGGCACTCTGCGCCGTTGCCATCTGGCTCGGCCACCACATGGGGGTGACATACCCATGGAGATGAGGCCGTACCAGTCCGAAGCGCTCGACGCTATCCACACTGAATGGAAGGACCACCCGGCCACGCTGCTGGTCCTTCCCACGGGCACGGGCAAGACACACGTCTTCGCTCATGCCATCCACAATGAACACATGAGGGCGATGGTCGTGGCCCATCGCAAGGAACTGATCTATCAGGCACAGGACAAGATCAACCGGGTCACCGGCGTGCAGCCCGAGATCGAGATGGCCAGTCAGTGGGCATCCGAGGGCGGCATGCACGGCAACGCCGAGTGCGTGGTGTCCACCATCCAGACCCAGGTCAGCGGCCTCGGCGGCGACGGTCGCATGTCACGATTCAAACCCAACGAATTTGGGCTATTGGTTATCGACGAGGCGCATCATGCAACGAGCTCAACGTACAAGCAGGTCATCGACCACTACCAGCAGAATCCCGCACTCAAAACTCTTGGCGTCACAGCGACACCTGATAGGCACGATGAGGCGGCTCTTGGGCAGATCTTTGGTAGTGTCGCTTATTGTTACGAAATCCCAGATGCAATCAGGGATGGCTGGCTCGTACCCGTACGCCAGCAGGCCATCGAAGTTGATGGTCTTGATCTGTCGTCGGTACGCACGACGGCGGGCGACCTGAACGGCGCCGACCTCGCCGCCATAATGGAGTACGAACGCAACCTTCACGAAATCGCCGGCCCCATTATGGAGATCGCTGATGGACGACGAACCCTCGTCTTTTGTGCCTCTGTTAGTCATGCTGAACGACTCACGGACATCTTCAACCGCCATGTTCCAGACGCAGCCAGGTGCACGCACGCAAAAACACCTAAAGAAGAGCGTGCGCATACTCTGCGAGAGTTCTCCGACGGACGATGCCAGATTCTCTGTAACTGTGGTATCTATACGGAAGGATTTGACGAGCCGTCCATTCAGGTTGTCGCTATCGCCCGGCCCACTAAGTCACGCTCACTCTACGCTCAGATGGTTGGTCGAGGAACAAGAGCTCTGCCGGGAATCGTAGACGTACCGGCCAACCTGTTTGAAACACGGGGCATCCCCGATGCGGACTACCGGCGAGCGGCCATCGAGAAGTCCGGCAAGCCCAGCCTGCGTGTCATTGATTTCGTGGGCAACTGCGGTCGGCACAAGTTGGTCAACACCGCGGACATACTCGGCGGACAATACGACGACGAGGTGTTGATCAGGGCCACGAAGAACCTGCGTGACAGCGGGCGTGACGAGGACATGCTTGAGGAACTGGAGAAGGCGGCGCATGAAATAGAGGAAGACGAGCGCAAGCGCAGGGCGAACGAAGCACGGGTGCGTGCGGCGAAGACGAACTACCGTTCCGTCGATGTCAACCCGTTCGACGTGCTCGACCTGCGCCCCGTGCGTGAGCGTGGATGGGACAAGGGCAGGCAGCCCAGCGACAAGCAGCTCGAACTGCTGCGCCGCATGGGTGTGGATGCCGACGGCATGACATTCACCGAGACGCACCAGCTGGTCGGCGAAGTGCTGGGCCGACGCAAGAAGGGATTGTGCACGTACAAGCAGGCCAAGGTGCTGGCTCGGTACGGGTACGACACCAACGTGTCGTTCGAAGAGGCGAGCGGGATGATCGATCGCCTCGCCCGAAACAACTGGCAACCACTGCCCGACTTTGAGTCGGCCACCGTGGGGGTGCCGTGGTGACATGGACACACGTACCATCATCGATTCACCGGTAATGGGGTTTGCACTCTACAGGCAGCAGTTGCTTTCACGCTGCTGCTGGCTGACGCAATGGAGAACTCGCAATGAACAAGTGGATCAGAGTAACGAGGATGCAGCGGTGTCCGATATGCGGCAAGCCTGACTGGTGCCTGATTGCAAGGGACGGTGAAGCAGTGATCTGCTCACGCATCTCAGAAGGATCCGAACGGGTGGTCGGCGAGGCCGGTCACCTGCACCGGCTGGACGGTGACAGGGTGGTGGCGCATCGGAAGGATGACCTGCGCATACCCGAGCCACCGAAGATCAACTGCGCCGAACTGCACGATCGACATGTCAACTGGATCACGACCGAACACATGCAACAGTTTGCGCGTGACACCGGCCTGTCCATGATGGCGCTCAACGTGATCGACATCGGATGGTCGCCACGCCATCACGCTCTGGCATTCCCGATGCGCAGCCACGCACTGAAGGTGATCGGCATCAGGTTGCGTGCGGCGGACGGCAACAAGTTCTGCGTACGGGGCAGCAGGTCAGGGCTGTTCATTCAATCCGCAGGTAAGGACAGGTCGACACGCCTGCTTATCTGTGAAGGCCCGACCGACACCGCAGCGGCGTTCGACCTGGGTTACTTCGCCATCGGCAGGCCCGACTGTCGTGGCGGAGTGAAGTTCATCGAACGGTTCCTGCAACATCACAAGCGTGACGTGATCATCGTCGCCGACCGTGACGGGCCGGGGCAGGATGGAGCTCGCTCGCTTGCGGAAAAGATCGCACCGCAGAGCAAATCCGTAAAGACCATAACACCACCAGTCAAAGACCTTCGTCAGTGGCTGAACGAAGGCGCCACGCACGACGATGTAGAAAGGCTGATCAATGTCTGACACACCTCTGGTCATAGCGTATGGCGGCGGCACGAACTCGACGGCGATGCTGATCGGCATGCACCAGCGTGAGATCACACCCGACCTGATCGATCGTGCCATCCACATGGAAGAGGTGGCCGCTAACGCCGGCAACCTGAATGTGATCGCCGGTCTGGGCAGGCACTGGAAGTGGTCGGATGTAGTCAAGGCAGATGAAGATCAACTGAAGCTCATCCCCGATGCACCAGAGATACCCTGCATGTGCTTCGACGGTGAGACTGAAGATGACTTGGAGGGTTGGGATGTCTGACCTGCTCGTTGCATTCAGTGGTGGCAAGGACTCAACCGCCATGGTGCTGCGCATGGCCGAGCTCGGTGAGCGTGGTGTGTTGTGGTTCACGCCAGCGGGCAACGAACCACCTGAACTTCAGTCACACATCGAGTCCATACGTGACTACGTGCAGTGGCCGCTGGTTGTGCCGGATGCGCCGACACTGCGTGAGCTCATCGATGAGTTCAATGCCATGCCCAACGCACGCATGCGGTGGTGTACACGCCGCATCAAGATCGAGCCGTGCATCGTACACCTCAAGCGTCACCCTGGATCCACGCTGTGCGTCGGCCTGCGTGGTGACGAGGAGGAGCGGCAGGGACTGTACGGTGACTACGCCACCTATCGATATCCGATGCGTGAGTGGGGCTGGAGCATCCACGATGTGCGCAGGTATCTGGACGATGCCGGCGTGCAGGTTCCCAAGCGTACCGACTGCATGTGGTGCTACGCACAGCGGCTCGGTGAGTGGTATGACCTGTGGCGTGACCGGCCCGAGATGTACGCCGAGGCCGAGGCGCTCGAGGACCGCACCGGACATACGCTGCGATCGGACAGCAGGGATACGTGGCCTGCCGCACTGAAGGAGATGCGGATCAAGTTTGAAGACGAGCAACACCCGAGGACAGCGAAGATACAGTTACCCATGTTTGAAGAAGACGAAGACGAGGCCGGTGCGTGTCGCATCTGCCGCATGTAATACGAAAGGATCACACCCATGGCAAGGAAAACGTACGTTGTGCAGATGGAACACCCCGAGATCGAGTCATGCTGGGTTGACCAGCAGCAGGTGGCGGACACCACTACCGGTGACAAGTGGATCAGGGACCACGGCTTGGCCGATGAGGTTTACCGCACAGCATCGTATGTGCGAGCCGTCAAGCCTATGCCCAAGACTGTCCGCACCCTGGTCGAGGTGAAGCATGCCTAACTCACGCCAGAAGGGCGCCGCCGGCGAGCGGGAGTGGGCTCACTGGCTGAACGATCACGGTCTGGCCGTTGCTGCACGAAGGGGGCAGCAGCGGTCGGGTCTGGATCAGTCCGATGTGATCGACGGCATCCCCGGCACCCACCCTGAAGTCAAGCGTGTCGAGAAGCTGAACATTCACAGTGCGATGGACCAGGCGGTGAGTGATGCGGGCGATCTCATTCCTTATGTCGCACACCGCCGCAACCGAGGTGAGTGGCTGGTCACCGTGCGAGCCGAGGATCTGTCTGCGTTCGCATGGCGAGTCACCACCGTACCACCAAAGGATATGACATGACCACCCCCACGCCGGATGAGATTGCCACTGAACTGCGGACGAAGCTGGCTGAGTATGCCCACGGCTTGTGGTGGCTAGACCGAGACTGTGACCCGCCACCGTGGGAGAAGATTCGCCCGGAAGGGTTAAAGCACTGGATGGATGAAGCCGACCGCATCACCGCGATGTTCGTGGAGGCGGGGTGGGTGCGAAAATCAGACATAGGCATCAGCCACACGCCCGACGCCAGCGAGCCGCCTTGGTACGAGTGCGAGAAGTGCGGGATGAAGTACAACCTTGAACCCGCACTAATCAAATCAGGCGTACCACTGAACTGTATACGCCCAACTAGCTGCGGCGGACGTGTGCGGGAGGTGACGTGATGGACAACCTGCTCAACTACATCGTCGTCGGTGTTCTCATAATCATGGTGATTGTGATTGCCGTCTGCGAGATTGTGACATGACCCCTCCCCGCTGTGGCTTCCTGCCCTTCACACAGACACGGCTCCACGGAGCGGTGGGGCAGCGGCCCAGCGGGCGGGGTTTTGAAAGGACAGACGATGAGTCGAACCATAACAATAGATGACCTCGCGGGCTGCCTACGCGACTTTATCTCTACATCCTATCCGACACCGCCCATATTTGACCAAGACGAAGCCGTGGCGATGCTCGACTACATCACCGCCCACGAACAGTTCGTCAGGGACGTGGAGGGGGCGGCGTCAACCCACTCTCAGTCAAAGACTGGTGAACCCACATGGTGGTACGACGCCGACGCAATCGACGCCGCACTGAAAAAGGTACAGGAGCACACCAATGAGTGATATTTGCGTGGACCCACCTGCCGAAGCAACCTACTTCCATGACCGGGTGACGTTCCGGTGGGACAATCCACCGACCGAGGTGATTCTCGACCTCCGCCGACACAATGCAGCGATACTGCGGAAGGCGGCGAAGCACATCGCTGACTTCCCCGAAGCCGATGACTGGGTGGTGGAAGAACTCGACCGCATGGCCGACGAGTTGGAGGGCCAATGAGCAAGGCCACTGAACCACTCCTCGCCGGTACTGACATGGAGAGGCAACTCGTACTCGAGAAATCTGCCCTGCGTGATGGCGCCATACGCTACCGCCGACAGGTGCAGGCCACCATCCGCCGTGGTGAGGGTGCATCGCTCAAGCCCGCGGAGCAGTTCATCCACCACTGGATGAATCCCATGCTCGAGGCCATCGCCAACGAGAAGCGACTGTACGCCAAGAACCAGTTCGGCGACAGGTTGCACCGATCCATCTATGGCCCGCTCCTGGCACTGCTGCCGTCGGCACGCATCGCACTCGCCACCATCCACGAAACCCTGTCCATGTGCCTTGAGGATGACTGCGAGTTCAAGAAGGTGGCGTACGCAGTGGGTCGTGCCATCATCGCCGAGGCGAACTACGACCTGCTGCACGACAAGGGCGTCGGCAAGAAGTACGACGAGAAACCGCTGGCCCAACTCACGCTACGGGTGCGCAACCTCAACGCCACCAAGGTCAACTGGTGGGCCAAGCAGGAGCTCGACGATCCGATCGTGTCACGCAAGGTCACCATGCTCGTCGGCAACTGCCTGCTGTGGCTGCTCATCGGGTGCGCCAGCGCCGTGGACTACGACAACGATGAGTTTGTCCTCGCTTTCCACCACACCGTCGACCGCAAGAACAAGAGGAGCAAGGCGTACCTCCACCTCGACGACCGGATCACGAACGCCATCAACAAGGGCCATGAGTACCGCCAGTACCTGCGGCCACGCTACTATCCCATGGTGGTCAAGCCCTACCCGTGGTCGGCGGACGCCGAGGGCGGCTACACGTCCATCCGCACACCATTCATCACCCGGTCCAACCCCAGGCAGACCGATGCGATGTCGGATGCCAGCCTCGACAGGATCCACGACGCGCTCAATGCGGTGAACGCCACGCCATGGCGGGTCAACCACGACGTATGGACGGTGATGCGCAGGATCTGGGACACGGGCGGTGGCGCCGCCGGCGTGCCCCGTGCCGACGACCTGCCGTTCCCGCCCCAACCCGACGGTGTCGACGAACTTAAGAAGTGGAAGTTCGAAGCGGCACGCATATTCAAACGTAACAAGGCCGAGGGTACGGCGAGGCTGGCCCTGCTGTCCAAGCTCGACATCGCCAACCAACTGGTGGATGCGGAACGGATCTGGTTCCCGCATCAGTTGGACTTTCGGTCACGCATGTACCCCGTGCCCCTGCACCTGAACCATCAGGGCAACGACCACGCACGGGGGCTGCTCCAGTTCGCCGAGGCCAGGCCATTGGGCGACGAGGGGCTGCGTCAACTTAAGATTCACACCGCCAACATGTTTGGGTATGACAAGGCGACTTATGATGAGAGAGTCCTATGGTTCGGCGAGAACATCGAAGCGATTCGTGAGACGGCGGCACGACCCGTCGACTTCGACTGGTGGCATCAGGCCGACAAGCCGTTCCAGTTCCTCGCTGCCTGCATGGAGGTACACGACGCCACCCCTGACTCGGATTCATGTCTGCCGGTTCAGGTGGACGGCACCTGTAATGGGCTTCAACATTACGCCGCTATTCTACGTGACAGTACATCAGCAGGTTGGGTCAATCTTACCCCGAGCGATGCGCCATCTGACCTATACTCGCACATTGCCGAAAAGGTTGCTGTTCAATGTGAGATTGATGCAGGTGATGGGCATCCCGGTGCGCGTGCCGCTACAGGCTTTGTTACGAGGCAGGTCGTTAAGCGCCCGGTCATGACCACCGTGTACGGCGTGACGTTCATCGGGGCCAACCGGCAGATCCGGGCGGAACTGGAAGCCGCGGGTGTCACCGATCGGGAATCGCTGCGACATGGATCGTACTACCTCGCCAAGGTTGTCATGGAATCGATCGATGAGGTGTTCACGTCGGCTAACCTGTGCATGGACTGGCTCCAGCGGTGTGCCCGGCTGGTCGCAGGCAAGGCCAAGGCGTACATCCAGTGGACCACACCCATGGGCATGATCGCACTGCAGCCTTATGAAGCACGGGGGGACTGGTACGAGACGGCCACCATCACCGCAAGACTTCGCAGGTTGCACGGCCATCAGCCGCCGCCCCGATCTAATGAACATTCCAACGGCATCGCACCTAACTGGATCCATTCCTTAGATGCGTCACATATGATGATGACCGCCATCGAGTGTGCAAAGCAGAACATAACATTCGCCGGTGTGCATGACTGCTTCTGGTGTCACGCCTGCGACCTGCCCCGCCTCGCCGGGATCCTGAGACAGAAGTTCGTTGAGCTGCACTCGACGGACCTGGCCAGCGCCCAGCACCGGGAGTGGTCGCAGCTCTACCCGCAGGTCGACCTGCCCAATCCGCCGGCCAGGGGCGACTTCGACATCACGCAGGTACTCGACTCGCCCTACTTCTTCCATTGATATGACACTGCTCGTCCTGTTCATCGCCAGACCTCGAGTTCGCAAACGCAGATTCCGGTTCCGGCACATCCGGGCGATGAGGCGTCGGCCCCGGGCGGCGATGCAGCAGTTTCTGGGGTTCCTGATCTGCAGACTCTCCCGGTCGAAGCTCGTGCACTGCTCGATCAGCGACATGGAGATCGTGCTGGACGTCTCGCTCAAGGGCGACCTGTACTACGCACACGAGGCGTACATGCAGTTCCACCCCACGCTGGTTGACGCATTTCTGGTACACGGAAAGCCTGTAACCCTTGACCAGTACGGCGGTGCGCGAGCCAAAAAGGTGTGGCCCACCCTGTATAAGACACTGACGCGCGGCAATACCCGTTCGCGGGACTGCCTGTGCGTGACTCGACAGATTCTGGTTGACGCAGGGCATGATGTCCCTAAGAATGTTATAAGTCCTGCCGGCCTGTACCGCTGGCTTGAACAAAAGGGATACCCGCATGCCTCAATTCGACCACGACGTCATGCCGAGTGGTACGAGCCAGTTGCTAAAGCAATTGGACAAGCACACGCCAAGCGCTGAAGTCACACCGGGGATGGACGTCAACGATCCCGAGATCCGAACGCAGCTCGCCGCGGTCGCCGCCGTGCGCGGGTTCGTCAACGACCTGCTATTCTACTGGGACAGACAAACCAAGGAGTCAAGCGATGGGACCGGACATACCGGACGCACCTCCGCTGCAACTGCCGCCGGCGCCAAACCCTGACGACGACAACGACCTGCGGCGGCAGCAGGCACGCAGCATCAAGCAGCGTGCGAGGCAGAGCAGCTTCCGCATCGAGCCGGGGACCGCCGTCGCCTTGGGCAACACCGCATCACGATCGCCCCTGCCCTCCGAAACAGGACTAAGCATCCCGGTGTAACATGCCAGATAAACCTACCCTCAAGGCACAGTTCGACCAGGATCACACCGAACGACGGGAGATTCTGGAAACCGCCTCGCTCTGCGCCTCGCTGTCCAAGCCCAACATTCTGCCGCCATCGGGCCAGAAGGCGAACGAGCGGCTGCCCGAGAAGTACCAGTCGCTGTGCAGCCGGGGACTTGCCAACCTATCGGGCAAGATGCTCATGGCGCTGTACCCCGCAGGCTTCAGCTGGTTCAGTCTGGAGCTCGCACCCGAGTTCGAGTTCAACCCGAACACCGAGGCCACCGCCATTCAGGCCGGCAAGCAGAAACTGTGGCTGGACGAGGTGGTCGCCAACTCCAAGCTGGACTCGACGTCCAGACTCACACGCCGGGGACGCAGGGGAACCGGGTTCAGGACACACAAGCGTGCCGTGCTGGACCAGATCCTCGCCACCGGCGACTCGCTGGAGATGATGACCTCCGATTACCGGCTCAAGCAGTTCCGCCGTGACATGTACGTCACCCGGCGCAACAGTCCCGGCGAAGTGCTCTACCACATCACCCGCCAGAAGCTCGATTCGCTGTCCATGACCACCGAAATGCTCGATCGTGCCGGCCTCGAGCCCGAACAGACGGATCCGAACACCGATCCGGGCAAGCGGGTCGTCGACATCTACACCCGGTGCCAGTGGCAGCCACTGTCGAAGATGTGGTTGATCGAGCAGGAAGTCAACGACAACATCATCGCCGAGTCGACCGAGCCGGTGAGCCCGTTCTTCAGCACGGCATTCGAACTGGCACCTGAAGAGCATTACGGGCGGGGATTCATCGAGCTCAACCTGGGTGACGCACGCAGCCTCAACGAACTGTCGCTGCGGATCCTCGACTTCGCCGCCGTTCACTCCAAGATCCTGTGGGCCAAGGACTACTCGTCGAACATTCGTGACGTGGACTTCGCCAAGCCATCGGGCGAGGTGATTCAGGCCCGTGTCTCGGGCGGCGCCGTGCAGGATGCGGCGATCTTGCAGGCCAACAACGCACAAAGCTTCCAGGTCGTGGGTGCCGCACACACAGCGGTGCATTCGGACCTGTCCAAGGCCATGCTGATCGAGTCGGAGATCACCCCGACCGGCGAGCGGGTCACCGCCATGCAGGTGCAGAGGGTGGCACAGGAACTCGACGGCGCACTGGGCGGCGTGTATGCCCCGATCGCTGACGAACAGCAGATCCCCATGCTCAGACGCCTGATGTGGCAGCTTCAGCGTGACCAGCTGATCCTGCCGGTGCAGGACGGGGCGGTGGAGATGAACGCCAAGACGGGCCTGGCCGCACTATCAAGCCAGTCGAAGGCGAACGACATGCTCACCTTCGCCCAGATCATCACCCAACTGCCGCCGCAGGTCGCAGCCAAGATCGACTGGAACGTGTTCACCGACATCCTCGTGCGGGTCTACAACATCTCCGAACGCGGCCTGATCAAGAGTAAGGAACAGATGGATCAGGAAGCGGTCGCCGCTGAACAGGCTGCGATGGCACAGGAAGCGACAGCCAAGGGCATTGACGTCATAGGCAACATCACAGAAACTCAGGCAACACAAGAACAAGGAGCGGCCTGATGGCCCAAACCAACACAGCACTGACCGACACCACCCTATACCCTGTGTACGCCACCAAAGCGGCGCTACTGGCAGATCTCGAAGATGTCATGGCGCTTGGCCGGGGCGGCGGACTCGACAAACTCAAAACCGTCCTGTATCGGCTGTCGAACACCAACACGGACAGCGATCTAGCTGACGACACCGTCCGCCACGACAACCTCTGAACTGAAAGGGTACACCCATGCCTGAAGGTGACGTACAAGACAAGATTGTCGGCAAGTTCGACAATCAGGCGTCCTTCGAAACAGGATTCCGCAACATTGCCCTCGCCGTGGGAATGCCGGTCCCCGACACCCGTGACATCGTGGGTATCGACGGGCAGGCACGCACCATCGACGAGGCAGTCGTGCAGTACAAGGCCATGGAACGCATCCAGAGCCGCATGAACGCTGTAAAACCGGCGGATCCACCGCCAGAACCGGCCCAGCCGCCCGTTGCTAAACCGGATGAGGCCTCCCCGACCCAACCGGACAGCGGGCAGGCTCTTTCAATCACCCCGCAGGTCGTCGAGGGTGATGCCACCATCGAGCAGGTGCTCACCGCCATCGGCTCCACGCCCGAAGCGATCGCTCAGGAGTGGAACGACAACAACAACCAACTCACCGAGCAGACCTACGCCCGTATTGCCAGCGTCAACGCCGCATACGGCAAGAACGTGGTCGATGCGGTGATCGACGGCATCGCCATGAAGCGTCAGACCGAGGCCCAGAGGCAGGCACACATCAAGGCCGACGCCGTTGCCATGGTCGGCGGCGAGCAGCAGCTCAACGTCCTGCTCCAGAGCGCCTCGGTCACCGTGCCGGCGGAAGAGTTCGCCGACCTCAACGAGCGGCTCAGCAGGGAATCGTCCTACAAGGGCGCCATGCGTGACCTTCAGGCATTTCACGCCCAGGCGGTTGAGGCGGGCAACGTCCAGCCGCTGGCCGAGGGCGACCGAACGCCGTCAACCGGCGGATCCGGCTATATTGCCGACGTTGCGGAGTACAAGAAGACCATCAATGACGCCGCAAAGGGCGATGCCGCGGCACAGGAGCGGCTGCGGAGCCACCGTGCGGCACGCAAAGGCAACCCGATACTCTAAGGAACACCCATGATTCAATTCACACCCGAACAGACAGAGCAACTCGACGCACTTCAGTCCAATGCGGCGTTTACCACCGCACGACGGTCGGAAAACCCCAATGTGCCGCAGGCCCACTTCACCGAGTACACGCAATGCTCGCTGGTGTCCCGCCTGACCGGCGAAAAGTGGCACACCGAGGAAGTCGAGGCATTGGGCGACGACGGCACCCGACTGTCGCTCGATGCGGCGCTGAACTCGGCCAACCCGATGGCCAAACCCCGCGACGTGGGCGAGATCGCAGCCGAGAACATCGAACTGCGCAGGAAGCTGGCGGAACTCACCGGCGAGGACATTGATAACACCCTAACAGGCCCAGTTGACCAACAGAGTGTCCAACCCGGTGAACCGCCCGCCCCTCCACTGGACGTCGAAGACTCCCCCTACCACAACATGTCGACCAGTGAACTGGCCGGCTTGCTGGCAGGCCACGGCGAGCCTGTGCCGACCGGCGACCGGCGCAACAAGGCGTGGCGAGAGGAGGTGGTTCAGAAAATCATGGCCATCGATCAGGCCACGGAGGTCGCCGGCAAGCAATCGTGATGCTACACTTACTCTGACTGGGTTAACGCCCGGTCGGAGTTTTACGGGCAGCGAAATGGTAAGGCCGAATTCGTACCGCACCTGCCATCGCATCCCGGGCTCGACATCTCAGCCCGCAGCCAGTGGATAACCTCCAAGGCCCACGAAAGACGCGGATAACTGGAACGTAGCAGCCGAAGCATTGTGCTACTGGTTTCACTATCGCTTCATTTGTAGGAGGTCATTCACATGGCCGCATCTGACGCACAAAGATTCCTCGCCAAGAACGGCGTGGATGACGAACTCGCCCTCGAGATGTTCTCGGGCTGGATCGCCGAGGCGTTTCACGACAAGACATTCCTGTGGAACACCGTCGGCCCCGAAGGCGTGGGATCCGAATCCCTCGACGGCGCTGTCGTGTCATCCAAGATCGTCACCAGCGGGAAGTCCGAACAGTTCATCCAGATGTCGCTGGAAGACGGCGACCCCGAGTACCACACGCCGGGCACCGAGTTGCTCGGTCAGACCCTCGAGGTCGACGAAGGCTCGATCACCATCGACGGCATCCTCGTAGGTCACTACGATCTGCCCGTCGACCAGATCCAGCTGGCTCACTTCGACATCCTCCGTCCCGCTGCTCGCAAGATCGGTCGCAAGCTTGCCACCGACTTCGAGAAGAAACTGATCATCACCGGGCTGAAGGCCGCGTACACCGCCGCCAGCACCAAGGGAACGATCACGATGCACAACGGCGGCAACGCCGTCGAGCGCGTGGCCGCGACCGAGGCCGCTGCGTGGCCGGTGACCACGACCGGCGCCCAGAACATGATCAACGACATCGGCGCCCTCGCGTATGCGATGGACGTCGACAATGTTCCCGAAGCTGGCCGGTTCCTCATGATCACCCCGTACCTGCGGCGCGTGCTCGGCATGGATCTGACCATCTTCGACCAGGCGTACTCGGCGCAGCGTTCGAACGACCTGAACCGCCGCATCATCGGCCACGTTCAGGGATTCGACATCCTTCCGCCGACGAACCTGCTGCCCTCGACCGACGTTCAGACCGGCCCGACGAAGTATCGGCAGGACTTCACTGCCGCCGGGTCCGATGAAGGTCAACCCGTTGCGCTCGCGCTCTGCGGTGCGGACGAAGGCAACTCGGCCATCGGCTACGTTGCCGCGTCCAACCCCGAACTCGGTCCCATCTACTCGTACATGGGATTCGACGAGCGGCGTAATACGTGGTTCACCAAGGGACAGATGATGGTGGGCGCCGGCGTGCTCGGCCCGTACTGCGCGGGCGTGATTCACGTTGACTCTGCCTGACCCACTGTGAAAGGCAACCTCGCCACCGGCGGGTGTATCCTTTTGGTACACAGGGTCCGGTGGGCAGTGTCTACCGGACCCTGTTTTTCTGACAATCAATTACGGAGGCCATACCAATGGCTAATGCCAATCAAGGCAATCGCATCCTCGGCGAGCACAAAGTTGACCTGATGCGCGAGCGTGCGATCCTCAATCCCCAGAGTTACATCCGGTTCTGGGACGACTTCCACAACTGGGATGCCGGTGCATCGTGGGCGCTGGCCGGAACCGGCGCAGGCACGGCGGTCAACCGTGATGCGCTCGGCGGATGGGCATCCCTCGTCACCGGCAACAGCGACAACAACGAGGTCTACGCCTCGAGTATCGGCGAGGACTTCATCTTCGACACCACCCGGCATGTGTACTTCGCCCTGAAGTGCAACGTCGCGTCGACCTCGACGACGGGCGTGTCCAGCTTCTGCGCCGGTCTGTCCAGCGTGGCCGCTGCCGACACCATCGTCGACGGCGGCGGTACGGTTGTCACCACCTTCGACGGCTGTCTGTTCCTGAAGCCCGAAGGCACCACGGAAGACGACGACTGGATCGTCACCGTGTCGAACGCTGCGACCCAGACGATCGACACCACGTCGTTCGTCGGCGACTTCACCGAAGCGTCCGACCACACCATCGAGTTCTTCTACCATCCCAACGACGGCACGACCGGCAAGATCGTTCCGATCGTGGATGGCAAGATGGCCGACGCGATCGACATCACCATCTCCGGTCTTGAAGAGATGCACGTTGTCATGGGCGCCAAGGCACACGAAGGTGTGGCCCAGGTGAACTCGTTCGTCGACTGGGTCGAAGTCATCCAGGAACGCTGATTCGATGTCATGCTCCAATCCCTCATTGCGGAAACGTGGTGAGGGGTTTTAACCGAGGCTTTGGCCCATGCCCATCACGCCTGACACGTCGACCGAGCAGACACTCAAGCTCCTGAAACAGGCGCAGAAGGCAATCAATGGGAATCCCACCGTCGTCCAAATCAAGGCGGGCCCGAAAACAGGGCATATCGACGCATATGAACTGTCATGGAAATGCCCCGGCCACATCAGAGTGTTTTACTGCGCCGAGGGCACCGTCATTGAGCAGCACAGCCACCCGTGGCGGGAGATCACATGCCTGCTCTCGGGCCACGTTGACGTTGAGATGGGCGACGGAGAGAAGCTGGCCCTGAAAACTGGCGACTCCATGATTATCGAAGCCGACAAGCCGCACAGCGGTATTTATAGGCAAGATTCCTACGGGGCAGTCATTCTTTTTACGGGGCCAGCACCATGACTGACGGTATTTCAGAAGCACCGAGGGGTAACGGCGAGTACATCCGAGATCAGCGACTGGTGCTAGACACATTACAGCGGCACGAAGCCAAGCTGGATAGAATATCCAGAGAAATCAACGAACTGCGAGGCGACATCACGATCCTCAAGGTAAAGGCCGGGCTGTGGGGGGCGCTCGCCGGAGCGGTGCCGGGCAGCATCGCCATCCTGATGATCCTCCTTAAACAATCGGAGTAATCCCATGAAGCCCGGAATCAAATCGACAGAGTTCCTGTTCAACATACTGTCAGTACTCGGCGTGACGGCACTTGAACTGTTCACCGATGCACCCACGGAGGTCACCATCTCGATCCTCGGACTCGCCGGCCTGTACACCGGCGGACGTTCGTGGGTCAAACGCAAAGGATAACACCCATGGCTATCGACCAAACCTTGAAACAGATGCTCATCCTGATCGGCGTACTTGCATTGTCGCTGTACCTCGCGTTCGCCATTGCCGGCTGTGACACCGGCGGCCGCGGCTCGTCCACCATCGACGCAGGGCGACTGCACAACCAAGCCGGGCACACCGCCCACATGGACGGAGAGGGGAAGATCTCCGCTACCAGCGGGACTCTCCCTATCACGCAGGGGATGCAGGACGAGGGGGGTGCGTGGTATACCACCCCAGGTGTGGGCGCTATTGTTACGTTCAATCAATCGGCGGGTGTGGCCACCGTCTGGAGTCCCCGTGACGGCTCGATGACAGGGGTGGAGTTCACCCCGCAACCCGAGCCGGGCCAGCCCATGCTCAAGATCGCCGACTTCCAGTTCAACGTCAGCGATCCGATCGCCGCATTCAACGAGCAGGTCGCCAACACGATCGAGGGCACCAAGGGCATGACGCAAGCGCAAGCCGAAGTGTGGATCAAGGCGGCTGACATCGCACCCGAGGTCGCCGAGATGCTACTCAAGAGTTTCGTTCCCACCCTACCGGCAGGACCATAACCATGGCTGAACGCTCAAGACAAACCATCATCTCCCAAGGTGAGCGCATCGTCGGTGATGGAAACGTACAGCTTGTTTCCGCATCCACCCCGTGTACCAGCGTGCGATTCTTCGTGTCGTTCGCCCATCACACCAGTGAGGTGAACACCGCCAACGATGACGTGATTGTCGGGATCGGCACCACCGAGGCGGCAAACCGCTCCGGAGGCAGGCACGTCGGCGTTAGCACGAACCTCGCCGTCGAGATCCCCATCGACGACGCCAACAAAATCTACTGTTCAGCAGTCAACGCCGGTGACTCGGTCCAGTACCAGATCATCGGTGACGCGGAGCTCTAACCATGTCTGAAAGATCACGCAGATTCGTGAGCGCGCAGGGCGAGCTCGCCGTTAGCGACACCACCGTGCAACTCACCGCCGTCAAGACGCCCTGCGTGGCCGTGTGGTTCGGCGCGCCGACCGCGGACCACACCATCGGGGCCACCAACGATGGAGCACTGATCATCGGTATCGACTCCGTCAACGACAACGCGTCCGGCGGGCGCACGCTGCTGGACACCAACTACGCAGGCTTCGAGATCGAGATCGACGACGCATCCAAGGTCTACGTCACGGGCCTCAACGTTGGTGATGTGGCCGAATACCAGATCATCAACGAATAGGACACACCCATGGTCACACCAACCACATCCGAAAAGATCATCGCGTTCCGGCAGCAGGCTGACAGCATCGTCGGCATGTGTCGGTCATCCGTGAACGTCATGTCCACCGGCAACGTCACCGCGATGCAGTTGCGTGATGTGACGAACTTCATTATCGCCAATCGCAGTATCGGCACGACCGCTATGGCCGACCCGCTGGTCGTCGCCCGGCTGCCAGAGGAAACCACCGTGGACCTGCCCACACTGGGGGCCGCCATCGGCACCGTCGGGGCGCTCATGGACGACGCGATGGATGAGATCGCCAACCTGTTCGGCGGCGATGCGTGGGTCACGCTGAACCTGCAACGCAACGCCGGCGGCAAGGTGAGCCAGGTGGTGGACTCGGTGTTCGCCAGCTGGGCAACAGCGGCGTTGCAGGCCAAACTCACCGCAATGGCCGACGCGATTGACGCATTGGATTAATCATGGCCAGCCCGGAAACACAATATCCCGGTACGACGGCGTTCTACAACGGCTGGCACGGCTGGACCGCATGGGCTGTCGGGCCGACTGAGGTTGAAGCCGACGACGGGTCGTATGCACAGGGCAACCTGAACGTCGGCCAAAAGTCGAGGGCACTTCGAGGGTACAACTTCGGGTTTGCCCTCACCGGCGCAACCGGCATCAACTCGATCAAGATGTACATGGAGCGGAAGCTGAATGCTTCCGGCCCCACCGGGTCGATGGACTACTTCGTTCACTTTTGCAGTGACGCCAGTTCAAACGCTCAGGCAGCCGCAACCAAAAATGCGACGAACAAGGCCAGCGGCGATACGTGGACGACCAGCGACGTGGTGTACGAATACGACCTGGCTCCTGATGCCATGTACAGCATCGCACAGGTCACGAACTCAAACTTCGGGTTCATCTTCGACTTCTACAACACGGCGGGGTCGCCCGGAACGTACATGGTCGATTACGTCAAGATCACCGTGGACTATGCGGTGGCGGGTGCTGTCCCCGTCATGTCGCACCACTACACCAAGAACATCGGCGCGAGGTAACTGATGGACCTGAAAGCAAACACCGTCGTTGATGTGCTAATCGGCCCATTCGTTGACTCAACGGACGGGAATACGACCGAGGACGGCCTGACGCTATCGCAGGCGGACATCAAACTGTCAAAGAACGGGCAAGACCTCGCACAAAAGAGCGACGATACGCCTGCCGAGTTCGATGACGACGGCTACTACAACTGCGAACTCAACGCCACCGATACCAACACCGAGGGCCAACTCGTCCTGATTGTCCACGAATCGGGCGCTCTGCCCGTGCGACACGAATACAACGTCATGGCCGAGGCGGCGTGGGATTCGCTGTACGCCGTCAAGGATACCGGCTACATGGACGTGAACGTGAAGGCCGTATCCGAGGACACCACCGCAGCCGACAACCTGGAATCCGCGTGCGACAACTACAGTGCCACGCGAGGACTCACCGGCACAGCCCTGCCCGCAGCCGCAGCCGATGCCGGCGGCGGTCTGCCCATCTCCGATGCCGGCGGGCTGGACCTCGATGCGATGAACGCCAACATCGACGACATCGAAGCGGGCGGAACGATACTCAAGACCACCATCGCCACGCTGGCATCACAAACCTCGTTCACACTCACCGCCGGATCCGCCGACGACGACGCCTACAACGGATGCACCATCATCATCGAGGATGTGTCCACCGCAGTGCAGAAGGCGCTCGGGGTTATCAAGGACTACACCGGCGCGAGCAAGACCATCACGCTTGTGTCCGACCCGGGCATCTTCACCATGGCGGCGACCGACAAGGCCACCATCATCCCCGACCGGCAGGGCCGTGACATCACCGTGAACGCCACCGCAGTCAGAGGATCAGGCACATGAGCACCACCACGCTGACGTTTGAACACAAGGTTGACGGCGTACTCACTGACCTCGACGCCGCGCCAACACTGTCTGAATCCACCGCCACCTATGGCGTGCGCCGCACCGACACCAATGCCACGGTGGTCGCCGACGACACCGCCATGACGGCGCAGTCGACCGGCATCTACACCTACACCATCGACCCGGACCCGGCCAGCGGCCTGACCTACGAGTGGTGGGTTGAAGCGGTCTACAACACGGTCGTCTACTTCTTCAACTTCATCTCGCAGGGTTCCGGCACGTCCGCCACGCTCGACGCCGTCAACAAGATGCTGCGGATCCTCGGCGAACCACCGGCCACGGCGCTGGACACCGGCGGAACCTCGCTGCGTGCCCGCGCCGAAACCATCCTCGACGAACACCTCGAGCTCATCCAGATGCGGGGCTGGGGACAGAACACGCTCAAGGAGCAGAGCTACACACCCGACTCCGGCGACAGCGAAATCGATCTCGCATCCAACGTCCTCAAGATCACACCCGTGATGGCGAGCTCCCACTGGCGAGGCCGGGTCACCAAACGCAATGACAAGGTGTTCGACCTCAAGGACAACGACTACACCTTCGACAGCGACATGGTCCTCGACGTGGTCATCGAGCTCACGCTGGACGAGATGACCGACGCCATGCGCGACTACATCGTCGCCGCGGCAGCAGTCGAGTTTCAGCGTGCGGAGAAGCGAGGCGAGAAGGACGACAGTTTCGCGCGCGACCAGCTGCTCACGGCCAAGACCGCGTTCGAAGCAGAAGACATGGAATACCGGCGCGTCAACATCTTCGACACCTCCGATGCACAACGAGTCAGGGGCGTGCGTAACGCCGCACTGGCACGAAGCACCGGCGTGAGTTGGAATCCCTGATGCCTGAAGCAACGATTCGCATTCCGTCGATCTACGGCGGCATCTCGAAACAGGCGCCGCACCTGCGACACCCGAACCAGGTGGAGGTCGCGGACAACGTGAAGTTCAGCGTTGTCGAAGGCGCAATGAAGAGGCCCGGGTCAGTGTACGTCAAGACCGTGACCGAACTGACGCTCGGCGGCACCTACCGCATGCACCCGATCGTGCGTGACGGCGACGAAAAGTACCTGATCATCTACGGGCAGGTGAGCGGCACAGCCACGTTCATCATCACCGACGAGGCCGGAACAGTCATCAACCAGGTGATCTCGACCGAGGCCCAGACCTACCTCAACCTGAACACGCCGACGCCCGACCAGTTGCGACTGGCAACGATCAAGGACTTCACATTCGTTCTGAACACCACGGTGGATGCGAAGGGCAAGGCCAGCACCCAGTACGACATTGACGCCCACCATGACAACTACAGCGTCATGACGGCTCGCACACCGGCAACCAACGAGTCGTACCACAAGACCAACGAGAGCGATGCCCTGCACACCAAGGGGTACTGGAAGTACGACTCGGGCGAGGGCACGTATTCGACGATCCAGCCGCGCGCCGCCGGCAATGACGACCTGGTCACCGACTACACGGTTGCAGGCAGGAACCCCGGCGGGTTCAGGATCATGTTCAACCACACATGGATCTCGGTTGACGACCAGGACTACGACGAAAGCGAAGGCGTGGGTGGTTACCTCGGCGATGCTGCGGGCGGGAACTTCGCCGACTACACATGGACCGACGGTGACTACGTCAACATCACCGGCGGGGGCGGCACTGAAGATCACTACCCGATCGTGTCCAAGGTCAGCGACCACCAGATCGAACTTGGGCTGAACGACGGGGGCAGCGCACTGTCAGGGGCAAACAAGAGCGACATCGACATCGACGGGATCGGCGTGTCGTACAACGTCGTGTGGGACATGGCGCAGCGGCAGCCGACCGACATGAACGAGGTCGCCGCCATCGTGCAGGACACCATGCAGGCCGCGGGCGCACGCAACGCGCTGTGTACGTGGATCTGGGATTCGGCCACCAAGGGGCACTTCCTGTTCACCAGCCCGTACCGCGGGCCGAACGGCAGGTTCTCCGAGGAAGATGCGAGCAACACCGTGCTGATCGCACCGGACTCGGGATACAACTGGACCATCGGCACGCGATCCTTCGACCACTCCACCGATGCGGTCTACACCGTGGGCACCGGGGCGGCACTGCCCGACGACGACAACTCCACGATCAACGACCGCTGGTCGCGCGTGGCGCCGTCCGACCAGCCGAGCGCCGAACTCGACGAAACCACCATGCCGGTGCAGATCGTACGACACAACGCCGGCACCGAAACGATCATCAAGGCCAGTGGGCCGAGGTCGTACTGGCGGCTCGGTGACGCGAGCGGCACCGCGGCCAACGATGAAACCAGCCAATCGGACGGCACGCACACCGATGCGACCATCTCCGCGCAGACCTCCCTGCTGACCGGCGATGCGGACCTGTCCTGCCTGTACGTGGCTGCGTCCAGTGATCGCACCGACTGCGGCACGCTGGGTTCGTTCGGATCGGACTCGGACGACAATGGCATCACACTCGAGGCATGGATCAAGACATCCGACACGTCCAATGCGATGTGCGTGATGGGAATTCTCGACTCAAGCACCGCCGACGTCATCGAGTTGATGGTGAACACTAACGACGGGTCAAGCTACGTCGACGGTGACATCTACGTGCGCATCAAGGACGGAACCTCGGGCACCACAGCCGACGGGCAAGCCGCAGCGGACGTCAACGACAACTCGGCGCACCACATCATGGCAACGTGGAACCCCACCGACGAAACGTGGGAGATCTACGTCGACGGCGTGGCGCTGAGTGTCACCGACATCACCACCGGGTCCATCTCCGCGATGAGCGACTTCACCGAAGACTTCGCCATCGGGGCGCGAGGCGGGGGGACACCGGCAAACTACTTCGACGGCACCATCGACGAGGTGGCGATCTATGCAAAGCAACTCACGGCCAAGGACGCGGAACGACACCACAAAGCCGGGTCCAACCAGTACTTCTTCGACATTGATCAACCCACATGGGGTTTCCGATGGACCGGAGACGACGACACCAACCCCGTACCTTCGCTCTGGCTTGATGAGCATAAGATTTCGGACATTAGCTTCCATCGGAACCGGCTGGTTCTGGCCGGTGACGAGAACATAGTGTTCAGCCGGGCCGGTGAGTTCTTCGACTTCTACATTGAAGAGGACGACAACCTCGCCGCCTCGGATCCGATCGACATCACCCTGAGCTCCAACGCCGTGACGCTGGTGGACTTCATCGTGCCATTCAACCGGGCACTGCTGGTCTTCACCAAGGCGGGCCAGCAGTTCGAACTGAACGCACCCGAGACGCTGACCCCGCTCACCGCCACCGTGACGCTGAGTACGACATACGACACGATCAGCGTCAGGCCGCAGGTCACCAACCAGTTCGTCTACTTCGCCGCCGACCAGCAGGATGTGGGATCCGTCTACGAGTACTTCTACGACGACACCCGCATCACGAACACCGCCGCACAGATCACGGCGCACACGTTTAACCTCATCCCGACGTCACTCAAGACGATCCAGGTATCGACGAACAACAACACCGTGGTCGCCATGCCCACCGACGAAGACCACTTCTTCGTATACACGTACTTCTGGACCGACAACAAGAAGGAGCAGAGTGCGTGGGCGAAGTACCAGTTCGATTCGTCCTACATCATTCAGGACGTGGCGATCATCAATGACGACCTGTACATGCTGGTCGACGACAGCACGCAGCACATCATCGAGAAGGTCAGCCTGTCGCGAGAGGTGGCCGACACGTCCATGCCGTACGTGGTGCACGCCGACCGGCAGATGTTGATCACCGGCGTGCAGAGCTCGTCCAATACCACGTTCACCCTGCCCGACAGCGTCGACGACGACACCATCGATGTGGTGGTCGCAGGCATAAGCGAAACAACGCCCGGCCTGATCTACGATGTCACCACCACGGGCGGCGTGGCAACCCTGACCGGCACCGTGATCAACGGCGGCACTTCTTATGTTGGTCGCAAGTACACCATGGACATGGAGCTCTCCCGCCCGTACGTCCGCGACCGCAACGGGCACGCGGACTTCTCGGCGAAGATCACCACCAAGGAGGTGCGTACGGCGCATCGCGACTCGGGCTACTACAAGATCCTGACCGAGCACACAGCGTCATCCGATCGCGAAGTCACGCTCGACAAGACCGCGACCGCAACACTCGAGAGCGTCGGCCACCTGGTGTCCTACGGGCTCGGGTCGACCGAAGAAGGTCAGGTCGTTTCAATCCAGTCCGACAGTCCCATGCCGGTCATTGTCGTGTCGGTTGAATGGGCAGTCGGTTATGACACAAGAGATGGAGGTCGCTGATGGATCCTGTAACACCCGTACTCCTCGCAGGTGCAGCGCTACCGGTCGAAGCTGGAGCCATCACCGGTGGAACACTAATTGCTGCCTCAACGGTGCCGCCGGCTACCGCAGGACTCACCGCCGGGCAACTCGCCGCAGCAACACTAGCAGTCAGTGCGGGCACAGCAGGATTCAGTGCATTGCAGTCCGCCGAGGCTGCTCGAACTCAGAACGAATCGATCAAGCAGGCGCAAGCCGCACAATCGCACGCCTCGGAGGTCGCCACACAGCGCGCCCAGCAACAGGCTGTCGTCGCGAGAAGGAGCCGACTGCGCCAAGCACACCAGGTCCAGGCCCGATCGCGAGTGCTCGCAGGCGAGTCGGGTATCGGCACGTTCGGCGGCACGGCACAGGCGAGAGATCGATTCTTCGCGGGTGAGGCAATCGCCGACGTGACCACCATCAACAAGAATCTGTTCAACCAGCTGTCGGCCATTCGCGCAGGGCT
>Ga0209128_1000178_pt1 | contig 44919 bp, 63 predicted proteins | sample ETNvirnome_6_100_FD_184072 | JGI IMG/M metagenome (GOLD analysis project Ga0209128, IMG submission 184072) | Marine viral communities from the Pacific Ocean - ETNP_6_100 (SPAdes) (version 2) | ecosystem: Environmental > Aquatic > Marine > Oceanic | place: Pacific Ocean | collected 2013-06-19
TTTAATTATCAAAAAGAAAAATCAATCGCTATTGGACGCAACGCCGGTTATGACTACCAAAACAATCATTGTGTTGCTATTGGTAACGATGCAGGAAAAACTTGGCAAAATGCTTATACAGTCGCTATTGGTGCCAATGCAGGTGAACTTTATCAAAATACTGAAGCAGTCGCTATTGGCACCAGTGCGGGTGAAAGTTATCAAGATACTCAATCAGTCGCTATTGGTTACCTGTCAGGTCGAAGTTATCAAGGTTCTTCTGCTGTTGCTATTGGACGCAACGCAGGTAATCAATCTCAAAACAATCATTGTGTAGCTATTGGTAACGATGCAGGTAAACATTATCAAACTTCTTATGCTGTCGCTATTGGTAAAGATGCTGGTCAAACCGGACAAGGTTCTTCTGCTATTGCTATTGGTGCCAGTGCAGGTGAAACTTCTCAGGAAGACAACACTATAGTATTAAATGCAACTGGATCAGCTTTAGATGGTTCCTCGAATGCCAACGCGACCTACATTAAACCCATCCGGGTAGAGGAATTTGCCAACGTTTTGACTTATGACTCGGCTACAGGAGAATTGGGACAGAAAAATGGAAATTATTTTTCAGATAAAGTTGGTATTGGGACTGATGATCCCCAACGACAGCTTCATTTGCAAACAGATTCAGGAGACGGAAGTAGTGCTAAAATACTTATCGAAAATACAGACATTAGTTCTTTAACGTCTGGTAGTTCTGCGCTTAGTTTTAGGAACACATCCAGTGGCACTGGCGCCTCAGCTTTTAACGAGGTAGGATGGGTGGGGGTGAATACTATTACAAATGATAACAGCACGTTCACAAATGAACTAAAACTTTGGCATATGGTAAACGGAACACTCACAAATACATTATTACTTAACCAATATGGTAATGTAATCGTTACTAATGGTTTGAACCTCGCAAACCTACCAACCTCTGCTGCCGGTCTGTCAACTGGCGACGTCTGGAGCGATAGCGGCACTTTGAAAATTGCTTAAACAAATAAATACTTCATACAAGATTCCACGTGGAATCTTCAAATGACGACGCCTGGGCACTTGCTACTCAAGGAGGATGCGTTTATATTAAAAAAAAACATGCTATTAAATAATATATATATAAATGAATAATTTATTAATTATAAGTTGTATATTTGGAAAACAATTTAAATATGTTCATCCATCTCCTGATAACAAAAATAGTTATTTTTTTACTAATAATAAGGAACTAAAAGGTGAAATTATAAATAAAGGGTGGAATTATGTTTATGTAAATAAAGTATTAAGCGATGACATTATAATATCATCATTACAATCTAAATATATCAAGTTTTTAAAATTTTTAGACAATTTTCCACAATTTCAAAATGCAAAAACAATAATATATTTTGATCATAAAGAAAATGTGTCTTCTGCTTCAATAGACGAAATAAAATTATTAATAAATAATAATGTTGACAAATCATTAATAATTAGACAGACACCTTCAAATAAAACGAGTGTATATGATGAAATTAAAGCAGCGATGGGTCAATCAAGATATGTAAAAAATATGGATAAAACAAAAAATTTTATTAAGGATATTATAGCAACTAAAGAATTTGATGAAAATGTTAGAATATGTAACACGGGATTACTAATATTTATTAATAAAGAAGAAATTAAAGAATTACTTAATAATGTTTATAAAAAATGTATTGAACATCAACAACCAGAATGTCAAATTTATTGGAGTATATTTTCACAAAAACATAAAGATAAAATAAAGGAAATAAAATGGACTGATATTAAAAAGATTAAAAGAGAAGAACCTAAATAATATATAAAGTCGGCGTTTTAAATGTTCAAAGGTGTAAAAAAAAACATGCTAACTTCAATCATCAGCATGGAACTCGTGTTTCAATAACAACAAGGACGATAAAAAAAAAGATATATTAATTATAAGAATGGATAGAATTATTTGGGTAGCTATTTTTGTAATAGTACTGTTTGTATTGACTTATGATCCAAATACAAAAACTCTCGAGAAATATATAATGGTAGACCCGATTCAGCGGGTCAAAGAAAACAAAGGTAAGTTATGTTGTGGTTCCAATGATTACCGTGCAGACCATCCTCAGCAGTGTGAAAATGCTTACTACAGGGGAGTTCAATTTGCCAATTTAGATATTGGTTGCCCACCAAAATCAAATTTAGTTGCGAAAGGTGAAACTCTCCCGGACTCGCGCGTAAATTAGGTAGTTAAAAAGATAATTAAGAATATTAGATATAAGCGAAAATGGTAGACTTTAACAAGGAAACGATGATGATTGCTGCGGTCATAGTTGCTTTAATTGCAACAGTATACATGTACAAAGAACTTCAAAAAACTAAACAAGATGTTGAAGCAGTGCGAACTGCTTCAACAGGTTTTACCAATCAAATTTCAACACTTGCTCGTGCACTTGCCAATGACGTATCTAAGCCACAGGAAGAAGAAGTAGTAGTAGAAAAAAAGAAGGTGTTGTAAAACCTGAATAATAATTTTGTTGAATAAATAGTAGAATAGGATTTTACCTATGTTATTAAAACAACAAGAAAAACATAAAGCAATTGCAATACCTGTGTCATTTACAGATGGCAAGTTGAGATTTTTAACTGTAAGGGACCGCCAGTTTAAAGAATGGATATTTGTAACGGGTGGGTGCAGAAAACGAGAGGTTTTCAATCCGATAAAATGCGCACTACGAGAACTCGAAGAGGAGACTCGTGGTGTAGTAATTCTTAAAAAAGGACATTACTCAACGTTTAAATTCTATTCTAAAAATAGGTCACCAGAGGAATTAGAAAAAGATAAGAAAAATGGCGTTGATATAACTTCGGTATATCATGTCTTTATTTTTATTTTTAATATTCCTAAGACGGTTCAGCAAAATATCATCACTAAATTTTATTATGAAAAAAACAAAACAGAAGAGAGAAAGAGAAATAAACTTCCAATAAAAAGAACTTTTGATGAAAATGATTTCATTAGTTTTGATACATTGGAAGAATTTAATAGTAAAAATAGATGGTCTTTGATTGTTGATAATATTGTCAACAATCCAAGGTTTCAGGACGCACTTCATTCGTCAAATCGCCATACTTTTAATATAAAATAATACTAAAATGAAAAATAAACAATATTTTATTAAGCAGTTGTGCAAACTTCGAAATTTAGATCCTGACTCTGAAGAAGCTAAGTCAATGAAAGATATGAAAGTAGTCGATTTGCTTATAGCAATAAAAGAAGCTTCCCCGGATAAAAGCGTCAAAGTTGTTCCTGGTAAAACAGAACATGTAGTAGATAGTGATGATTTTTCTTCAAGAGCAGGATGCCGTTTTTAATTAAAGCTTTTTAAATTTTTTTTTAATAACTTAAAATTTAAAAACCTTATTTACACAAGTAAGTATCATCATGTTAAAAACTTGGTGTAAACAAAATCGGTATAATAATAACTCCAATTTGTCTCATGTTTTGATGGATGGGGGTGTTCTGTCGGTTCCGTTTGATAAGCTAAATGATTTCTATAAAGTTTATATCAAAGATGTTTTAGCCGGTCAAAAGTTATATGTTGTTGAACAAAAAACTGAACCATTTAATTTTTTTGTTGATTTGGATTACAAAGATACAGATCCACTTACGTTAGAACAAATAGAATCGATTGTAAAAATAATTTGTGACAAAGTCGAAACATTTTCAGAAAATTCAAGTGCTCTCGTTTCCATTGCTAAACCAAAAGAAAAAGATGGACAGATAAAATCAGGTGTTCATATCAATTGGGAAAATTTTACAATTGATTGTGAAAATGCAAATTATTTAATGAAACATATAATTTCTATATTGTCTAAAATTTATTCACAAAAGGATTGGAATAATATTATTGATTCATCTGTTTACGGGGATCCAGAAAAGAATACACAAGGGAGTGGATTTCGTATTCCTTGGTCGTATAAAAAAGGAAAACATGAATATTGCAAAGGGAAAGGTTGTGTAGGATGTAACAACACTGGCAAAATAACGGAAGGAGTGTATTTGCCAGTATTTATGTACGAAAACAAAAAACTGACCAAAACTGACCAAGAACCAACACTAGAAAAACTATGGATGGCGACTGTTCGTTCAAACAAAACATTGGAAGACGTGGTAAAAATTCCATTTATTGGTGGCGCACCTTTGGTTGTAAAAAATCATCCACCAAAGAATTCTATTCAAGATCCTGTACTTGCTGCCTATGTACAAACTTTCATTCGACAAAATTTAGAAGGACAAAAAAATTCAAGGGTTTTGGGAATATCAAAAACAAAAAAGAAAGATATGTATGCAGTTCAAACAGATTCTAAATATTGTGAAAATCTACGAAGAAATCATAGTTCTAATCATGTTTGGTTTGTGATTGATGATGGTCGTATTGCTCAGAAGTGTTTCTGTACATGCCAAACAGAAGAAGGTAGAAAGAAGGGGATGTGTAAACATCATACAGGAAGACATCATATGCTAAACAAAAAAATTGAAGAAATTTTGTATCCAAATAAAAAATTATCAAATAATAGAAAGTTGGCGCTATGTCCCTCATTATCATTGTATTAGCTATTTTTTTTGTATTAATGTTATACTCACCAAGTGTAAAAAAAGTAAATAGAAGCCAAGAATTAGAAGATTTAAAATATAAGGTTCATGAATATTCTGGACTTCATCCTTCATCTTATTTAAGTTTTGAAAATAACTTGGAACTCATGGAAACAGAATTGGAAAAATTAAATTCACCAATGGCTGAATATTATCTTGAAAAAGCAGTAGAAAATATCGAGGATTTATCTCTTTACACCACAGGTTCAAATACAGAAATTATAGATGACTTGATGAGAATATCCAAACAAATTGGAATGGAAGCAGAAAAAATAATAATGGAAGTTGCTTTATTTAAAAAGAATCAATTTAGACCAAAATATTTAAATAATTTAAATGATACAACGAAATACTATCCAGGTTTATTAACAGATATAATTGGTGATGATACATATCGTTCATTTACACAATATACTTAAACAATATAAGCATTTATTAATTAATAAAAATGCAACAACAACCCCGTCGTTCATGTCGTATTACTAAAAAACCAGTTCGTTATGAGCCAGTTGAACAAGTTACAGATGATTTTGATAATGATGAGTATAGTTCAGACTCAGATGATTCGAATTCAGAATGTGATTCGGTAGTAACAGAGTCTACGTATTTGTCAGACGATGAAGATGAACACACTGAACAGGGAAATCTGAAAGGATTTGTAGTGGAATCTGATGAGGAATCAGAATCAGAATCAGAGCCAGAGCCAGAGCCAGAGCCAGAGCCAGAGCCAGAGCCAAAGAAAAAACGAAAATACGTTAGAAAAAATAAAAATGCGATTAAAGATAGAGATATTAATATAGATATTTAAGTAATAATGGAAACTGATATCCGCCCTATTGATGATGCTAATTTAATGCCAGCACCTCAACAGCATCAAATGAGAAATACTCGTGGTCACCAGCACCACATAGAGGAAGAGGAAGATGACGACGAATCAATTAGACAAACTCCTATTTATTTACCTCCCCCTCCCCAACAACCATATCATTTTGATAAAAAAACTCAAGATTTATTTGGAGAAATTGATAAAACAACATATATTATTATTTTTGTGGCCTTTATATTAGGATTTTTCATGGGTAAAACTATGCAACCAGTAATTTTACGTCCAACATAAAAAAAAATAACAGGATGTGAATTTTTTTTTGTATTACAGGACAATGAATGTGTGGAGTTTTCTAATAATCATAGATAGCTAAATTTTCGGGATCAGTAACTTCATATCCTACAAAATTCCCTATTTCACCGGTTGGTTCTGTGAATACCCTGTGACTGTAGATTGCTGGTTCTTTTTTAATCAATCGAAAAAGTTGTGAAGCTGTTAGGTCTTTGTCCTCTCTGAATTTATACATTCTGTAAAATGCATAAACTAAGATGGCAACTAATGCTAATGTTATTATATTTAATATAATCGAAATCATTATTTAATTTACTCCAAGTTTTTAATTTCCTCCTCGGTTTCTCGCTGCGCTTGTCGTTCTTTTACCTCCTCTGCTACAATCTCATCTGCTTTTTTAATCAACTCTTCAATGTCAGCATCCGGTTTCTCCTGAACGAGACGCTCAAGTATGTCAGCCGGGTGACTAATTGGAGCCTCGTCTGGCTTGTTGTAAAACTTGGAGTTTTCGTCACCTGGCTTGATATAAGCCATCTCCTCTTTTGGATTCTTAACTTCCATCATGTCACGCTTACGCGTCTCAAACATCTGAGCAGCCTGCTTCTGGTTTTCACGATAGCCAGTCATGATTTCCTCAAGTTTGTCATCATTGTAGTGAACATCATCGATTTTTGTGTTGTCCGGTGGGATGAGAAGCCACTTGTACATGTCTACTACATAAATGTCAAATGTTGAATCTTCCTTCTGGAGACGTTTCGCATGAGCAGCAGCTTCTGTGTTTGTATTAAAACACCCACGAATCTTAATCCCGAATTTATCACATTTCTGGGGAGCTTCTGGGCCTACAATAGACAGACAAGCAAACAGCTGACCGGGGACAGTGGTGTAATCTTGTTCAAGAGTAGGCATTGTTATATACTATAGTATGTACTAAAATCTTTAAGTTGAATTACAGTTTTTTAACATTTACATTATTGAAGTTAATAACACCAAGTTCGGCAAGTGAACCATTGGAAAGTTTAACTGGGTATACTCCATGACTACCGGGACCTGCCCCCCATGTACCATTACTAAGTCCTGTTCTGCTGTTTTTTAAATTATTTTTAATGGATTTCACGTTTGGAAATTGGGTGGATGGCTCAAGCACATACCGAACAGTTCCATTCTTGTAATTTTTGACGGGTGGTACAAAACCAAGGTTGCCATAGGCATAGAGATTTTCGAGATAGGTTGTGTATCTGTTTTCATTTCCCATATAATTGGAAATTTCTTTCTTTGTTGGTACTTTTGTTTTTCTTAAAATGTTTTTATTCGCTTCCGTGAATAAAGGATTACCATTTAAGTTCACATTGTTTAATCTATTATTATTTCGTGTATTTTTCAGTTTAAATTTCAAAGCAACTAAAAATTTACCTTTGTTTGTGTTAGCCGCAGTTGGTTTAAGACCACGACGGGCGCCTCTCTTAACACCTTTATTTGAACGTGTTTTACGAACTTTTTTCACCGGAGAAGCCGCCGTAACTGTGGCTTTAGCTTTACGCACAGGTTTTTTTCTGCAAAATGTAGTACCAGTTTTTCTGGTAACCAAAGTGTGCGCGGGCGGTTCATACTGAGAACATGGTGGAGCTTTGGGCATTTTTTTTAATATACAATTATTAAATATTTTTTTTTTTCATAAAGACAATTAAAGATTATTCGCGTTATATAACTATAAATATGACAATGGAAGACATACGTAAACTGCACAATCTTGCAAAGCGTTCTCTCATCCAACAGACGACAAACCCGGGATTTCGTGTGTTGGATGTAGGCTGTGGTTTTGGTGGTGACTTGCAAAAATGGAGTCATGCTGGGAAAGGAAATATTAAAATTGATATGTGTGACCCAAACAAAGAAGCAATTCAAGAAGCTAAAAAGCGCGCAAAAGGATTAAATATGGAAAACGTGAGATTTTATGAAGGCGATATTTCTGTGTGTCCTCGATTTAAATATGACATTATTTGTTTTAATTTTTCAATGCAATATATTTTCAAGTCGCATCATTTATTTATGCAAACTATTAACCATATTCGCACAAGAATCAAAAAAGGTGGAAAACTTATTGGATCTATACCAGATTCTGAAAAAATCTTAATGCTTCAAGATGGAAGTTTTGATGACACACTGGGTAACTATATGAGGAGAAACACACAACAGACAGGGTATGGCAATTTTGGAGAGGAGATTCATATGTATCTATCAGACACACCATATTACAAAGAAGGCAAATCAATACCAGAACCAATCGCATACAAGGATTTACTGGTTACATATTTGGAAGAAATTGATATAGTTTTAGACGTTTGGAAAACATTAATTGATGAGCAGGAAAATTGTCCAGAATTGTCAAAACTATACAGTCAATTTATTTTTGTTTCTAAATAATATAAAATGAAAATAATATTTTTGTATATAATTTTATTAATATGTGTTTTATACATCATAAAAAACACGAAAGATCCAGAAAACTTTACAGAAGTTAAACGAAGATACAAATTTCTTAGAGATTATTACGACAAACACGGTGATGCACAATTCAAAACACTTAAAAACCCAATTATTTTAACAGGGTTTTTAAAACAAAAAAATGGTAATGAATTAGGTTATAATATAAACAAAGGGACCGAAATCGGTCTTTGTTTGGACGGATCTCCAAATGAGATAATGCATGTTTTAATTCATGAATTAGCTCATACGGTGTCTTCTAAATACGCACACGATGATGAATTTTGGAACAATGTTCATAAAATAGAAAATATTTGTCAAGAAAATGGTCTTTATATACCAATCAACAATAAAACAGAGTTTTGTGGGAGTCACATCAAGGACCCTTAAAAAATTAACGGTTAAGAACCATGCGATGACCGAAATAAAATACAGCGGCAGCTACAAGGCCAGTGACAGCCATACCGGCTGTACTTCTACCACCATCTTCACCTACAAACTGGGGAACAAAGTTGGCGAGTTTGTCCTGAACAGGTCTTGAAAAGGCAATCATAGCGCAAATACCAACAAACAAAGCTTGTATCTGTTCGTCTGATAAGTTCATTGGCTTGTTACCGTTACCGTTACCATTACCGTTACCGTTACCATTACCATTACCATTACCATTACCATTACCATTACCATTACCATTACCATTTTGGGTCTGAACCTGTTGAACATGTTGCTGCATAGCAGCTTGAGCAGTTACCGGTGGACCAATCATGCGTGGGTCCTGTGCGACCATTGGCTCCATAACTTCGTTAGATGACATAATATCAGCGAGTGGTGTAGAATCCATATTATTAGTGTTTTGATTATTACTATTATTATTTTTTTGTTCTGTTGGAATTTCCGCAGAATATGATAAATTTGTATCAGCTGATGTTTTTTCCTGTGGTGGTGGAGCAGCAGGGGGATGTGTCTGTTGGGTCAAAAAAGTCATTCCTTCATTCGATTCATTTAAATTTAATGGTGTTGCTGTACTCATTATTAAATTTAAATCACTATTTTATAGTTTTTGTAATTACGCACTACCACCACGAAGACGCAAAACTAAATGCAAAGTTGATTCTTTCTGGATATTATAGTCTGCCAGTGTTCTGCCATCTTCCAATTGTTTTCCAGCAAAAATCAACCTTTGCTGATCTGAGGGAATTCCTTCCTTGTCTGTAATCTTAGCTTTTACATTATCAATGGTATCACTTGATTCAATTTCAAGAGTGATAGTCTTGCCTGTGAGTGTTTTTACAAAAATCTGCATTTTATTAACTTATAATATAATTATATCTTTAATAGAAATGAAAAAAACTTGTCTGAATTGTCTTAAGTAAAATTAAAATACTTATGCATTAACTACAAACAACTACACACCATGTCTACCACCAGCTGGCTCATGTCTAACAAAATGATTGATATCGCCCGTGCCAGAAATATCAAATCCAAAACCGAAATCAAATCGACATATCGACCCGTCACCAAACAAGAAATAACAAGGGGATTGGACGAAAAGACATCGAATGCGATTTTAAAAGCTCATATGTGTTTCGAAAATTATAAGAACCAACGGGCTGAAAAGAAAATCAAAGTTATTGATTTTATTGAAGTTAACGAAGGCGGCAGCGGCAGCAAGACATTGTCACGAGCAGACAAGTTGAAATGTCAAGCAAAAACAATGGCAGGTAAACCATGCCCTTTCAGGGCTTCATGCGGGAAATTCTGTAAGAAGCATCAACAACCAGAGGAATTTAAAATTTAAAAAAAAAACAAAAAAATAAAAAAAAAACGGGTGTTTTTGAACACCACCAAAAAATTTTGATAGGAAAAAAATAAAAATTTAATTCACCACCGTGTTTTTATATTATATTAAAAATATATTTTTTTAATAGTTTAAAAATTAATGATTTTAGTAGGTCCAACACTTTTATCTGGTATAGGTCAAGTAATGATTAAATATGCCAAACTATTAAATTCAAAATATTATGTGCTGGGGCAAGATCCAATTCCTTCTGGAGAAGATGTATTTATATTTGCATTACCTGTTGAGCATTGGTTCCAAGCTATACCACAAATTCAAGCTGTATCACAAAGTGTGTATTGTATGTCTATATGCGAAACAGAAACTGTTCATGAGGATTACGGAAAATTATTTAAAATGTTTAATAATAAAATTTTAGTTCCAAGTGACTTTTGTAAAAAAATTTTTGAACGACAATTTCCGGATACTCAATATGAAATTGTTCGGTGTTACACTGAATTAAAAAAAATTAAAAAAAATAATATTTTTAAATTTCCAACCAACAAATATATTTTTTATCACATCGGAAATATTATGGATCCACGAAAAAATATTCAACAGCTTATTGAAGCATTTTACAAATGTGACTTCGGTGACGAAGCGATTCTTGTTTTAAAAGCAACTTGTAAACAAGAAGTACAAGTAAATAATATGCCAAATGTTTTTATTATAAATGGTCTAATTCCTGAAGAATCTTTGGACCAACTTCATGTGAACTGTGATTGCTATGTAAGTTTTTCAAATTCTGAAGGTGTAGGAATGGGTGCAGTTGAAGCTGCTATCCAAGATAAACCTGTTATAATAACTGAGTATGGTGGAGCTATAGAATATATAGAGACACCATATTCGGTTCCATGTGATTTACAAGAAATTCCGAAAGATGATTTTTTATTTCAAAAAGGAATGAAATGGGGAAAACCGGACCAAAATAAACTAATTGAATTTATGAAAGACGCTTATAATAAACGTCTAAAAATAATGAATCACAATCATACTCGAGATTTGATGAGAGGAGTTTTACAACAATTCAAGGTTAATGTAATTGGTCAGAAAAACAATAAGGCCAGCTAAAATTGCGCCAGCCATTAAGAAACTGCGATTGGCAATAAGTAACATGTTAATTTCATCTACTGGTTTTACACCGACTGGTTTTTTAATCATTTTAGGAAGGACATGGCTGAGTACTATGTAGAGAGCCATGCCTATGATGACTGGTCTGAGAGTTTCGGAATCAAGCATTTTTTTTTTAATATAATATATAAAGAAAAATAAAATCAACACACGCACGGACGTCTGATGAAAAAATTAATTGTTTAAATAGTCGTCAAATTTGTACATCTTACTTGTACCATCTATAAATTGTATCTGACACGAGGAAGCATGTTCATAATCAAATATATCTTTTACTTTGATTTTTTGATTATGAAAATTAAATTTAGGCCCTGCGCATTTTTTTACTTTGTCGGTGACGACTGTAAGTTGATTTCCTAGTGTGTCCAAAATATACGCTTTATCAATAGGCATTACAAATTTCATTCCTTGTTGTTGTTTCGGGGGCCAATCATAGTCTGTTGGATTACGCGTTATAAATTTATATAATTTATTATTGGAATAATATTTAATTTGTAAAATATAATTTTCTATATTACTGGGCATTTTTTTAACAAGTTTTTCAAATATTTCAGGTTTATAATAAGATGTAATATCAGCCCAGTATTCATGTGAATGTTTACTCCAATATTTCATTTCTTGATTCCAGAACTTATTTTTTCCTGTACGAGTATCATGATTAGATAAAGTATATTCCATGAAAACTTTTTCTATTTCATTGTTGACGGGTTTAAAAAAACTTATAAAAAGATTCCACCAATAAAAAATAGTCATACAAATTTTTTTTATATTAAAAGATAAAAAGTTATACATTTAATATATACTATGGAAGGAAATTTTTTAAGTAGATATCACAATAAGATAAACGAATGGGAACAACTTATAAATACAGATCCTACTAATAAACGAAAACATGAAAATGAAATGGCGCAATATGTATTGGAATGTATGCCATATATAAAACAGTATGCATTTAATAATACCGATGAATGTAAAAAAAATACAATTGAAAATATTTTTACATTTGGAACAAAAAAAGTTGGAATTCAAAAAAAAAAAATTTTAAATGAGTATATGTATTATGTCGAAAATGATAAAAGTGTTCATTTAGGAAATTCAGGTAAAAAACCAATGACAAGTGAAGTAACATGTAGACGGTGTAAGTCTCTAAACACATTTATAGACGAGAAAGAATCTGATCGAATATGCAGGGATTGCGGCGTAGCGGAACCAGTACAAATCGAAGGACTTATGTCATATAAAGAAGAACAAGAGCATGACAAAGTATTTAATTATTTTTATAAAAGAGAAAATCATTTTAACGAATGGTTGAATCAATTTCAAGCAAGAGAAACAACCAATATACCTGATGAAATAATAGATCAACTAAGAGTAGAATTTAAAAAGACTAAAATTAAGAAATTAAACGAAATCACACACGCAAAAGTAAAAAGTATATTGAAAAAATTAAAACATAATAAATACTATGAACACGTACCTTACATTACAAATCTTCTTAACGGAATTAAACCACATAGAATGACACAAGAATTGGAAGATAAATTAAGAAAAATGTTTAATGATATTCAAGCCCCATTTGATAAACATTGCCCGGAAGAAAGGAAAAACTTTTTAAGTTATTCATATGTACTTTATAAGTTTTGTGAACTTTTAAGTGAGGATGAATATTTAATATGTTTTCCTCTGTTAAAAGCTAAAGATAAACTGTATCAACAAGATGTTATTTGGAAACAAATATGCAATGAACTTCAATGGGAATTTATACCAACTATTTAGTTAGTTCCACAAACTGAATCCGGGCCCTCCCTAAATCTACGGTGTATAAACTGTTTTTTACTATCACCGTCCGTGGATGAATCACGTAAAAAAACATACGGACAAACACCACTCGTGGACATTCTAAATGGTTTAACCCCTGTCTGATCTTCTAATGTCCACTGAGTACCATTATTTGGACCAGCTGCACTACCCTCTGGTGTTGGTCCACCATCTAATCTCATGTTACCTGTATCTCTGTAAACTTTCAAAGACCAAACTCCTAAATTATCATCTTTGAACGCATTCCCCTGTGTCCATATAGCTTGGAATAAACTCGAATCCTCGTTTCTTCTATATACCTGAAAAAGGTCTTCAGTTAAATACATTCCTACAATATTGCCATCCTCTGGACCATCGGATATGGTGGATTCGATATATTCGCCTGGGTTTAACTTAAACATATTATGCGAATCAGGAGGCCATAGATTAGCTGAATTGGTAAAATCATCTGTTACCAACGTTAAACCATCTACTGGGCTTGGATTATCTACTGGGCTTGGATTGCTCGTGGGCTCATCTACCTCATCAAGCTCTTTTCCTTCCAAACATTGCCCGTTTGATAAATGAAAGCCATCGATACATGCGTTTGGGACACATGTTTTAGTGTCATCTTCTTCGTCAACTTCGATTACGTATTCATCATCATCAGCGTTTTCTACTTTTTCATCATCTGTAGGATCACATTCGTCTCCATCCTTTCTGTTATCTCGCATTACAAAATAAATTCCAACTACGATTACTATTAATAATATGACCCCACCAATTATAAGTCCGTTATTCATATTTTTATATTAATTGTTAATATTTTTTTTTCTTGGATTAAATTCTCAGTTTAATATAATAAAATGAAAACAACTGACTATATTTTTTGTTTAATGTTTTTAATTCCTACATTAACATTAATTTATTTACTTTTACAACAAAAACAACCACAGGAACCAATTCTTATCAATCAGGTTCAGGTTCCACCAAGACCAGTCAGAACAAGACAGCCAGAATTTAGACAACCTCCTTATAGAAATTACAAGCCCAGACGATTTCAACAAGTTGGACTTTTGACGAGTACAAATGAAACTTTGCCACTCTATGGAAAAGCGAGTGAAATTTACAACAATCGTTGGAATTACTACACAAGTACACCGGGTCAACAGATTTATTCATTACCCGTCACGGTTAATAACCGAGACTGTACAGAAGATATAGGCTGTGAAGAACTTTACGATAACCAGAGTGTATCTGTTTATAGTAAAGATGGAGTCACTTTTAATAGTAAAATTTATAGAATTGATCAACATCCGTATAAGCTTGAAGCAACTTAAAATATTTTTATTAGATGATTTGATTCTGTGGAAAATTGTTCAATGGTCAAGGAGAAATTGTAGAAAATAATGATGGTGTAAAGGAGCGCGCGCAGAAGAGAATGAAAATATGTAAGGTAATGGGATGGTGAAGGTTACCAACCGTACACGTTTTTTGTTCGGTTTTGATTTTTTTAACAAACTTGGGGCTGTTCAAAAACGAACAACCGACGGCGTAGCAGTCGAGCTGAGTGAAGTTTATACTAATCGCGGTGCGCGTGCGCGTACATTTGACCATTAGGTACACATGTCCCGTCGTCTGCTACCCAATTGTGTTCAAGGTTACATCCTGACGCGTGCGCGTACATTTGACCATTAGGTACACATGTCCCGTCGTCTGCTACCCAATTGTCTTCAAGGTTACATCCATTGTTACCGCCACCGCCACCGTCTGGGTCATTGTTCTGCAGTAGAAAATATGCAGCTACAATTATGCCGATTACAACTAGACCTCCTATAATGTAGTATATTGAGCTTACACCACCACTTTTACCACCGTTACCATTTGCCATTTATAACAGGGTTTTTATTTTTTTTTTAGTTGATTTAGCAATCATCAAATGCAAATCCATCCATAGACAATAAAATTCTAAACTGAATCTTTTTCTCCATTTACGTCAAGGGTGTAGAAGGCCGTTTTTTGTTCGGTTTTGATTTTTTTAACAAACCGTTTTCGCTAACATCTTCACCTGTATAAATTTCTATTTTATTACCGACAGTTTTAAAAAATAATTAATTAAACTAGTTAATTCTACGTACGAGTCATTTTTGCACATATCTGAATTACAAAAAGGTATTTTAAATTCATTTGATAATATTTTTATCATGTGACCTATATGATGTGAACCTTCTGTGTTTTTATTACTATCTATAATTTCCTGTAATTCTTTTATATTTTCTGGATATCCTAATCCACGTATATTTGTCATTATCTTTTTTTTCATTTGGTTTAAATTTCTGCAATGATAATGAACTAATACTAAATCGCATAATTTGTAGTCTTCGCAATAATTACTTAAAAATTTTCCGTGAAAAAAACCCAATCTCAAAACTTGATCCTGATACAAATGATATTAAAAAATATATTTTTCTATTGTAAATAATATGGAAATTGTAAAACGTGGAAGTGTTTTTACATCGAAAGAACCAATTAATCTTATTATCTCAGGTGTAATTTCCGAACCTTTTTACACAAAAAATAATAAAAAATATATCCACGTTGCGTTATCACGTGAAGTAATTACAAAAATTTATGATATTCATGAAATATTTAAAAAATATATGAATAAAAAAAATGTACAAGATTCATTGGGAGGGAATATTCTCAAAATTAAAGTCCCATTTCTTAAAAACAGAGTAATGTGTAAAACAAATGGAGACAAGATAATTCAAGAACATGAAAAAGGAGACGAATTTAATGGTGTTATAACATATTGTGGTGTGTGGGCGATTGGAGATTTTTGTGGACCATCGTGGAAATTAGAATCAGTCGAGTAGTATTTATATATTTACATATAATAAAGATGGGCGACAAAACTAAAATCCTGATATCCACAGGTTTAGTTGGTTTTGGAATAATTTCATATTCTAAATATAGATGTAAAAATTCAAATTTTACAGATCCTTTAACAAGAGGTTCTAGTATTTGTTCTTTTTGTGATGGTTGGAGTATATCTCACTTCTTATTTTATATGTTACTTGGTTACAAGTTTCCAAAAGAGTTGGTATTTACAATGATTTTAGGTCTAATATGGGAAAGCGTTGAATGGGCTACTTCCCATACAAATTGGAAAATATTAAGTTCAATGAGAGGTGTTTCTCAGTGTAATGTTGGTACCGACACTATCGGGGATCATTGGTTTTATGCCAAATTTAGTGATCTTATTTTGAACTTTTTGGGTTTTATGATTGGTATAAAACTTAAAAGATCAGTCGAGTAATTCAACCCACCATTCAGGAACATATTCATCTGCATGCGCAATTTTATATATTTTTTCAATTTCTTTTTCAATTTCTTTTTGATATCCACAGCCTAATTCTAATTTATTTTTATAACATTTAAAAATAATTTCATCAGTGCATTTATTTTTAAATTTTGTAAGTAAACGCGTAAACACATCGTCGTCAATATAAAATTGAATCATATAAAAATAATGTTTAAAAAACTTTTTAAATTGTTTTTAAAATATTAAAATAGTGTTCGAGTCTGTATGTGTTCCTGCACACAGAAAGAATATGAAAAGAAGTTGAATTGCACATATCATTCAACAGTTGTTTTTGCCACCCACATTTGAGGTTAATCATCGGAGGTTCAAATGTAGGGTCTAGAATTCGGATCATGTTCATGAGACGAATTCGTGTTTTCATCATATTTGGTTCCAAAAATTGCAAAATTGATGACAATTTAAGTTTGCACATTTTTCGGTATATATCAAGATTGCGATAAACCATGGTATTGAGAAAATCGCAATATGACATATTCTCGTGTTCACCAAATTCTATTGTTGTCCAATTCCCAATTGGAACAGTGTACAAATAATCTACGTGCGAATTTACAACATTACCCGGTAAATTTTGTGTGTAATTGACTTTGACATGATCTTCAGTGATAGAAAAGTGGACCTTCTGTATTTGAAAACTCATACTGATATATTTAATAAATGTGTCTAATCTCTAATTAGAGATAAAATTTGTTAGTAACACAACAACAATGATTCTTTCCCGGAGTGGGTATTTAGTTGAAAAATGTACACCGGAAGTGAAAAAAGAGTTGACGGTTCGTGCAGAAGTAAACAAGGATTTTGGATTCCCGCCGCCACCTTTTAAAGTTTTTAAAGTCTCTAAGAAAAAAGGCGGACCTGTGTGCGTTCCACGGTTTTATGGAGTTGAAAAATTCGGTGAACCTTTGGAAGATCGTCGAACCGCACCTGCAAAATTAAATCCTGAAATAAAATTTAACGGGAAACTGCGAGACGAAACACACCAAAATGAAGCATTTTCGAAAGCAATTTCACAAGGTAGCGGTGTCCTTTCATTGCCATGTGGGTATGGGAAAACAACCGTAGCTCTTGCAATTGCGTGTAGATTGGGGTACCGAACCATGATTATTGTTCACAAAGAATTTTTAGCAAATCAATGGCGAGAAAGGATTGAACAATTTTGTCCGGGTGCGACAATTGGTATTGTTCAACAAGACAAAATCGAAACTGATTGTGATTTTGTTATCGCTATGTTACAATCTCTTTCCATGAAAGATTATTCATTTGATCATTTTGAAAAGATTGGAACACTGTTTGTAGATGAGGCGCATCATATTTGCGCTAAAGTATTTTCCCAAGGACTTTTTAAATTATGTCCTAAACATTGTTATGGTCTTTCGGCAACACCTGTAAGAAAAGATGGTTTAACAAAGGTTCTTCACTGGTTTCTTGGTCCTACATTTTTTGCTATTGAGCGAAAAGGTCAAGAGCAGGTGAATGCTCATATAGTTCCATATATCTGTCCGGGATACCGAGAAGCACCTCCATGTAACCGAACTGGTAAGATTTCTTTGCCGACTATGGTTACATATTTGGTCAATGACCAGATTCGAACTAAAAAAATACTTGTGATAATAAATAAAATAAATAAAACAACAAATAGAAAAATATTAATTTTGAGTGACAGACGTCTTCATTGTGAAGAAATGCAGAGTCATTTTCCTGAAAATTCTGGATTATATATGGGTGGAATGAAAGAAGCTGCCCTTGAAGAATCAAGTAAAAAAGATATTATTTTTGGAACGTTTAGCCAAGCTCACGAAGGTCTCGATATTCCAACACTGGACACAGTTATTTTAGCAACACCAAAATCAGATATAAAACAATCAATTGGAAGAGTTATGAGAGAAACACCTGGCAAAAAGAATTGGCCGGTGATTTACGATATATGGGACAAGTGGTCAGTTTTTGATGCCATGTATCGTAAAAGAAGGGCTGTATACAAACAAGGAGGATTTAATATTATTTGTTCTGAAAAGGAAGAAGCCAAGCCGCCAAGTATTTTGAAAGGTGTGTGTTTAATGTAACAAAGGTTCAGTCAAAGCTGGTTGATTACAATTTGGACAAACTTCTTTTTTTTCAAACCATTTATCTATGCATGTTTTATGAAAAATATGGTTACATTGTAAAGTTCTAACAATTTCACCTGGACTAAATTCTTCTATACAAATTGTACAAGATTCATCTCCGTCTCCAGAATATGCTTTCGTTTTTAAATATTTATATGTTTCAATTTTATTGTAAGTCCATACTACCATTCTATACAATACAAATCCAATCATAAAAATACAACTAACACTAACAATGAATAAAAACACACCCGACTGCATCTGTATAAATATACGATTTGATTGTATTTCTGTTTGAATTATACTTTTTTTTTCCACTATACCGTATGTAACATCGTCAATTGCTATATTTTTGTTTTTCATGGAAAATATATCATGTGACCAGTTTTTATCATAATAAAAAGCAACAGATGCACCTAAATTTGTTATATTTTGTACTGCCATATCGAGCTGACACTCTGTATCTTGTAGTATCATCCCGAACCATCTTTCTGTTCTGGGAATAATTAGATTTTCTAAACATGACGTAGTTATGACCATTGGTGCAGATAACGAATCATAAAAAACATTATTTGCCATACCCATTGTATTAAATGTTCCTTGACCTCTAATAAAAAAACTGAGTTTAACTGGATATCCTTCCATAGTTAATATTATATATTAAAAAAAAATACACTTTATTTAAAAGTAAAAAACAAAATGTCGGGCGCACTCATTGAGTTAGTTTCTAAAGGTGCACAAGATATTTACATCATCAACGATACAGGCGCGTCCTTTTTTAAAATAAAGTACACGCGCCATACCAATTTTGCACAAACACCAAAACAACTTGAATTAATTGGTAATACAGTTACTAATTCGGGTTACTCAACAATTCGAATTACAAGTTTAGGCGATTTGGTAAATAATGTATGGTTAGAAGGTGAAAATCTTGTTGAAAATTTATTAGGGACAGTTTTTGATTTATATATCGGTGGTCAAAAAGTTGATTCACAGACTTATGATTTCATGGCTGATATTTGGCAAATTTACATGGCCGAAACGTATACAAAATCCAGAACAATAAATAACAAAGTTTCACAATCAAATAATCAATTTTTTCCTTTGCATTTCTTTTTCTGTGACAATTCAATGTTTCTGCCAGTATTGGCTTTACAGTACAGCGAAATTGAAATCAGAATCACGTGGGGCGGATCCGTTTCTTCCACGTCAAATGTAAAAGCGTATGCTAATTATGTTTACTTGGACACAACGGAAAGAGAGGACATGATTAAAAAACCCATGGAAATTTTAATAACTCAGGTCCAGAAACATATATTTTCACGTGAAGATCAATTAAATTGTGATTTAGCAATGTTTAATCATCCAGTAAAAAGTATTTATTTTGGTTTTGAAGCAAAAGAGACATTTCCAACGAATGACAAATTTTCATTTTCATCAGCAGATATTCATTTGAATGGAACACCTCTTTTTGAAAAAATGTCTCCTACTTTTTTTCATACTGTTCAAGGGTACTACAGAAGCCAATACGGAGTTATAACATATGACGTACCAGATGAAACTCCATTTTACACCAGATATTTCACCTATAATTTTTGTATCGATGCATCCAGTTATAAACCAACGGGAACATGTAATTTCAGTCGTCTTGATAATGCAAAATTAGTCTTACGTGATGTATCAGTTGGTTCGGGTAGGACCACCGACAATATCAATGTATATGCAGTAAACTACAATATTTTGAAAATTCAGAGCGGAATTGCTGGAATTTTATTTGCTAATTAATTATAATAATACAAAATGTGCGATCAGAATTATATAAAAGGTATCACATTCACTAATACATCTAATCCCGACGATAACAATGGTCTTAAGAGACTCGAATCAGACGGAACGAATTTGTATTTCAATGGAAATAAACTCTCGTCCAACGCTTTTAACCCAGGTATTTCATGTAATATAATTTACACAGCAAACACTCAAACAGGATCTATTTTGATAGATTCTAATTTACAGGTCGGGAGTGTTATGTGGGCAAACACCTCAAATATTACAATCACAGAAAATTTAGATTTCAACAAAATAAATCCAAAAATTAATTATAGTTCAGGCATTCTTGATTTAACATCAGATACCGGCGAAACCGCACTTTCTATTATTTCAGGAACCCAATCAAATATTTACCTACGGTCAGCAGATTCAGATAATGTAACCGGTTCTGACAAAACACAGCTATTGATGTTAGCAACAGGGGATTCAGCCAGTTCTTCAAACAAACATCTTTTAGCACAAATATCTTCATCTCAAAAAGAAGTATTAAACGCATCCGGTGGAGGAGGAAAATTAGTATTTAAAACAAGACGAGCGGCGGACGCAGCTAACACAGATGATGGTTCCGACGAACAGGTAGACATGATGACTATTTTTAGTTCAAAAGAAGTTGCAGACGGAAATACAATTGCTTTCGGTGGAGCCGTCGATTCAAATGTTCGTGTGTGTATAAACAGGGGAATTGAGTCTGGTTTAACGTTTGATGTTGGTAATGCAGCTCAGTCATATTTAAGTGTGGATACATCAAAAACAAATGCAAATGTGAATATCGGTGAAAATGTAAGATTGAATTTCAATGGACCAATTAATATATCACAAACTGGTAATAATATTAGATTAGGAACTACATCTGAACTACCGACTACTGCTGACAATAAAGGTGTAGTATGGATTGGAAGAGATGCAGGTTCAAAAGGAGATTATTTTGAATCTATAGGTTCTGTAGCTATTGGCTGGCAAGCAGGCTACGAAACTGATAAATCTGCAATGTATACGGTTTCTATTGGTCAACAGGCAGGAATGAACAATAGAGGTAATTATGAAGTTGCTATTGGACATGCAGCTGGTCAATATCGTGATGGTGTTACTTCAAGTCAAGATGCTATATCGATAGGACGTGCTGCAGGAAGGTGTAACCAACAAAAACAATGCATTGCAATTGGTCATAAAGCCGGAGGCTCATATCAAGGTAATAATGGTGAAAACGCTTTAGCTATTGGATATATGGCAGCGGAATCATACCAAGGTGAAAGTTCGATTGCTATTGGATACAAAGCAGGTAGAATAAGTCAAAATGCTTATTCATTAGCAATCGGTGCGTATGCCGGAAACGCAACACAATATCAGGATAGTTTAGCCATTGGTTACGAAGCTGGTTTTCAACTACAAAATACTCAAAGTTTAGCAATTGGAAATCAAGCTGGAAAAACTTATCAAAATTCTGCAGCCGTTGCTATTGGATATCAAGCCGGAAAGGAAGGTCAACAAGCGAATTGTGTTTCAATCGGGTTTCAATCTGGTGAAAGTAACCAAGGTCGTGATAGTTTAGCAATTGGATACAAAGCTGGTTTTCAACTACAAAATACTCAAAGTTTAGCAATTGGAAATCAAGCTGGAAAAACTTATCAAAATTCTGCAGCCGTTGCTATTGGATATCAAGCCGGAAAGGAAGGTCAACAAGCGAATTGTGTTTCAATCGGGTTTCAATCTGGTGAAAGTAACCAAGGTCGTGATAGTTTAGCAATTGGATACAAAGCAGGTCAAGCATCTCAACACGAGAATTCAATTATTCTAAATGCAACCGGATCTGCGTTAAATTCGACAAATGTATCAAATACATACATTAAACCAATTCATTGTTTTTCGCCACCCCATGGTGCAGCGGGTGCGACATCAAATATTATTACAGTTGGATCATATAATTACGGTGTTGTATATTGTAATGTTCAAACTGGACAACTTTGTGTTGTTGGACAAGACCCTTCTTAATTTTTCCTAACTGCATCACTGGCAGCTAAAATCATAACGCCTAAAATAAAAAATAAAACTAAATAATTACATTCTGTATCTTCGCCGTCTAAAATACCATTTGTTTTTTGAGTTTGAAATCTTTCTTTCTGTGGTCTAAATGGTTGACCAGGTTTTGGTTGTGGTTCGGGTAGTCCAAAATCTTCGTCTAATGGACAATAACTTATCATCTTCTTATATAATTAAACTAAAGGAAAAAAAAATTTACAAACTAATTTCTTTCTTTTTAGCTCTTGAACGTCTCTTACGCCCACCACCCGGTTTAATGGATACATCTCTCAATTCACCACCAGTTGACTCACCCGAAATAGATACAATGTCAGAAATGTCATCATCGGAGTCGGTGACCTCGTCTTCTTCCCCAACTGATTCTAAATGAGTTGTTATTTTATTGCTCGTATTCATAGGTGGAGGTGGCATCATCCCCATCCCACCCATCATTGAAGATAAATCTATACCCGGGCCTTTCATTTCACGTCTTCCGGTGCCGGCGGCGGCGGTCGTGTCTGGTTGCTGACCATTGTTTTGAACAGCTTCAACCATATTTTTTACCAAATCTGGATTCTTCTTAAGAACATCATTCATATTTGGGATAGCTGACTTAAACATACTGTTGGTTAAATGAAACATCATTGCGCTACCGCCCAACATCATAATCAGTTTGACTTCGGGTGCTACATTCATCTTGGTCTTGTATTTATTATAAAGATCCTCAAATACTGTATCATAATCATCCAAGTTTTCGACAACACTTTCAGACCAACCCTCGAGATATACATCGACTGGGTTATAACGTTTGTTGAGAAACTCAAGACCGGACACACACGCAACAAGCATGCGTCTTGAAAATTTAATTGATGAATCCACTTCTATACTGTAAGTAATTCGCTTGTATTCCGTACGTATTTCAGACAGACTTGAATAAGCGTTCAAACGTTTATTGACATTGAAACCTTTTTTCTCAAGACGAGCAAGTTTATTTAACAAATCAGCCTTCTCGTCGTCGACTGAATGATATCCGTGTGACGGGTTGTCACCTCCGCCGCCATCTTCAGCTCCGCCATCTTCAGCTCCACCATCTTCAGCTCCACCACCCATCATGTTTGCTTGAGGGTACATCATGTCTTCTTCCTCTTCGCCATAATCTTCAACTTCCGGGGGTGGTGGTCTATGAGTTTGTGCTGTTCTTTTGTTGGGATTTATAAATGCATCTATTTCGGGTTCTTCTGGAATCTGTGAGTGTGAAAATTGCGGAGGACGTTGTTTATGATGTCTTGACTGAACAGTTGGGCGTCTTGGCATTGACGGAACTTCAATAACTCTCTCTTGATCTACTGAAATTTCATCAAGTAATGCTTGTTCATCAGCATCTAAATTCATAACATGTGACTGGTTACTTCTATCAAGAAGTATGTCGGACATTTCCTATATATTATTCTTTATTATGAAAGTATTAAATTACCTTTAACGCATTTTTTTTTCTGCTGAGTGTTTATTGGAAATTCCAAAAAATAAAAAATAAAATATTCTGTAATTATAAAAAATGAATAATCGCCAGAATAAAATGTGTATGTGCTCAGCCGTGGTAATAGTAGTTATAATCTTCATGGTGCTCAGGAGAGAAAGCTATAAACTGAGCCCAACTTCAATCCAGACTAAGGGTGGTTCTACAGGTTCTCTCTTTGATCTGCCTTACAAACTGGAATGTGTACCAGGCCCAACTGCTCAGTCAAGCTATTACACGACCGGTTTAAATCCAGGTGGCATTTGTGGTGCTCAGAAACAAGTCGAAGCTTCCACTAATTATCAAATCACGGGTGGGATTGGTGGGTCTCTAATTTCGCCGGCATAATCCCCTGAACTAAAATATAAAAACTTTAATAACTTTAATTTAAAAAACAAAAACAAAAACATGTTTTTTAAATTAAAAGAAAAAAATGAATAGTAATTATTATAACAATGAATATTAATTCGACGGCACCAAACTGTTCTTATGAATTTTTTACGGTTCATACAGATTCTTTATCAGGTGATACATGGACAGATTATACTACTTTAAATCAATCTTCGTTCATACCTTTTTTGTTTAGACCGCTTGAAAATATTGTACAAGTGTCTGTCCAAACAGCTAACATACCACTGGCAGGTGAATCAAACGTTTGTTATTTACGAGTAAATGAACTGGGTTCACAGTTTAACGAAACTGGCGGCCAGGCCACATCCAATGCAATTACTTCAGTCCCTGTTACAAAAGATAGAATTAGAGGGTCTCTTGCTAAATTTAACAAAGCTAGTTCAGGAAGAACTATTTATAATCAAAATGATTATTCAACTCAAACACAATTTATAACTCCTATAAATAAAATTGATCGTCTGACAATTGAATTATTAAATGAAACTGGGAGTAATTCATATGTTGATTCAAATGTTTTTGTAAGTTTTAGATTTACATGTTTAAAGGAAAACTTGTGTCCCACATCGCCTGCAACGAAAAGTAAAAAAAAAGTTAATAGATAATAACAAATATAACAAATGTCTTGTGAATCGGAAGTCAGAAACATATTCTGTTCATCAGAAAGTAGAAATGTGACACGGAACCCGTATGGAAATTCATACACACTTCATCTTACCACACCGGTGAAAGATGTTATCAAAGTAGAACTTTTATTTGCATCAGTTCCAAATACTCTTTACAATGTGACCGAAGGCACAAGTTTAATTGCATTGAGTAATACTACTACCAGTACTCCCAGTGATCTCGGCACCTTACATTATTTTTCAATCCCCCAGGGCTTCTATAGCGGTCCAAATCTTGCAAATGAAATGCAGAACGCAGTAAGTAATCTGACAGATTTATCTATTTCATATTTAGTCAGTGAAGGTAAATTTCTATTTACCAGACCAACTAATCCATTCTCATTATATTCAAATACAGCACAGTTGTCCAGTTTGTTGGGCTTCAGTAATGCCAATACACAGTCTGTTTTAGATTCACAAACACCAGCAGTGTATGGTGGTACGCTTACAGTACCACTTTATACAGACAACTCACAATACATAAACCAAAATTATATTAAATCCGATCACGTTGCGAATCTAAATCCAAATGAAGGAATTTTCTTAGATATTGAAGAACTAAGAACCATGATGAATGAAGATGCACTTGGACTAAGCGATGGCACAGGAACAGGATTTTATTCAGGCGAGAATATGAGACGGTCTTTTGGACTTATACCAATGGATGTAAGTAGCGGAGCTGTTAAAAGATTCAAGAAAACCAGTGACTTTGATTTTTGTATTGATTACCCACACCCAATTGAAAAACTCAGTCGACTCACCGTTCGTTGGGTTGACAAAAATGGTAAAGTGGTGAACTTTAATGGGTTGGAAGACAATTCATTTTTATTGAGATGCCATACTTTACGCAAAAATCTATGTTAAAAAAAAATTATTACAATAATATATAAAAACAATAATATGTCTGGTGGAATTACACAATTAGTTGCTATTGGCGCTCAGGATGCTCACCTTGTCGGTGATCCTCAAGTGTCTTTTTTCAGATCAAACTATAAACGCCACACGAACTTTGCTCATGTTGTTGACCGTGGGACAATCCAAGGCAACCCAGTGGCGAGTGGCATGTCTACTGTCCGCTTTGAACGTAAAGGTGATCTTCTTGGTTATGTCTACCTCACAGCTGTCACTACATCCGGAACAGCTACTTCTGTAGCTATTGATGCCGATGATATTGATAAAATCGAATTTTTAATTGGTGGTCAGGTTATCGATACTCAAGATTCTAATTACTCTCTCCACATTGGTCAACATCTTGGCACAAGCACTGCCGGTAAAGCCTCTGTAGATACAACTTTGAACCCCGGTATGGCTAGTTTGACATACCCTCTTCACTTTTCATTCTGTGAAAACTGGCAGTCAGCTATCCCACTGGTTGCTCTCCAATACCACGATGTAGAAATCCGCATTCGCTGGGCGGCGGCCCTCCCGTCTTTCAGACGTTACAGTGTGCACTCAAGCTTTATCTACTTGGACACTGCCGAGCGTGAAGAACTTTCCAACGCACCACAGGATATGCTTATCACACAAGTTCAAAAATCAATTACATCAGGTTCCAAAATTCAAGAACTCAACTTTAACCACCCGGTTAAATTCTTAGCTGCATCATCTAATCTTATTACTGCGGGCAGATCTATGTCAAGTAAATTGAAACTTCAAGTCAATGGTGTTGATGTTGGTGAAGACCGTGTGTACGCTCCACACTTTAACTCAACTCCGTTCTATTTCCATTGTCCATATTCATTACCAGCTACTAGTAATTGTTCTCCAGGTAATGGCTTTTTGTATCCATTTTGCCTTGAAACAAATAAGCTGCAGCCAACGGGTACACTGAATTTCAGTCGTCTGGATTCTGCTCGTCTCATTACTAATGACGCTAGTGGTATTGGTGTTACAACATCTATCTACACCGATGTTTACGGTGTAAACTACAACATTCTTCGTATCCAGAACGGTATGGGCGGCTTGATGTACGCGAATTAAAATAAATACTAATAAAAACAGGGTTAATTATTCATCAAAATGATTTTTATGGGAGATCTGGAGAACCAATATTATTAGAACACGGGCGATACACTAGCGGAGAGGCAATATGAAGCTTTAATTCATCATGGTTTTATTGGTAAAAATTTTAGATTAACACTAATTTCTTAAGAAATAACAGACTTGCTGGAAATGAAATAGTTTCTTTTTATTATAAGACCACATAAAATGCGCAGAAATGTGCACTTAAACAAATAAATACTCATTTAAATTAAATTTAAACATGACAAAATTATTTTTTATGTGCACACACCCTAACCAGGGTACCGGTTATGCACGAGTAGCTAATAAACTTTCAAATTATTTAGCAAATACCTATGAAGTCACATACTTTGCATTTCAAAATTATCCTCTTCAAGATATAAAAGATAGATATATAGACCCATCTATTCAGTTTATAGATGCATTTAAAGAAGATCCAGTTTCTCCAAAAGGATTTGGTGACAAGGTAATCTTACCGGCTTTTGATGAAGTAAAACCTGATATTTTGTTTCTGTACAATGATTTGTCCGTGTGCGAATCAATTTTGAAAATACTTGAAAATGCTAAACATAAAACCTATCAAATTATTACTTATTTGGATCTTGTGTACCGATGGGAAGACCCAGAAAGACTGCATTATCTTCAAACAAAAGTTGACAAATGTTTTGTATTTTTAGATTGTTGGAAAAAACATTTAGTTGAAGATTTTTATTGGGAACCCTCCAAAGTTGAAGTTCTTCTACATGGAATTGATACCGAAGATTTTAAAAAAAAAGATACAAAAACTGCAAAAACTGAGTTGGGATTCGATGAAGATGATTTCATTGTTTTAAATCTCAATCGAAACTCATATAGAAAACAGTGGTGTACAACAATTTCGGCATTTATAAATTTTTTGATAAAAACTGAATTTAATCCAAAAGTGAAATTGTATTGTAGTTGTATCCTTAAAACAGATGACGGGTATGACATTCAAAAATTAATTGAAATCGAGTGTCTTAAAAATAAATTAAATCCGGAAAAAATTTTAAATAATCATTTTTTTCATAACCCGACGGCTCTTTTTTCACCCGAAGAAAAAATTAATTTAATTTATAATGCTTCGGATGTTGGGTTAAATACGTGTTGTGGAGAAGGGTTTGGTTTGACAAATTTGGAACATGGAATTTTAGGTAAGCCTCAGATTGTTTCTGGAGTTCCTGCTTTGAAAGAAACATTGGGCAACCACGGTATTATTATTGAACCCGTAGCTAAACCCATGGTATCAAACCATGAAAGTCACGGTGGAGAAATTTATATTTTTAATCCAGATGATTTTGCAAACGCTTTGTTTAATGTGTATAAATTTTATACAGAGTCGGATAAGTTAAAAATTCATATTGAAGAAAATTATAATTGGGAAAAAATACTTTCTATCTTGTAGTTAAAAAAAAAAGATGTATTAAATGCCGTATGAAAGGGGAAAAAAAATAAGAAGAAGAGACCAGCACCCATGGAGAAAATATTTTTACGCCGCTTCGTCCAGAATAAAAATCATCATAAAGAAGCGAAAAAACATCTCATCATCATTTTTAATAACTTGATGATGAGATTTAGAGAGGAAAATTGTAATATATTGAGTATGGAGGAAATTAATAAACGAATTAAGAGTGAAGTATGTTATACCACCATAGATGAATTAAAAGACGAAAAGTTAATGACTGAGTATAAAAAATGTTCCTCTTTTAAAAAAAAAATCAATGAATTTGAAAATATAATCGATAATACTTTTTCGAAGAATCTAAATGAAGAAACACAACAAAAATTGATTAATGCTCATGTTAAACAAGATCTGATTGATGCTCATATATTACAATTAATACCTCCCGGGGCAAAAGGAGCTATACGAGGCAACAAATTTAATGATATAATTAAAAAATTTATAGAGGGTTTAGAACTTGATGCATCTAGATTTGAAATTAAGTTTGAAAAAAAATGTGACGAGCATGATACAAATGAAATACCTGATTGGTACATTTCTGAAAAAACAACGGGTAAAAAAATCATCGGTATGAATCAGGTTGATTTATGGCGTGGTGGAGCACAATCTAACAGAGGGTTCAAATATATAGATAATAATAAAGACAACACAGAATGTTGTAAATTATTATGTGTTGTATGTAATGAAAAACAATTTAAAACTAAAACCAAAACGTATAAATTATTTGAAATTGGATTCAAAAATGATACATTATGCTATTTAAATAATTTAAAAAATATAATTACTTCGTATTTTAAAATAGAGACGGGTTAAACTTACCGATTAACTCTTGCTTTGAAATAGATTTAGGTCCCACTGTATTATTAAAATCGTATGTTATTGTAGATAATTTTTTCAGATTACTATTTATAGATTTATTATTTGTAAATTTAATGAAATAATGAGACTGAATACTTTTTCCGTCAATAATTGTGTCTATTGTCCCTGCATTTACCCCCACGCGTCGAAATGAAATATCTGGATTGTCTGTATTTTCTACAAATATAAAATTATTTGGTTTTAATTGTTTGGGGATTTCCCTGTTGTATGATTTTTTTTCCCATATTTGAAATACACACGGGACATCGTGAGGCGTATTATCTACTAAAAACGACGTGTTAGGCAGGTCAATTTCAAATATAAGATGAAAATTATTTTTAAAAGATTTTTTCAAGCTGTCTTTTTTAAAACTTTTAGGTAATATGAACGAAATACTATTACAAAACTCACACGATTTTTTAATAAATTTAATCGCGAGTGAAGATTGCCGACCAAATGGAGGATTTCCTATAATGTGAATATTTGGATCTTGTGGGGGGGAGAGAAGAGATAAATAGTCTTGTTTAATAATTTCTTCATTTTCAGGTTCTAAATCGTAAAATATAAAATTATTAGATAACGATTTAATACCTGCTATAAAAGAACCATTACCAGCACTCGGTTCTATTATTAAATCGGTGTCCTTGTTTATTTTTAAGTTTTCTTTTACATATTTTAAACACAATTTAACAGCTGCGTCACTAGTATAATATTTATCAATTATATTACGATTTAAACCTTTTGTTTGTTTGGTTTCCATTATATTAATTAATAATAACAACTTATTTTTTAACTTCCTGTTGAGTTCAAGGATGATTTCCACTTTTGCGTTTCTATAATTAAAATAATAAAAATTTATTATTTTAATTATATGATGGAAAAGCAAATTGAAGAGCAATTTAAAAATGCATTTTTTGATATTTTAAATGAAGATGGTCCTGAGTCTTATGATTATTTGCGCAAACTACTCAATGAAATTATTGAAAAGTTGTGTCAATTCGTCCCCGGGCGTCGTGATATTCATGATAAAATAAGGGCTGATTTGGAAGGGCAGATTGGTTGGGATATCCAAGCAAAGCTCATTCACTGGATAGAAAAATTCCAGGCTCCTATTCATGACACAAAAACAAGTAAATGGTTAGAAGACGGAAATAAACCAGTTGGTGATTTTTTAAAAATGTACTATGAACATTTGGAGTTGACCTACAAAGAAACACAAGATGCGCGCGAAGCACTCACGCGCGGAGAAAATATATTTAATCCAGTTACAGGTGAAATGCCAAAAAACATGAAAACAGGTCGGTAACACTAACGAAAGTCATTTTTCGGTGTATTCCCAAATTTGGCAATGTTTTCACAAGTGATGGACGCTTGCACCGAAAACTACGAGTGTCTGGTTCTGGACAACACATCAAAGAGTAACAAAATTCAAGACTGTGTCTTTTGGTACAAAGCCAAAATCCGCAAGAACTTCAAGATTGGGTCGCCGGCACTGTGGGCGCACCACAAACGGTTCTACAACCCGAAACACGACGGCACTCAACAGGTATACAAGAAAAAGACACAGTCACGTCAAACGGGTATTACTGTTACAAAAAAAAAATAAATTACTTATAAACAACAAAACAAAAAATGTCTTCAGCACAACGTCAACAAAATATGAAAACCATTTACAATGAATTTGTCAAAATGCGTGTATTACTAAATAAAGAACTATTGGCCGCCAATCGGCAAGGATATTTGACGAACGCACAATTTAAAAGAGAAATTAATGATGAAATAAGGGCACTAAATCTACTTAGAACAGAAATTAACAAACTAGAAAATAATAATGTAGCTGTAATTCGGTATGGAATGGACATCCAGAACAAACGTATTAGAAAAGATATTCTTGCTGCGGATTTAAAACGGTACAATAGTGCTCTTCAGTTAGCTACACGCCGTAAAAAATATAATAATGGAACACGTCAAGTTGAGCTTAATAAAAAACTGAGAGGAAGAACTGGAACTCCGAGTGTTGCTGCGTTGAGAAGACGACTTCAAGTACTGTAAATTTTAATTAACTTCTCGAACTCCGTATTCAGTTTGTATTTTTTTTTGTCCAGATATAATGAGTGGATTTTGTTCAACTTAATTAAAAATTATTACTTAATTTAATTTATTATGAATAAGTTACATGCTATATTAATAATACAAAAGCAATGGAGAGAATCTAATTCAAATTATATATATAATTAACTTACACTTTTCATTTTTTTAACATGTTTAGGTATTTATTGTCTTTACAAAGATAGGAAAAAAATATATTCCTGTTAAATCGATTCTTTGAAACAGTGCGCAATTATTTTAATCAAATATATGACATCTTTAACATTTTTTTGAATATTGACTTGTACTTCCTGTCGAAGAACAATTCCACGTTTCATTTTCATTATTACATTTGTTAATTCGCAGGACCGCCGAGCTTACCGACGGCGTAGCAGTCGAGCTGACTGAAGTTTATAATTTCCCCTGTCCGCGTGTCACTCGGGTAACCCGAAGCGAATTCGGTCACGGTGATTTTAATCTTAATATTGTCATAATTTTGGACATTTAAAATTGTGTAGTATCCCTTGAGCTGTTCAAAACGTCCCTTGCACGCGTCGTTGGTGTCAGGGTAAGGCCCGACCATTTGACCAACAACTGAGTCACTATAATCGATGTAGGTAGGCATCGATTCTGCGCTATCACCGTCGGCACGGTTCGTAGCCACCTCACCCGTAAGGTAAATACGATTACCAGACTTGAGAAGATCGAGGATTTTAGTTTTGTCACCATACGCAACTGCGTAATTATCCGGTATTCTTACGTAAATGTCACTGTTTTTAAATTCCACGATTACGGCGGGCCACGTCGATGGTGGCGGTGTCGGTGGCGGTGGGGCGGGTGGGTCCGGTTCAATGTACGCGTCAAAAAAACAGAGACTGTTGCTAGCGGGGTATGTATAGTTATCAACTTTAAAAAGTCCATCCGCGTCTGGGTTGGTCGTCACAGTGTGCTCCCCGGCCAGTGCGGCCAGACTCGGGGTGCACGCATCTTTTTCGGCCTGCGTCATTTCAAAGTCGGTATACGAATTAGCCGGTGCGAAGTTGGTGCTCAACACTATCTTTTTGCCTTTTTTCACAAGTTTATTATTCACCTTGCGCGTATTGTCATCCTTATACTGCAGCCCCATTGTGCCCCCGCCAGTAGGATTCATAATGGTAATGGTCTTATATCCTGTAGGTTTAGTGGTGGGTACGATATTGCACTGCCCGATGACGTCTGAGGGGTTTTGGAAGTCTGGTGCGTACGTTGTATACTCATACCCGTCCGCACAATCATCCGCGCTCAGCGCGTGACATTCGTTCGGTACTATTGAGGTCATTAAATGGTACGAATTCTTGTAGCCGACCTTAGTAGCGGTGCAAGGAACGTTTGTTTGATTGCATTTGCCCCACTCAGTACTGTTATTGTCGTGTTGGAAGTGGTATCCCGAACTGCACGAGTCCGGGGCGGCCTTGCACGTCGTGTACTCATTAGAATTTAGTTTTAGGAATTTGTACTTTGTATCGTACCCCATCTCGTTATCGTCTGGACACTGCGTTTTGGTGTCTAGACACTCATTGTTCTCAAACACCTGGTCGCTGGCACATCCAGACACGTCAGTTGCTTTGCAAGCGGTGTCACCTGGCATGATATATCGACTGATAGAACTCGGACTGGTTGGACACACCTGAGCTTCGCTCGGCCACCCTTTGCGGCATATCCCATAATTCTTGTCGGTGAGCTTAATGAATGTATAATCGGGCTCGCATCCGGTATCATCCTTCGTGTAGCAGGGATACGGTTGATTCCCATCAATAGAGAACAGTTTATCGCTCTTCATTCCGTCTGTACCACCGTTCACGCAGTCAAAAGATAAAAAGGGATCGCACCGCCACGTGCCCGTCACCTGATTTACTTTATCATCATCGCTCTGTTCACATGTCGACGTGAGACCGAGTGGTTCGCACGGGTTTGGGCCACAGTAGGGATCGGCGGCGAGCCTAGCCTGGTAGGCGTCGATTGCTGCCAACTCCTCAGGGGTCATCTGCCCCCTACGTACACATGTCCCATCGTCTGCTATATAATTGTCTTCAAGGTCACACTCTACACACGCCGAGCCCGCAATCGCATAGCCGTCGATACATGTGTCTGGAACACACGTGTCATCTTTGACTACGTAAATATCAGCGTTGTCTACTTTTTCATCGTCTGTAGGAGTACATGTAGTTTCATCAAGTTCAAGTTCACATGTTCCGGCTGATAACTGATAGCCGTCGATACATGTGTCTGGAACACACGTGTCATCTTTGACTACGTAAGTATCAGCGTTGTCTACTGTTTCATCGTCTGTAGGAGTACATGCGTCTCCATCGTCTGGGTCATTGCCCTTCCGTAGTAGAAAATATGCAGCTACAATTATGCTGAGTACAACTAGAACTCCTATAATGTAGTATGTTGAGCTTCCACCACCACTTGCATTTGCATTACCATTTGCATTTGCATTTGCATTACCATTTGCCATTTATAATATGTTAACTATTATTATTTTGGGTAAAAAAAGTAAAATAAAAGAAAAAGTTTATTTTATTTTAATAAAAAAAATGAATCCTGAAGAACTTAAGAATAAATTAATTTTGCACTTGAGAGTTAATAAGTTGGATAACACGGGTATTTTTCCACCCATTTTGCTTTATGAACTTTTGATTACTAAACAATTTGTAAATTGTAGACTAAAACAGGGATTTATATCAATGAATAATGAAGGTCACTGTTGGCATCTCTGGATTGAAAACGGAGAAGAAGAGATTGATATAAATCAGGATATAGCGCGCCACCTTAACGATTATTTCAAATTGATTAATTTTGACTTGACAACAGAACCTCCTAAAAAATATGACAAGGATGAAACGAACGTTTGTCAATGGGAACTTTATAATGAAGACAAGAATAAATTTTGGAAAGAGCAGCCAATGAAGTATAGAAATTTTCGAGCAAAAATTCTAAATAAAATTTTTAAAGATTGTTAATTAATAAACCATGAAGTTTTCTGTGAAAGGAAATAAATATGAAGTAACACTACCAAATGATCAAGGATATTTCCAAATTTGTAATAGTGATAAATATCCTAATATGAGTATCCATATTTGTGAAACAAGTAGTTTCCGTGGCAAAGGATACTCATATAGGATGATTAAATTGCTCCTTGAAAGAACAATGGATGTTTTTAAACCATCGGACATGGTTTACATAGACACAGAAGCAAGTGAGATTTGTTTCTGGAGTAAAAAATTAGAAATGGCAGACACTTACGAAGAAACTGGATATGAATACGGGATTACATTTGATAAATTAAGAAGAAATATTAGAAAAAAAGTGCGTCAATCCGTAGATTGATTAACGTTGAAAAAATATAGATAAACCAAGACTTAGCAATACACCAACCCATACCATAGTTCCTGTTGAATTAAGATTTTTCAATAGTGCTGGTGGTCTTAGAAAATACAAAAGAGGAACCAAAAGAGCAATCCCTGCTACACCAGGTGTAACGTTTACATCGAGACTTGACACCCCGCGTCCCTTTAATTTTTTGTGTTCTCTATACAAATTCAGTCCAATCATGCGAGTAAATAAGACTGACATGAAACCTAGAACAGCCAACAAATAAACGTTGGTGTCTGCCATAAGTTGTTTTACTTGTATAGCCAACATCCCACCAAGACCACCAAGAAGACCTTCGACAAAGTCTTCGTCTGTTAATAATTGAACCATTTTGTGTGTTTTTTAAAATAACAAAAACATTTTTTTTAATTTCAAAAAGTCTAAAAGTCTAAAGGATTTTTAGACTTTTTTCTCTCGGCTGGTGTTCTAACGAGATATAAAAGTGTGATAAATAATACGACTGATATAAGGGAGATTTCTATGTCCTGAGTAGCCGTGAAGGCTATGCATGACATTGTGAAAATTTTAAAAGCTACATTTTTTGATATTTTCTTGAGTCTTGATGGTTGGTCTTTCAATGACATTCCACCGAATAGTCCTTGATATATGACAATTAAGCTGAAGACAATTGTATATCTTTTTATAAATTTTTCGATCGATGAAAATCCTGGAACAATATTCATGGTGTTAATACTTATATATATATTTTTTTTTCTAAAAAGACGGAGGGGATTTACTATATTTATCAAGTAAAGTTATAGTATTATCCATGATTTCCATATTAATTTTTACGCCCTCATTCCATTGTGTTTCTGCGTCATCTCTCTCTTCTTCAACTAACATTTCTGACAGACTTTTTTTTGCGTTTGTGATTTCAGTTTGGAGCCCGGTCAGGTCCTCTGATCTCCATTCTTTAAAATATCCAAAAAAAATAGGATATTCATTATTTACATTGTCTTGTTGATCAAAAACTAAAAAATCTGCAAGTCTTTTGGATGAGTGTCGAAGTCCTTCACAGCCTTCATCCAAGAGATTTAGTGTAAAACAAGTTAATAAAACTCGAACGTTTAAAGTTGGGTAAGCTTCTTTTACTTTTTTAATATTTGTAAAATCCAATAGTTTCACCATGAGTGTATCGTAGTTTTTTTCGTTATATAAATTGTTTAAAAACTTTTTCATTTTATTATTATTAAATATTTTTTTTAAAATATTTTTTATTATTTATAAACAAAAAATGGAAAGCGAAGACAAACTCGAAGAATGGATTGAAAAATCTTTGTGTTTCAGATGGCTTCATCGTAATTCATGGTACTATTATAGTCAACTGGATGTTATATTTTCCTATTTAATTATCTCGATTGGTATATTCAATGCTCTTACAACATTTGTGTGTAACAATTATTTTAGTTTAAATAACAAAGCAAAAAATACAGAAACTTTTATTTTGAGTTCTTCATCTTTGGCAATTTCTGGAATTGCTCAACTTCATCGAAAAGCTAAATTTTATGAAAAATCTCAGCAACATATCCAAGCATCAAAATTATTTGAAAATTACAATCGAAAACTACGCACAGAATCAATGTTACAGTTGGAAGAATCTTCACTACGAGAAATTATTAAAGAATACGATGAAATTGCCAATAGTCAGGCAGAAATTCCATATTTTGTAATTAAAAAATTTAGAAAAAAATATGGAGATTTAAAAATTTGGAAACCAAATATACTTTATGATCTAAGAGACGTTAAAAAACGAAAAGAAACACAAATCACTGAAAATCCTGTAGAATTAAAGGCGTATTTCTACGCATGGGTTCTTGCTACGGCAAATAATAAAAAACATTTAATTTTAAATATTTAAACTAAAACCTAATTTTTTCTTTGATGACAAGATTTGCATAAAACCTGTAAAAAATAAAAAAATAAAAAAAAACTTTTGGTACCACCAATGGAATTAAAAAAAAAATAAGTTGTAGTAATAAATAAAAATAATGTGGAGTTTAATTTTCAAGTATTTTCCATATGAGGACAACAATATTTCCCGCAACGCTGTTAGTTTTTCTCACTCGTTATTAACATCTGCACTCATTGGTTTCAATTTCAAGCACGAAATAATTACATTGTGTTCGGGTTCATATTTTATATGGGACATGCTATACATGCTTGAAAATCGAATACAATATGGATATATGTATCACCATTTAGTAAGTTTATTATTTTTATTTTCAAATTATTCTCCACTATTTATTTATAAACTTTTACTCAATGCAGAAATTTCAAATTTTCCGGGATACATAGTTTATCACAAATTAAAAATAAAAAAAAATTGTAATTTTGAAAAAGTAATTCAATTATTATTTTATTTTTATTTTAGAATTTATATTTTTACAACTTTTGTTTTCAAATATTATGAAAATAATTTTATTATGAACAATTTATTAGTTATATATTTTTTAGGCCAAGTTTGGTTTGTAAAACAAGCAAGAAAAATTTGTTGATCTAATTATTTTATAAATAAGATATGAAGTCCCATTCTTTATCTTTAGATTCTGTAATATCAAGATCACATTTGTTACTGCAAAGTATCTTCTAAAGTGATGTATTTATTTTCAGCATATTTTATCATTTATATTTTCAATATATACATCTCCTAAAGTATATGATTATGCTAAAACATTAAATAAATATATATAATTTTCTGTATAACCGTTTTTCCGAAGTCTAAAGTCATAAAGTTTTTGTTTATACGCATCGGCACCAACTTTTTTCATCAGGTTCGAGTTTTTTTTTTTAAAATTAAAATGTAACAACATATTAAAAAAAAAAAATAATGGTAGGATTTTTGAAATTCTTGACGAATACGGGCAACGACGTGCTCCACGGACTCAAAGAGGCGGAGGAAGGCGTTGTTCACCTGTCGCAAGACACCGTCAAATTAGTTAGCGACCTTGCGACCGGTAATTGGAAAGATATTCCAGCAGACGCCTTCCATACATTAGGTGACGTATTCGATATTGCTCAAGGGGCGATGGACACAGTTGTTGACCCTGCGGTCGATATTGGGGTTCAGGCCGTTGGTGAAACGATTAGGGCGGCAGGTGGCAAAAAAGCGGCAGACTGGCTCGAGTCTCCCAAAGGCAAGAAGGCGGCCGCTTTTGGCTTGAACATCGCACTGCTCTGCTGCGGAATTGGTGAAGCTGGTATGGCCATGGAAGGTGTGGAAGGTGTGGAAGCTGCGGAAGAAGGCGTGCAAGCCGCGGAAGCTACCGAAGAATTTAGCAACTCACTCAACAACCTCACCAAAGTGACCGAGGATGGCGCCAACGCCGCCCGCGAGGGGGATGCGGCAGCGCAGGAAGCGGCAGTCGCCGAACAAGAAGAAGCCGCCGCCAAAGTGAAAGAGGAAAATGAAGCGCTAACGGAAAAATCCAAAGACCGGTCCAAATTTAATAAGTCCCGGGAAGGCGTAAAAAAAAAGTACTCGAAATTACAAAAATTCGCCAAGATTGGGCTTGAGGGGAACGTCATCGATGCAGCCATTGACTATATGCTCAGGAACGGAGAAGTCCCTGAGACTCCACCCGAAGTCCCACCAGCGCCGTCGACCATCGCATCCTACATCTTCGCGGCGATTGGTCTCTTCGTCCTTATGTTTTCGATATTAAGACATTCAGGTAAATGGATTATGATCAGCATCCTCATCGAGCTGTTCGCGGTGGCTCTGTTCTTGTATAATCGAATATTTTGAAGAGAAAAAATAATATATATATATTATTATTATTATAAAACATGGCGAACAAAATCCCAGGTAGTCCGCTGATGGTAAAAATACTGATTTTCCTCGCGTTCGGGGCATTTGTCATCTTCGCGGTCGGAATGTTGTGGCAAACTGCCAAGAATACAATTCCGGGTATCACTTGTCTGACGTCAGAGGGTCAGCAGACCACGATGTGTAAATTGATGGACGGTCTAGCCCTCGCGGCCGGTGCTAAGAAGGTGTCTGATATAACAGGAATGACCAAGAAACTTAAGGAATATAAGGAGGCGAAGGTAGCGAAGGAAGCGAAGGAAGCGGAGGAAGCGGCTCGGCTGGCGAAGGAGAGCAAAGAGGGGGCGGAGGGGTTGAAGGAGGGTGAGGAGGGTTTAGAGCTGCTTAAATTTGCTTAAATTATAATAACTTACAGAAATACGTCGCTAAGGAGAGTAAGAATGACACTCCTCGATCAAATAACCGCGTTGGTAGAGAAAGCTCAGTGAGCGAATGAAAATCCGTGTGCAAATTTCCCTAAGGTAACCCCTTCCTACACTCCCCTAAATCAACAGTCTTGAAGATACAGCAGTACTCATGACTCTTAACCTCTCTCCCATTCGCTTTGTTGACACTGGTCTTTGTACCCGTATTGAGTCCCTTTTGATTCGTCACTCTCTCAATGATGTTAGTCTGCATAAAAAGTTGAAGGATGTGACTTCTCTTATAAAAGCAAATCCAAGGTCTTTATTATTTAAGACAAAGGTCCATGAAGTTCTTCAGAAGATTGAGAAAAATCTTCTGAAAAAGTCAAACTACAACTTGGTGATTCGCAACATCCCAAAGATGGCTATCTCTTTCGATAAAAGGGAATTGGTATTTGTGACATGCGCTTCGATAAGGGACACAATGAAACAATTTGGGGATGTGTCTTCACTTTCCATGAAATATGGAGTTGCTTATATCGAAATAACTAACAATCTATACACACATAATACTTTAAACAAAATGCAACTCGGGGAAAATATTATTACTACTGAAGTTGTTTAAAACAAAAAAAAATTGTGTCTGACCTTCCCTAAGGTAGTAACCCCTCTCTCAAGCACAATGTCAACTACCGACCTGACCGAGGAGGAAGTGTCTGAATGTTTATCACAAAGTGATAAATTTAAATTGATTGGCATTTCAATTTTTTGTTTGTTTTTACTTGCACTTCTTCCCGCCATTATTTGATTTTGTCTCAAACAAAAAAAATTCGTATCTGAATATATCCTAAGGTTTCTACAAACTTTTTCATATAACTTAAATAAATTAAAATTAACTTTAAAAAAAAAAAATAAATAAATTAAAATTAACTTTAAAAAAAAAAATAAATAAATTAAAATTAACTTTAAAAAAAAACTTTTAAAAAATAAAATAAATTAAAATTAACTTTAAAAAAAAAAAAATAAATAAAAAAAACTAAAAACTAAAAAAAAAATTCGTGTCTGACCTTCCCTAAGGTAACCCTCCCCCCTTCACTTTTGTTTCATCTCAAACAATGCCCACTATCTCCAATGACACCATCCGCGAAATCTACAACCTCTGCGGAAACCTTCGTTTCCCGGTTGAAGAGTACTGCATTGGGTGCGGGAATTGTGAACATTATGGATTTCCTTGTGCCAACTGCGCTGCCTACGTTTTCGGATACCAATTGGGATTTGGAGAAAGGGGAGAAGCCGTTTCTGGAGGAAATAGTGATACGGCGGTAGGAACACCTTCATGTTCAGACGAGGAACCACCCTCCCCAACAAAAAGTGAAGAATCTGTGACATCCCCGTGTGTCATTGATCCTGAATCTCCATTGGGTCTTATTCTTCAGAACTGTTAAAAAAACTAAAAAAACTTTAAAAAATTAAAAAAACTAAAAAAACTTTTGGTGTTTTTGAACACCATCAAAAAACTTTGAAAGGAAAAAAAATCGTGTCTGAAATACCATAAGTTTGGAGGAACTCCAAACTCTACATCAAACTCTCTGAACCCCAAACCTTTACGAGATGACGGATGTTAATTGGTGTAAAAAATGCTTGGTTGAGGAGACGATTGACGTTGATGATTTGTTGTGCCATTCGTGCTACCATCGTAACGAGGGTGCTAATTGTTGGTGCGATGGACAACCAATCAAAGCAGTGCAAAGGCGATGTCATTTTATTCACATTTTCGATATTGATTGGAACACTGATGGTGAATTAATAGATGATTTACCTCAAGAAATGGCTGTGAAGGATGATGGGGAGGAGTTTGTGGATGATGATGGAGAAATAAATAATGGTTTAATATCTGACTGGTTGAGCGATAGGACAGGTTGGTTGGTGAATTCATTTTCGTGGAAATTTATTGATGAAGAAATTTATTGTTGAATAAAAAAAATTAAAAAAAATTAAAAAAAAATTAAAAAAAAATTAAATTAAAATTTTAAAAAAAAACAAAAAAACTTTTGGTGTTTTTGAACACCGCCAATATAAAAATTTATGGAATTAAAAAAAAAATATAATAAAATAAAAAAAAAACAAAAAAACTTTTGGTACCACCAATATAAAAATTTATTTCTTCATATAAATACACTAAGTAAATAGTTTAAAGAATTAAATATATAGTATATTGTGGGAATATCCACAGTTTATCGCTTCGTTAGCTCAGTTGGTTAGAGCGGTCGTCTTATGTTATTTAATAGCATATGAAATCCTAGTAAATAGGATAAGTGAGCGAGCGACAGGTCGAGGGTTCGAACCCCTCACGAAGCATTTTATAAATATTTTAATTATATTTATAAAATGCTTGTAACACCAACAAAAGGAAAATAAAAAACTTTAAAAAATAAAAAAACTTTTGGTGTTTTTGAACACCATCAAAAACTTTGAAAGGAAAAAAAATCGTGTGCACAAAGCCCTACGGTCTTCCCGGGAGCTACTCAGTTACTCAGTTCTCTATCTTCATCTCAAGCACACACATAACACGTACATCAAACAATGGACTATGATAATAAAGGAAAAATTGTACCTTACATAACATTAAAAACCTACCTCACAAGTCATCAGTTTTATTCTCTGGAAAGTACGATAGAAACACAAATAAAAGCATATCAAGATGAACTTGTCAATAAACACGGTTACTCCTGTAGCAGTACTGTGATTGACCAAAAACTTGCTAATTTTTTCATTAAACGTTTTGCTTTTAGGTTGCGAGATTGTTACACTAAACAAGATCTTGGACGCTTTGTTTGTTTTGGAAATGCTAGATGCTATGAAAACGAGTCAGTAGATCCAGACAACTTTATAATGAGTCGCCCTCAAGTCATGAAATGGTTCAGACAGACAATAACATGGAAAAGGTCTGATAGCTTTATTGTGAATGAGGATCATTCTGAAATTTTAGATGAACCAGTCGGCAAAGAATTATATTTAATATCAGACGATGTTTTTTTTTTAAAATATTTTTTAAAATATTTTAAAGGTGAACCATTTGAAGGAACAAACAATAGGGACAATAAACTATTATATTCACATGGAATAAGAAAGAAAGTAGAAACATCTGTTGAAAACCAAAAACAGTCATTGATTTCGATGTGGAGAGATTATTCTAGAAATTATATTAGTAAATGTAATATATATTATAATTTGAATAAACCAAAATTGAATGACTTGGATGACGAAGAAAAAGAAGAAGAATGGAACACTGTATTAAAAAATATGGGAATTTGCGTCGCAAGTGGTTTCCACAGTAACCTGTATTGGGAAACGGAAAAAGGGAAAACTATTAGAAAAAAAGCTCAGGAAACTATTAGAAAAAAAGCTCAGGAAAAAATGAATAAACCAATTTTGGATGAGATTGTATGGGTTCCACAAAAGAAAGCATAAATAAAATAAACTTTGCCCCTCATAAAAAACTTTTGGTACCACCAATTGGAATTAAAAAACTTTGCCCCCTCATAAAAAACTTTAAAAATTAAATAAATAATTGAATTAAATAAAATAAATTAAATAAATAAATTAAATAAATAATTGAATTAAATAAAAAAATAAAAATAAATTAAATAACTAAAAAAACTTTAAAAAATAAAAAAAACTTTTGGTGTTTTTGAACACCATCAAAAAAACTTTGAAAGGAAAATAAAAAAAACTTTTGCCCCCTCAAACTTTAAAAAAGGCGTGTGCACCGCACCCTAAGGGATCTTCCGGACTTGGAGAACTTCATCTTCCTCTCGAGCACTTCCAAGAAAGGGATCTTCCGGACTTGCAGAACTTCCAAGAAAAGGCGTGTGCGCAAAGCCCTAAGGTCCCCCGGGAGCTACTCACTTCTCCATCTCCCTCCTCCCTCTCAAGCACAATGAACTCTCTTGACTTTGATGATTCAAAAGATTATGAAAAGTATCCAGCGCGCGACTTTTCAAAATGGTATAGATACGAACCACCATCTGATCAACAAAAGGAAAATAAAATAAAATAAAAAAAAACTTTTGGTGTTTTTGAACACCACCAATATATAAATTTATGGAATTTTGAAGAAACTCCAAGAAAAGGCGTGTGCACCGCACCCTAAGGTCCCCCGGGAGCTACTCACTTCTTCATCTTACACACGCACGTGTTTTTTCTTCTTCTTGAAGAAAAGAAAAAGGCGTGTGCGCAAAGCCCTAAGGTCCCCCGGGAGCTACTCACTTCTCCATCTTCCTCTCGAGCACTTCTTCAAATTTTTTGAAGAAACTCCAAGAAAAGGCGTGTGCACCGCACCCTAAGGTCCCCCGGGAGCTACTCACTTCTTCATCTTACACACGCACGTGTTTTTTCTTCTTCTTGAAGAAAAGAAAAAGGCGTGTGCGCAAAGCCCTAAGGTCCCCCGGGAGCTACTCACTTCTCCATCTTCCTCTCGAGCACACTTCTTCTTCAAATTTTTTGAAGAAACTCCAAGAAAAGGCGTGTGCACCGCACCCTAAGGGATCTTCCGGACTTGCAGAACTTCATCTTCCTCTCGAGCACTTCCAAGAAAAGGCGTGTGCGCTTCCGGACTTGGAGAACTTCATCTTCCTCTCGAGCACTTCCAAGAAAGGGATCTTCCGGACTTGCAGAACTTCCAAGAAAAGGCGTGTGCACCGCACCCTAAGGTCTTCCGGACTTGGAGAACTTCATCTTCCTCTCGAGCACTTCCTGACTTGCAGAACTTCACTCCAAGAAAAGGCGTGTGCGTAAAGCCCTAAGGTCCTCGGTATCTACTCAGTTTTCATTTAAAGTTTTCAGTCTTTCTCTTTGTAAGAAGAAATCATGGCTGCTACCTGTGTAGAGACTTTTCTGGAGACCTTTGTGACCCAAGAGAAGCACGATGAGGCCCGCGCCGAGATGGAGGAGATTTTCGCAGCCATGTCTGCCGAACTCGCCCGGGAAATTTTCCGCAACTTCAAGGGTGTGACCAACTCCGAGTCTGAGACCGAAGAGGAGGAGGAGGAGAAGAAGCCCAAGAAGAAGCGCGCTCCCCGCAAGAAGAAGGAGGAGGTTGAGAAGGCCGAACGCCCCATCTGCTCTGGTCTGACCGCCGCCGGGAACCAGTGCAAGAACAAGGCTTGCGAGAACGAGGAGTTGTGCCACGTGCACCTCAAGAAGAAGAATGAGCCTCCCAAGGAGAAGAAGCCAAAGGAGAAGAAGCCGAAGAAGGTAGCGGAGCCCAAGAAGACCAAGAAGGCCAAGAAGAAGGTTCCGGAGCACAACCACGAGTTGACCGAAGAGGTTACAGAGGACTGTGCTCTTTGTGAGAGTCATGGCAACAAGGTGGACGAGAACTTCGATGAGGAATTCGAACTTGATGGCGACGTCCAGAGCACTCTCAAGGCTATTCTCGCTAAGGCATCCGATGAGGAGGAGGCATCCGATGAGGAGGAGGAGGAGGAGGAGGAGAACGAAGACATGCAGTTTCTCAAAGAGATGGAGGAGGAGCTCACCAGCCCGCTGACCAGCCCGCTGACCCGCTCGAAGACACGCGACGAAGCCTAAATGAAACCAAAAAAATAAAAAAAATCAAAACCAAACTCAAACCAAATGTAAATACTGTAAATAAACTTGGCCAAGGTATGGCCCGAAAAAACCAAACCAAACTCAAACCAAAACCAAATGTAAATACTGTAAATAAACTTGGCCAAGGTATGGCCCCGAAAAAATAAAAAAAACTTCAGGACAAATTTTTTTCTTAGACATATATTGAGAAGAAAAATCAAAAATTGTCCTTTAATTACACAAAAAAAACAAAAAATGCCCCTTAATTCCACAAACTAAAAAAAACACATTTTTGGGTTTCACCCGGCCCGAAGGGCCGCCGCGTAGCGGCAAAAATG
>Ga0209128_1000180_pt1 | contig 44802 bp, 38 predicted proteins | sample ETNvirnome_6_100_FD_184072 | JGI IMG/M metagenome (GOLD analysis project Ga0209128, IMG submission 184072) | Marine viral communities from the Pacific Ocean - ETNP_6_100 (SPAdes) (version 2) | ecosystem: Environmental > Aquatic > Marine > Oceanic | place: Pacific Ocean | collected 2013-06-19
CTTCGAGCGTGACGACGTGGACTACGATGCCGATGTGAACCCCGAGGTCGAGTTCGATGTCGTAACGTTATAAACGCAGCGCGACGGGCAGCGCACGCCGACGCGCTATGAATCATCGACCGGACTGGATGAGGTGACGTATGGATACCCGAGAGAGCAAAACCCCGGAAGAAGAGAAAGAGCACGTGCTGAGCGAGCGCATACCTGAGGATTTCGAGACCTCGCAGCCTCAACTGCAGCCTGAAGCGAAAAAGCCCGCTAATGGGCTGCATAAAATGCTGCCGTTAGTCATCGTGATTATGGGCATCATCGTCGCTGGCATTGTCATGTTGGGATTAGGCAATAGCGGCGGCTAAAGTGAGCGTTTGCTATTGTGCAAATTGCCGGGCCTAGGCTCGGCAATTTGCATTTATGCGTCCTGTTTTTGTTTGCGTGGACATGGCGCTGCCTTCAATCGCGCAATTGAGTAAGATAGCGTTTAAATAGAACGCCTTATCCAGTCAACCAGCGGCGGTTTTCATGCAGCGCAATAGGCAGCACAGCGAATTCACATGCATTCCAGTACGTTAACGCCACCCCCTAGCCACCGCAGGCGGGTGGCGTTTGTGTTGCTGCCTGGGTTTTCGCTGTTGGCTCACGCCAGCGCTATTGAGCCGCTGCAAATGGCCAACCAGCTGAGCGGCCAGATGCTGTACCACACCGTTACCCTCAGCCTAGATGAAGAGCCCGTGCGCAGCGGCGCGCAGCTTTCGCTCATCGCGCAGCATGCGTTAGGAGCCCCCCTTGGCCCGCTGGATTTACTGCTGGTGTGTGCGCCTACGCCGCTACCCTACGTATTGCCCGCGAAGCTCAATGAGTGGCTGCGTAGCCATCATGGCCGTGGCGTTGCTATCGGCGGTTTGGCCGGAGGCACCGAGGTGCTCGCCCGCTGTGGTTTGCTGGAAGGCTACCGCGCTACCTTGCCTTGGCAGCGCTTCGATGCGTTTGCCCAAGCCTATCCCCAGGTGACGCTCTCCCAACAGCTGTTTGAAATTGATCGTGACCGCCTGACCTGCGCGGGCGGCACCGCCGCTATGGATATGATGCTCACGCTAATTGGCAAGCATCACGGCCCGCGCTTGGCCGAGCAGGTTTCTGAACAGTTTGTTTGCGACCGTATTCGCTTAGCCGATGAGCGCCAGCACGTGCCGCTGCGCAACCGTTTGGGCCACGCGCCCCAGAGCTTGGTAGATGCGGTGACTCTTATGGAAGCCAATATCGAAGAGCCGCTCTCGACGTTGGAACTGGCCGAGCATTTGGGGATCTCCCGGCGTCAGCTGGAGCGACTATTCAAGAAGTACCTGCAGGCGGTGCCAAGCCGTTATTATCTGGACTTGCGGCTGCAGGAAGCCCGCAAGCAGCTCAGAGAGAGCGACCGTCCCGTGGGCGACATTGCCCTGATGACCGGTTTCTCCTCGGGCGCGCACTTTTCCACCGCCTACCGTAACCATTTTGGGATCACCCCGCGGGAAGAGCGGCTGGGGTAGGCGCAGCTTTTCATAATTTACCGTCCCAATACTGAAAGCAGGGCGTCCTACGCCCCCCGTATACTGAATCCATCGCTTACTCCACTGGAGGTACTGTCCCATGAGCCACACCCCAAGCCGTCAAGACTTCGACCACTACATGACGCCTAACTACGCGCCGCAGCAGATTATTCCGGTACGTGGTGAAGGCAGCCGCTTGTGGGACCAAGAAGGCCGCGAGTACATCGATTTCGCTGGCGGTATTGCGGTGAACTCCCTGGGTCACTGCCATCCGGTGCTGGTCAATGCGCTGAAAGAGCAGGGCGAAAAGCTTTGGCATCTCTCCAACGTATTCACCAACGAACCGGCGCTCAAACTGGCCAAAACCCTTACCGAGCGCACCTTCGCCGATAAGGTCTTTTTATGCTCCTCCGGCGGTGAAGCCAACGAAGCCGCGCTGAAGCTGGCACGCCGCTGGGCGGTCGACCACTACGGCGAGCATAAAGACAAAATCATTTCGTTCTACCAGTCGTTCCATGGCCGCACGTTCTTCACCGTGAGCGTAGGCGGCCAGCCCAAGTACTCCCAAGGCTTTGGCCCGGTACCGGGCGGTATTCTCCACGCCAACTTCAACGACCTGGAGAGCGTTCGCAAGCTCGTGGGCGACGACACCTGCGCCATCATGGTTGAGCCGATGCAGGGCGAAGGCGGCATCGTCCCCGCGACCCAAGAGTTCCTGCAGGGCCTGCGCGATCTGTGTGACGAGCACAACGCGCTGCTGATTTTCGATGAAGTGCAAACCGGCGTTGGACGCAGCGGAGAGCTGTATGCCTATAAAAACTTCGGCATTACCCCGGATATTCTCACCAGCGCTAAGTCGCTGGGCGGCGGCTTCCCGATTGGTGCCATGCTGACCACCGATGCCATCGCCACATCGCTAGCCATCGGCACCCACGGCTCTACCTACGGCGGTAACGCATTGGCCTCAGCGGTGGCGCTGGCGGCGGTCGAGTTCATCGATACGCCGGAGGTGCTGCAAGGTGTTAAACACCGCCACGACCTGTTCCGCGAGCACCTGGAAACCATCAACCGCAAGCACGGCGTCTTCAAAGAGATCCGTGGTATGGGCATGCTGATGGGGGCCCAGATGTCGGATGCCTTCGAAGGCCGCGCCAAAGATATTCTGCCGTTGGCGATTGAAGAGGGCGTGATGGCGCTGATTGCAGGCCCCAACGTGCTGCGTATGGCGCCCTCGCTGGTGATTCCCGAGGAAGACATCGCCGAGGGCATGGCACGTCTCGAGCGTGCCATCAAGCGACTTGTCGCTAGCGCATGAGTCAGGCGCAAGTCACACAAGAGGGGGCGTTAAACATGTTGGTAATCCGACCGGTCACCCTGGCTGACCTTTCCGCCTTAGAGCAACTGGCAGAACATGCGGTGCCTCGGCTTACCAACCTGCCCGCCAACCGTGAACGCCTTGAGGAGCGCATTATGCGCTCCCAGGAAGCGTTTGCGAGTGATATCGAGTTCCCCGGTAACGAGCACTATATGTTCGTGCTGGCGGACGATAGCCGCAACGAGGTGCTGGGCACGGCCACCATCCGCGCCCAGGCGGGGGCTGCCGAGGCCTACTACACCTACCGCCAAGAGACGCTGATTCACGCCTCTCAGCAGCTTAACGTTCGCCGTGAAGTGCAAACGCTGGCGCTCTCTCATGAAGCCTCGGATGCCACGCTGCTTTGCGCGCTGTCGCTTAACCCGCGCTACAAAGGCACCAGCGCGGAGAGCCTGCTGCGCCGGGCGCGGCTGATGTTTATCGCCCAGTACCCGGAGCGCTTCTCACGGATTCTGGCGGTGGCCTTTCCCGGCTATTTGGATAGCCAGAACGAATCCCCCTTCTGGGAGAGCGTGGGCCGCCACTTTTTTGCCCGCAGCTTCCAAGAAATGAATCACATAGCGGGCGTGCGCTCAAAGAGCTTCATTGCTGAGGTGATGCCGCAGTTTCCGCTCTATTTGCCACTGCTCACGCCCCAGGCCCGTGCTGCCATTGGCCGCGAGCACCCGGCCCATGAAGCAGCGCTGGCCGAAATGCTGGCCGAGGGCTTCGTGCGCTCCCGACACGTGGATATTTTCGACGCGGGCCCCATCGTCAAAGCCGAACGCGAGCGCCTGGAAACGTTCCGCCGCGCTGCCTGGCACCCGGTACGGATACGCCCCGAGCACGCGCTGCCGGATGCCGAACCGGCGATGATCGCCAATCAAACGCTGAGCGATTTCCGCTGTATCGTCGCGCGCTATGCGCTCTCGCCCACGGGGCAGCTGATGCTCTCGCCGCAGCACGCGGAGCGTTTGGGTGTAGAAGAGGGGCGGGCGGTGCTGGCGGCGCCGTTAACCCTGCCCAGCGCCGTGGACGCGCTCGATGAAGGAGAGATGTAATGCGCATTCGACCCATTGCCCGTGATGATCTGGATGGGCTCCAGGCGCTTGCGCAGCAGGCCGGTGTTGGCTTTACCTCGCTGCCGGATAACCGCGAGTTTTTGGCCGGTAAAATCGAGTCCGCCGCCCGCGCCTTCGAAGAGCGCACACCGGTAGACGACCGTCTCTACTTCTTCGTGCTAGAAGATGAAACCAACGGCGAGCTAGCAGGTTGTTGCGCCATCGAAGGTCAGGTGGGTCGTGAAGTGCCGTTCTACAACTATCGGCTTGGCACGCTGGCGCACTCGTCGGTACAGCTCGATTTGCATCGCACCATCGATACGCTGTTCTTGAGCTCCGACCATACCGGCGACGCCGAGGTGTGCTCGCTGTTTCTGCGCCCGGAGTATCGCGGCGAGGCCAACAAGCACCTGCGTAACGGGGCGCTGCTTTCCAAAGCGCGCTGGCTGTTTATTGCCCAGTTCCGCGACCGCTTTCCGCAGAAAGTGCTGGCCGAGATGCGCGGCGTGTTCGACGAGAACAACGTTAGTCCCTTCTGGGAGAGCCTGGGGAAACACTTCTTCCCCATGGATTTCAACGAAGCCGACCGCTTGACCGGCCTGGGCCAGAAGAGCTTTATCGGCGAGCTGATGCCCAAGTTCCCGATCTACACCACGTTTATGTCGGAAGATGCGCGGGCGTGTATCGGGCAGGTGCACCGTCACACCCGGCCGGCGCTGGAGATGCTTAAAAAAGAGGGGCTGCGCTGGGAAGGCTATATCGACATTTTCGATGGTGGCCCCACAGTGGAGGCCTACATCGATGACGTGCGGGCGATTCGCAACTCGCAGCTTTATCAGGTGGAAGTCTCAGCGAGCGCGCCGCAAGAGAGCGTTAGTCGCTGGCTGGCGGCGTCGACCCAAATGCTGAAATTTACCGCGAGCTGGATCGGCCGCGGCCCGGCAGATAGCAGCACGATTGTGCTCACCCCCGACGAGGCCAAGCGGCTAGGGGTTTCCACCGGCGACGCCGTTCGCCTTCTGGAAACCTAATATTGGCAATCTAAGCGCCCCCTCGACCCGCGCCAAGACGACAAAAACTCAGTGAAGGAGAGCACGATGCACCCCCAGAACATGCATGCCCAGCAGCAACTGATCAACGGCACTTGGGTCGTCGGCAACGCCGAGCCTTTTACCAAGCATGATCCGGTGGCGGGTATGCTGCTTTGGCAAGGAGCGGCAGCTTCCAGCAGCCAAGTCGGCGCTGCGGTGGAGGCGGCGCGAGCGGCATTCCCGACCTGGGCGCGCACGCCCTTTGCTGAGCGTCAGGCGCTGGTGGAGCGATTTGCCGAGGTCGTCACCGCTCGACGAGAAGACTTAGCTATTGCCATTGCCTCGGAAACCGGCAAACCGCTGTGGGAAGCTCGTACCGAAGCAGGTGCGATGATTGGTAAAGTCGCGTTCTCCATCAAGGCGTACCACGAGCGCACCGGGGAGCGTGAAAAAGCCGTCGGCAGTGCCAAAGCGGTCCTTCGTCATCGCCCCCACGGCGTCATGGCAGTGTTTGGCCCCTATAACTTCCCTGGCCACCTGCCCAATGGCCATATGGTGCCCGCCCTGTTGGCGGGTAACACCGTGGTGTTCAAGCCCAGCGACCAAACTCCGCTCACCGCGGATCTCACCTTGCAGTGCTGGATAGAAGCCGGGCTGCCTGCTGGGGTGATCAACCTCGTGCAGGGTGGGGTGGCCGTGGGACAGGCGCTCTCTGCCCACCCGGGTATCGATGGCCTGCTGTTTACCGGCAGTGCCAAAGTGGGTGGCATGCTGCAGCAGCAGTTTGCCGGGCAGCTGGATAAAATCCTCGCGCTGGAATTAGGCGGCAACAATCCGCTGGTGGTGAAAGATGTGGAGGATGAGCGCGCTGCCGTGCTGACGATTCTCCAGTCGGCGTTTCTCTCAGGGGGGCAGCGCTGCACCTGCGCCCGCCGCTTGATGGTGCCCCAAGGCGAGGTGGGCGACCGCCTCATCGATGCGCTTTCTGATGCCATCGCCAAGCTGCACGTGGCGGGGCAGTTCGACGAGGAGCCAGCGCCGTTTTATGGCGGATTGGTCAGCGTTGCCGCCGCCGATGGCCTGCTCAACGCCCAGGATGAACTGGAAGCCATGGGCGGCACGGTGATTAACCGTATGCAGCGCCTCAAAGAGAACACCAGCCTGCTCAGCCCCGCGCTGATCGACGTGACGGGCCTGGACGTGCCCGACGAGGAGCACTTCGGCCCGCTGCTGAAAATCCACCGCTACGCGGATTGGGATGAGGCGCTGGCCCTTGCCAACGACACCCGCTACGGCCTGTCTGCTGGGTTGATCGGTGGCGAGCAGGCGGATTGGGACGACTTCTTGTTGCGTATTCGCGCAGGCATTGTGAACTGGAACCGCCAGACCACCGGAGCCTCTGGCGATGCGCCCTTCGGCGGCGTAGGCGACAGCGGCAACCACCGCCCCAGCGCTTACTACGCCGCAGACTACTGCGCGTACCCGGTCGCCTCCATGGAGGCCGAAAGCCTGGAAATGCCCGAAACCCTGCCACCGGGAGTCAATCTATGAGCCTGAACAGTATCCGGGAAGTCAACTTCGATGGCTTGGTAGGGCTTACCCACAACTACTCGGGGCTTGCCCACGGTAACGTGGCCTCCATGAGTCACGGCGGTTTGGTCTCCAACCCTAAAGAGGGGGCGCTGCAGGGGCTGGCCAAGATGAAGTCGCTGATGGACGCGGGCTATGCCCAGGGCGTGCTGCCTCCTCAGCAGCGCCCTGATTTGGGCGCGCTGCGCGACTTGGGCTTCACCGGCAGCGACCGTGAGATGCTGGCACGTGCCGCGAAGCAAGCGCCGCAGCTACTGCGGGCGGTATGTTCAGCCTCCAGCATGTGGACGGCTAACGCAGGCACAATTACCCCCAGCGTCGATGCGCCGGATGGGCGAGTGCACTTTACCCCCGCCAACCTGCAATCCAGCTTCCACCGCTACCTAGAGCCGAAGACTACCGGCCGCGTGCTGCAAGCGATTTTTCGCGATGAGCAGCACTTTGCCCATCACCCGGTGCTGCCTGCCACGCCCGCATTTTCCGATGAAGGGGCGGCCAACCACACCCGCCTGTGCGGCGAGTATGGCGAGCCCGGCGTGCACCTGTTCGTGTATGGCCGACAGGCGTTTAGCGGCGGGCGGAACGAACCCAAGCGCTACCCCGCCCGGCAAACGCTGGAAGCCAGCCAGGCGGTGGCCCGCCAGCACGGGTTGAGCGACGCCCAGACCGTCTTTGCCCAGCAGCACCCGGAGGCCATCGATGCTGGGGTGTTCCACAACGATGTGATTGCTGTGGGCAACGGCCCGGTGCTGCTCTACCACGAAATGGCATTTCTCGATGAAGAGCGCACGCTGGACGAGCTGCGCGCCAAGATGAGCACGCCGCTGATTCCCGTTCGGGTGCCGGTGGCAGCGGTGAGCATGGAAGACGCGGTGGCGTCGTACCTGTTCAACTCCCAACTGCTCTCCAACCCAGACGGCACAATGACCCTGGTGGTGCCCAGCGAGTGCCAAGAGCGTGAAGCCGTTTGGAACACGATTCAGAACTTCATCCTGGCGGGCAATAACCCTATTGGCGAAGTGATCGTTAAAGACGTTAAGCAAAGTATGCGCAACGGCGGCGGTCCCGCCTGCCTGCGCCTGCGGGTGGTGTTGTCGGAAGCCGAGCGCGCTGCGCTGACTGGCCGTGTACTGCTCAACGAGGCACTTTATAGCGACCTCACCGCCTGGGTGAACCGCCACTACCGCGACCGCCTCGCTACCGACGACTTGGCCGACCCGCAGCTCGCGACGGAGGTGCTCACCGCGCTGGATGAGCTGACGCAGCTGCTGAACATTGGCTCGGTGTATCCGTTTCAACAGGGGTAAGCGCCCTGCCAAACAACTCATCATGAGGTTTTCTCATGATGAGTTGAATTAATGTCGCTTTTCATTCATATGGTGGGTCTGGCATAAAGAACACATCCTCTTCGATGACGTGGCGCTAACGCCCGTCTATCGAAACGTCACACATGGCATCGAGCGCTGAGCTGCATTGGGGCGCCGTCGCCAATCTCGACCAACAGGGTGTTTGTTCGCGATGAGCTACGACTTTACCTTCGATATCAAGAGCGTCCGGTTCGACGAAAACTACCGTCCTGCCGAGAGCACGCGTACCACGACCAACTTCGCCAATCTGGCGAGAGGCGAGCGCTGCCAGGAAAACCTGCGTAACGCGCTGACCATGATCGACAATCGCTTCAATACCCTGGCCCATTGGGATAACCCCAAGGCAGATCGCTACGCCGTCGAGCTGGAGATCATTACCGGCGAGCTAAGCGTGGCGGCTGAAGGCGCTACCTTCCCGGCGATCGAGATGTTGAAGACGACCATCATCGATCGGCATCTCGACAAACGCATCGAGGGCATGACGGGGAACAACTTCTCCTCCTACGTCCGCGACTACGACTTCAGCGTGTGGCTCTCGGAGCACAACAAGGAGCGGTCGGAATTTGGTATTCCGGAGGGGTTTGGCGATCTTCACGGCAAGCTGTTCAAGCGTTTCGTCGACTCCGAGGCGTATCGATCCGTTGCCAGCAAGGCGCCGGTGATCTGTCTCAGCGTTTCCAGCAACAAGGTGTATCGTCAGACGGAAAATCGCCACCCGGTGCTGGGCGTCGAATACGTGAACGACACATCGTCACTCACGGATTTCTATTTCGCCAAGATGGGCCTGCAGGTGCGTTACTTCATGCCGCCCCATAGCGTGGCACCGCTGGCGTTCTACTTTTCCGGCAATCTGCTGGCCGATTACAGCGATCTCGAACTGATCAGCGCCATCAGCACCATGGAGACGTTCCAGAAGATCTATCGACCGGAAATTTACAACGCTAACTCGGCGGCAGGTAAGGTCTATCAACCGCATCTGACCCATCAGGACTACTCGTTGACCCGTATCGAGTACGACCGCGAAGAGCGTAGCCAGCTGGCCGTCGAGCAGGGCAAGTTTGCCGAGCGCTACTTCATCGAACCTTTCCGTCACGTGCTCGAGCGCTGGTCGGCCGATGTCGCCCTTTGATTCACTGTTTACCAAGGATATTGTTATGAAGACATTGCTGCCCACATCGACGGCCGGAAGCCTGCCCAAGCCCGCTTGGCTGGCCGAGCCAGAAAAGCTCTGGTCGGACTGGAAGCTGCAGGGCGAGGAGCTGGCCCAAGGCAAGCAGGATGCACTGCGGGTATCGCTGCACGATCAGCGCTTGGCGGGTATCGATATCGTCAGTGACGGTGAGCAGACTCGCCAGCACTTCGTCACCACCTTCATCGAGCACTTGAACGGCGTTGATTTCGAGCAGCGCGAGATCGTCAAAATCCGCGACCGCTACGACGCCAGCGTGCCCTCGGTGGTGGGCCCCGTCTCGCGGGAAAAACCGGTCTTCGTGGACGATGCCAAGTTCCTGCGTCAGCAGACCGACCAGCCGATTAAGTGGGCGCTGCCCGGGCCCATGACCATGGTCGATACGCTCTATGATGGCCACTACAAGAGCCGCGAAAAGCTGGCCTGGGAGTTCGCCAAGATCCTCAACCAGGAAGCCCGCGATCTGGCGGCGGCTGGCGTGGACATCATTCAGTTCGATGAACCCGCCTTCAACGTTTTCTTCGATGAGGTGAACGACTGGGGCATCGCCGCCCTGGAAAAAGCCATCGAAGGCGTCACCTGCGAGACCGCCGTGCATATCTGCTACGGCTACGGCATCAAGGCCAATACCGACTGGAAGAAGACGCTGGGGTCCGAGTGGCGCCAGTACGAAGAGATCTTCCCCAAGCTGCAGGCGTCGAACATCGACATCGTTTCGCTGGAGTGCCAGAACTCCCACGTGCCGATGGAGCTGATCGAGCTGATTCGCGGCAAGAAGGTGATGGTTGGGGCCATCGACGTGGCCACCCACGCCATCGAGACGCCGGAAGAGGTCGCCGACACGCTGCGCAAGGCGCTGCAGTTCGTCGATGCCGACAAGCTTTACCCCTGCACCAACTGCGGTATGACGCCCCTGCCTCGTGAAGTCGCCCAGGGTAAGCTGAAGGCGCTGAGCGCTGGCGCGGCAATCGTACGGCAGGAGATTTCTCGATAGTCGGCTTGGCCATTAGGCGGGTGATGCCCCCCATGCATTGGGACACAGAGAGTGATACAGGCGGACTAGAGCTTCCGCCTGGGTATCCTCGTTCCAGCGCCCCCCGAAAGCTTTCGATCGACGTCGGCACGCCGTTCACCCGAGGGAAATAGACGTCGGAAAGCATTAAAATCTTCATCATGAACGACTTAACGGCTAGGGTGGCTGCCAGTATGGCAACGCGCCGCGACACCGCCATGACAGCCGTGGTGGTGTTGACTTCCTTTCATCATGATGGATATGACATGCGACGTATTTTTGTGCTGCCCACGTCCTGGGCGGGCTGGGGGCTTTTCATTGCCTTTGTGGCGCTAGTATTGGCCGGTATTTGGCCAGTGATTGGTTGGGTGAACCGGGCCACGCTGGTGATGGGACTGCCGCTGCTGGTGGTGTGGAGCTACGTGATCATGTTTGCCTGCGTGGCAGTCATGCTAGTGGGCAACCGAATTGTAGAGCGAGACGACCATGAGTAGTGCCTGGCCGCTGGTCATTACGCTTTTATACGTGGCCACCGCGATGCTGATCGGCCTTCGCGCACAGGCTGGCCGCTCCATGAATAATCTTGAAGAGTGGGGCGTGGCGGGGCGCAGCATGGGGCCAGTGACGCTTTACCTGCTGATCGCGGCGGGTAGTGTGAGTGCTTACACCTTCATGGGCGCACCGGGCTGGGCCTACTCCAAGGGCGTGGCGGTATTTTATGTGGCGGTTTATTTGGCCTATTTAGCGCTGGTGGCCTGGTACTTCGGGCCGAAGGTGTGGCAGTTCGGCGAGCAGTTTGGCCATGTAACGCAGGCAAGCGCCATTGCCGACCGCTACCAAAGCCCTGCGCTAGGGGCGCTCTCCGCGCTGGTGATGGCGGTGGGCTCCGTGGCCTACGCGGTGCTACAAACGATTGGCTCTGCTTATATTCTATTCGTGATGAGCGGCGGGCAGATTCCTGTTTGGCTAGGCGTGCTGTTGGTGCTGGCCTGCATTGCCGTTTATCTCTACGCCAGCGGGCAGCGGGCGATTGGCCGTACCAACGCGTTCCAGGGCGTGCTGATGCTGGTGGTGGCCTGGGCGGTAGGCCTGTGGGCCATACACAGTGCCACCGGCGGGCTGAGTTTTGCGGGCGTATTTGAACGCATCGCCGCCGAGCACCCTGAGTTTCTGACCCTACCCGGTGCGGGGGGCGATATGAGTTTTAGCTTCTGGAGCACGTCGATCATCGTCTCGATGTTCTCGTTTATGCCCCCCGTCTGGACGCAGTGGATGAGCGCCTCTTCAGCGCGTACCATTCGCCGTAGCGCGACGTGGCTGCCTACCTACTACGTGGTGATTCTACCCATGGTGGTGGTGGGCTTTATCGGTATTTTCTCGCTGCCGGAGCTGGCGCGGGCAGATACCGTGGTGCTGGAGTACGCCATGCAGCACTTGCCCGTGGTGTTAGTTGGGCTGCTGGGCGCGGGCACCTTGGCGGCCTCTATGTCCTCCAGCGAGCCGTTTATTCATTCGGTTTCCCTTTCCGTGAGTAAAGACGTGCTGCAGCCGTTGCTCAAGCTCTCGGAGGGCACCACCGCCAAGCTGGCGCGGCTTTTGATTCTGCCCATTATGTTTCTGGTGATTGCGCCGCTGGCGATTGCTGAACCGGGGAGCCTGGTGATGATTTTGCTGGTGGGGCTTGGCTTTGCCTCGCAGGTTTTGCCCGCCTTTATCGGCATGTTCTTGTGGCCTCGCGCCTCAAGGCTGGGCGTCATGGCGGGTATTTTAGGCGGTTTTGTGGTTACCGTGGCGTTCACCACCTTATGGCGGCATCCGCTCGGCATTCATGCAGGGTTTTGGGGGCTGATGGTCAATTTGCCGCTGTTTGTGCTGGTGTCGCTAGTGACCCCTGCGACGCGTGAAGAGGTGGTCGAGCGCTTCTTTTGCATTTCAGCACCCCGTGGCCTGACGCGTTTGGGCAAGCGGGTGTCTTAATCTGTTAACGTGCATCGTCTACGCTTAACCTTAGCGATTAAATGCACGCATAAAGGGACTGTATGAGCCACGCATTGACAGGACATAACCGCCCTCAGCAGGTCATTGAGGCCATTCAACAGGCGAATGCACCGCTGAGTACGGCGCATCGGCAGGCGAAATACGCCAAAATGGCGGCCTCTCCCTATCGATTCTTTCGAGGCTCAAATCACCTTTATTGGCAAGACGTATGGCACGACTGGCGCTTTGCGCTGTTCGGCGGTTGGCCGAATACGCAAACCTGGCTTCAGGGCGATGCCCATGCCTACAACTTTGGCGCATACGGCCACCACGATGACCAAGTGCGCTACGGCATGGATGACTTCGACGATGCGTTGATTGGGGATTACCAGTACGACGTGTGGCGGCTGGCGATTAGCCTCGTGTTGGATGCCCGTGAGAACGCTGAGCTAAGCCCTAAAGCCATTGATAAAGCGCTGAACAAGCTGCTGGAAGGGTATATGGACACCCTTAGCGTTCATCGTGAGGATGACGTGGCGATCCACGCGATCACGCTGGACAACGCCAAGGATCCACTTAAGTCGTTTATGGGCAAGGTGGCCGATAAGCAGAGCCGTGCCCGCATGCTGGAGAAGTGGACGACGCTAGACTCAGATAAAGGGCGTCAGTTTGCCGAGCGCCCCGGTAAGCTCGCCAATCTGCCTGCGGATGTGGCAAGCCAGCTACGGCGCATCATTGAGCAGGAGTACCAGCAAACGCTGCAGCACCCCATCAAGGAGAGCGACCCGCAGCACTTCTTCGTCAAAGACACCGCCCGGCGCTTGGATGCAGGCACTGGGTCGCTGGGCGTCGAGCGGTACTACGTGCTGATCGAAGGCGGGGCGGACCACGAACACGACGATGTGATTCTGGACATCAAAGAGCAGGTCACGCCAGAGGCCTACCGCCTGATGGACAAAGCGCAGCAGCAGGCGTGGCGCAAGCTGTTTCCCAATGAAGGCATTCGCCATGCCGCGGCGTTCCATGCTATTGCGGAGCACCCGGATGCCTACCTTGGCTGGTTGACCATGAACGGCAAGGTGTTTTCGGTTCGCGAGCGTTCACCGTTCAAAAAGGATTACCCCACCCACAAGCTCTCTGGCGGTAAAGCCTACCGCAAGCTGGCGCGCCAGTGGGGCGAAATTCTGGCCCGTGAACACCTGCGCGGTGCGCAGGCACTTAACCGAGGCAAAGCCGCACCGTTTGCCGACGCGGTATGCCAGCGGTTAGAGGGGCGTGAAGAGCAGTTTATCGGCGTGGTCTCAACGCTTGCTAAGGCCTACGCGGACTGTGTTGCTCAAGACTACCAAGTGTTTATGGAGCATTTTCTAGCCACTGACACGGCATCATAGGTTAAGCAGTACCGTGCCAGTGGTTTACAGCGTGACGCGTTAGCTGCTACTGGCACCACCGACAATGCCACTTCTTAAGCCGCTTTCCTGACCGGAGCGGCTTTTTGACCTGTGGGCAGCCTGTAGGTTTTAAACTTTAATTACCTATCTCTCCGATAAGAGTGCTGCCATGCCGACCTACACTGGCGACCCTGATGTGGATTTCGCGCAAGGCATGATTCCCCATCACGAAGGTGCCATCGCCATGGCAGAAATCGTGCTGGCGCACGGCGAAGATGACGAGATTCGTCAACTGGCCGAGGACATTATCGCCGCCCAAGAGAGTGAAATTGCTTTCCTAAAAGGGTGGTTGAAACGTCACGGCTATTAAGGCGACCGGCTCTCTGATCACATACACCCTTCCCGAATGAGTGATATTCTGCTCGCCTAAACAGCAGGTGATGAGGGAGAGCCGCGTGTCGGGTATGATTTATTGGTTGGATATGGCGGGGGTGATTGTGTTTGCCCTGTCGGGCGTGATTTTGGCCTGCCGCTCGCGGATGGACCCGTTCGGTATGCTGGTGCTGGCGGCGGTGACGGGCATTGGGGGCGGTACGCTGCGTGATTTGGTGCTGGGCGTTAGGCCGGTGTTCTGGGTGACCGACCCGACCTACCTGTGGGTGATCTTGGCCACGGTGGGCGTGTCGCTGGTGGGGTTTCACTACATTCATCGTCTTTCCCGAGGCTTTTTGCCCGTAGCCGACGCCTTTGGGCTGGCGCTATTTACCGTGATCGGCACGCACAAAGCGCTGCTGCTGGGCACCTCTGGTGTGGTGGCGGTACTGATGGGCATGATGACCGGCGTGGCGGGCGGCATGATTCGTGATGTTCTAGCCCAGCGGGTGCCGATGGTGCTGCGCGAAGAAATTTATGCCACCGCCGCCATGGCGGGCGGGATTGTATATGTCGCGCTGCAGGCGCTCGATGCGCCGTTAACATTCGCCATTGCCGCCTCATTGAGCGTGACGCTAGGCCTGCGCTTAGCGGCAATTCATTGGCACTTGGCCCTGCCGGTGTTTGCCTGGGTCACGGTGCCACCTAAACACCAAGACGCCAACGCGCCGCTGTCTACACCGCAAAAGGCTAAAGAGCGGGTACGTATGATTCGTAGAGAGCGCACGCGCCGCTAAGGCCTTGAAAAACGCTGGGCTTCTCGCCAGCGGTCAAACCAGCGCTTGGGTTGGAGCACGCGCAGGGCCGGTTCGCTGTCGTTCAGCTCCACGCCGAGGCCCACGGCACCAAGCCGCGCGTAAAGCGCGCCGTTGGCTTGGCCGTCGGCTAGGGTCACATCGGAAAGCAGAAGCAGCGGGCCGCCTGTGAGCGTGAGGTCATGCAGGCGTATTTGCTCGCCGCTCACTGTGAGTAGGGCGTGCCCGTTGATGTTATGCACGTTTAAAAGCCTGCCCAGCCAGTCGCTCACCCGAGCACGGGCGAGAAATAGCCGTGCCAGCAGCCCAGTATCGCGCATGCCTAACCGTAGCTGGCTGGTGAGTTGTATCGGGTCACCCCAGTTGAGTTGCGCTTCTTCCATGGTGAGCTGCACCCACCAGCCTGCGTCCTGAGTGCCGTCGTCGCTTCGGCGAAAGACGTTTTCCAGGCGCAGGTAGGAGTCATTGGCGACAAAGCGGCGCGTCTCGATATCGCCCTCGGTGAGCTGTAAGTGCAGCGTCACGTCTCCTCTCAGGCGCTGCTCCAGTAGCGCCATTTCGGTTTCGAAAGCGCGCAGTGTGATATCACCTTGGGCGCGCAGCCCCTCTAGCAGCCATTCGCTGGTTAGGCTGGCACTGCCGGAGAGTAGCTCAACCCCCGCATCTTCTGGCAGGTAGCGATTGTAGCGGGCAATGTCCGGCACCTCGGTGATTGGCAGCGCAACGCGGGTGGTGAAGTGTTCGGGAGCGGGGGCGTCGAGTACATCACTAAAGCGGTCGGTTTGGGTGGTGAGCGCAAAGTGGCGGCCTTCCAGATGCGGGCGGTCATCATCTTGTCGCCGTAAGGCGAACTGTGGAATGCCTAGCGAAAGCTGTGCTTGCTCGGGGCTATCTAACTGGGCGGTCAGCTCGCCGCGCCCGGTGGCCAAGTAGTCGAGAAACGTCACTTCCAGCTGGTTAGCATTGACCCGCAGCCGAGTAGGGGCTTGCAGCGTGTCGTCTATAAACGCGCCCTGTAAAAAAAGCTGACCGTTGCCGGAAAGCGATACGCCGTGAGCGTCCGGTAAAAACGTGTTGAGAAACCCTAGCCGCTGCACGCTGCCCTCCAGCGTGAACTGCCCGCTTGGGGTGGCGTTTTGGCGCTGAAAGCGACCGTCGCGCAGCACCAGCGTGCTCTCCAGCGCTTCGCCGGGATGTTGCGGGTCGGCCACCTGCCAGCTTAGCCGCGAGCCGCTGATGTCCAGCGCTGTGCCATCCAGCGCCGCTTGGTTGATGGCCAGCGCCAGCTGTATATCGCTCACCAACGTGCCGCTCTGCTCCCTTCGTTGCCAGCCGGTGGTCAGCGCGTTGCCAGCTAAATAAAGCTCTCCACTCAGTTGCTCGGTCGTGAAGCGGAGCTGACCGTGGCTGGTGGCCGAGCCGCTGTTTAACGTTAGCGGAGTAGGGCTGGGCAACACCGCCGCAAGGTAGGGTTGTAGCGCTTGGATATTGGGCAGCGTTGCTTCTTCCCAGCTCAGTTGCGCCGTGGCGCTTTGTTGTGCCTGTTCGGGGTCAAGGGGGCTTTGTGCCGCTAGCGTTAGTGCTGCGTCCGCCAGCAAGGTTCGCTCCTGATGGCGCAGCGTGGCGTCTGTGAAGGCCAGCGTTGCCGCTACTTGCTCATCGGGGGAGAGCGTCGCGTCGAGCGTACCGCTGCCTTGCGCGGTGAGTTCAAGCAGCTCTGCGCCTAGCGTGGGGGCTTGAACGGTCAGCGATGCTTCATAAGGGCGCGCATCCCGCAGCGTCGCGCTGGCGGTGATACTCCCCTGGCCGGATAGCCGAATCCCTTGGCCATCAAAGGCCGATGCGAGATAGCGGTCAAGCATGTCCAGGCGCGTTACCTCGCCCGATAGCTCAAGTGAGGCGCCAGTGGGCAAGTCGAGTTGGTCCAGGCGCTGATTAGGGATGTGGGTAGCGAGGGAGAGCCGTGTGTTTGTGGCGTAGGGGTGCGTGTCGGCTAGCGTGACGTCCTCCAACTGAGTAGCGAAGCGCAGTTGCCCCTCTACCACAGCGAGCCTGACGCGCCCCTGGCCCGTGGCGGTATGCGGCGGCGGTGTGTCATCCGCTACCAGCCAGCGGCGCGTGTTGTCGGTACTTCTCAAGCGCTGCTCATCGATAGAGAGCGCAAGTTCGGGGGCTGCTAATGTGAGTTCGCTGCCCGGCTGTAGTTGGCCCTCGGCAAGCGCAAGCTCACCTTCCAATACGCCGCTGCCTGCCAGGCTCAACCAGGGTAGCGCTTCTAGGTAGGGCATGAACACGTCCCAAGCATCCGCTTGAGCCGTGATGGCAAGCTGGGCGGTGAGGGCGTCGAGCAGCGCCTCCGTCAGCGCATCGTTATTTTGCTGGGTAAAAAGTGAGTCCAGTGACGCCGTACTGCGTAGCTGAATATCCTGCACCAGCGTGGTTTGATCGCTCAAGCGGACGAGGCGGCCTTGGGTAATGTCCAAACCTACATAAGGCACGCTGAGGGTTTCTTGGCTGAATTGGGTATCCTCGACCTTCAGCTGGCCCTCTGCCTCCAGGGCAATGTCCCCGACGGTAAAGCGGCGAATGCCGTTCGCTTCCAGTGCTTGGATATGTAGCTCTCCGCGCAGCAGGGCAAGCAGCGATAGCGACAGGGTGGCTTGGCTAGCCTCGACGGTAATCGGTAGCGCTTCGTCTTCCCGGGCTAGGTAGAGATTTTCCACCTCCCAACGCCCTGGGTGAAGGCTCTGGGCGTTCGTCCAGCGTACCTCGACCCCTTCGATGGTGGAGATTCGTTGCGGTAGCCACTGGCTGTTGAGTAGCCAGTAGCTGCCTATCAGCCAAATTAGCACAAGCGCTAGCGCGCCAAACAGCAGGGCGATGAGAAGGCGAAAACGACGTGGTGCAGTGGGCGTGTCACGGGACATACGGGCTTCCTAGCAGATGACTCCTGTTGGCGCGTGTTTTATGGCATTATGCGCGACGTGGGGCAGTTATGGGTTTTCGATTTCAACGCTAGGCAGGCAGCAAAGCCATGTTCAAGGATTTTTACGCGCAGCGCGGAGAGTACGTGGTGATCTCCGCCGAGCAGGCCAGCCGCTTCGCCAAGGGCGTGGCCGGCGATTACAACCCGATTCACAACCCGGACGCACGGCGTTTCTGTGTGCCCGGCGACTTGTTGTTCACGCTGGTATTGGTGAAGTTCGGGCTGTCGCGACAAATGGAATTTCGCTTCACCAATATGGTGGGGGCCGATACACCCATCAAGTTCAGTGAAACCGAGAACGGGGATATCCACGTCTGTGACGACAGCGGTAAATGCTATTTACAGGTTGTCCGCAGCGGCGAGATGACCCGTGATGAGGCGGTGGTCGAAGGCTTTGCCCGCTGCTACGTCGCCTTCTCGGGTAAGAATTTTCCCCACTATCTCAAGCCGCTGATGGAGCAGCATGGGGTGATGTTTAACCCTAAACGCCCGCTGGTGATCTACGATAGCATGGGCTTTTGCCTGGAGCGTTTAGACGGCTTCTCACCTAATCTGGCGCTGAATCAATCCTCCTTGGATGTCCAGGGTAAACGTGCAGATGTGCTGCTGGAATTTTCCATTGAGTCAGCCGGTGAAGCAGTGGGTGTAGGCTCTAAGAAGCTCGTCGTCAGCGGGCTATGCGACTACGACGCTACCGAAATGGCGGCCATTGTCGACGAATTTTACCGCTTGAAAGCCGCCTACGAAGCCGCCTAGGGCAGTGGATGCCTACCCGTCATTGCGACGCTGCGTTAGCGCAATGGCGGGTGCCATTAACGCAACCGCTAGGGTATTCTCAAAGCCGACTAATTAAAAAAATACCCAAAGCGCCGACCGGCACTTTGGCTGGACAATGAGGCTTTGCATGAACCGAATGAAAACGCTGACGCTTGTCTGCGCCGCAGCCGCCTTGGCGGTCTCCTCCGTTAGCGCCCAGGCGCGTGACTTCCGTTTAGGGCTGATTACACCCGCCCAGCATCTGTGGTCCACTGAAGCCGAAGCGTTCGCGCAAACACTCAACGAGCGCTCAGGCGGCGAGCATAGCGTGAGTGTGTTTCCTGCCCAGCAGCTAGGCAATGAAGCGCAAATGGTGCAGCAGCTGCAGACCGGCGCGCTGGACATGGCCTTTCTGACCATTGCCGAAATCTCCAATCGCATTCCTGATTTTGGCGCGCTCTACGCCCCGTATCTGGTGGACGACGTCAACCACGCGGCGCGCCTGCTGCGCTCCGATGCGGCCGGTGAACTACTCGACTTGATGCCGGAAGGCGTGGGCTTTGTTGGGGTAGGTTACGGCATGGTAGGCATGCGCCAAGTATTGAGCCGCAGCCCTATTGAAAGCGCTGAAGACCTGCAGGGCCAGCGGCTGCGTATTACCCCCTTCGAGCCGATCCGCGACTTCTACACCGCGACTGGCGCCGCTCCTGCGCCCATGCCTTTGTTGGAAGTGTACGATGCCCTGGCCAATGGGCAGGTCGACGCTATCGACATGGACTTCGATTCTATTCTGATTCTGAAATTCTACGAGCAGGCGAACAATCTGCTGATCTCCAACCATATGATGTTCCCGATGGTAGGGGTGGTGTCTGGGCGGGTATGGCGCGAGCTCTCTGAAGAAGACCGTGAGCTGATTGATACCGCCATGTCCGAACACCTGGAGAACGTATTGACGGGGTTTGAGGAGATGGACGCCGCTCAGGAGGAGGAAATTCGCGGGTTGGATATCAATATTGTCGAAGCCGATGCCGAGTTCTTTTCTGAGGCGATTGCCGAGTGGGAAAGTATTTGGGCACCGAAAGCTCCTATGTTGGAAACCCTGCGCGCCGAGGCTGACCGCCTGCGCGACGAGTAATCCTTAACGTCAAACAAGCCGTTGATAAAGGCCTTTAATCATCATGTTGCAACGCCTTTCCAAAGGGCTTGCCCGTTGTGAAGAGATCACCGCCGCTGCCTTGGCAGCGGCGGTGACGTGTTTAATTCTCACAAATATCGCCTTTCGCGCGCTGGGCAGCCCGCTTTACTGGGTCAGTGAACTGGCGATTTACGCCATGATCTGGATGACGTTCTTGATTGCTGGGGCGGTGTTGAAACGCCGCCAGGGCATCGCGGTGACACTGGTGAGCGACCTGCTGCCGCCAACGGGTAGAAAGCTGGTCGGCGTGGCGGTGGATGCCATGGTGCTGTTGTTTGCCCTGCTGCTGGCCTGGCTCTGCTGGGGCTGGTACCAGCCGCTGACGCTGGCCAAAACCGGCTTCGATACCCAGGCGTTTCAGGGGCAAACGTTTAATTTTATCTATGCGGAAAACACCTCCACCCTGGGCATTAAAAAGTTTTGGGCGTGGCTGATTGTGCCTTGGTTTGCGCTCTCGCTGAGCCTGCACGGCGTGGCGAACCTGACGCAATCGCTAATGGCATTAAGGGGGCGGGTATGACGGTCGCGGTGTTCTTGCTGCTGCTACTGGGAGCGGTGCCTATTGCGCTAGTGCTGGCGCTTACGGCGATGTGGTATATCCAGGCCTCTGGCAATACGGTGCTGTTTGATTCCTACCCGCAGCAGCTGTTTAGCGCCATTGAAAGCTACGGCTTGCTGGCGATTCCGCTATTTATGCTGGCCGGGGAGTTGATGAACGAGGGCGGGCTGACCAAACGCTTGATTGCTCTGGCCCGCATTCTGGTGGGAGGCTTTCGCGGCGGCTTGGCTTATATCAACTTGGTGGCCAATATGATGATGGCGGCAATTATTGGCTCGGCGGCCTCGCAAATCGCCATTATGTCCCGCGCCATGGTGCCTGCGATGGAGGAGGAGGGGTACGACACGCCTTACAGTGCGGCGATTACCGCCGCTGGCGGGCTGCTGTCGCCGATTATTCCGCCCTCTATGCTGTTTGTACTGTTTGGGGTAATGGCTCAGGTGCCCATTGCGGAGATGTTTATCGCTGGGCTACTGCCGGGGCTGTTGCTGGGCGCGAGCTTTTTCGTGGTTATCGCCCTGGTGGGGCTGGTGCAGCAATACCCGAAAGGGGAGTGGCCCAGCCGTCAACAGGCGCTGCACGATGCGCTATGGGGCATGCCTGCGCTGCTGATTCCAGTGATTATCATTGGCGGTATTTTGCTGGGTATTGCGACGCCCACAGAGTCGGCGGCGCTGGCCTCGCTGGCGGCGCTATTGATGGGCCGCTTTGTGTACGGCGACCTGCGTTTGACGCAGCTCCCCCAGGTACTTACCCGCACGGCGATCAATGCCGGGCTGGTAATTATGCTGATTGCGGCGGCAGGAGTGTTTGGCTGGGTAGTGATCTACGAGCAGCTGCCGCAAATGGCCGCTGAGTGGATTGCCGCACTGACCAGCAGCCCGTTTCTGTTTCTGCTGCTGGTGATTGGGGCCCTGCTGCTGGTTGGCATGGTAATTGACGGCATTGCCGCGCTGATTCTGGTGGTGCCTATTTTAATGCCCATCGCTCAAAGCCAGTTTGCGATTAGCCCCTACCAGTTTGGCGTGGTGGTCTGCCTGACGCTAGTGATGGGGTTACTCACCCCGCCAGTGGGCGCGGGGCTGTTTATCGCTTCCTCCATGACCGGTGCGCCGCCGCTAAAAATCTTCCGAGCGCTGCTGCCCTTTTTATTGGCGACCCTCGTCACGCTGGTGCTGCTGGCGTGGTTGCCCTGGCTAACCGATGGGTTGGTTCGGCGTTAGAAGCCTAGCGGGCAACAGCGTGGCCTAGGCCGCGCTGTTGTCTGTCAGCGGCATGACATCTACTTCCACTTCTAGCTGGTGTTCGCCGCCTCCATTCATTACGCCTTTGAGCGGTGCTACGTCGGCGTAATCTCGGCCCCAGGCCAGCACCGGGTGCTGTTCACCGGCCACTGTGCCGTTGGTCGGGTCTAGCGCTAGCCAGCCCCACTCTGGAATCCAAGTGGCGAGCCATGCGTGGGACGCATCCGCCCCTATCAACCGTGGCTGTCCGGGCGGTGGCTGAGTTTCTAGGTAGCCGCTCACATAGCGCGCCGCTAATCCCACCGAGCGCAGGGAGCCAATTGCAAGGTGGGCAAAGTCTTGGCAGACACCACGGCGATTGGCCAGCACTTCGCTGAGCGGTGTGGCCAGCGTGGTAAAGCTAGGGTCGTACTCAAAGGTGTCGTAAATCAGTTGATTAAGCGCCAGCGCGGCATCAACCAGCGGGCGGCCGGGCGTGAAACAGCTGTGGGCGAACTCAGCCAACTCGTCGTTGCGACGAATAAATGGTGAGTCGAGCCGGTAGAGCTGCATATCGAAGCGGCTATCGTGACGCAGCTGTTCCGCGACACTTTCCCAAGCGGGGGAGCTGCTAGGTAGCGGCCCCAGCGGATGGGTATTGAGGGGGGTGACCACGGTCACATCCAGGGTCTGGTGCACCTCTTCCATGGCAAAATAGAGCACCCGATTGCCGAAAACATCTCGGCGCTCTGCCTGCACCTGGGGCATCGGACTAATGGTGAGCGTTGATGCGCCGCACTGCTGGTGCTGTGTCCTGCGTGGCAGCACCCTGGCCTCGCTATGACATAGCGTCACCGGGGCGCTGTAGTGGTAGCGCGTAGTGTGTCGCAGGGTGTAGTTCATTCGTCGGGCTCCATGCTGACAAGTTGGCGCGGCCGCTCCACGTGACTAAAGTGGCTGTGGCTAATGGCATTCGAAAGCGCGTTTAGCGGGGTAATCAGTTCATCCAGTAGCTGCTCCAGCGCTGCTTGGGCATCGGGGGTGTCGGCTAAATGGCTCAAGCGTTCAATGTCGGCGAGGTGCAGCGCGGCATTGGCTTGAATGAGCAAGCGGCGTTCGGCATTGCGGTAGGGCGATGAGCTGCCGGGCAGCCTGTCCATTTGCCGCTCAAGGCGCTTGAGCATATAGCCCACCGAGCGTGGGTTGGTCTCATCGAATAGCAGTAGATCCAAAATCGCTTCTGGGTGCAGCTCGCTGCGGTAGCGCCGCCGGTAAGCGGTAAAGTTATCTGTGGTGGCGAGCACTACTTCCCACAACGCCAGCCCCGGCGAGTGGGGGGCTTTCAATGTGAGCTTGAGCAGCGAAAGCAGCCCTATTACTCGATCCAGGAAGCGCCCGATATCCATAAACCGCCAGCCGTAGTGATGGGGCATGGTTTCGTTGCATAGCCCAAAAAAAGCGGCAATTTGCGCCGATAACCCTTCACAGGCGCGCCGCGCGGCGCTGGCGCCCAGGCTGGGGCTGAACGTATCCACCCGCTGGCGTAGCTGATGCACCACCCGCCAGGAGTCGTCGCCCAGGTGGTCGCGTACGCTCCGAGCGTTGCGCAGCAAATGAGCAAACACGGGCTTGAGGGCCTGGGGGTCTCGCTCGTCGAACTGGGCCAGCAGCGCCGTGCGTTTTTGGGCAAAACCCACCAGCGGGGGGTTGGCGCCGTCGGCGTTCAAGGTGGTGATTTCCAGCGCCAGCAGCAGTTCGTCCAGTAACTGGTCGGCAATTTCGTCCTGGTCGTACTCCATCAGGCGCATCAAGGCTTCACGCAGCAAGCGGGCACGGGCATCCAGCCGCTCGCCGTAGCGACCCAGCCAGAACAGGCTTTCCGCCACTCGGCTGGGCAGGTCGGTGCCATCGCGGGTAGCCACCACGGGGCCGCGTGCCTGACGCAGTTGGCTGACGTGGGGCTGTGGCGTATTGGCGGTCACCCAGACGTCCTTGACGATGGGACTGCTGAGCGACGGTGAGCCGGGGGGGCCCACCCAGGCAAGCCCTCCCGGCATGACGTGATAGTCGCTGGGCTGTTGGCTTTGGGTCGCCACGCTGCCCGGGGCTCTGGAAACGAAACAGCGCAGGTTCAGGGTGGTGGGCGACAGCCGCTGCATGTGCGGGTCGAACATGGGGGCCGTGGCGGGCTGTGTCCGGGCATCGGCGCTGGGCAACAACAGCGCCTCCCCCAGCAGGTGCTGGCACAGTGCTGGCAAGTAGTCGGCCAGTTCCGGCAGCTCCAGAGCGCCTACGCCCAGCGCATTCGACATCGCCACGCCGCTGGCGCGGGCGGCTTGCAAAAGCCCTGGTACGCCCAGGTGCGAATCACCGCGCAGTTCCAACGGGTCGCAGTAGGCATCGTCGCAGTGGCGCAGCACCACGTCCACCGGTTGCAGGCCGCCCAGGGTACGTAACCAGAGCTTGCTGTCGCGCACGACCATGTCCTGGCCTTCTGCCAGGTCGATGTTCAGGTAGTTGGCCAGGTAGGCATGCTCGAAATAGCGCGGGCTGCCCGGCCCTGGGGTCAACAGCACCACGGTCGGGTTGTCGCGGTGCTGGTAGGCCAGTGCGGTCAGCGTGCGGTGGTATTTGTCCAGGAAACCCGCCAGACGCTTCAGCGGCGCGTTGCGGTACATTTCAGGCAGCGCGCGGGCCATGAGGATGCGGTTTTCCAGCGTGAAGCCGGTGCCGGAAGGAGCCTGCAAGCGGTCGCCTATGACGCGCCACTGCCCCTCTGAATCCTGGATGACATCGATGCCGTGAAAGCTGATCGCAGGGCGGTCGCTGGGCTGAGAGCCATGGCAGGGCAGCAGGAAGTGGGGCGAGGCCAGCAGCGCCTGGGTGGGCAGCAGGCCCGCATCGAATAGCGTGCGAGGTCCGTACAGGTCGTCATACAGCGCATTGAACAGCCGCGTGCGTTGGGTCAGGCCGATTTCCAGCGCTTGCCACTGCGCCTGGTCGATGACCCAGGGAAGCGGGTCCAGCCGCCAGGCGCGCCCTTGGGTGTCATCGTGCATATTGAAGATGACACCGTTCTCGGCCAGCAGCCGCTGAAGCTCTTCATGCTGCTGATAGCGACCCTCGGCGCCCAGGCTTTCCAGAGCGCTGAGCAGGCTCTGCCAGCCCGGGCGCAGTTGGCCATGACGGTCGAGCATCGCATCAAACGTGCCGGGCTGTCCCTTGCCTAGCTGATTCAAGTAGTCCTCGATGAGCCCGGCAGCGCCGAGCTCAAGCAGTGAGGGAGAGACAGGGGCGGTCATGATCCTGAGAGTCCTGAGCGAGTAAGGGACGGATTATCCTGCAGCTAGCACCGATAGGAAAGCATTACACTCCTCATCGGCGCGGGCTCCAGCGTAGGTCAAGGGTACACGGCAGTTCCTGGCTGGGTGTTTCTGGCATGGGCGCCTGGTAGCCATGACCGTGGCCGCTGTCGCTGAAGCGGCCCAGGCGTCTGGCTTCGGCTTCGAAGGCATTGACCGGGAACGTCTCGAAGCTGCGCCCCGTGGGATGCACGACATGGTAGGTGCAGCCCGCCACCGAACGCTGGTTCCAGGTGTCGATCACATCGAATACCAGCGGGGCATGCACGGGAATCTGGGGGTGCAGGGCCGATGGCGGTTGCCAGGCGCGGTAGCGCACACCTGCGACGGCTTCGCCGTTGCGCCCGGTGGGAGTGAGCGGCACCTGGCGGCCATTGCAGGTCACCACGTAGCGGTCGCCGCTCATGCCGTTGACCTTCACTTCCAGGCGTTCCACCGAGGAGTCCACATAGCGGGCGGTGCCCCCTGCCGTGGCCTCTTCGCCCAGCACGTGCCAGGGCTCGATGGCCTGGCGCAGCTCGATGGAGAGCATCGGGGTGTGTAAGCGGCCATGCACCGGGAAGCGGAACTCTCGAAACGGCGCAAACCACTCCAGCTCGAAATCGAACCCATGGTGGCGCAGGTCGTGCAGCACATCGTTCAGGTCTTCCCACAGGTAGTGCGGCAGCATCCAGCGGTCCTGCAAGGCACTGCCCCAGCGTACCGGGCGCGCACGGTAGGGCGTCTTCCAGCAGCGCGCCACCAGAGCGCGGATGAGCAGCGTCTGCATCAGGCCCATGCGGGCGTGGGGGGGCATTTCAAAGCCGCGCAGCTCCAGTAGCCCTAAACGGCCGCTGTCGCTGTCCGGTGAGTAGAGCTTGTCGATACAGAACTCGGCGCGGTGGGTGTTGCCGGTCAGGTCGGTGAGCAGGTGACGCAGCAGTCGGTCCACCAGCCAGGGCTGAACGACCTCGCCTTCGGGCATCTGTTGCAGGGCGATTTCCAGCTCGTAGAGCGCCTCGTGGCGGGCTTCATCCACTCGCGGGGCCTGGCTGGTCGGGCCAATGAACAGCCCGGAAAACAGATACGACAGGCTCGGGTGGTGCTGCCAGTAGGTCACCAGGCTGGCCAGCAGGTCCGGCCGACGCAGAAAAGGTGAATCCTCCGGTGTCATGCCGCCCAGCGTGACATGGTTGCCGCCGCCGGTGCCGGTATGGCGGCCATCGACCATGAATTTTTCGGTGCCCAGCCGCGCCTGGCGGGCTTCGTCGTAGAGCCGTTCGGTCTGGGCGACCAGCGCTGGCCAGCTGTCGGCCGGCATGATGTTGACCTCGATGACACCGGGGTCCGGGGTGATCTGGAAGCTGGACAAGCGTGGGTCACGGGGCGGCGCGTAGCCTTCGATCATGACCGGGCAAGCCAGCGCCTGGGCGGTTTCCTCGATGCTGCTCAACAGGTCGAGGTAGTGCTCCAGGTGAGTCAGCGGCGGCAGGAAGATATGCAGGCGGCCCTCGCGAGGCTCGACGCACAGGCTGGTATGGATCACCTTGTGTTCGCGGTCGTCGGCGGCGCTTGGCTGCTGCTGAACGGCTTCGCCTTCCGGGTGGCTATGGCTGGGATGCAGGCTCTGGCCATGGCGCTCGGCGCTGGTGAAGTGATGCTGTTCGGCATTGCGGCGCGCCACTTCCCCGTGAATGTCGCCCAGCGCAGGTCGCGGTGCAAACAGCGACTGGGGCTGCGGCTGGTCTTCCGGGTCGGCCCAGGGCAGTGCCGACAGCGGCAGACGCAGGCCCATGGGTGAGTCGCCCGGCACAAGGAAGAGATGGTCGCGCTTGAGCGGCCAGTGGCCGCTCTCCCAGCGATGAGACTGGGCAATCGAGTGGCGCAGCGGGAGCGCATAGCCCACCACGGCGCCCAGGTCCTGCTCCAGCAGGCGTGCCAGGCGACGGCGTTCGGCATCGTCTTTCAGGTCGGCGTTACGCGGGTCGACGCTGACCGGCAGGGTCTGCTCTTTCCAGAGGTAGTAGTAGGCATCTTCGTAGGCGGGAATCCAGTGGCGCTGCGCTACGCCCAGACGCTCGCCCAAGGCATGAATGAAGCGCTCTACCATGGCGTCGTCCACCTTGGCGAGGGGCGCGCCTTCGGTGCTGGCCAGCCACTTGGGGTCGCGCCACAGGGGCACACCATCCTTGCGCCAGTAACAGGCCAGCGCCCAGCGGGGCAGCGGCTCGCCGGGGTACCACTTGCCCTGTTGCTGCTGAATGACGCTGCCTGCCGCGTAGGCTTCCTGCAGTCGGGTCAGCAGCGCCTCGGCGCGCTCACGCTTGTGCTCGCCCAGCGCTTCGGTGTTCCACTGGGGGCTCTCCATGTCGTCGATGGAGACGAAGGTCGGCTCGCCCCCCATGGTCAGGCGAACATCCTGCTGCTGGAGGACTTCATCCACCTGGTCGCCCAGCGTCAGAATCGCCTGCCACTGCTGGTCGCTGTAGGGGCGGGTGACGCGCGGGTCTTCATGGATGCGCTCCACGCGCATCTCAACATCGAATTCCACTTCGCACTTGTCGGAGAAACCGGTAATGGCCGCGGCGCTGCCAGTGGTGGGGGTGGCGGCCAGCGGAATATGACCTTCACCAGCGAACAGGCCGGAGGTGGGGTCCAGGCCCACCCAGCCTGCGCCCGGCAGAAATACTTCGGTCCAGGCATGCAGGTCGGTAAAGTCCACCTCGGTACCGCTGGGGCCATCCAGCGCTTTGACGTCCGGGGCCAGCTGAATCAGATAGCCGGATACAAAGCGAGCCGCCAGCCCCAAATGGCGCAGGATCTGTACCAGTAACCAGGCGCTGTCGCGGCAGGAACCACTGGCCAGAGTTAGGGTTTCTTCACAGCTTTGTACGCCGGGCTCCATACGCACCAGGTAGCTGATGTCCTGCTGCAGACGCTGGTTGAGCGCCACCAGAAAATCGACGCTGGTGGTGGGCTCTCGAGGTACTTCCTTAAGCCATGCTTTTAGGCGCGGCCCTGCTTCGGTGACTTCCAGATAGGGGCCTAGCTCCTTGAGAAGCTCATCGGAATAATGGAACGGAATTTTTTGCGCGGCATCGTCGAGAAAAAAGTCGAAAGGGTTGATGACCGTCATGGGGGCCACCAGCTCGACGGCAATGGTGAGTTCCTTGCGTGGCTCTGGAAACACGATACGCGCATTAAAGTTGCCAAAGGGGTCTTGCTGCCAATTCAGAAAGTGGTCATCCCCTGAAATATTCAGCGAGTAGGCATCGATATGCGTGCGGCAGTGGGGGGCAGGGCGCAGGCGGACGACATGGGGTGACAGTTTGACGGGGCGGTCAAATCGATAGGTTGTGCGGTGATGCAAGGCAACGCGAATGGTCATGAGCCACCCTCAAATAAAAGCGTAGATTCTCGCAGCTACGGATGAACTGCGACGCAACAAGACATTTACCCAAGAGTATCGTTGGAGTTGAACTTTTTTGCAGCTGCAATATGCACAGGGGCGTTTAAGAAGTGTGGAAAATTGTGATCGCACCGCTTTTAATTAAATTTTGCACCAAATTGGTGCTTTTTTCGAGAGTTTTTTGGTCAAGGCACAAGTTTGGTTCAGTGAGGGGGTGGGAAGGTATCGCGGCATTACAAAGAGGCCGCGTTTTATCAAACGTAGATGCCATAGCGTTGAAATATCGGGAAAGGTGGTACGAGTATTGCGTGGTTATATAGCTCAATAAATACGTCGATTGCACGCGGCAGGCCTACACTATTGTTCAAGGAAGTTGCCGCTTCCACCCCAGCGCCAGGAGAGCGCCCATGAGCCAAGTCAATTGGAACAACTATGCGTGCCGTGATTTTTACGATGAGTTGCTAGAAGCGCCAGGTAAACCCAGAGCTTCTGCCGATGAGCTTTGTAATATGCTGGCTCGGTTTAGCGCCGAAGAGTTAGCGGAAAGAAAAACCGCTGCGGAAATCGCCATTCGTACCATGGGGATTACGTTTACCGTGTATTCCGAAGGGGCAATGATCGACCGCGCCTGGCCATTCGATATTGTGCCCCGGATCATACCGGCCCATGAGTGGCGCAAGACGGAAGCCGGTTTAAAACAGCGCGTCCAAGCACTCAATCTCTTTATCGACGATCTTTATCACGATCAGAAAGTGGTCAAGGACAAAGTGCTGCCTGCGGAAGTGCTTGCTCAGTCGGCTAATTTTCGCCCGCAGTGTGTGGGCATTAACCCGCCTCATGGTATCTGGGCGCATATTTGTGGCTCTGATTTGGTACGCGGCGGCGATGGCACACTCTACGTGCTGGAGGATAATCTGCGGATTCCTTCCGGGGTCTCCTACATGCTGGAAAACCGCAACGTCACCAAACGGGTGCTACCTGAGCTGTTTGCGTCGGGCAAAATCCTGCCAGTAGACGACTACGTGGCGCAGCTGTATGACATGCTGGCGGCCATGTCTCCCCGTCCCGGCGATGACCCTCAGGTCGTGGTATTGACCCCTGGTATTTACAACTCGGCCTATTTCGAACACGCCTATCTTGCCCAGCAGATGGGGGTCGAGCTGGTGCAGGGTAGCGACATGCTGGTGGACGACGATGACGTGGTCTACATGCGAACGGTGGAGGGGCTGCGGCGAGTGGATGTCATTTATCGTCGTGTGGATGACGAGTTTCTGGACCCTGAAGCCTTCAATCCGCATTCGATGCTGGGCGTGCCTGGGCTGATGCGCGCCTGGCGGGCGGGCAAGGTGGCGCTGGCCAATGCGCCAGGGGCAGGCGTGGCAGACGACAAGGTGGTATACGCCTTCGTGCCAGAGCTGATCCGCTACTATCTGGACCAGGAGCCGCTGCTGCCCAACGTACCCAGCTACCTGTGCATGTTCGATGAAGACCGCAAGTACGTACTGGATCACCTCGATGAGCTGGTGGTGAAGCCCGCCAATGAGTCCGGCGGGTATGGCATGCTGATCGGGCCTCGCTCCACCAGGGAAACCCGTGACGAGTTTGCCCGCCTGATCAAGGAGAACCCGCGCAACTACATGGCCCAGCCTACGCTGGCGCTCTCCACCACGCCCACCCTGGCTAACGGCTTGCCGCAACCGCGTCATGTGGACCTGCGCCCGTTCATTCTCTCCGGCCCCGAAACCCATGTGACCACGGGTGGTTTGACCCGCGTGGCGCTAGTGGAGGGGTCGCTGGTGGTCAACTCGTCCCAGGGGGGCGGCAGCAAGGATACCTGGATCGTCGAGGTCGATGAGAACGCGGCTGATGCCGCCGAGCAGGAAGGAGTCTAGCGCCATGCTGTCACGCGTAGCTGAAAACCTGTACTGGATGGCGCGTTACATTGAACGGGCCGAAGATACCGCGCGGCTGTTGAGCGTCAATAGTCACCTGATGCTGGATTTACCGCGCCATTTACCGCTGGGCTGGGCACCGCTGATTGAAATGACCGGCACGCTTGAAACCTTTAATGAACGCCATAGCAGCTTTGATGAGCGCAACGTGGTGCACTTTTTGTGTGCCGATGCCCAGAACGGTAGCTCGATTCTTTCAGCGCTGGCGAGTGCCCGGGAAAACCTGCGTACCACCCGCGATGTGGTACCCAGAGAAATCTGGGAAGAGGTCAACCAGCTTTACCTTAACGTGGCCGACCACGCGGAAAGCGGCGTCAGCCCGCGGCGCCGAGATGCATTTTTGAAAAACGTGATTCGCGGTTGCCAAACGTTGACTGGTTTGATTGAGGGCACGCTCAGCCACGGTCCAGCGCGCACCTTTATCAAGTTAGGCCGCCAGTTGGAGCGGGCAGACATGACCACACGTATCGTTGATGTGCGCTCAGCCAGCCTGCTGCCGCAAAACCCTGAAGAGCTATTGCCGTTTGAAAACCTGCAGTGGATGAGCGTGCTGAAATCGTTAATGGCTTATCAGATGTATCGTCAGCAGGTGCGTTTACGAGTACGCGGGCCAGATGTGCTGCGCTTTTTACTGCAAGATCCGCACCTGCCACGCTCCATTGCCTGCAGTCTGGAAACCTTAGGCCAGGAGCTCCAGCTACTGCCGCGTCAGGACCGTGTAGCGGCCACGGTGTCGCTGGTGCGGGCAGATGTGGTAGATGCCGATATCCAAGCGCTGGCGCACTCCCCCAGCAAGCTGCACGCCTTTGTCGATGATCTACAGATTGGCATTGCCGCTATTCACGATACGCTCAGCGCCACCTACTTTGTAAGCGGCGACAGCGTTCCACGGGTGGCCCAACGGCAAAACCAAAACCACGCAGGAGACCACGATAACGACTAATTAAGCGGCTTGAGAGCTGGCGTTCGCGTTCTGAATGAGTTTATGCAGGTACGCCAGTTTCTCTCTGACGGTGGGGGCAATGACCCTCGGTGCTAAATCCAGCAGACCCATATCCCGGTTTAGCTCATTCACCGCCATACCCACCTGATGAAACGCCCGCAGCATGCTGTCCAGCGTGCCGTCATACTCGGCGCGAGAAAGCCCCATGTGTAGTGCAGTATCCAGCACGGCTACCATATCCAGGTAAAACGCGAATGTTTCAGCGAAGTCTTCCCAAGGGTGCATGGAGGCGTAGGCGGAAATAAAGCGTGTCGACCAGTCAGTGGGTGCTCCTTGCTGGTAGTACTGTTCCAGCGCATCACTATAAGTGGGGTTGTTGTGATCGCCAAAGACACGGCAACTGGTGCTCTCATCTTGGCCTTTTACGAGAAGATCCCAGTAGTAGTGGCCAATCTCATGGCGAAAGTGACCGATCAGCGTACGGTGAGATTCATTCATATCCACGCGTAGCCGCTCCCGCTCAACGTCATCGGCTTCTTTGACATTGATAGTGATATGCCCATTAGCATGGCCCGTATACACCTTTTCTTGGCTTGCTGTAGAGCGCCATAGCCCTTGGTCGGGTAGCGCATCGGCCATAAACGAGAAGCTCAGCGGCACACGGATATTTTCCCCTTCGGTACCGTGGGGCAGCTTAAGCAGATCCAAGGTATGGAAGAGCCGCCGTTTGGCCGCTTCCAGCGCCGCCCAGCGCTCGCGGTTACCGGGAGTACTCAGGTCAGGAATCACATCGTTGTAGCGGCAGCAGTCGCAGAGTGAGTCTGCATGGCCTTCAGCCATGACCACCATACGGTTACACACGTTTTCCGCCGAGTAGTTGTGACATTGCATGAGCGCTGTGCCGCAGCCTTCATGGGTACAACGGTAGCCGCCGTTGTCTAGCGGTTCCAGCGCGACAATATTGCTACAAGTAGGGCACCAGCCAACATCAGACTCGCAGGCCAGGCAGTGAGTGTTTTCAAAAAACAGTGGGTTGCCGCAGCGGCAGCTAAATGTCTGCATGGATGCCTCCTGGTGTTAAGCCGCGTAGTTGGATGAAACCGTCTTCTTGTCTGAAGCCCTTGGTGCATCTATAGGAAAGCTATGCTCTCTACTTTGCGGGTATGCCTTAGAAACAGCATAGCGAGGGCGCTGCCGAGAGGGAAAGGCGTATTGCATTTGGCTAAACGTTTTTGTCTTTATCGAGTGGCTAATTGACGTTTACGTTAACTTGCTGATATACCCTGCAGGCTCCCTATTAGAATCCATAACAAACACAACCACGAGGATCAGTGTTATGTCCGTTCGTGAAATACCCATGTATATCGATGGTCAGCCAGTGATGTCGCAAAGCCAGGAGTGGCGCGACGTTGTTAACCCTGCCACCCAAGAGGTAGTGGCTCGCGTTCCATTCTGCACCTCAGAAGAGGTCGAGCGGGCCGTTGCCAGTGCCAAAACGGCGTTTAAAGAGTGGCGCAAGGTGCCGCTGGGTAAACGCATGCGCATTATGCTCAAGCTTCAGGCCCTTATTCGCGAGAATACGGCAGAGCTTGCCGCGTTAATTACCGAAGAGCATGGCAAAACACTGCCCGATGCCGAAGGTGAAGTAGGCCGCGGTCTTGAGGTGGTGGAACATGCTTGCTCCATTACCTCGCTGCAGCTAGGCGAATTAGCCGAAAACGCAGCGAACGAGGTGGATGTTTACACCATGCACCAGCCGTTAGGCGTGGGCGCGGGTATTACGGCATTTAACTTCCCGATTATGCTGCCCTGCTTTATGTTCCCGCTGGCTATTGCCACGGGTAACACCTTTGTATTGAAACCCTCCGAGCAGGACCCGAGCTCTACCATGCGGCTAGTCGAGCTGGCCCATGAAGCGGGCATTCCCGCTGGTGTGTTAAACGTGGTGCACGGTGGTCCGGATGTAGCGAATCAAATTGCTGACCACCAGGATATCAAGGCGCTGTCGTTTATCGGCTCGACTCATGTCGGCTCGCTGCTATACAACCGTGCCGCGGCGGCAGGCAAACGGATGCAGGCGATGATGGGGGCCAAAAACCACTGCGTCATTATGCCTGACGCTAACCGCAGCCAGGCGATTGACAGCCTGTTAGGGTCTGCTTTTGGCGCGGCCGGGCAGCGCTGCATGGCGAACTCGGTAGTGGTGCTGGTGGGGGAAGCCCGGGAGTGGATAAAAGATATCGAAGCCGGTGCCCGTGGCATGAAAGTAGGGCCAGGCTCTCAGCGCGATGCAGACCTGGGGCCCTTGGTATCGCCCCAGGCGAAAGAGCGGGTTGAGCGCTTAATCAGCGCCGGTGAAAAAGAGGGCGCCACACTTCTGGTAGATGGCCGTGGCTATACGGTGGACGGCTACCCGGAAGGCAACTTTGTAGGACCGACGCTATTTGCCGATGTAACGGCGGATATGACCATTTATCGGGAAGAGATTTTCGGCCCTGTGCTGTGTGTGGTTAGCGTAGAAACGCTGGATGACGCCATCAACTTTATTAATGCCAACCCCAATGGCAACGGCACGTCGATTTTTACCAACTCTGGCTGGGTGGCTCGCCGGTTTGAAACGGATATCGACGTTGGCCAAATTGGTATCAATGTGCCGATTCCTGTTCCCGTTGCTTACTTCAGCTTTACCGGATCTCGGGCATCCAAGCTGGGTGACTTAGGCCCCAACGGCAAACAGGCGATTGCTTTCTGGACGCAAACTAAGACCGTCACGGCCCGTTGGTTCGAGCCTGAAAACGTCTCTAGTGGGATTAACAGCACCATTTCGTTGTAAAAGATTCGTTGTTATACGTTTGGGCGATGCGCCTCTTCCAAGCTAGCGGAGGAGGCGCAAGTGCGTTAAAAACGATCAAATAGTGGCAGGCTGTCGTTGAGCAGTTGCTCAATGGGGGCAAGCTGGCTTTCATGGAGCACTAGCAGGTAAGGGGCGTCGTGCTGCTCGCTTATGGGGGCCAGCAGTGCAAACTCACCCTCTTCCATGTGGAATTCATGGATTTCACGGGGGCCATGTGGGGTATTGCACTGAGAGCAACGATAACTGTCATCTTCGCCGTAAACCAGGCGGTGATACATCTTAAATAGCGTATAGAGGGCTAACCCACCATTAAACGCAGGCCAACGTGCAGGCGTTTCGACAATATCGTCTGTCAGCGTTTGGCCTTCTGCCTCGGCATCTGTGATGGCATCGGCAAGAGGGGCAGCTAAAATGGACGTGTTATCGGCAGGCAGCGGCTCATTTTGCCGGGTGGCGGTGGTGAAGCGCTCCACGGCAGTGTGGTAGTCATCTAAGCTATGTAGCGCATAATCGGCGTGCTGCAGGTCAGATGGCTCAAAGCCTCCGTTCTCCCAGCCATGAATGACACGTAGAGTGACTTGCCCGCGCTGCATCGGGCGTGCTAGCAGCGTATGAAGCATAACGCGGATATGTAGCTGACGCTCATCCGTATCGTTTTCGAACGCACGGTAAGGGTCGGCAAAAAGCTCATGCAAACGCCCTGGCGTGTGCTCTTTAGCTTCAGAGTATGTCATGGTGGTTTCCCTGTTAGTACGCCGCTTTGCTGATAACGTACGGCTTTTATGACATGGACTTAATAAGAGTATGGTGAGCGCGAACGCGAAATGAAAGGTGCTTTAGTTAGCTATTTGTTACCAGTTAATTTAATCGCGCTATTTATATCATGAACATAACAAGAAGGTGTCAATATGTCTGCTGCTATTAGCCGTTTTAAACTTCCCGAAACGCTGGATGATGTGCCAAGCGATATTCGTGATGCGATGTTAGCTGTGCAGGAAAAAGCGGGGTTCGTGCCTAATGTGTTTCTGATGCTGGCGCATCGCCCTGAGGAGTTTCGCGCTTTTTTTGGTATGTCGAATCGCCTGGTGACCCTAGCGGGCACGCCGCCTAATTCCGAGTTCTATCTCATGGGGCGCGTGCCGAAAAAGCCTGACGAATTGGTTCGCGAAACGCCTTAAGACTTTACTACGGCGCTGCTTTGATTGAGGATGACGCCTTCATTCACTGTCGCCAGGGGAGCCCAAAACGGGCTGAGAATGCGCGTAACGCAGACCCTGGAACCTGATCCGGTTCGTACCGGCGGAGGAAGCGCGACATGCCATACCTAACGTCTGCTGTGTTAGGCGCAGCCCTGTGCTGCTTTGCATTTCTGGGTCTTCGGGCACGCTTTGGCGGCGGCTCCCTGGATGATTATGTCACCGCCCGCAACTCGCAAACTGCGTCCACTCTGGGGCTGTCTTTTTTAGCCTCTGGAATGGGTGCCTGGATTCTGTTTGCTCCACCTGAAATTGGTGCCTTTGTTGGCCCCGTGGCGCTGCTGGGCTATGCCTTTGGCTCGGCGCTTCCGTTTATCGTATTGGGCCTTTATGGGCCAAAAATACGCCAAGCGCTGCCAGAAGGGCGCAGCATCGCGGAGTTTGCTGAGGCGTGCTATGGCAAAAACGTTCGTCGCTTTGTGGCGATGGTATCTGTTGCTTATATGGGCTGCTTTTTAGCCGCTGAGTTAACTGCCATTGGGGCTATTACCGCGCTGCTCTCTGATGTGCCGCCTGCCGTGGTGATCATTGGCGTTGCTCTAACGACGCTGGTGTACACCGTGATGGGCGGCCTTCGCGCCAGCCTTGCGACCGACCGTTGGCAGGCATGGCTGTTGTTGGCCCTACTACTGGCGGTGGCGAGCGTAACGCTTTGGCGGCTACCGAGCATGCCCAGCGACGCCGCTTTACCCTCATTGCCAATCGGTAGCTCGCTCAGCGTGGCATTGACGCTGGTGATTGCTGTGACGGCTGCCAATTTATTCCACCAGGGCTATTGGCAGCGGGTGTGGGCGGCACAAGATGAACAAAGCCTTGGGCGTGGCGCCTGGCTAGGCGGTGGTATGACGATTCTCGTGGTGATGGTAATTGGTGGCGTGGGCATGATGGCCGCCATGAGCGGTGTCAGCTTAGGTGAGCCGCCCATGCCGTTTTTTGCGCTGTTAAGCGATGCGCCGATATGGATCACGCTGCCGTCACTGGTACTTGCCGTTACCCTGGTCACGTCTAGCGTCGATACGTTACAAAACGGAATTGCCTCGCTATGGGCCAGCGGCGACCGCCCAGATGCTTTAACCAAGGCCCGCTGGCTCACTGTCGCGATCATGGTACCGGTGATTGTGATTGCTCTGCAGGGGCTCTCGGTGCTTCGCCTGTTCCTGATTGCCGATCTGCTGTGTGCCGCCATCGTGGTACCGGTACTGCTTGGCTTATGGCAACGCATGACGCCTATGGCTGCGATAGGCGGCGGGCTTGCTGGGCTAGTGGGCGCTGTGCTGCCGGGGTGGTTGAGCCAAGGCAGTGTTAGTGCGGGCGTGATAGCAGCCACCTTCCCGGGCAGCGTACCAACCCTTGGCCCGTTTGTTGGGGCGCTGCTGCTCTCAACTGCGGTGAGTATGATCATTGCTGGAGCCAACAAGCGCCGCGCCCTTGCCCGTTAATCAAGGCGTTAAGCAGGAAATTTCGTTTTACGTTATGCTGGCAGGGGTCTGACTACTACTGTAGGTGCGATCGCCATGAGCCATCTGTTACCTCCTAACGAAAATGCCCGTTTGGCTGCGCTTAACGAGCTAGTACTGTTGGATACGCCGAACGAACCTGTTTTTGATCGCATTACGCGCTTGGTAACGGTGCTACTCGGTGTGCCACAGTCAACTATCACTCTGATTGATTCTGATCGGCAGTGGTTTAAGTCGCAAGTTGGCATCAATATCTCCGAAACGCCGCGGGATGTGGCGTTTTGTGCCTACACCGTGCTGGAAGCTGCTCCGCTGGTGGTGAAAGATACGCTGCAAGATGAGCGTTTTGCCACCAATCCTTTTGTGACTCGACCTGATGGAATACGTTTTTACGCAGGCATTCCGCTTAAAAACTCACAGGGACTGGTGCTGGGTTCGCTGTGTGCGGTGGATAGCAAACCGCGGCAGTTGAGCGCTCAGGAGCAGGCCGCGTTGCAAGATTTAGCCGACATTGTGACCGATGAGATTCACCTGCGCGAACGGCTCATTAAAGAGCAAAAAAATAGTATTGCCACCCAAAAAGCGCTCACTGAGCTTCATCAAAGCCTTGAACAGCAAATCGAGCAGCGGACTCGCGAGCTCAATTTGGTGATTGAGTCTGCCTACGATGCCTATCTGAGCATTGACGCTCAAGAGCGGGTGCTGGACTGGAACCGTGCTGCAGAGAGTATATTTGGCTGGAGTCGCAAAGAAGCTTTAACGCGCCCACTAACGGCGCTTATATTTCCCCAAGGGCTACCCAATCAAGATGAATCTGCGCCTATTTCTTGTGAGGCGACGCGCCGTGATGGCGTCCGCTTGCCGGTCGAAGTACGCCTGAAAAGCTATGAGATTAATGGTCGGATACGCCGTAGCCTGTTTATTCACGATATCACTGAGCGCCAGCAGCTAGAGCGGCTTCGGGATCAACAGGCCCGTGAAGATGTACTGACTCGGTTGCCTAATCGCCGTGCGCTTGACGAGCGCTTATCCGAAGCGATGGCGCGGGTACGCCGTACCCTAAACCCGCTGGCGGTGCTGTTTCTTGATTTAGACGGGTTCAAGCGTGTTAACGACCAGCATGGCCACGCCATGGGTGATGAACTGCTGCGCGACGTTGCCAAGCGCTTGCAGTATGCCGTTCGCGAGACGGACTTTGTTGCCCGTTGGGCAGGAGACGAGTTTGTCGTGCTGCTAGAAGGAGTCACCGCCGAGGCGCTAGAGCCATTGGCCCAAAAACTAATTCGCCTCATTGAAGAGCCGCTTCATGTTGGCAGCGCTACCTTACGGGTTAGTACCAGCATCGGTGTAGCGCTATTTTTGCCAGGGGCGTCTGAAACGGCTCAGGAGTTGTTAAAGCGAGCTGACGTGGCAATGTATATGGCTAAGCGGGCGGGTAAAGCGCGTATAGAGCTAGCGCGCCCGGCAGATATAACGCCCAAGACTTAACGAACCCAGGGAAGAAAATGATTCGTTGCATATTAACCACCCCAGAAGGCGATGTGCGTGAGGGGGATGTACGCCTAATCGACGACTGGAAAACAATGCCCACTGCCCATTTGTGGGTTGATATGAAAGGCGAAAGCGAAGCGCAGGAGCGTGATGTGCTAGAGCGTTTTGACTGCCACCCCTTGGCCATTCAAGATGCCCATAAAGAGCGACACCCGCCGAAAATTGAAGAGTTTGAGAACCATACGCTGATTATTTATCGCGGCATTTCCTCGTTCGATGCCCAGCTTAATTTTGTGCCCCAGCAGGTCTGTTTCTTTATCGGCGAGCGCTTTTTGGTGACCTTGCACCCCGGCGAGGCGATGAGTATCGAACGCTTACTCAATGAGCACGGTAAAACGCTATTGGCCCAGTCACCCGAGCAGGTGGCATTGAGAGTGATGTATACCTCAGCAGGATTTTATATTGATAGCCTGCTGGAGTTTGAGATGGAACTTAGTGATCTTGAGGATGAGCTGCTCGAAAACGGCAACGATGTTCTGATGCGTAAAATTACGACTTACCGCTCGCGGCTGGTGAAAATGCGGCGCATCTTTAGCTATCACAAAGGTATTACTCAAGAGCTAACGGCGTATGACTACGCCCACTTACCTAGAGGTGAGAGTGAAACCCTGCACGCGATTACCGATGTAGAGGAGCGCTTTGAGCGCCTCTATACGCTGACACAAATGTACTACGATATTTGCGGTGACTTGGTGGATGGCTATATCTCTATTTCTTCTCACCAGCTAAATATCACCATGCGTGTTTTGACGGTGATTACCGCTATTTTTGTTCCGCTGACGTTCATTGCCGGTATTTACGGAATGAACTTCGAATATATGCCTGAGCTTAGCTATCAATACGGCTACTTCTTTGTATGGGGGGCCATGTTGGGTATTGGCGGTATTTTAATCTGGCTGTTTAAACGCAAAGACTGGTTCTAAAGCCCTTGCCGGGCGGTGAGTTGGTGTAAACGAAATGCCAGCATGCAAAGCCCCAGCGCAATCAAGAGCCACAGAGCGGCCAGTAACATAGGGAAAGCCCGGGCCCCAGCGATATCCAGCAGCGTTAACAGCACCAGGAGCGGGCTAAGCGGCGCCAAGGTGAGTCCTGCCACCGCCAGTACCCCCATCATTAACAACACGCGATGGCCGTTAAAGCGGTTCATCAGCAGCCCCGTTACAATAGCGCCGCTCATATTGCCCACCGCTCGGGCGGTGAACAGTACTGCAATCTGGCTCATGGAAGAGCCACTCGCTGCGGCTAAATGGGGCAGGGCAGGGCCTAGCAAGCCCGCCGGTCATGCCGATGGCGATAAACAGGCCAAAATAGGTCCAGGTAAGGCGACGATGATACGCAGAGATAAAGTGAAGCATACCGCTCCTTGGCAGGGTCTGGGGGATGCGGCTGGTTGGCTAGCTTGACGTGTTTTTCATCCCATCACTATTGGCGAAAAGTTAATGCCGTGCCATGTGGTTTACGCGGGAGTGTGGCATGCTCGCAGTCGACCAACGACCTGCAACTCACCAGAGAGTGAACACCATGACGATTATGATCTTAGGCCTGCTAATATTTCTTGGCGGGCACTCGGTACGCATTTTTGCTGAATCCTGGCGACAGCAGCAAATAGCCGCACGCGGCGAAGGTACCTGGAAGCTGGCTTACTCAGCCGTGGCCGTGATAGGGCTGGCCCTCGCGATTTATGGCTATGGCTTAACGCGCTTGAACCCTATCCATATCTGGTTTCCGCCGATGGGCTTACGCCATGCAGTGGCGTTATTGATGCTACCTGCGTTTATTATGCTGGCAGCTGCTTACGTACCGCGTAACGCTATCAAGGCCAAACTAGGCCACCCCATGATGCTGTCAGTTAAAATTTGGGCGTTCGCCCACCTACTGGTGAATGGTCGACTGGGCGATATCCTCTTTTTTGCTGCTTTCCTTGTATGGGCCATTTTGGCGTTTAAAGCTGCCAAGCAGCGTAGCCGCCAACATCCTTCAGCGCCTCAGGCCACCTCGCTGCCCGCGACACTGGCAACGATTGCCATTGGCGTGGTGGCCTACGGACTGTTTGCTTTCTACTTACACGGCGTACTGATCGGCGTACCTGTTTTTGGCTAGCCCTTTGATGCATCTCGCAGTTTTGTTCTCTTAATATCTAGAATCTCGCCGGGCGTTTGTTATTGTCGCGGCGTATGCACTAATAAGGAGCCGCCCATGGCCGACACGCAACACACTGCCCACGCGACGCCCATCCCAACAAAGATGTCTGCGATGTTATTAACCGGCCACGGTGATGTGGATGCTTTGCAGTATCGACAGGATGTGCCGACACCAAAGCCAGGGCCTGGCCAAGTGCTCGTCCAGGTAACGGCCACCGCGAAAAACAACACCGACCGCAAAGCGCGCGAAGGGCTCTACCCGACGAAGGGTAAGGAGGAGGTTACCTCGTTTGCCATGGGCGGTTCGCCAACCTTAACGTTCCCGCGTATTCAGGGGGCCGATGTTGCTGGGCGCATTGTCGCCGTAGGTGAGGGTGTGGATGAGCATCGTATCGGCGAGCGTGGCCTACTGGATTTCAACATCTATGCCGATGAGCGTCGTGATATTAACCTCACGCCAGACTACTACGGCCACGGTGCTGATGGCGGCTATGCTGACTACATTGCGGTGCCTGCCGACCAGTTCCACCACGTCGCTAACCCTGAACTGCATGATGCTGAGCTGGCCGCTATGGGCATGTGCTCCTATCAAACGGCCTACCACATGATGACTGCCGCCAACGTGCGCGCAGGCGAGCGAGTGTTGGTTAGCGGCGCCAGCGGCGGGGTGGGCACGGCGCTCATTCAGCTGTGTCGCATTGTTGGGGCGATCCCTTATGCGGTAAGTCAGCTTGATAAAGCCGATGCGCTTATTTCGCTTGGGGCAGAAGCGGTGATTGACCGTGGCGACCTGCCAACGTTTGTCGAGCGTGTGCTGGCGGAAACCGGTGGCCAAGCGATTGATGCGGTGATGGATCTGGTAGGCGGCGAAATGACCGACCTTTTCATCGACACCATGATTGGCGATATGCAGCGCCGCACCACCTATCCACGGCTGTCCATTGCTGGTGCCAGCGGCGGCAATATCAGCGAAATCATGTGGACCCGCATTTATCTGTATCAGGTGCAGATTTTCGGTGTGTCCCACGGCACCCGGGAAGAGGCAGAGCAGCTGATTGACTGGATTCGCAGCGGCGAACTTAAACCCGTTTTGCATGGCGCCTTTAAGCTCTCCGAGCTACATGATGCCGAACGCTATTTTGTAAACCGTGGCAGTAACTACCTGGGTAAAATCGTGATTGTTCCCGATGCCCAGTGGGACAATCACGGCGCACCTTTTGCTCTTACCACTGCCTAGGAGGCGGGTTTGTGAAGAACCTCCATACGATTCAATTGTTGGACACTCATGCGGGCGGCGATGTCAGCCGTATTGTCACCGGCGGTATTGATGCCCTACCCGGCGCTACGGTTCGTCAGCAGATGGAGTATCTGCGCGACGATGCCGATGGCCTCAGGCGTTTGCTGTTGGAAGAGCCCTATGGCATTCCAGAGATGTCGGTAGACCTGCTGGTTCCTGCCACAGACCCGGAAGCCGTGGCGGGATATATCATTATGGAAGTGATGGGCTACCCGATTTACTCCGGCTCCAACACGCTCTGCACGGCCACTGCTGTTTTGGAAACCGGCATTGTGCCTAAGCAGGAGGGCATCCAGCGCTTTAAGTTGGAAGCGCCTGCGGGGTTGGTGCAAATTGAAGCCCGCGTGCATAACGGCGTGGTGGAATCGGTCACGTGTGAAGGTCTGCCCAGCTATATCGATACCTATCGGGATACCATCCAAGTACCAGGGATCGGTGACGTGACCTACTCGGTCGCTTATAGCGGTGGCTTTTACGCCCTGGTAGATGCCGAGGCGCTGGGATTCAAGCTGGTGCGAGATGAAGAGCAGGCACTTGCCGCCTGCGCCCATAAAATCGTTGAGGCGATTCAGGCGCAGCGAGGCTTCTCCCACTACACCTTGGGAGATGTGGGCCCGCTGCCGTTTTTGCACTTTATGGGGCCGGAAGAGCAGGTAGCCGAAGGCTATATCCGCTCGCGTTCGACCACCTATGTGCATCCCGGAGTTATCTGCCGCAGCACCACGGGCACCGGCACCTCAGCACGGCTAGCGCTGATGAACTATGAAGGGCGTTTAAAGCTGGGTGATAAGCTGGAAACGGTATCGCTGCGGGAAACTGGTTTTATCGGCACCTTTACTGGTACTCATCAGGAGGGCGCTTACCAAGTGGTGGAAAACACCATTACCGGGCGCAGCTATGTACTGGCGGACTCCAAGATTGTAATTAACTGCGACGACCCGATGGTGGCTTGTGGCGAGCTTCACCATATCCTGAGCGACCGTCACAGCGAGTAATGTTGAGCGAGTAGGTGGTGGAGTGTGGAGTGCTCAATCGGTAGTCACACCGCCTACTACAACATAACCTTCCTGTTCAATGCGCTCCCATACCGGGGCCTTTTCGGCCTCGGTCATGCTACCCCAATAGGCAATTTCATCCAGCGTGCGTCCGCAGCCCTGGCAGACCTCGGTACTCGGCTTAATTTGGCAAACGTGAATACAAGGCGATAATGGACGAGATGGGATTGGTATGACATTCATAGTCCGTTTCCTTGCTGGGCAGCCTAGTTAATGGCAAAACGTAAAGTGAAGTAGAGCGTCACAAAATAGTACCTTCAAATACCGTTCAAAAGGAGCGCCCATGGATGTCCTGTTAGAGAAAGCGCCATTGAGTGTAGGTGTGCTTTACCGTCTGCTATCTGGCAGCGTGTGCCCTCGGCCTATTGCCTGGGTGGCTACCCAAGATAAACGTGGTAACGCCAACCTTGCACCGTTCTCATTTTTCAACGTTGCCAGCATTGATCCGCCTGTTTTGGCATTCTCACCGTTACTGGACGGCAGCGCCCAGCCAAAAGACACGTTGCGTAATTTAAATGAAGTGGAAGAGTGCGTGGTGCATGTGGGTACGGAAGGACTTAGTGAGGCGTTAAACACCACCAGCGCGAGCCTGCCCAGAGGCGAGGATGAGTTTGTACTCGCAGGGCTGGAAAAAGCCGTCATGCCAGGCGTGAGCGTACCGCGGATAGCTGCGGCACCGGTGGCGTTTGGTTGCAAACTGGTGGATGTCATTCGTTTTGGTGACCGGCCACTGGCAGGCAGTCTAGTACTGGTGCAGGTAGTCGCGATCCATGCAGATAATTCTGTATGGGATGGTCGTCACGTCAATATGGAAATACTTCAACCAATAGGCCGCTTAGCGGGCAGCGACTACGTGCGCATCACTGACCGTTTTTCCATTGAGCGGCCAGCCTAACCGACGACACGTTTTATTACATTCTGTTTAAGGCTAGCTAGGCTTAAGTCGTATATTCTTCCGCCGATAACAGTAGAAAGCAGCACTACGTAGGGGGAGAATTAATGCGGCGTACAAAAACATGGCTATTGGTAGTTGGGCTGTTAGCAGCGCCACTGGCGCAGGCAGAACTAACGGTGGGCATCGTTGCCCCTTCAAGCGGGGGGCTGCCCCGTTAGGCATCGGTATGCAGCAGGGAATTGATACCTACTTTGCCAAGATAAACGCTGAAGGTGGCGTCAACGGCAATCAGTTGGCTTTAAAAGCCTATGATGATCAATATGCGCCGCTACAGGCTGCCAAGCATACCCGTGATCTGGTAAGTGATGAGAACCTACTGGCCGCCGTTGGCAATGTGGGTACGCCCACCGCAGCGGTCACCATTCCTATTTATAACCAAGGGAAAACACTGCTGTTTGGTGCATTCACAGGGGCAGGTATTCTGCGCCGTTCGCCACCGGACCGCTATGTGATCAACTATCGGGCAAGCTACGTACAAGAGACCGCCGCCATGGTGGATGGGCTGCTTAGCGCAGGTATTCAACCGGAGGAAATTGCTTTTTTACCCAAAACGATAGTTTTGGGGATGCGGGCTATAACGGCGCGATAAGTGCTATGCAAGCGCGGGGCTTCTCCAATACGGCTAACTTGGTTATGGCCGCTTTACCCGTGGGACCCGGAATATCCATCAGGGCTTGGCGACTATTCTCCAAGCGCCAGTCACACCACGCGCGGTCATCATTGTTGGCACTTTTGGGCCGGCAGCAGATTTTATCCGTGAAGCTCGTCAAGACCTACCTGACACGCTTTTTCTTAACGTCTCGTTTGTAGGTAGCCAGGCGCTGTTAGAGGAGTTGGGTTCACGACGAGCAGAGGGCGTTATTGTGACGCAGGTGGTGCCACCGCTAGATGCTGACCTTCCTGCGGTAGAAGAGTATCGCCAAGCGCTGGCAGAGTATGCGCCAAACGCTGCCCCTGACTTTATCTCTCTGGAGGGCGACCTTGCGGCCAAGCTGTTTGTAGAAGGTGTAAAAGCCGCGGGTAGTAACCCTGATCGTGAAGCGGTTGTAGATGGCTTATTGTAACTATTCAGTTGGCTGTGGGTAGGGGGTCGCCAACCACCTGATTTTTCTGCATAGTGTACCCAGACAACCGACATGCCATGCGGTGACATGACCATCAGCGATATCAACGTCGACGAGGCCCTG